>Ga0307439_1000674_pt1 | contig 23262 bp, 17 predicted proteins | sample SalMarWE160490MG_FD_202142 | JGI IMG/M metagenome (GOLD analysis project Ga0307439, IMG submission 202142) | Salt marsh sediment microbial communities from the Plum Island Ecosystem LTER, Massachusetts, United States - WE1604-90 | ecosystem: Environmental > Aquatic > Marine > Intertidal zone >... | reverse complement strand
GGGAGCTCTTTCTATGTAAGTGGGAAAGAATATGGTTTCTGGGAAAAAAGAAAAGATGACAGAATTGAATTAGTGGCTGATGCTGACAATTATCGTCCCGGGGATAGAGCTAAAATCTTAGTTAAATCACCCTATGAGGAGGCAAAAGCTTTAATAACGCTTGAGAGGGAGGGCATTATAGAAAGTTGGGTAGACCAGATACAGGGCACGGCGGATACCCTTGAGATTCCTATTACCCGTGACCATATTCCCAATCTCTTTGTTTCAGTCATTCTTCTCCGGGGAAGACTGTCCGAAGATCACACTCCCGAAAAAGAGGACTCAGCAAAACCTTCCTTCAAAATAGGCTACCTTGACCTTTCTGTAGACCCCATGGAGAAACGACTCCAGGTAGAGGTTATTCCCGATAAGAAGGAATACTCTCCTCAAAATAAGGTGAGGCTAGCCATTAAGGTAAGAAACGCTGCTGGGGAGCAGGTGTCATCCGAGGTTTCTGTAGCGGTGGTAGATATGGGGGTGTTGAACCTCATAGGATATAAGACTCCTGATGCCTTTACCACTTTCTATAGCCATCGACCGTTGTCTGTTATAACTTCGGAGACGCGCTTTTATGTAATTGAGGCCACCGAGGTAGCGACTAAAGGAAGAAGTCCCGGAGGCGATGGGGGAATGGAGAAGTTTGCCGGCATAGCTATGAGAGAAAGGCTTATTCCCACTGCTTACTGGAATCCCTCGGTGGAAATTGGAGCCCAGGGATGGGGTGAGGTAAGTTTTGAGCTTCCCGATAATCTTACTACTTTCAAGGTAATGGTTACCGCTCTCACCAAAGACTCATCTTTCGGTGCCGGAGAGGAAAAACTGGTAGTGAAAAAACCTCTGCTCTTAAAGAGTGCTTTGCCGGGATTCGTCCGCAGGGAAGATTCTTTTGAAGCCGGGGTGGTAGTATATAACTATACCGGGAAGGAAGGAGAGGTTCAGCTCTTAGGAGAAACAGAAGGAGTTACCCTGAAGGGAGAAAAGGTTAAGAGAGTTTTCTTGCGGCCCGGAGAGAATAGAGAGGTGAGGTTTTCATTTGAAGCTCACAAAATAGGAGAGGCAAAATTTTTCTTTAAAGCCATAATGGGAGACTATAGCGACGGCCTTGCCGTTACGGTTCCTGTAAATCTTCCCCGACAAACCGAAAGTTTAGCTCTCTTCGAAAGTAGCTTAGAAGATGCGTATCAAGAGATTCTCATTCCTGAAGATATTTATCCCGATGTGGGAGAAGTAAAAGTAGCTATTTCCTCGGGCCTATTATTTTCTTTAAAGCATCCTTTTGTTTCTCTCCTTAATTATCCTTACCTTTGTCTGGAACAGCGCCTTTCTCGGATATTTCCTTTGATTCTTTCCCAGGATATAGTAGAAAGTTTTGATTTCTCATTTCCCGAAGGGAAAAGTCCGGAAGAGATCGTTAAAGAAACATTAAAGGAAGTTTCTCTCTATCAGAGGCCGAACGGAGGATTTTCCTATTGGGAGGATTCATCTTATGATTCTCCTTACCTTACCTGCTACACTCTCTTTATCTTAAAGAAAGCCGAGGAAGCTGGCTATGAAGTTCCTTCAAGTATTATGAAGAAAGGAACTGAGTACCTCAAGGAATTTCTCCACGGAAAGCTGGAGAAACAAAAATACCCTTATGGCTCAAGATCCTGGACAAGCTCGGAAGCTTTTTCTCTCTATGTTCTCTCACTTTTAGGAAAACCTGAACCCGCTTACATGGAACGTTTATACCGAAAAAGAGATGAAATGCCCCTCTTTGCTCGTACCTTTTTAGTCAAAGCTATCCATCTGGGACCGGGAGATCGAGAAATGGAGGAAGAGTTGGTACGGGACTTTATGAACAAGATAAAGATCTCTCCCACCAGTGCTTATTTTGAGGATGAAGAGAAAATACCCTGGGTTTTTCACAGCAGTCTTCGCACTACGGCTATGATCCTGCAGACGCTTATCGAGATAGAAAAAGAGCCCGTTTTCAGTCCTCAGATTGTTCGGTACCTTCTGAGAGAGCAGCAAAGTCGGTGGCTATCTACTCAAGATAATGCTTATCTTTTCTACGCTTTAGCTGATTATTTTCACGCCTACGAAGCAAAAGAACCTGAATTTCAGGTAAAGGTCCAGCTGGCAGGAAAAACTATTCTCGAGCACTTTTTCCGAAGGAGAATTGACAGAGTTAGCGAGAAAACAGTAGATATAGCCTCCTTGGAAAAAGGGGAAAAACTACCCTTAGAGATTGATAAAGAGGGAGAGGGTCGCATGTATTATGAGGTAAGAATGAGGTATGCTCCAACCGGGAGAATAGAGGCTCGGGATGAAGGAATCGCAGTTTTTAAGAGCTTCGAGACCCTTGAGGGAAAAAGGATAGAAGATTCTTTCCCCCTGGGGGATTTGGTAGTAGTTAATCTAAAGGTAGTTATTCCTCAGGCACGACACTTCGTTGTCGTGGAAGACCCGCTGCCGGCAGGTTTTGCGCCGGTGAATCTTTCTTTTGAAACGGAAAGTAGGGAACTGGCCAGAGAAATAGAAAAAAGAGAAACCCAGCCCTGGTGGCAAGGATTCAGGCATACGGAGATGTATAACGACAAGGTTCTTCTCTTCGCCGATTATCTTCCTCCCGGAATTCATACTCATACCTATTTAGTAAGAGTAACAACTCCAGGAACTTATTGTCTTCCTGCTACCAAAGCAGAAGAGATGTACACCCCGGAAGTTTTTGGAAGAAGCAGGGAAAAGGAGGTCGTTATTAAATAAAGATGAAGATTTTTAGTGTTTCTTTAGGATTTGTCCTGGTATTATTGGGGGTATCCTTATATATTCCTTTCCCCCGAAAAGCACTCGAGCCTGCCTCGGTAGTCTCGTTAAGAATTCTTGATCGGAAGGGGAATCTTTTAAGAGAAGTTCTCTCTGACGAAGAGGGAAGAAGTCGGTGGGTTTCTCTTCCAGAAATTTCCCCAAATGCAATCCTTGCCACCTTAGCCGCGGAAGATAGCCGTTTCTATGAACACCCCGGTATTGATATACGAGCCATTGCCAGAGCCATAATTCAGAATATCCGAGCCAGAAGAATTATCTCTGGTGGTTCCACACTTACCCAGCAGGTAGTAAAAAATATCTATCATTTTCCGAGGAATTGGTTCTGGAAGACAGTAGAAATCTGGTATGCTTTGAGGCTCGAAATTTCGAGGTCCAAAGATGAAATTCTTACTCAATATCTTAATCGTATTCCTTATGGTAATCAAACTTTCGGGATTAATGCCGCCTCCTCACTTTATTTTGATAAACCCCCATCTCATCTTTCTTTAGCTGAGGCAGCTTTTTTAGCCGGGCTTCCCCGAGCTCCTTCCCTTTACAATCCTTATCGCCATCAGTTTCGGGCCCAAAAACGACAACGAGAAGTTCTTCGAAGAATGTTAAATAAGGGAATGATTAAGCAAGAAGAGTATAGAAGAGCTTTTAAAGAGCCTCTTAATCTCATCTCTCCCGAGATATCCTTCCGTGCTCCTCATTTTTGTGATTTGGTTCTCTCGAAGATCTCACCCCAAGAGAGACAAAATATCTCCTCCCTCCGAACTACTCTGGATTTTGAGCTTCAGAAAGATGTGGAAGTCCTTCTAAGAAACTCTGTCAAATCTTTAAAAAAATGGGAAGTTACCAATGCGGCAGCTGTTATCATGGACAATAAGAGTGGTGAAATTCTCTGCCTGGTAGGATCGGCTAACTTTTTTGATTCCTATCATAGTGGACAGGTGAGCGCTGTTACTTCCTTAAGACAACCGGGTTCGGCCCTAAAACCGTTTACCTACGCTCTGGCCTTAGAACAGGGAATGACACCAGCTACTCTCATCCTGGACACAGAGATTCGTATTCGAGGTAAGGGAGCTGACTATGTTCCCAGAAATTATGATGGAAAGTTTCATGGACTCATTCGGTTAAGAGAGGCTTTAGCCTGTTCTTACAATGTTTCAGCCATAAGAGTCTTAGAAAATATAGGGGTAGAATCTTTGCTTCATAGGCTCAAAAAGCTCGGTTTTGAAACTCTTGATAAAGGAGCTGATTATTATGGTCTTGGTCTTACCCTGGGAGGTGGAGAAGTTACCTTGTTGGAGCTGGCCCGAGCTTACGGAGCTTTAGCCAGATCGGGAGTATTTAAAAAGGAGAGGATATTTTTGGAGGCCAAAGATATCCAGGGTAGAACCAAGTCTTTTCCGAAAGGCTCTTCTCGTCGTGTTTTCTCTCCAGAGGTGTCTTATATTATCACCAATATTCTGGCAGATAGAGATGCCCGGATTCCTGCTTTTGGAGAAGGATCGTGTTTGAGCCTGCCTTTTCCCTGTGCCGTCAAAACTGGAACTTCGGCAAATTTCCGAGATAACTGGGCCATAGGTTATACTCCTCATCATACGGTAGGGGTATGGGTGGGTAACTTTGATGGCAGGCCCATGCAGAGTGTTTCTGGAGTCTCTGGAGCAGGTCCACTCTTTAGAGATATTATGCTTCTTTTAGAAAATAGAGAAAAGAGGAGAAGTTTTGATTTTACTATTCCCGCCGGATTAATGGAGGTTTATGTTTGTCCCCAATCAGGGATGTTAGTCGGCTCTTTTTGTCCCGGAAAGATCAAAGAGATTTTTATAAAAGGAACTGAGCCTAAAGAGGTTTGCAATTTTTGTGATGGCAAACTTCTAGCAAACTCAAAGAGCGGCAAATAAAGAATGGGGATACTGAAAGAACGCCATGGCAGGCGTTCGGCACATTCGCCGCTGACACCGAGGCCGTTGAAATAAGTAGTTTAAAAGAAATACTCCACTCCTGCGCTGAAGGTATGGCTTTGATAAAACATACCGAACTCACTATCCCCCTTTCCAAAAAAGAAATTCCCCAAAACATAAACAGAAAGGTCTTGCATTCCCTCGTAATCTATCTTGACATTCATGAGGAGGCTGGCATCATCCAGATTGTAGATGTTATTCGATGAGATCTCAAAACGATCCAGGATGTTTGGCTTGCTAAACCTCAAAAAAAGGTAATTCTGCCTGAAATTGGTTAGATCGAAATAGGCGTTCCCCATCAAAAGATAGGAGAAATACAGACTCTCATCCTCATATCTTTCCCCGCAGAACTTTAAATACTCAAAATAGTCCCTCCATTCTGAGGAGCTGTAGCCTTCCTGGTTATGGTAATATTCCAGGACGAGATTGGTATTATCCGAGAAGGTATATTGACCGCCTACCAAAACCTTTGGATAGAGCTGCTGGCTTTCCTTCCTCTTCTGAATGAACTCATAATGGCCAGGATCTGTCTGGTTAAGATAGTAACGATAGGTTCCCTTTTGTAAGGATGCCTCACCATGAACCTCCAGGCTTTCCCCCATAGTGCTGGAGAAGTTTAAGCCCAACTTTGGTCTTTTTTTCTCCTCAGCGTAGGCGATCAAGGAAAAGTCAAGATTCTTCATCAAGGTATAGACCTTAACCAAAGCACGAGGGTCGGCCTTTTGGCCCCATGACTCCATCCTGGGGCTGGCTACAGCAGTCAAGGTAAGATGGGGCAGGAAATACTCGCCTCTAAGGCAGATCACTCCTTCTCGCTCCTCCCTCTTTTTTCTGGTATCCTGGGCTTGGTCGATCTCTTCTAAACCGGTTAAGAAATCGGTGGGGTTCCAGGCATAGCCAACGCCCTCGGTTATGTTCTGCTTTCCTATGTGGAAGAAGAGGGATTCTGAAGGGTTTAGTTCCAGGTAGAGTTCATCCAGGATGTTTTCAAGTTTGCTTTTATCTTCACCTATCAGATAACTCGCCCTATCTTTCAGGTAGAATCCTAGAGTTTCTCGAAACCAGGAATGAAGGTCTAATTTTATTTCAAGTTGTTGATCGCTGCTGGGTAGCTTCAGAATATCGTTATGGGGATTTAGAAAAGAGGCCCGGTTTATCTTGTAGTAGTTTGATTGATAACGAAAACTTCCCCCATAATCAACTTCCAGGGCAGGGCAATGGGTGGGAAGGGTGAGAAAAAAGATTAAGATGAACACCATCCTTTTCAATATAGCTTATCCTCGGAAGCAAAGATAAGAATTAGCCGTGAGATCACCTCAAGTGTTTGAGGTAGCTCTTCTGAAATATCCGATCGGGAAATTCTTCGATCTTCATGTTGCTGTATTCCATTATCGAGCTTTGCCCTTGTCTGAGGTCATCAACTATCACCAGCCGCGTCACCCTTTCCCTTCCCAGTATCTCTTCATATCCCTGATAATAGGCAGTTTTGAGCAATTTCCCCGAAATGGTATAAAATTCCGATTTTAAGGGATTAAAGGTGTTCTTCTCCACCCAATAGATTATTCGGTGATAAGCTACTTCTTTGCTCTTTGCCTTTAGCTCCAGGACATAGGAGAGCGTTCCCTCAAACTTTTCCTCTCTGAGGAGCGTGGGAATATAATCCCCGGCAAAATTGGTACGGGCTACGTCGCCATTGGATACCTGGCCCATTAACCTTTGCTGCTGGGAGATCCGGATGGGATTCCTCGAGGTAGGGATGTATATCCAGAGGTTGTTGCCCACCATGAGCATTACCTTCCCCTTGTCTCGTTTGGGATAGGTGAACTTAACCAGGCTCTTATCTATTCCTTTGATCAAGACCTTGAACCTGGAGATCCCATCCTTGCGGCCTGGCTTTAGGCTGGTGACCTTAAGCTCAAAGCTAAAGGAATCTCCCGGACCCCTGGCTTTATCCGCCTCTTCTATTATCTTTTCCGCATCTGTTGCCCTCACCGGTGAGGCAGCAAAGACAAACATAACCATGCCCAGGACTAAAAGAAGTATCTTCTTCATTCCTTCTCCTTTCTAAATGTACCTCAGGGCATCAACTACCTTGAGTCTTGCCGCCTTAAATGCGGGATAGATCGATGAGACCAAGGAAGTTCCTACTGCTAAGCTAAAGGCGAAGATCAAATCCTTGGGGACGATATTGATGAGAGCTGTATATCCCTCGGTCATAGTAGGTGGAGGGGGGATATAGATTCCTTTAATAGAAAGCAATTTGGCAGCTATGATCCCAAAGGCCAGGCCTAAGGCACCGCCAAGGGCTCCCAGAATCAAGCCCTCTATTAAGAACAAGGACAGGACTCCCCTTCGCTTGGTCCCCATTGCCCTTATCGTCCCTATCTCCCTCATTCTTTCAAATACAGACATGGTCATGGTATTGGCGATGCTAAAGATGACGATGATGAGGATGATGAGTCTCATCACCCAGAAGATGCCCTGGTAAAGCTGAACTACCTGATGGTAAAAGGTGGCCAGATCGGACCAGGTTTTTATTTCCAAATCCAAGTTGGCCTGGCTAAACTCCTTCCTCAGGTTATCTGCCACCAAATCAGTGTTTTCTGTTTCATCCAGAACGACAACGATGCTTTGCACATTTTCCGTATATAAAAGGGTTTTGGCTAATTCCATAGGCACCATCACCGCCACATCATCGTATTCCTTCACCCCGGTTCGAAATATGCCCCTTAACTTAAGATCAACGGCATTTAGCGCTCCCTCTGCCGTGGAAGTCAGGATGGTTAGGTAATCATCTATACTTACTCCTAGGCCCTCGGCTAATCCTTTTCCAACGATTCCTTCCTCCGGTTCCTCACTGCTTAGATCCTCCCCCTCAACTATGCTAACAGTTATGCCCAGCTCTCTTTCCTTCTCTGGCTCCACTCCTTTTCCAACACAGATGACGCTATTCTCAGCGCCGCCAATTAAGCCGGAAAACTCCAGCCGCGAGGTAACAAAATCGACATGGTCTTCATCTTCGATGATTGATTTTATCCTGGGATAGTCCTCGATGGTGTAGGCTAAGGGATTAGTTCCTCCCTTCTCGGAATATCCGGCCTTGTAAACCTGCAGATGCCCTAGTCTACTGTGAATGGTGCTTTCCCTCAAGCCCCACATAGAGTAATCGACGAATCCTCCAAATACTATAATGGCCACGCAGCCAAAGATGATGGATAGAAGAGTGATGATCGTCCTCCTCTTATTTCGAAAAACGCTCCGGGCAGCAATTTTAATATTCATCTTGATCTCCTATATTATCCTTCCATCCTGAAGACGGATCATCCGATGAGCATATTTCATCACCATGGAATCATGGGTGGAGAAAATGAAGGTGCTTTTCATCTCCCCATTTATCTTCCTCATCAAGTCCACGATGGCCTCGCCTGTCTTAGAATCCAGGTTAGCCGTGGGCTCATCGGCGAGGACCATCTCTGGATCAGTAACCAGAGCTCGGGCAATGGCCACCCTTTGTCTTTGTCCTCCACTTAACTGGTTGGGACGATGTCTGGTAAAATCAGCTAACTCCACCTCCTCCAACATGCCCAGGACTTTTTTCTTTCGACTTCCGCGAGGGACGCCTTTCAGGAGTAGCGGGTATTCTATATTTTCGAAGGCGGAGAGGACGGGAATCAAGTTAAAAGTTTGGAAGATAAAGCCTATTCTCTCTGCCCTCAACCTCGATAGTTTATTGTCACTCAACCGCTCGACATCATCGCCATCAAGAAACACTTTGCCGGAGGAGGGCCTGTCCAAACAGCCAATCAAGTTGAGCAGGGTGGTCTTCCCGCTTCCCGAAGGACCAGCAATACAGATAAACTCGCCCTTTTCTACTTCTAGGTCTATTCCTCCCAAGGCATTGACTACCGTCTTTCCTAGATAGTAATTCCTTACCACCTTTTGCATGGATACAATGGCCATCTAATCCTCCTTTGCTGAAAATTTATAAAATCGACTTAACTGGCTTCTTCTTTGTTTTATCTTCCATTTTCAGCCTTTAATATTATGGTTCCGAAGCCGATAGCGTATATCTTGTTAATATCCGACCGTGTCGGATATTCCTCCAATTTTGGAGTATAGGTTACGAACTCACACCTACATGTTCATCTAAACCCACCACAAAAGATACAACAAACAAGGGAGTCTACTAAGATGGATGTCTCCAAACTTCTATACCGTATACATCATGCATCAATTAGTAATAGTCGCAGTAATGATTCCTTTCCTGCGCGCTGCAATGCCAACAGCTCTCAAATTCATCTTTGTCGCATTAATCAGTGTTCCTACGTGCTTTGTTGTCAGTGATCTAATCAGAAGAATTCCTTATACTAAGAGAGTCTTGGGATGAAATGGTAAAACTTTATCTGCCAGGGAACCGCCGTGGCCGTCATGAGGTGCTCGGAAAAATATATAACCAGTTGTTTACCTGGTTATTATTCACCTTGATAAACTAAAGTGCTCTATTGAATCAACGGTATCCGTCAGATGATAACCGCCGGCTATACTTTTCTCAAGGATACGTCCCCCGAGGTGGCCTTGAGCTTGATGAAGATACCACCGCCCCCAATGGTTCCTTGGAGCTCATTTCTTCCCATGGTTCCCTCGACCGTAATGGCAAGATCCGTACTGATCCGGCCCGAGGTGGTCCTAATATCAACCTCAGCTCCAATATCCGAGGGCACAAACAGGCTGATATTCCCGCTGGTAGACTGAAAACTCATCTCGGAGATGGCCTTATCGATTTCCTCCAGCTCCACCCAGATGTCTCCGCTGCTAGTTCTGATAGTTCGCACTCCTCCCCGTAGCTCCAGAATCTTTATGTCTCCACTGCTGGCCCGGGCGGTGATGGTTCCTTCCAAATTCTCGGTGTCGATATCGCCACTGCTTGTTTCTACCTCGATGTCTCCCTCAATGTTTCTCAGGACAATATCTCCGCTGCTCGCATGCACTCGGATATCGTTGGGTTGCTCGACGGCTTCAACCCCCAAGATCCTTATGTTTCCGCTGCTAGAACGAGCGGTAATGTCTCCTTTCGAGTTCTCGGTACGAATACTCCCACTGGTAGCACCCACATCGATGTCTCCCCAAATGCCTATCAGTTCAACATCACCGCTTGTAGTTTGCGCCCTAACATCGTTATGCTGTTTCTCAATATAGAGATCACCACTGGTGGATACGGCTCGCACCGTTGCACCCTGAGGAACCCAGAGCTCATAGTTCACCCGAGCCCGCTGGAACCAGCTGAATCGGGGGTATTCTGTCTCGATCTTCAGGCGATCTTCCCCAGCATCGATGATAATCTCGATTTTGTCCGCCCCAGAACCTTTTCTGGTAGCAATCATCTTGACCTGTTCTTCGGCCCAGGCGTGAATGATAGTGTTCCCGGCGCTGTTCTCCACCGAGACCGAACCGTCCGCTTTCAGAGGGAAAGTTCGTTCCTCAACCTGGGCAGTAGAAGCCGTGACGGCAAGAGCCAAGTATAGAAGTCCCACTACCAAAACAACCGAACTTCTTTTCACCATCATAGTTCACCTCCTCCTTATTTTGCCTAGAATTGGCCTATTCGCGTAAAAAGGGTCAATGCTCTATTTTCTTTTCAAAATAGACCCCGTAGGGCATAACAAGATTCTCAGGCACACTTGGTATATGCATCCATTCACCACTCATCCAAAAACTCCGTGACGGCATCCTCAGGAGATATGTAAGTATTCAGTGAACCCCGTCATTTTTGGTAGTCGCCGGTAGCCGCAGGCTTCAGCCTGCGTAAAACCTTAGCCTGCGCACCCTAAAGGGTGCGGCTACCCTGAAAATCCAATGTGACACGGAGTTTACTGAGCATTTACGGAGATATGTTAACCGATTTTCACTGGTTGTCAATCTGTTTGAAGGACTCTGATAGGAGACCCCTTTTTCAACAGATAAGACGAGAAACCACCCAAAGACAGGTCGTTCTAGTGCAATTGGGGCAAAACAGATCAAACCCGGTTCTACGTTGGCATTAAGCCCTATTTTCAGCCTACCGAATCTCCTCCAAACATCCCCCGGAATGATGAGAAAGCAGCAGTCCGTCCGTATGTTCAGCTTACAAAGTCTCAGTACGAACAACTGAACGAACTGAGAGAGAAGACGGGTAAGCCAGTATCTGAGATGATCCGTGAAGCTGTATCCCGGTTTGTGAGAAACGGAGAATATCCCCTTAGCACAAGTTCTTCTTATCTGCCAAGGGCATCAAGAGATGGTTACAGGACAGTAGCTGCCTATCTTTCCAGATCCGACTTGAGTCTTTTGACAAGCATCTCTAAAGAAACGGGAAGATGTAAGACTCACTTGATTAGAGAGGCTGTAGATGAGTATCTTAATGGGTTACCCTAACTCGAGGCAGAAGAGGAATGATACCAACCAATCATGTTCCATATTCAAGAACATACGTTGTACTTGGGATCCAAAAACGGGAGATTTTGAAAGAAGCCTGGAGAAAGGAAAATCGTTTCCTGACTAGCTTCTTCTCCCTTTTTCCTTTCCCGTGAGCCTGCGCCAATTCGTATGAGGCTGTACGCCTCACAGTCACAAATTGGTAACAAGGCCCATCAGTTGGTGTTCTCGGTTGAAAGCACGAAGAGTAGGTGGTTTAGTTCGAGTCCTGTCCGGGGAGCCAGTGCTTCATGGGGAAGCTTCTAGCGCCCGGTGGGAGACTACAGGCGTAACACTCAGTCTAATCCCGTCCACGGAATGTGTGAAGAAGGGTTATCAGCCTTCTAGGAAGGCTTTGCAATGAAGATGGATACCTTCTCTCAAACAGTGAAGGAGGCACGATGTTGCCCCAAGTCCTGTGGAATCACCCTCTTGAGGTATCGGGCAAAAGAGGAACCAAGAGATGTAAACATCGTTCTCGTGCTACCGGCGAAGGGTATGAATACATTTGCCTTATGTTGAGAATTGGATACACTCGTAGGCGCGAGAAGATCATCCAGGGACAAAGATCGGCGTACTTCGATGTCAGATGAGATGAGGGTAAATCGCTCTAGGATAGAGTAAATAGGGAGTTGTGTTCAGACGGCAAAATCATGGCAGTAGAGAAGAACCTCAAGCCCGAGACAGTGTCAACTTTTCAAAAGATTATCTACCAGCACTACCGGAGGAACGCCCGTAAGCTTCCCTGGCGAGAAACGCACGATCCATATCAGATCCTCATTTCCGAAATCATGTTGCAACAGACCCAGGTACAGAGGGTCATGACCAGATACGGAGCGTTCCTCACCACCTTTCCAGATTTTGCTACCCTCGCCCGAGCACCGCTTCGCGAGATACTGAGGGTATGGCAGGGACTAGGGTACAACCGGCGAGCACTTCAGCTGAAACAAACTGCTGAGACTGTGATTTCAAAGTATCACGGCAGCCTTCCCCGTAATCTCGAAGCATTGATGAAGCTCCCGGGGATTGGAAGAGCGAGCGCGTCAGCCATCCTAACGTTCGCCTTCAATGAACCGGCTGTTTTTGTTGAGACCAATATCCGAGCCGCCTTTATTCATTGCTTCTTTCAGGACAGAACTGGCATCAAGGACAAAGAAATGTACCCTCTCATTGCAGCGACCCTCGACAGATCCAATCCGCGCACGTGGTACTATGCACTCATGGATTATGGAGTCATGGCAAAGAAGGAGTTTCGAAACCCGGGTCGGAAGAGTACCCATTATCAGAGGCAGTCTCCATTTCAAGGCTCCGATCGACAGATTCGAGGGATGATTCTCAGAGTACTACTCGAAGAGCCACAGATTTCTCTCGCGCAACTCTCCCAGACACTGGGGATAGACCAAAAGCGCCTGAAAAGAAGCACCTGTGCGCTTGAAAAGGACGGTCTCATTCAAAAACAAGGAAGGTATTTCACCATAGGGTGAGATACAACCTTGGACATCGCATTCTTTTTTTCCGGATAACCTCAGATCTCATCCCGTTCGCCTCACACCCCGTTTGCAATTTCAATTGGCAAGATCACTTTCGGATCAGTCTCGAAAGGGTGGCTGCCCTGCTGAAGAAACATGGAATGAGAGTTACTATGCATCCCGATCAGTTCGTTCTGCTCAACTCACCCAAGAAGGATGTGCACGAGAGGAGTGTGAAAGAACTCCTCTACCACACCGATCTTCTGGATATCATGGGGCTTGATGCAACCGCCAAGATCCAGATACATGTGGGCGGGGTGTATGAAAACAAGCAAGAGAGCATCATGAGGTTTCTTCGGCGCTACCAAGAGCTTCAAGCGCCGATACAAAGAAGACTAGTAATTGAAAACGACGACCGAAGATACACGCTCTCTGACTGTCTCTTCATACATGCCGAGACCGGCATTCCCGTTGTCTTCGATGCGTTCCACCACCAAATGCATTCCTCTGGAGAGTCGGTGAGGGAAGCCTGTGAGCAAGCTGCGAAAACGTGGAAGGATACCGATGGAACCCCTATCGTTGATTACAGTTCTCAGGCACCCGAGGCACCGGTGGGAAAACACACCGAGACCATCGATCAAGATCATTTCAGGGAATTCTTACAGGCAACCAGACCTACCGATATCGATATTATGCTGGAGGTTAAGGACAAAGAAAAAAGCGCTCTCCAGGCTGTCGAAATCGCACTTCGGGATAAGCGATGTACCCCACCCACCGAATGATACCTGGATTACTCCCCCCATTGCCAATGCTACCCGATGTCTGTAGCTCCTCGTGAGATATGGGGGGGCTCCTTAGCGATGGAATCGCCTGGCAAGCGAGGGCTCGTCGTAAGGTACACCTTCCACGCAAGGCGGCTTTGTTCGTTGAGTGGGCACAGGAAAGAGGGTTGTCGGAAATGCTATCTTGCGCGGTCGAGCAGAACACCGCACAACTGATGCGGGGTGATGGCCTCGAGCACTCCGGTTCCCCATTGGGGGAAAGGTTGGTCAGAGCGATGAGTCGGGTTTCCTAGTCCTGAAATGTCTTTCGATATTTCCCATAGCCTTCTTTCTCCAGCTCTTCCTTAGGAATGAACCGCAAGGCAGCTGAGTTGATACAATAGCGGCGTCCGGTAGGCTGTGGTCCGTCGGGAAAGAGGTGCCCCAGGTGCGAATTAGCCTGTCTGCTTCTCACTTCGGTACGGGGTATGAGAAGAGTTCTGTCTTCTCTTTCGATGATATTGTCTGATTCAAGTGCCTTTGAGAAACTCGGCCAGCCGGTGCCTGAGTCGAACAGGTCACGGGAGCTGAACAGGGGCTCTCCCGAGACAATGTCGACATAAATCCCGTCCCGTTTGTTGTCCCAGTATTCATTCTCGAACGGTCTCTCGGTACCATTCTCCTGAGTAACCTTGAACTGGAGTGGAGTGAGCATTCTCTTGAGCTCTGACCTGGACGGCTTCTCGAATTTGGTGACGTCCCCATTCACATTTTCATCCTCTTTCCTCATTGACCACACCTTCCCGAGGTATTGATCACGACCTGAGCCTGACCGATAGAACCGGTACTTGAGGGGATGCTTCTTGTGATAACCCCGGTGATAGTCCTCGGCAGGGTAGAACTCTGAAGCCTCGAGGATCTCTGTCACAATCGGGCGCTTGAATCTTCGAGATTCCTCGAGCGCCTTCTTTGAAGACTCAGCGAGGCGTTTCTGTTCCTCGCTGTGGTAGTATATCGCGGTCCCGTACTGGGGCCCCCGATCAGCAAATTGACCATCTGGGTCAGTTGGATCTATCTGTTTCCAGAAGACATCCAGAAGCTCCTGATAGGTGATCTTTGAAGGGTCGTAGGTCACCTGAACTGCTTCTCTGTGCCCGCTCCTTCCCGAACAGACTTCTTGATACCTTGGGTTCGGTTTCTTCCCTCCCGTATACCCCGGCGCAACTTCAGTGACACCTGGAAGTTTCTCGAAAGGTGACTCCATACACCAGAAGCAGCCACCTGCAAGGATAGCCTTCTCTAGTTTTCTCATTCTATGCTCCCCGTTTCCTTTGTGAGAGACCGTAGTTCCTCACATATCGCGAGATGTTCCTGAGGACCTGTAGCTCACTCGACCGTTCCTTTGATAGCGCTATCCTTTCACATCACGACAGTTGTTGACAAGGTTCACTACGCCCTTTCCCGACGCTCACCCAATCACAGTATCCAGTCGGTTCTTTTTGCAGACTGATTGGGGGGGTCCATGAGGAAACCAAAAGACGTTTCCTTACTCTCTACGGGTTCATAATTACTATTGATGCGTTCAGGGCCGTTGCAGCACTGACCCAGACAATGTAGGGAACGAGCAGCAACCCTGCAGGTCGTGATACCTTCAGGAAGGAGAGAATCGTCACGAGGATGGCAACCCACAGAACGATGATTACCACGAGGCCTGCGAGGGGTGACTGCAGACTGAAGAAGACCCCTGACCACGAGATGTTGAGGGCCAGCTGGACGCCGAATATGGTCAGTGCTCTTCTGGGTTGCGAGTTTCTGAGTCCTTTACGCCAGACCAAGAATGCCGCTACTCCCATCAGGACAAACAGTGTGAGCCACACTGGGGCAAACACCCAGTTAGGTGGAGTGAAAACTGGCTTCTTCAAGCTAACATACCAGGTGGCGATTGAGGGGGCAGTGAAAAGAGAACCGAGGGCGCCTGCAATCTGGCAGACGGCCAGGCTCACGACAAGCTTCACTGTGTCCCGCACTTTGCTTTTCTCCACTCTAAGCCTCCTTGAGGTTCACGGGTAGCAGTGCTCGAGAATTGCTCCTCGTGCAGATGCTGAAACCGAGGAGAATCTTCAGTCTCGGTCACACCGGCCGTAAGGTCCCGAAGAATACCTGCCACGCCAGGGCAGACTTCGCTATCAGGCTCAGAAGAACGTAAACCCTCTCTCCGTAGAGATAGTCCTTCCATTTACCCACTTTCCTGTACTGAAGGTACATATTGACTGCAAACAGGTTAAAGAAGACGGCAATGGACACATAGATTCCTATCACGAAGTTGGGTACACCGCCTTTGGCCGCAATGAGTGAGCCACCAAAGGAGAGTGCGATGACAATCCAGGGGACGATGCCAGCGATACATCCAATGATATAGGCAGTCCAGTCAGTCTTCGGAGTTGTCTGATTGTGGAGTTCCATCATGAGACCCATGAGATTCATCACCGCAGTGAGGGCAAAGAGGGCGATCAAGGTGCCCAGATCATAGATACCGGTGAGAGCAGCGATGACCACGATCATTACCGAGGCACTGAGTGCATACTCATACCACCGATAGGGATTCATGTGTTTTTGCAAGAAGCGCACATAGCGCTTGTAAAGAAGCGTTGATATTAAAAGATGCGCGACAGCCGACATCAGAAGAAAAAGCGCCACCAAATAAGCGAACTCGACACGAACCCAGGTTTGAGTCACCGGCTGGAGGGACTGAGTTCCGAGGTCAAACTCAAGGTGAGTGGTGGTAATAGGCCATTTGTTGCCGTAGCCGCTGAAAAAAAGCATGAGTAGACCTTGAACAAGGTGGAGCACCGCCATCACTCCATTGAATTTCCTCAGTTTGCCAAAGGTAGTATCAGCTGCTTTCGCCATGGTTCTGCACCTCCTTTGGAGAAACAAGTACGATTTCCTTGTCTGCTCAGTTCCCCCCGTCTAGCGAAAACCTTCGCGACAGGAGAGCTACTGGTATTCTCTCTACTGATGGAGCCTTCGGAAGGTTAGGCTTGTCTTTCTATCTCCACATCCACCAGTTCGTTCCACCAACTCTATCCGTCTTACCCTCCTCTCCCGGTGCGATGTGATCAACGTACTCATGACCCCATTCTTCAGGTGTACTGATCCACATAGACTCTAAGCCGAGCTCAAGCGGTGTCCTGGGAGCCCGATTGACGCAACACTATGCCGAAGAGCGGACGGATCGAACCGGCGAGGAATCCTTCCGGTCAGCTCCCCTTTGATGAGGCTCTGCACCCGGGGTCCCCGAACGGAGAACGCTGACTTTCTCTGGATGAGACTCTCAGCTTCTCGAAGGTGGAATCCGCCCGATGTCCCGCCCTCTCTTAAGTCTGCCTTTTCTTAAGGCTCGCTTGGTTATGAGCACAATGGCAACGATTATCCCCGCGAGGATGCCAATGCCGATGAGGAGAAAGAGACCCACAAGGTTGTAGTACGCACTCCAGGGGGAGCGCTCGAAGAACTCTGCCTTGAGCTTGGGAAGAACAAAGAGCGTCTGGACCATCTCACTGAGTGGGAATTCCTCGCGCTCTCCCACAACGAGGACGTACTTCCCCTCATTATCAGGGCTGAAGACCTTGAGGGTGTGGATTCCTCCCTCAACCGCGACCCCTTGCGGGAGTTCCTCCTCAGGGGGATTAGCCCGAAGCTCCGGTCCTTCCCAGTACCAGTCCCCTCCGAAGGGTTCATACCAGCGTGTCCACTCATGCTCTGTTCCATCGAGGACGACGTGCATCTCCTCCTCTTCAGGTTCTTGTTTCGCTGCTTCCTCAGGATGCGTGTGTTCTCTGGTGATCTCGACTGAGACGTCCTTTCCAATGTTCTCCAAATCGGGAACGAGAATCCCCACATAGAGCTTGAAGGGATCTTCCGATGCAATCTGGTAGGAGGCGGGTTCCCCTTTGAGCTCACCATAGAATGCCTGAGACACCTCAGGATTCTCTACCGGCGTGATATCTTCTCCTTCGACGATACGTGGTTGGTGGCACCATGCCGTGCCGGCCACCAGAAGGAGACACACGGGAACTGCGAGAAAGACAACTTTCTTCATTGTACAGCCCTCCCTCCGAGTCTGGTCTCAAGGGCCAGATGAGTGCTGGCGCTGGTTAGTCTGGATCAAGGGCTCAGCGCCTGTTTCCTCTACATCATAGCAGTGGCATTCGGAGAATGCAGGATGAAGAACCCCTTCTGCCAAAGAACAGAAGACCGCTGGACTGGTGTCTCGGCAAAGGGATAGAGAGAAAGCTCCCGTCTCCCCGGCTCGATAATGCCAGCTGAGAGGTTCCTCGAAGAAGGACTCTCAAATGCGGGATTGCTCCTTCGAGAGTTGACTCAGCAGGGAACGGTAACCGGGCAGTGTGAACGCCGCATAACGAGACACCAGATCCCGCAGTTCTAGGCCGTGGTCGACCGCTCCACTCAGCATGGTTGTCTTTGGATCATGGCCCGAGAGTGTGGTCCGGACCCCCTGCGAGGTCTTCAACTTCTTGGGTAGCCAGGGAGTCTGCTGGCGCGTGGAGTCCGCTCAGCCGGGAATGCTCTGGAAGATCCATTGTATGCTTCTTTGACAACGCATATTCTACTTGGAGCATTGATCTTGTAGCCAACAATCACAGCAAACGCTGTGGCATTATTTCCAGCCATTCTTCGATTTCCACCGCCCGATGAAACTAAAGAGAACAACGGACGGCTTCATGGCACGTCATATTCCGTAACATTTTGAAAGTGCTGAACAAGTATGTATTTTGCTACCTGTATCTTCATCAACGCACAATCAGGCGCTTTGGCAAATTCTTCTAGAGACGGGTGCTTTTCTAGATAACCTCTCAGATAACCAGATTTCAACTCATCACTGATTTCTTCTGCACTCCCAACCGCAGTAAGCGCCTCTACATCTTTGAAGTCATTGACCTGGTTGGTTCGGCTATCGATCAGCAGTGAGACACTGGGCGTTTTCTTGATGTTTCTATATTTGCGAGTGTCTCGAAGAGTGGCAAATATGATTTCTCTGAGATCCTCGGATATTGCATACGCCACAAGTGTACAATAGGGATATTCATTACCCTGAGTTGCCAGCACACCAAGATGTTGTGACCGCAACAAGCTTTCTATGGACTGAAAGATTTCCTCTTTACTACTCATCATAGAAACACTCCTTCTTTGTTACAAGACCACCGATTGTGACCTACCGCCATCATAGTATCACTTCCTCAGTGAAAGTCAATGGGTTGACACGTGGCATAATGTCCTCCAGAGCGCTCGGTCATCAGCCAAGAGCCATGAGGAGGCTAGGAACTTCTGAGAGCAGCCACGATACCACCTCACAGATGGATTCCGGTCAAGCTGGAATTCCGTAGGCTGGTATTTGGATTTCCTCCTCGGTGCTCTCGAGAAAGGTTCGAACATCGTCCTGCCCCCGGAGCTTTAGCCTTGTGGGATCCCCACAGGAAACAGGTTCATGTTTTCCAGTTTAACCACTTCCCGCTGTATGTTATTCCATCGGAGAGTTCTGAACACGTCCAATAGGGGAAGCAAACGAGTTCCCCGGAGCGTCCCCTCCTTCTCGTTCTTCTCACACTTTCCTTCCACCCCTCCATCGGTGTTGCCAATTAGACAGTCCCTTTGCGGCACACATCAGTCTCATCGGTATAATTGACGACCCCTTGTGTTTCCTGTATGATTTTATCAACATCTACCAGGCGAATATGTCAAAACAATCTCTCTAAGGGAGGTCCACAATGCAAGAAAAAAAGAAGAAGATTCTCACCGGCAACTTTGGCGTACCCGTTGACGACGATCAAAACACCATGACCGCTGGGAGTCCGGGACCCGCACTGCTCCAGGATGTCCATCTCCTCGAGAAGCTGGCTCACTTTGACCGCGAACGCATTCCCGAACGTGTCGTGCATGCGAAGGGAGCAGGGGCTGGGGGGTTTTTCGAGGTTACCTACGACGTGACCAAGTATACCAAGGCCAAATTCCTCTCTCAAGTGGGTAAGGGCACCGAGGTCTTCGTACGCTTCTCTACTGTGGGAGGGGAGAAGGGATCGGCCGACGCCGAGCGCGACCCCCGAGGTTTCGCCGTCAAGTTCTACACAGAGGAGGGGAACTATGATTTTGTGGGAAACAACACCCCGGTCTTCTTCATCCGTGACCCCCTGAAGTTTCCTGACTTTATCCACACCCAGAAGCGCAACCCAGCTACTAACCTCAAGGACCCAGACATGTTCTGGGATTTCCTCTCGCTTACCCCAGAGTCAATCCATCAGGTTACGATACTTTTCTCTGACCGGGGTACACCCAAAAGCTACCGCTACATGAACGGCTACAGCGGACACACCTTCATGTGGTACAATGGAAGGGGTGAGTGTTTCTGGGTAAAGATACACTTCGAAACTGAACAAGGGATTCAAAACTTTACCCGCGAGGAAGCCCGACGCATGTGTGGGCAGGATCCCGACCATGCTACCCGGGACTTGCACGAAGCGATCGAGCGGGGTGATTCCCCAGCCTGGAAGGTTTACGTGCAGATTATGACTCCAGAAGAGGTCGAAAAATACCGCTTCGACTCTTTCGATATCACCAAGGTCTGGCCTCATGGCGATGCACCCCTCAAACCAGTTGGTCGTATGGTCCTAGACCGCAACCCCGAGAACTACTTCGCCGAGGTCGAGCAGGCTGCCTTCTCGCCCGGCAATCTTGTACCAGGAATGGCTCCTTCGCCCGACAAAATGCTTCAAGGGCGTATCTTCAGCTATCCCGATACGCATCGGCACCGCCTAGGGCCCAACTACCACCTGCTTCCGGTGAACTCAGCTAAGGGTGTTAAGGTGAACAACTACCAGCGCGACGGATCCATGCGGTGTGACGATAATGCCGGCGGTGGTCCAAACTACTACCCCAACACCTTTGGCGGTCCCAGTCCCTACCCCCAAGCAGCCTACCCAGTACTTAAGGTCTCCGGGAAGACGGGGCGCCACCGCTACTCTCATCCAAATGACGATTTCGCCCAACCTGGGGAACTATACCGCAGGGTGATGAGTGAGGAGGCTCGCAGTCGCCTCGTCAGCAACATCGTTGATCACTTGGGCGGTGCGAAAAAGCAGATCCAACTTCGTCAGACAGCGCTCTTTTACAAAGTGGATCCTGAATACGGGAGCCGGGTGGCGGAAGGGCTTCGGCTCGATCTGGAGGAGGTCAGACGTCTCGCTGGAATGACACAGGAGGAAAGGGTCAAGGCAACGTGAGAGTAAACTCTGGTTGAGGAAAATTGATTGGGACCTGCGTAGCGGTGGAAAAGAATTCTCGAAGGCCGGAATCAAGAGTTTTTCATAAGCGGCGGGCTCCGAGATAAAGGATCAGACGAAATCTGGTAGCTTAGTTGTTATGAGGACAAGTAGTCAGGGACGGCGTGGGGACAGCTCGGCCCCCACAAATGATAGATCAAGTAGATTTATTCGACGGGTATGGATCGGTGCGGGGACTCTTTTGGTGGGACTGGGAACGCTTGGAATGTTCTTGCCTCTTTTGCCTACTACTCCTTTTCTGTTGCTCGCTGCTGCATGTTACGCTAGAGGTTCAAAAAGATTCTACAATTGGCTCTTAAGTAACAGATGGTTCGGTAATTACATTAAGAATTATCGAGAGAGAAAAGCCCTCCCCTTGAGAATAAAGGCATTCTCTATTATCCTTCTATGGGCAACAATAGGATATTCAGCTGTTTTTGCAGTCAACGCTCCCTTGGTTAGAGTTCTTTTGGTTGGCATAGCTATTGGCGTGACTGTTCACATCACTTTGATTCGCACCCTACATCGTTGAAAAGAATCTTCCCCTCAGAATTTTCGAACCAGATTGACCAGGGTCGACGTTCTACCAATTGCGGCGTTTCTACTCACCCGGTTTTGGGTATTGCGGTAGATCGTAGCCTGGAATTTGTATCTCCTCTTCCGCATTCTCGAAAAAGGTTCGGACATCGTCCTGCCAGGGGAGCCAGCGTCCGAAATGTTTTTTTGGAGAGCATTTTCACGTTGCTCCGGATCGCTACCCTAACTACTGTGAGCGGAACGCCACCCCTGAGCTGAGAAGGAGTCACCCAGAACCCGCCAACGAACAAGCCTACACAGTCTTACTCTCTCACCAGAGCTCCCCAAACGGATTGACGAGGGGCGGGAGTTACCTCGATTCTTGACTGGAGGAAGCTCCTAGGTAATCTTTAGATAAGCTGTAGATTTCCGCACTACTTCTCTCAGAGACTCGGGACCAGGATTCTGGAGCAATAACCATGACCACCTTGACAGACTCAATTGAGATAAAAATAAGACCTGAAGAGCTTTTTGAAGGTTTGATACGAGTCTTTTCCTCTGAGGAGTACTATCGAAGATGGCACCGAGACCACGTGAGATGTCTCTGGATCAAAGGTAGACCATTCGAGGAAGGTTCAATCCTTTACGTTGAAGAATACTTGCACGGGAGACTGCATAAGATGAAGTTTCTCGGCATTAAAGTAGAACCAAACAGAAAGATAGAGTATAGACTTTCATTTCCGACATCGGTGGTTTGTCCCAAAGGGTCGTTCACAATCGAGCCAAAAGGGGAGAGTTGCACCTTCAGTGCTACTCTTTTCTTCAGGTTCGGCAGAGTGTTTGCGAAGCTTGCACGTTCCAGAGTTGAGGCCATGAAAAGACACATGAAAGAGGAAGGCGAGAATCTGAAGGACCTGTTAGAGCAAAACTGAGAAGAGGCTTCGTTTGGATTAAGGGGCATGCGAGGGAGCTTCGAGGGCTTCTCCTCAGGACCACCCAGGAAAGCCTCAGATTCTGGAAACGTAGAGAAGGCGGAGAGAAGCGGAAGGGGGATGCCCCGTGACCCGAGACGGTCCAAAGATATTTGAGATACGCCAAGGTTGTGGGGGAAAAGAGGATCAGTACCAACGGGCTCAGGCAACGAGGCATCCTTCGCCAGAAGGAAGACCAGAGCTGGATGTCCTTTGTGGCAGACGAGTACTACATTGTTGATCCTCCTTCGCTCAGCTGGAAGGCAACACTGAAACCGTTCCCCACATCGTCCTGTTCGGAGAGCCATTCTATACAACCTCCAAAACACGGTGAATTTGTTATCAACATCGTCCAGTCCGGGGAGCCACTCTTGAGTTTTGCCATATTGAGCGATGACATCAAACGGTGTCTTTAGCTCAAATAGAAGCTTTCGGCCACTCAAGACACAGTTCTGAAGTAGGAATTTTAGGAGGGCCCTTTTTTCAGTTACTTCAGAACTTTTGAAGATTTCGAGGGCTCTACTTGACAGGTCTAATACAGTCGCAGCCGTAATATAGAAGTTTTCGTCTGCTTTACTGTGGTCTTCCATCTGTAAAAACAAATCTTCCTGTTTTTCCTTGTATTCCTTTAACTTTTTGTCATACATTTCCTGAGTAATCCCCCTTTTTTCAATACTTATTCTAACACAGAAACTGGACCGATTTTAGGGGGGCAGGTCACTTGCTGAAGGATAACCGATTTTTAAGTCTTTTCAGCACCCAACGCCGTGGGCCGATTTGGCAGGAATAAGGCCATTTGGTAAAATAATCGGGATAATCCGGGGGTGATTCGTTGAAAAAGCTGTCCCGGAGCAACTTGAACTTTTTCTTTAAACTCGCCGCCTGAAAGATGGGGCGGTTTTTTTATTTCCGGGGACTGAAAAAGACGGGGCACTCCGGCGGCCAACGCCCGGGCT
>Ga0307439_1000665_pt1 | contig 23378 bp, 19 predicted proteins | sample SalMarWE160490MG_FD_202142 | JGI IMG/M metagenome (GOLD analysis project Ga0307439, IMG submission 202142) | Salt marsh sediment microbial communities from the Plum Island Ecosystem LTER, Massachusetts, United States - WE1604-90 | ecosystem: Environmental > Aquatic > Marine > Intertidal zone >... | reverse complement strand
GGACACAAAATCCACGAAATATAAATACCGTCATTGCGAGGCCCCCGTCTTGATTTCGCACCTGTGCCTGCGTTACCGACATGTGCAGGCGAGAAAGCAGGGGGCCGCGGCAATCTTAACCGCCGAACTACGAGACCTATCCTAAGTGTTTCCGATGGGATTACCAACTGTTGATTATATACGTACAAGAGCGATGATATTACCCCTATCAAGAAGAAGGAATTAAGCGCCAAAATACTCAAACGCTGACACTTCAGCCATCTATCCCGAGAATTATAAAGTTCGTCTCGACGTAGTTTATCCTTTGTCTGCAGCGCCGATGCCCGGAAGTAATTACGTTTCATATCGGCGTAGAAGGCAAATAGCCCGGCCAAAACGGCAATTCCCATCGCACTTAATCCCGCTATGGCCGAGATGGTTTGAACACCGGGCTTGGCCGCATCCTCTGTTGCCGTTAATGCCACGAAGAACACGGCAAGCAGGCCGATTGAAAATGAGAGCAGCAGCTTATGGAGCTGTTGCGAGGATTCACGGGCTCGGTTATGTAGAATCTGTGCAAATCTCTCACGGCGAGTTTGCCCTTCTCTTGGTAATTCCTGTATATTAGGATTGTCACTGTTATCTTGCTTTTTTTCTGTCATTGTCCACCTCAGATGTATCCGTGTATCGATAAGATATTTACAGTAGAGGAACAGGATTTGCAAAGATAAAAAACTTGTTTTTCGGCCAAAGATGGGCATAATGTAAAAATATATATGCAAACGCTTTTAAGGAGATGTGCATATAGCAGCTTTGAACGAATCTATTATGCTGGTATTAAAATTCAGGATAGGCGGGAGCCTGAGGTTTCTCTCGCACGCCCAGATGCTCAGGGTTTTTCAGCGGGCCTGTGTTAGAGCGGGTCTAAAAATCCAATACAGCCAGGGCTTCAATCCTCGTCCAAGATTATCACTGCCCCTGCCCAGACCTGTAGGGATTGCCTCGGACGATGAGCTGCTCTGTCTTCGGATACGTAAGGACACAAGTCCGCAAAAGCATAAGAGCACAAGAACAGAAGGCATTTATGACTTATGCACTTTCGTCAAGGCACAGCTGACAGAACAGATCCCGCAGGGCTGTGAGTTGCTTTCGGTAAGTATTGCTGAATCGAATACTTCATTTCAGCCTTCTTCAGCTACCTACGTGTTATCTGCGCGGCAGGAATATCTCAACGAGGAGTTGAAGGCCACGATTAAGCGTTTGTTGGCAAGTGAAAGCCTTAGTCTGGAACGACAGATAGACAGCAAAAAATCGAGAATCAAGAATATTGATGTGAGACGTTTTTTGAAATCGATTGAATTGGACGGGAACAGTATAATTGTTGAATGTAAAATCGATTCAACTGGTTCGATACGCGTCGAGGAGATTTTGAAGCTGCTGGAGCTGGATGATGTAGAGAAACTGGCGTTGCCGATTCGACGTACAAATGTGCAATGGCAAAAAGTATAATATGAAAGATAAGGCACGGAATTCGATTTTTTACGATATATGATATAAGACATGCGAGGTACGATAAAATGGCAAGAGAAATGCTCATAAATGTTGCCGAGAGTGAAGAATGCAGGGTGGCGGTGGTTGAGAATAGTTCGCTTGAGGAACTTTATGTGGAAAGAGCGAGTCTAAGCAGCCACGTCGGCAATATTTATAAAGGAAAAGTGGCAAATATTGAATCCGGCATCCAGGCGGCGTTTATAGACTTTGGTATAGGCAAAAATGGTTTTCTTCACGTTAGCGACCTGCACCCTCGGTATTTTTCAAAGACCGGCGGTAAGCACATCGAAAGCATTGGGCGCAGGAAAGCCCTAAAGGAACGAATGCCTATCCAGGATTGCCTTCGCAAGGGGCAGGAGCTTGTCGTACAGGTAACGAAAGAAGGCTTAAAGACAAAGGGCGCGACCCTTAGCACTTATCTTGCTTTGCCGGGCAAGTATCTGGTTATGATGCCTTGGATGCGAAAACATGGGGTGTCGCATAAGATTGAGGATGAGGATGAGCGCAAGAGACTCCGGCAAATTCTTGATGACAGCAAACCGCCGAAAGGGCAGGGCTTTATTATCAGAACGGCCGGGCAGGCATGCTCGAAAAGAGATATACACAACGACTTGAAGTATATGGAACGATTGTGGAGAACTATTGAAAAACGGATTGAGACTGAAAAAACCCCCGGAGAGCTTTATCAGGAATCCGATTTGGTTATCAGGGCAATGCGAGATGTCTTTAACAGTAAGATAAGTAACATAATATGTGATTCGGAAAGCGTGGTTCGCAAAATCAAGGAATTTTTTTCCATAGCTGCACCGCGTTTGAAACGAAGAGTAACGTATTATGACGGAAAAGTTCCGCTGTTTCACAAATATCGGATTGAGGATGAGATAGCAAAGGTCCAGTCTCGTAGGGTTGAGCTTAAAGGCGGCGGTTCAATTGTAATTGAGCAGACTGAGGCATTGGTTTCGATAGATGTCAACAGCGGGCGCTACCGCAAGCAGAAAAGCGCAGAGCAAACTGCTTACGAGAGCAATATAGAGGCGGCGACTGAAATTGCACGCCAGCTTAGATTGAGAGACCTTGGGGGATTGATAATTTGCGATTTTATTGATATGCGTAATGCCAGGCATCGCAAGGCCGTGGAAAAGGCCTATCGGAATGCTGTCAAGACCGACCGCGCTCGTTCGAGGATATTGGGCATAAGCAGGTTCGGCGTGGTGGAAATGACACGCCAGAGAATGCGTCCTTCGCTGCAATCGGCTACCTATCTTGCTTGCCCGCATTGCGGCGGTACGGGTTTTGTTAAGAGCCATGAGTCGTTGGCTATTGAGATTATTCGATTGTTGCACTTATCGGCATCGAAAGAGCAGATAAAACGCATTGAGCTGTTTGTCTCACCCGAAGTTGCTGATTATCTGCAGAATACCAAGCGGGCGGCGATTGCACAAGTAGAACAGCTTAACGAAAAACGTGTAGTTATTCATTCTGCGTCGAATTACGCCGGCGAAAAACACGACTTGGTCTGTTATAACCAGCGGGGAAGTGTGATAAAATTATGAGTTCGTAGTGCCTAAAGTGAACTAAAGTGCCTAAAGTTAGATGGTGGGTAAGATTCCACCCTACAGAGCTATTCTGGCAATTTTGAGAGGGGTAAATAATGGCTGAAAAAAAATCGAGTGGGGTCGGAGCAACTGTTTCAACGCTCTGTGGTGCTGGGGCAGGAACGGTCGCTGCCATTGCTGGTGTTGCGGCTGGTGCTGCTCCGGGGACAGCAGGGGCGGCTGCGATGACGTCAGGGTTAGCTGCAGTAGGTACAGTTATAGGTGGGGGAATGGCTGCAGGAATCATGGTAGTGGCTGCTGCACCTGTGGCCGTTGGAGCAGCGGGGTTTGGTATCTATAAGCTTTATAAAAAGCTGGCGACCCCAAAAGGTAAGACAAGTTGATAATTGATGGGCCACCAGATACAAACCCGGTAGGATGGTGTATCTATTCTAATAGTCCAAGGTAGTAAGATGCCGACACGGGAAAAAGTGATAAGTATTTTAGAAAGAGAGCTGCCATACTTTATTTCTGAATATGGCGTAAAGCGAATAGGTCTGTTTGGCTCTTATGCAAAAGGAACACCGACTAAGGCAAGTGATGTAGATATCCTGGTCGAATTTGAAAAACCAATAGGCCTCAAGTTCGTTGAGTTCGCTGAATATATTGAGAGAATATTGGGCAGCAAGACGGATATTTTAACGCCTGCTGGTATAGATGGAATACGGATTAAAAAAGTTGCTGAAAGTATTAAGGACAGCATAGTTTATGTCTAAAAGAACAGATAAAGATTTCCTTAATGATAGTAAAGAAGCTATTCTGAGGATTAACGTTTACATAGAAAAGTTGAGCTATGAAGAGTTTTTGAATGATATTAAAACTCAGGATGCTGTAGTTCGTAATCTCGAAATCATAGGGGAAGCAATCAAGAATATATCTAAAGGATTGAAGAAGAAGTATCCACAAATACCCTGGAAAGATTTATCAGGGGTAAGAGATAAATTGATACACCATTATTTTGGTGTGAATCTCGACATTGTATGGAACATCGTTAAGAAAGAATTGCCGGAAATTATCTTGCAACTTGAAGCAATCCTCAAGGCCGAGCAGATTTAGAAATTCAATAACAATTAGACAGCAAAACTTTTTGGAGTATTTGTCAAATTATTTATGTGGGATAAGTGTAAGTTGGGTGGATTTAGGAGATCAATGATGTCTGGGATATGCGCGATTTGTGGCTGCAAGCTTAATCGTGTTAAAGGTGTATACGCTACGCCCACCATTGAAGGGCGTTCTCACGCATCGCAGCATCATTATGTTGCTGAACGTTTCTTTGGCCGCTCAGCGAATCGGAGAGGTGAACAACGGGAACCGATCTTCAAAAAATGTCCGTGGGGTGTCGAGGGGCAAACCGAAGTATTTTGTTATGAATGTCATGAAGAGCTTCTCCACAACCCAGTGTTCCTGTTTGTGGATATCAGGCGACTTTCCGAGTTGGTCAAACTTAGGAACTTGGACGAAAAGGAGAAACCAGCGAGCCGGGAAAGGTTAGCTGGTCGTATCATGCTCCTCCACGAGATAATGGAGCGAGGGATTCAGGAATTGCTGGAGGCTGAGAAAGGAAGAAAAGTCGTCTAATATGTGTTAGGGCATGCCCCGGTGTGTTATGAGGTGTTAATAATACGTGGATTTTGACCTTGAATATGCGCGAAAAGTAATCAGGGCCGAAGCGGATGCGATAAGCTCTATTACGCCGATTGTTGATGAGTCTTTTTTGCTGGCTTGCGGGATGATTTATAACTGCAGCGGTTCCTGTATAGTAAGCGGTATCGGCAAGGCCGGTATAATCGGGCAGAAGATTAGCGCTACTCTGGCCTCGACCGGCACGCCGAGCCACTTCCTTCACCCTGCAGAAGCCGTCCACGGCGACCTGGGCAGGCTGCGCAAAAATGATATTGTAATTGTTCTAAGTTATGGCGGCGAAACGGATGAAGTTGTTCGGCTGATAAATCTGGTCAAGCAGCAGCAGATTAAACTGATTGCGATAACCGGCCAGGGCGACTCAACTCTGTGCAAGCATAGCGATGTAGCGCTGTGTATGGGGATGATGAGTGAAGCCTGTCCGCTTGGCGTTGCGCCGAGTGTTTCTACTACCTGTATGTTAGCGGTGGGCGACGCACTTGCCTTTACCGTTATGAAGGCGCGTAAATTCAGCGTTGAGGATTATGTGAGGTTCCATCCCGGCGGTTCGCTCGGCTCAAAGCTGATGACGGTTGAAAAATCGATGATGTTCAGGCCGGGCGAAAAATTGCCTATCGCTGAGGTTACTGATACGATAAAACAGTTGCTTGAAAAGACAGGCGATGTAAAGCGCCACGGAGCTGTGATGGTTGTCGGCAAAGATGGAAAATTGGCCGGTATAATCACCGATGCCGACCTTCGGCGTCTGGTGACGGAACACAACTCCGAGGCTTTTGAGTTCAAGGCCGGTGATGTTATGACGGCTGATTGTAAGAAAATAAGAGCTGATGCCCTTGCCGCCGAAGCGACTGCCATTTTCCATAAATATAGAATTGATGAGCTTCCCGTGGTTGATGCGGATGACAGGCCCCTCGGCCTAATCGATGTACAGGATATCGTAACAATAAAAGTGGTCGGATAAATAAAAGTGCAAAATGTGAAAATCAAAATGTAAAGCCACAGTTTAAAGTGTAAAGTGCCTAAAGTGACACTTACGTGTCATCCTGAGGCAAAGCCGAAGGATCTGGCCACCGAAAAAGAGATTCTTCGATTCGCTCAGAATGACAGCTTTGCTGTAACTTTAGCCCACTTTAGGCACTTTAGTTTACTTTAGACACTTTAAGTTTTGAGTTTTGGTTTTGCACTTTACACTTTAAGTTTTCAGTTTGTTATGGCAGACCTTGCAGACATAGAATTGTTGGCTATGGATGTTGACGGCGTCCTGACCGATGGAACGCTGGTCATTAATGCAGATGGCAGTGAAAGCAAATGCTTCAATTCACTGGATGGTCATGGAATTAGGATGTGGCAAAGGGCAGGCCTGAAGGTTGCCTTAATCAGCGGCAGGGCCTCGGAGCCGACGCAGCGCCGAGCTGAACAATTGCAGATAGAATACGTATTTCAGGACTGTAACGACAAACTGTCTGTGTTTGAGAAGCTTCTTGAGCAGCTTGGTCTTGCGCCGGAAAAGGCAGCTTATATCGGAGATGATTTGACAGATTTGCCGGTCATAAGGTATGCTGGGTTCGGTGTGGCTGTTGCCAATGCGGTTGATGAAGTTAAACAATATGCTGATTACGTAACCACTCACCCCGGCGGCAGGGGGGCTGTGCGGGAAGTAATAGAATACGTTCTGAAAAATACCGGCAGATGGCAGCAGCTTATGACCAGATACCTGCCATCAGAAAATAATTGACAGAAGGTGTAGCAGAAAACACAAAACTATAGCATAATGCGAAAAATAAAATGGTTAATTGGTGAGTGGTTAATTGGCGAGCTGAATACTAACCACTCACTACTCACCATTTAACAAGTTATCATTTTGATATTCGAATTTCGGATTTGTAAGTGAATGAGTTCTAAGTCGAGAAAATTCGTTGTAGGGTTTATTTCGCTGGCGGCTGTACTTGCAATATATCTGTTCTATAGCCGAATAGGCAAAACACCTCCAGTAGATAACGGTATAGAAGCCGAATTCACTGACATTATTGCCGACAGCAACCTCAGTGGCTTTGACAGTAAAACCGGGATGATTGGTGAGGTTGGGGTTGAAACCGTCCAAAAGGCCAGATACATAAACCTCAACAAAAATCAAGAAGTCGAACGTGAATGGGGTTTCGAGAGACTTCTGCACGAGATAAGAGATATATGGGAAATTGAAAAGCCGTATATGAATATTTATCGGCGCAATTTCAAATGCTACATCACGGCTGATACCGGGAAAGTCCAGGTCGAAACCGCTGTTGGCAAGTCAACTCCGAAGGACGCAACATTTACCGGAAATGTAGTTTTCCATATTATGCCTGAGGGCTCGGGTAACATCAAAGAAAGCCATATTTATCTTGAGGACATAATTTTTCTAAGCGAGAAGTCACAGCTTTCAACAGCCAATTCGGTCGAATTCGTTTCAGAAGATGCACGGATGCTCGGCACCGGGCTTGAGCTTGTCTATGACGAACTACAGGAGCGGCTTGAATATTTGAGAATAATTGATTCGGAGAGTCTGCATATAAAAAGCTCGCAGACGGCTTTTCTGTCGAGTGCGAAAAGGACAGCCGACAAGCCGGCTGATACCGGCGGCCGTACCAAAACACAACAGCCGGACAAACCCGTTTTAGCTTCTGATAAGGGCCAAACACAGACCACAGTCGCTCAGCCGAAAGTTGAGCAAGGAAAAGGCGAATACTATAAATGTGTCTTTAGTAAAAATGTGCTCATTGACAGTCCTGAGCAACTGGTTTTTGCTCACGATGAAATTTCAATCAATGACATCTTCTGGTCAAAGGCCGAAAGCAGCCAATCCAATGAAGCTGGCGCCGATAGCATGACTGCCGTACAGAGTCCACAAAGTCCAGATGAGGCCGGCGCAAACAATATTACTGCTGCCAAGCAAAACGAGCCGAACGAACCATCTAAGCAGTTTGAAGATATTGTCGTAACCTGTGACAACGGTTTTGTCGTTATGCCGATGGATTCTACAAGAAACATCAGGGATTTTGGTAAGTCCACTTCCGGGGAATTGATTGTAACCGGCACCAGGAGCCCCAAAGAATTGGAAGATGCCAATGACCGAAATACACTTGTTACCCGGAAAATCGATTATAGTGCATCTACCGGCGATGCTGTTGCTACTGGTACGACGGAATTGACCTTTTACACAAGCCAGGGCAAGGTAACTAATAAAAGGGTCGTTCCGGTTAAGATAACTGCTCAAAAAGAAGCTAAGTTCTTCCAGGCCTTAAATCAGGCTATCTTCGAGGGTGATTGTCTATTTGTAATGCCGCAGGCGGGTTTGACCGAACAAAAAAATGCAACGCTTTCTGCGCCGAAGATTACTGTAAATTTATCCGAAGAAAAGGCTCAACAGTCGTCTGCCTTATCTGACATTCTTGCTGCGGGCCCGGCAGAGCTAACATTTTACGTAGAAGATTCAAACAGTGCTCAAGCAAAAAAACCCATAATGCCGGCCAAAGTAACCGCTCAGGAACATGCCCGGTTTTTGGCAGCTTCGAATCAGGTTATCTTCGAAGGCGATTGTCTCTGGACAATGCTCCGGGAAGACCCGAACGTCCAGCAAAAATACACACTCTCGGCTCCAAAGCTTACTATTGATTTACCCAAAGAGCCAAATGACCAATCTTCTACATTAACCGCCGGCATTGAGCATTTCACCGCCGATGGTGGAATAGTCAGGCTTAGAACTATCAAAACGGCAAAACAAAAGTTACTTGGCTGGATTGAGTTGGAGTCTCACAAATTCGACTACGACCCTCGCCGGGGATTGTTTGTAGCTACCGGGCCGGGAATAATAAGAGTAGATAATTCAAAAATCACCCAATCCAATGCCGATGCGGGTAAGTTTAGTTTGAGCAAGCCTTGCTATGCGTTTTTGCGCGAATTTGAAACCTTGGAATATTTCCTCCGGGAGAATCGAATTGTCGCCGATGCCGGCTCGCAGAGTCTGCTTTTTATCGATTACTTCCCTGTTGTCGATGGTAAGTATGGCCGGCAAATTCACGCCACTGCTGGTCACGTAGAAGCTCTCCTTACCGAAACTGCTGATGGCCAAACCGAGCTTTCAACAATGACTGCTACCGGCGGAATAGAATACCTGGACGAGGAAAATAAAAATGAATTCATAGGCAGCGAATTGTTCTATGACCACAAAAAGTCTGTAATAAAGATAAAAGGCGATGCATTGCAGCCTTGCTATCTAAACGGTGTGCTTGTCGATGGGATTGAATATGACTTAATAACCGGCAGGGTCAAGGCTAACATTGTCGCCCCCGGCGCATTGCAGCTAAACAGGTAACTGTTAAGGCCGCCCCAAAAAAAGTTTTGCCGGTGCCACCCTGAGTTCCATTAATAATACAAAGCTCTCTGTAGAGAAGACCGCGTGTCATTTCCACTGGAGCCCCCGTTCCACCGCAAGGAGTCCTCCGAAAGGGGTCGTTAGTGAGATGGTGGGGCAAGCCTCATCCAACGAATACTCGTGATAAAGATTATTTAGCCCTTCCTTATGGTCGGGCCTTTGTGGGTGACTGCGGGTCTAAATATTTTTGAGATTGCCACGGCCCTTCGGGCCTCGCAATGACAAAGGCGGCTTTTGGGGTTGACTTGGGGGCGAATCTCGCTAAAATGCGTAGCTCGTGTATCGTATTGCGTATGTAGTATGTCGTGAAGCGTAACTCGATGCCGGATACTCGATGTTCGTAATATGGTGAATTGTGAATCCCCTCGACTACACTCAGGGTAAAAGAGGGAATGGTGAAGTGTATTGAGAATTGTCATTCCAGCAAAAGCGGGAATCCAGCTTTTTAGCCCTGGACCCCTGCTTTCGCAGGGGTGACACCGACAGTTTTTGTTTTTCGCAATAAATACTAATGAGCGTAACGATTTATAAGGAGTAAAGAATTGGGTTATAACTGCGTTGTACTGATTAAGCAGGTTCCCGATACCAAAAGGATTACAGGCGATGTGATGAACGATGACGGGACGGTTAAGCGTTCTGCGCTGCCGGCCATCTTCAATCCGGAAGACCTCAATGCGCTCGAATTGGCCCTGCAAATAAAGGACCGGTTCGGCGGGCATTTAACAGTTATTACGATGGGGCTGCCGGCGGCAAGTACGATTCTGCGCGATTCGCTTTTCCGCGGAGCCGATGATGCAATCCTGATAACCGACCAGCGATGCGCCGCAAGCGATACGTTAGCAACCAGCTATATCCTGAGCTGTGCGGTTAAAAAAATTGATTACGGTATCGTCCTCTGCGGCAGACAGGCTATCGACGGTGATACCGCACAGGTAGGCCCACAGTTGGCAGAGAAATTAGGCATCACGCAAATCACCTACGTCGAGCAGCTCATAGAGTTCGATGGTAAAACCATAACCGCACAGCGAAATATCGGAAACGGCTGGCAGCAGGTTAAAGCCGAGCTGCCGGTACTGCTGACGGTCATCGGCGCAGCAAACGAGCCGAGAGTAGCAGCGGCAAGAAAAATGATGAAATATAAAAAGGCTCAAACACCTATCGAAGTTGAACAAAAAATCAAAGCTGAGAACCCGGATGCCGACGAGGCGGATATCAATGAGCTGGCCGTGCATAAATGCAGCAAATTAGAAGAAAAATCCCTGCTGATTAAGCAATGGGACCTGGATTTTCTCGATGCCGACTTGAGCTGGTGCGGCCAAAGCGGCTCACCAACAAAAGTCCATCGTATCCAGAGTGTTGTCCTGGCCGCTAAGGAAAGCAAAAGCGTCGAGCCAAACGATAAGGGAATATCGGATATGATACACGAACTGATTGAAGAAAAGACAATAGCATGAATATAGTTGTAAGTTTTGAGTTTTTAGTTTTGAGTTTTCTATGATAGATGTGAATAGAAAAGGTGAGGTTTGGGTTTTTGCCGAGCAGCATAACGGGCAACTTGAAGATACGCCAATCGAGCTGATGAGCAAGGCCCGGCACCTGGCTGATACGCTCAGCGTAAAATTGGCTGCGGTCGTCTTAGGCGACAACGTCAAGGACCTTGCGACAAAGCTAATACACTACGGAGCCGATAAGATATATCTGGCCGAGCATCCACTATTGCGAGCTTACCAGACGAACAGCTACTCAAAAGTAATGTACGATTTAATTCATAAGCACCAGCCGCAGATTGTGCTTTATGGAGCGACAATTACGGGCCGGGATTTGGCGCCCCGAATTGCAAGTGCAGCAAAAGCGGGTCTTACCGCTGACTGCACCGACCTGCAAATCGGCGACCACGAAACTATAAAAGACAAAAAGCTACACAAGAATTTGCTGTTTCAGATAAGGCCTGCCTTCGGCGGAAATATAATCGCTACCATTATAAATCTCGACCGCTGGCCCCAAATGGCTACGGTTCGCGAAGGCGTAATGCCCGTCCCGGAGCCGAACACGACACGCAAGGGCGATATCGTCGAAGATAAAGTACAATTATCACAGCAGGAATTGCCTCTGGAGATTCTCGACGAGCACAAACGCCCAAAGAAAGTTGAGCTTAAAGCGGCAAGGATAATCGTCGCCGGCGGAGCAGGCGTAGGCAGTAAAGACAATTTTAAACTGATATGGGATCTGGCAAACTGCCTCGGGGCAGCGCCGGCGGCAACCAGAGCGGCGGTTGACTTAGGCTTTATAAACCACGACCATCAGGTCGGGCAAACCGGCACAACGGTTCGGCCAAGTTTATATATAGCAGTCGGAATCAGCGGTGCAATTCAGCACCAGGCGGGGATGTCGCAGAGCCAGAAGATCGTGGCCGTCAACAATGACCCGGATGCGCCTATATTCAATATCGCACATTACAAGATAGTCGGGGATTTGAATGAAGTCGTGCCAATGATGATAAAATCAATAAAAGAAAAAGGGATAAAAGACTCAGAGAGAGGTTAGAAAAAATAACAATGTGGAAAAAAGCTGTCGTTATTCTTTTGTTGACTTTGATCCTTACCTGGATCGTTGTATATTATTTATATCCACGCCAGGTAACGTATACTATCCACGGCACAGAGATTATTACTACGACCGCATCGCGAAGCAAAATAGCAACCATCCTCCCAAACGTCGCATGGGAATTGGGTGATTGCATCATTCAGGAAGGTGGCGGGAAACGTTTCCCCTCATTTCACCAGGGTGGCCTGTCCTGGAAAGACGACGCCGGCAATATCATTGCCGTTCGAGGCATAACCGAGTTCAATGATAAAAACGGCAATCACTGCGTCATTGAAGACATAGTTATCCCCGGCAAGCCAAAGGTCATTCTCTTGAAATCAGACACCGAAGAGTCAACTATGGCGCTTGCCAATGAGCTTATGCGTCAGTTTCGCTTATTTAAAATCGAATATACAGAATAAGTACGAGAAAGGTTATGGCAAATTTTTACAGGGACAACAACGATATACAATTTTTATTCAGGCACGTGGACCTGTGTAAATCGGCGGATGTTTGCGAGGAGGGTTTTAAGTTCGCAAGCGAATTCGATTATGCGCCGGCCAACGCCGATGAGGCCATACAGAATTATGATATAGTGCTGGATTCGCTCGGTCAATTAAGCGCAGACTTCATTGCCCCGCGGGCTGAAGACGTTGACCGTCAGGGCAATATCCTTAACGAAGACGGCTCGGTAACTCGCGCCGAGGGAATAAAGGAATCTATTGAAAAACTCGGCCAGGCCGAGGTTATGGGTTTCACACTGCCTCATCGGTTTGGCGGTTTGAACTTCCCGAATATTGTCTATTCGATGGCTATCGAGATTCTCTCGCGGGCGGACGCCGCACTTATGAATATATTCGGCCTGCAGGGAATCGCTGAGACAATCAATGCGTTCGCATCAGAAGAAATAAAGCAGAAATATTTAACCGATTTTTCCGCCGGCAGGGTAACCGGTGCGATGGTATTGACCGAGCCGGACGCCGGCTCCGACTTACAGGCGGTCAAGCTCCGCGCATTTGAGGATGACAGCGGCAACTGGTTTCTGCACGGCGTAAAACGGTTCATAACCAACGGCTGTGGTGATGTACTGCTGGTATTGGCCCGAAGTGAGCCGGACAGAAGAGGAGGCCTGGGACTGAGTTTGTTTGTATGTGGGCCGGGGCCAACAGTGCATATTCGTCGGCTGGAGGATAAATTAGGGATTCATGGCTCGCCAACGTGCGAGATATTTTTTGACAACACGCCGTGTGAGATAATCGGAGAGCGGCAGCGGGGTCTTGTAACATACGTTATGAGCCTGATGAACGGCGCCCGTATTGGCATCGCAGCTCAATCGGTCGGTATCGCTGAGGCGGCTTTCCGCGTTGCCCGTGATTATGCGGCCACGAGGAAACAGTTCGCGGTAGCTATCGAGAAGCTGCCGGCTGTCCGTGATATGCTCATCGATATGAAGATTGCCATAGAAGCATCTCGAGCGCTTTTGTATGAAACGTCATGGGTGGTGGATATGGAAATCGGATACGCTAAACGACTTGAAACGAATCCGCCCGAAGACAAGGCCCAGGCCAAGCAGCTCAAAAACGAATCGAGAAAATACAGAAGATACGCGGCAATGCTGACGCCGATGAGCAAATATTATTGTTCTGAGATGTGCAACAAAGTTACTTACGATTCGATTCAGGTGCTCGGAGGCAGCGGCTATATGCGAGATTACCCCTGCGAACGGCACGCCCGCGATGCCAGAATCACAACTATTTACGAAGGTACAAGCCAATTACAAGTCGTTGCTGCGGTTCGCGGAGTCTGCAGCGGAACGGCTGAGAAATTCATCGCCGAGCTGGCCGAGCAAAATTATGATGAGAAGGTAAAAGATTTGCTCGAAGTACTTGTCGAGGGAACAGCAAAATTAAAAGAGTCGGTTGCCTTTGTAAAAGAACAAGGCAATGAATATATGGACCTTTACGGTAGAGCGCTGGTCGATATGGCAATAGATTTGATTAACGGATACCTTTTCTGCGGCCAGGCCGGCACGAAAGTAGATATGCAAGTCCCTGTGGCTGAAAACGGCCAGGCTGACACCGGCCAAACAGTTTCTATGAAAGAACGCAAGGCGACGATTGCCCACAGATACGTTACCAGGAACGCACCTAAGATTGCAGTTCTGTCAGAGCTGATTCGCGCCGGCGATAAATCAACATTTACCGATTACGAAACTATGCTTGGGCCAGTGCCTGTTGAGTGAATTAGAGAAGAGAGAAACTGTCATTGCGAGCGCAGCGAAGCAATCTAAAATGCAATAGATGGGATTGCCGCGCTCGGCTACGCCTCGCTCGCAATGACACAGCACACGATACGAGATACGAAACTATGCTTAGAGCGGTTATATTTGATTTCGACGGCGTGATAACTGATTCGGAGATTTTACATTTTCGAGCTTTCAATCAGGTGTTGGCCCAATACGGTATCGAGCTAACAAAAAATGAATATTACACAACTTATCTGGGCTTCAATGACGCCGATTGTTACGAGATGCTTATACATCAGGGCCTGCTCAAGACAGACAAGCAGCAAATCAACAATCTCATAGAGCAAAAAAAGCATATATTCAAACAATTAGCACAAACCGAAGGCAAAATAATCGAGGGAGTGCGAGATTTTTTAACGATGCTTGAAGAGAACGATATACCAATGGCGATATGTTCCGGCTCACTTCTGACGGAGGTCGAAATGGTATTAGATGAGGCCCGGCTGCGCCATTTGTTTGAAGTGATAGTCTCAGGCGAACAGGTAAAAAAAGGCAAGCCCCACCCGGAAGGATTCCTGCTGAGTTTACAAAGACTCAATGAGAACCGTGAAAATCCCATTACGGCTAACCAATGTATTGTTATTGAAGATTCACACTGGGGGCTGGAAGCCGCCAGAGCGGCGGGAATGCACACTATAGCCGTAACAAACTCTTATGATGTCGAGCAGTTGAGCTTGGCTAATAAAATCGTTAACCGGCTGAGCGAATTGAGTATAAACGATTTACAACAGCTTTGTACTTAGATTTCACATGGGCTAACTGGTGCACAGCAGCGTGTAATACCAATTATAGTTAAAATTGACGAAAAAATTGTACATTATACTAACTGGGAGGGCCTGGATTCCTCCGTAAGGCGTCCTGCGGACTGCTTTCGCAGGAATAACAAGGTCAGGTAATCGACAATCAATAAATAGAATTGGTATAATTCTCAAAATAGCAATCTCGTCCTATCGGACTATGCAAGAATGGAAGGGATTTTGAGAAAAGAGTAAGTTGAAAACGAAATGTTATATCAGATAATAAACGTAGTCCTTTTGATTAATCAAAAGGACTATGAACCTTGATTTGTACCTTGTTTATTCATCATCCACCGCAGGGCTAATGCCCGGGTCAGTTCTCAGTGGCCACAACAGAGTAATCTTCTTCGTCCAGCTCCCACCACAGTCTGCGATAGTCCTGGCCTTCGAGAATCCACCAGATGTCATCCGTGTCGTTTTCAACTCCTGCCCTTATTTCCAAACGAACACGATTGATTCCTAGGTCGTTCGCCACTTGGTCGAGAATCTCGTCAGTCAAAGTGCCTAACTCAAGGTCATATCCGAACATAGTCTCCCAGCCGGTGATAGTTTGGTAAGTAATGTCGGGATAAATCAAAATGGTATCAGCCCATAAATTACTTGTTACATAAAGAAAAAGCACTAAGAAACAACTCACTGCTTTAAAAAACTTCATCGTTTTAACCTCCTTCAATGTTTACCCCACTTTTTATAAAGCCGAATCGGAAAGCCTTACGAAGAATCCTCCTTCAATTCAAATATTTTAGCAGAATCTATCTTTCAAATCAATTATTTATCGGCTATCTTGGTGGCGGACCAACGGGCTTATCTCTTTTACGCCAGTTCTCCGCAAGTCCAACAAAGTCAGGGAGGTTTACAACCCCGTCGGCGATAATGTCCTGCTGAATGCTACCTGGTGAGCCAATCCAGAGCCATTGGCTAGTGAGAATGAGAAAGTCCTGAAAATCGACCTTAAAATCCTAATTCAAATCGCCTACACGGTAGGATGAAACATAATTGTAAAGGCCCCACACTTCTTGCGCACTTAAATCCCGGCCGTATAAGCGCACTTCGTCAATGAGGCCGTTAAAGAACGTTTCCGGGCTCAAATTACCTCTTGTCCCGATAAGAAAAGGATGCGTTGTATCATCCAGGATGCTTCCAGTACCAACTTCTTTTTTCGCATAGCTTACCTCAACACCGTTATGATACAATCTGGTAATGTTGTCGGCTGCGCTCCAGGTCATTACCAAGTGCTGCCAGGTATTAAGGATTAAGGTATTGCTGACACTCTCGGCGTACGCATGATTACCTGTGTATCTTACCCGGCCTACTAATGTCAAGTTCATACCTTCTGCGTATATTCGTTTGTCCCCGTCTCCTTTGTCCAGCACATGCCAGTGAGAGTCCACTCTTGGATAGATCCATGCCGCCATTGTGATTGCGGTAAGGTCATCCAGAGAAGGATTGGTTGGAATACGCACATAATCATCGACTCCATCAAAATTCAGGGCCTGGCCTACCTTACCCGTCGTCCAGGCAGGACCAAAGATAGCACCGTCATTACCATTACCCGATGAGTCAGCGGCCGTCACGCCACTTCCCTCATCAAATTTCCACCAGCCAAAAGGTCCTGCTGTGCCAGGGCCTAAGACAGTCACAGCCACGTCTTGCGTGGTGAATTTGGTCCGGTCAACTAAGGTCAGCGTAAACACATATATGCCTGCCACGGTTAGGCCGGTAACATCGGTATCGGGCGAGCTTTGAGCAAAAAATACCGGTGATGTGCCAGCGGGCTTGCTCTTGACCGACCACCAGTGGCTTATGGGGTCGCCATCCGGGTCGCTGGTTATAGCGGAAAGTAACGTATTATCGGCAGGAAGTGTGATGTTGTCAGGTGAGGCACCAGCATTTGTTATCACCGGTGCTGACGGATTCTGTGGATATACCGTAACGGTTAAGTTTTCCGAGACGGTGTGCGTGGGGTCGCTGACTTCAAGATTGAAAATATAGTCTCCCGCAACAGTCATATTGGTAACCTTGCACTTGGTGTTTGTGGGACTGACAAGCGAAGCAGATGCCCCGCGTGGTTGACTTATCAGAATCCACCGATACGACAATGGATCGTTTTCCAGGTCGATAGCTCCACCACGTAATTCTGTGCTGCTGGCCGGCAGTGTCACCATGACCGGCAGGCGATTGTGGACATCTAAGGGTACAGGCGGCTGGTTGTCGGGATAAACGTTGAGCACTACATCACGGGTAACGGTATTCATGCCGTCGCTTACAGCAACCGTGAAGACGTATTGGCCGGCCACGGTAAGTCCCGTCACAGATGTTGTTGCAGAGTTAGGAGTAATTAGCGACGCGTTCGCACCGGCAGGTCGGCTTGTGACAGACCACGCATAGGATATTGGGTCCAGTTCCGGATCGGTGGCAGAGGTTGATAAGTTTGTAGTCGATGGGCGGAAGCGACTTCCTGCCGACTGATTCAGGTAGTCCGGGCTTGCTTTGAAATCAGTAACTATTGGCGGCTGGTTGGTCCCAGGATGGGGATAAATGGTTATTACCGCGTTGGAAGGCACATTCACCGTCAGCGTGCCTGTGCTTCTGCCCAGCTGGCTGGCTGCAGTGGCCTGCAGGCCGAGCTCCTGATAAACCCCGCCGCCCACCGACTGGCAGAGACCGTATGTGCCGGTCGGCAGGTTGTTGATATGCGTGGTGCGAAAGCCGGAGCCATTTATCAGCACCACGGTTATCGTATCGTTGTGCTCAAAGGCCAGCGTGCGCAGGTTCGAGTCGCTGGAAATGGCCTCAATGCGGACGGCACCGGGGCGAACATAGTGCATTACCTGCCGGAAATTCCAGTACTGACGTATCCGAGAGAACGACGTGTTGTTTGGGTTCCACTGGAAACATTGTCCCAGGCCATAGGTCTCCCAGTATGATACCCCGCCGAGGGTTAAGTCGTCATATAAGTGATTCATATTCAGGTTCATAAACTCAGTCTGGGCGGTAGGCAGGCTTTTCGACATGCCGAAATCACGGATGTAGCTTCTGTATGGGTCGTTGGCCCCATAGAGATGGTAGCTTAGACAACCGACATATTGCCACATTTCCTCATCGCTCTTAACGTTCCGGATGTAGTTGTCCCAGGCCACTCTGGCATTTATGCTTTCGGGAAACTGTATCTTGGTGGAAAGGCCGACTGCCTGAAGTCTGAGCCCTAAAGTCTTTATCATCTCGTCCACGACCCAGGCATTGAACGGGTTGTTGTTGCCGGCCTCATTCAAGATGCAATAGAAGTCTGCATCTATGCCGTGGATGTTCTTAAGATTTAAAAGATAAGCCAGGGCAAACTCGGCGTATTCACCCGGATTGCGCAGCAGCCAAGTTGGTGCCGAGCCGCTGCTGCCACCGTCAAAGAAAGACGGACTCACATATAGATTGAAGGGCTCGACATTTGCCTCAACAGCCAGCTTGAAAGGCAGCACCATTTGCAAGATACGTTTATCTGCAGCAGATGTATTGAAAGCAGACCAATTAATATTCAGGGGTTCCCAGTCGTCGTTTTCCCATTCCCAAGCTATCTCATCGCTGCGGTTGCCGCTCGGAAGCTCCAGACGCAGCCGAGTCAGGCCCAGCTCATTGACGGCCTCTTTGATTATAGCGTCGCACAGCAGTTGCGAAGTCCACGGCGGCGCCCAGGAACTGGCACCCCAGCCCAGGATTGTCTGGTTCTGAATAGCCGGATCGACCGTCACGGTCACATCGGCCAGCACTGTCCCTGCGCACGCCAGCAGTGTAACAATTAATACGATTCTATTTATCATCGTTTCCTCCTTCCTGCTATTAACAGTTTATAAACGGCAAATCAGAAGGGCTTCATATAAACTTCATTTTATCATAAAGACAACAAGAATTCAATTAAGAAAGGGTGATGTTTGCTATGTGTGTGCGACCGGATTTGTTATGGCGGTTATGCTGCTTGCTTTCGGACATAGATAGCCATTTTTGTTGCTTGCTGATTATGATTTGATTCGCGCTACAAATTGATAATTCAAAGGGCCAGGCATATACCCGGGGCCGCGAGGACACAACGGTTACAAAAGCCCTATAATTTTGTTGACCCTATGGGTTTAATTTGGTAGGTAGTCCTATACCGCCCATAGGCGATATGGTAGCTGGTATTTGGGAAATCTCGATTAGGAGGTCAAATTTCATGAAAAAGTTATGTACAATTGTGATGTTTGTCCCGCTTGCGTTGTCAATCTGTCACGCTGACACTATTCTTCTCGATAACTATCCCGGAGTTGTCAATGGCTCGACCAACTATGACCCCGAAACGCGGACCTGTGGGCGGGGCAAGTGCAGGGTTTTCACCGAGCTTGACCAGGCCGCCCGGGCGCTCTTCAATGCCGACGTACTGTACGTCCGTGCCGGCACATACTCCCGGGCGTCGGTGGGCAAGTACATCGAAGTTCATGGCAATAAGGTCAACTACTGGACGGGAGCGTTCGCCATAAATGTCAGCGGGACGCTGCAGAAGCGAAAGCTCGTAAGTGCCTACAACGACGAGGTGGTGATTATCCAGGCCAAGCCGGGGGTGAGCAACTACAATCCTGACCCGACGGACAACAGCTTCAAGAAGTCATCCCACTACTATCCCCATCCGGCAATCAGCATCGGCGGCGCCTATGTGGACGTGGTGGGTTTCAAGACCTTCGGCCAGGTGGTGATCAGCGGGCACGACATTATGCTCGATGCCTGCGACCTTGGAGGAGGCGGGCCGCACATGAACCAGGGACAGGTCGTGGCAATCAACAGCAACAGAGAAGGCGGAGTCTATAACGTGGTCATACGCAACAACAAGATACACCACAGTTGCTGGGGTGAGAGCACAGGCAATGGAGCAGCCCTCATGGGATACAATTTCAGTTGTGTTATCGAGAACAACGAATTCTACGACAATTTTGGTCCTGATATAACTATCAAGGATACCGGCGGCCAACTGGGAAGGGAAATCCTCGTCAGATACAACTTCTTCGGGCCCAGTTCCATCAATCCCTCCGGAAATGAAGGTATACACGGTCACAACCAGGACCGCGAGGTGGACAGCATATATATTCACCACAATATATTCCTCAACAAATGTACGGGCATCTCATTCCGGATGCAGCCTCGACTCCAACACGTGGCCTACAACAATACCTTCGTAAACTGTGGCTGCGAGAAAGGAGAGACAGGAGATATAGGTGACTGGTTGAATCCTGTAATCAACGTATATAACAACCTTTATTACCACTCAAAGCCGGGCCAGAAGTTCTATGATATCCAGACGAAGCCGTGGAGCAATCTGAATTCGGATTACAACCTCTTCTTCTCGACAACTGGCGATACCCAATGGCGGCACCTTTACCACAACAGAAGCTCGATGCTCACCGGCTGGAAGGAGTACTCCGGTAAAGATGGAAACTCGGTGTGGAAGGACCCCGTTTTCGTAAATCCAGAGGGATCGAGGCCGGAGGACTTCAAGAGGACTGGCAATCCCAGGGACGTCATCGGCAGTCCCTATGCTTTCGTTTGTGGCGCCTATGTCACGGGAAATGAAGTGATAGGCATAAATAAAGAAAGGGATAGAGAACAGGGTATTGGCATGGATTCCGTTGACCAATAGCCGACGAGATAGGCTGCTGTTAAGCGCAATCCCTTTACTGTGCAATTATCCGAATCTGCTCGACCCAGAGACGTGAATCCATTATCAGCTCGCGGCAAGCATAGATGTACACATTCAGATTTGCGGTGTAGCAGTTATTCTATCCGGGATATTTGCGGATACTACCTTGATGTACACCCCTGGAATGGCGACTTCGGTGCGCCGGGGGTGGAAAAACAGCTAAACTCCAAGGCCAAAAAGGCCGATTTTCTTCTAATCGCTATGTTTATATAATCGCTATGTTTATAAAAGAAACAGCAGATTTTCTTTGACAATGCTTCTTGTAAGTCGATAATTGGCGCAGATTCCTTTGTTATCGGATGTAGAAACCAAAGCCAAAGGATTGGCTCCTCGGCGCGCGCTTCTCGGCTTACTCAGGCTATATTAATGACGAACGAAACTAATTACGATACAGTGTTCGGCAGAATGGTGGTAGAGCAGGGTCTCTGCACCGATGATGAGCTGCGTCACTCGCTTGAGGAGCTGGAATCTCGCAGTAAGGTCAATCCTGCAATACTTAAAGACCTTATGATCGAGCTGGGCTACATCACGGCATCCCAGGCCGAGAGGTTAAAGACAGGCATAAAGGAAAGCAAAGTTGCGGCACATAAGATTCCCGGCTATAAAGTAGTCGGCAAGCTCGGCGCCGGCGCGATGGCTGTTGTTTACAAGGCAAGGCAGTTGAGTCTGAATCGGATGGTCGCGATAAAGATTCTTCCGAAGCGCTTCAGCGAAAATCCGGAGTACGTCGAACGGTTTTACAAAGAAGGCCAGGCCGCCGGCAGGCTTAATCACCCCAATATCGTCCAGGCCATTGACGTTGGTGAGGCAGGGGGCTACCACTATTTCGTGATGGAGTATGTTGAGGGCAAGACAATAGCCGATGATTTAGCGGAAGGAAATGTTTTTGAAGAAGCCGAAGCGCTGGACATAATCATTCAGGTTGCTAATGCACTTGCTCACGCTCATGCCTGTAGTCTTATCCACCGTGACGTAAAGCCCAAGAATATAATGATAAGCACTAACGGCACGGTTAAACTTGCCGATATGGGTTTGGCTCGCGAAACAACAGACATCGAGGCGGCACAAAGCGAGGCAGGCAAGGCTTACGGGACGCCTTACTACATTGCTCCGGAACAGATTCGAGGCAAGATAGACATCGACGGCAGGGCCGACATTTACGGCCTGGGAGCCACGTTGTACCACATGCTGACCGGCCGCGTGCCGTTTATGGCAGAGGATTCCGCCGATGTTATGCGAAAGCACCTCAGGGAAAAACTAATTCCCCCCGACCATATAAATACGACACTGTCAGCAGGAGTCTCTGAAGTCATTGAAATAATGATGGCCAAACGTAAGGAAAACCGCTATAACGACATTGAAGAGCTGCTGACGGATTTAGAGGCGCTTCGCCAGGGCCAGCCCCCCCTTCAGGCACACAGAAGATTTGATGTTTCTATGCTCAAGCAGTTGGAAAAGGGAGATGCGGTTGAAAAAGAAGTGGGTTACAAAGAAGAGACCGTCGCCCAGTACCGGATGGCGATATTAATTTTAAGCACCATAGTGGCGGTGTTCTTTGTGATTATTCTTCTTATGTGGCTTACGTAATCAATTGTCATTAATATTGTCATCCCCGTTCAGCTTGTCATCGACTCCGATCGGCCAGCGGGGACAATAGTCAATAATCAATTAATTTATGCCCCGAGGCGGTGCACATTTTTCAACCGAGGAACTTGTTCGGGTCCTCAGCCATTACGACATTGGCATAATTCTTCAGGTAAAGCCCTTGTCCGGCGGCAGCAGGCGTGCACCGAAGATGGCGATTGTGTCCGAGCAGGGCAAATTCCTTCTTAAACGTAGGCCGAAAGGCAAAGACGACCTCTACCGGGTGGCGTTCGCACATGCGGTTCAAAATCATCTCGCAGCCAAAGCCTTTCCGGTTACCTGCCTGCTGGCAACTCGCGATAAGAATAATACGGTCCTGCAACTGGATAATCACATTTATGAGCTTTTTAAATTTGTTACAGGCTCTCGGTACGATGGCTCGCCCGAAGCAGCTATTGATGCGGGTCGGCAGTTAGCTAAATTTCACCGCTATTTAACTGATTTTGCTTACGAGTCCGCCTTGGGCGGATTAAAGACCTGTTTCCATGATTCTTCTACCGTTCGCAGGCATCTGAAAATGCTCGGTTCTGACAGGACCAATCCGAGTAAGAAATTACGGGCCCCCGCCGAGGCCTTGATGACGCTTTATAACGAATCGAGTGTCCGTGTAAATGAATTAGGCTTCGACTTGTGGGCCCATCAGGTTGTACACGGCGATTGGCATCCGGGTAATATGCTATTTTCCAAACACAAACTCGCTGCGGTTCTCGATTTCGATTCGGTCAGGATTGCCCCTCCGATTACCGACCTTGCCAACGGGATGCTGCAATTTTCCATTGTGGCTAATCGGCTTAATCCAGCCGATTGGCCCGATTACTTCGACCAGGACAAACTCCTTCAGTTCCTAAATGGTTACCGTAATGTAATCAAGTTGGATGAAAATAAACTAAATTCGCTGCTTGATTTGATGATTGAAACGATGATAGCCGAGGCCGTACTGCCGATAGTGGCGACCGGCTTCTTCGGCCATCTAAGCGGCACCGATTTCCTCCAGATGATTCTACGCAAAGCAAATTGGCTGAACAAAAACCATAACAAATTGACTCAGGCAATTTGTTCGTAACCCGCGCCGTGTCTGTTATTTCGTGTCAGGGTTTTTTCTGTTCAGCTCATCAAAGATTGAGCGTTGTGATTCCTGAATAAAGAAGCCCGTTCT
>Ga0307439_1000663_pt1 | contig 23413 bp, 18 predicted proteins | sample SalMarWE160490MG_FD_202142 | JGI IMG/M metagenome (GOLD analysis project Ga0307439, IMG submission 202142) | Salt marsh sediment microbial communities from the Plum Island Ecosystem LTER, Massachusetts, United States - WE1604-90 | ecosystem: Environmental > Aquatic > Marine > Intertidal zone >... | reverse complement strand
TGAACCTGCTTACTACGATAGCATAATTGCCTTTACCGACTGTTACCTGCCCTTTTATTTGCTTGATCATGTTTTACTTCTCCAAAGCCACAATTACGAATGGCTATTCGCGGTTAAGTCTGTGCCTGGCGCACATTTACGATACACAAGTGTCCTAACATTATAAGACTATCACCGAGAGCTTTCCAGAAAAACACCAACTTGTGTTGTAGTTACAAGATGAGTCAGCTTGCCCTGTCGAGCTAACGTGCACCTATTTAAGAGCTTATAGATAAACCGTCGGCTTGATTTCTCTGTCGGCAAAAAGCCTTGCTACCGAGAAGAAACCACTAAGGCAACGGTACTTTGTTGGCGATAACACCGTTGGGTTAGCTGGGTTGCAAAGCAACCAAGCAAGGTGAGGTACGACTATGCTTTTTGAAGGTACGGATTTCAATTCATACGACAACGCCGAGAGTAAAGCCCACGAGGCATTTGAGCTATACGAAGATGGCAAAATGCCACAGGCACTCGAAGAACTCGACGGAGCTCTTGAGATAAATCCCGCCAATAGTGCATGGCATTTCGACAAGGCCTTGACTCTGGATTCTATGAACCGGTTCGATGATGCGATAAAAGAATACGAGATTGCGTTGCAACTGAATCCCGATGATTTAGAGATATTGAACTCACTTGCTATCGATTATACGCGTATTGGGTATTATGATCGGGCAATTGAAACGTTTGAGTATATTCAAGAACTCGACTCCCAATTTGAGCCTTGTTACTGCAATCGTATAATTACCTACACGGAAATGGGCCTGCACGATTTGGCCGAACAGATGTTCTACCTCGCCCAGCAGATAAATCCATATTGTGCGCTGTGCTACTACAACATTGGCAATAGCCTTTTTGCTCGTGGGGAGTATAGAAAAGCCATTCGTTGTTGGCAACGAACAGCGGAAATTGAGCCAAGCCATCCGCAAATAAATTATCGAATCGCTCAAGCCTATTGGTCCAACGGCGAAAACGAGCGTGCCCGCGAGCAATTCCTGGCTGAGCTCCGCGTCAGTCCGGGCGATGTGGATGTCATTCTTGATTTTGCTCTATTTTTGCTCGAGCTTGGTGATACCGAATCCGCAAAGGAAAAATTCAACAGGATACTCGAACTGAAACCTGGTTTTCCGACCGCCCTGCTTCACCTGGGAGAGATTGCTTTTAATTGCGGTGACTACGAGTGCGCGGCCAAGCTATTTAATCAGGCAATCCAAGAAGACGGTAAACTGCGTGGTCCTCGTTACAGATTGGCTCAGTACGCACTAATGCAAGACCAGGAAATAAAGGTAAAGGCCTATTTAATTGCTGAACTGAAGCTCAACCCCGAAGATACAGGTACTTTAGTGTCCATAGGCTCAATGTTCCTAACGATCGGCGAGACTGATCTTGCAACGCACTGCCTGCTCAGAGCTTTAGATATTGACTGTACAAATCCCGATGCCCACTATTACCTGGGGCTTATTAGTATCGAGAAGGGCCGGTTTAGTGACGCTGCAGAATTCTTCAGGCACACGCTTGATCTGAACGGCGAACATATCGAAGCCCTGCGAGATTCAGCCTATGTCTATCTGATGATGGGTAAATTCTCCAGCGCCACTGAAAGGATAACCAAAGCAAGCAGCTTATCAAGCGATGATCCGCAAATAAGAAGCCTGCAACGCAGTATCCAGATCGCCCAAGCTATAGAGTACATTGCGGCTTTATTATCGCGATTCAGTCCGTGGTCATTTCTAAGAAGATTACGCCGATAAGTCTTTGCCCTCCCGCCTTTTGTGATAGCACTTTTCAGAAAAGCCGATAAAAATCCCTGAACAAAAATCTTCAAGCCGAGTGTAAAAAAGAAGTTAGGCCAAACCGGTTATAGAAGCTGCAGATGCAGTTTGCGGCCCTTAGGTGAAACAATTTGCAAAATTTGGCCAATTACAGTAACGTATTGAGCCGGGCCGAGTGGCGGAATGGCAGACGCTGGGGACTTAAAATCCCCTGCCCGAAAAGGGCGTGTGGGTTCGAATCCCACCTCGGCTACTATTTGTTGTATACAGTACAAACGTGGGCATATTGCAGCCCATGTTAGCTGACAGGAACATCAGTGAAAATTTAGTATCAGGGGATATGTCGGAGATCGCTAATGACAAATAGAAACCCTAAGATTGAAGATGTGAGCAAGCCCAATCTGTACAGAGAGACTTTTCCATACGATGAGTTCCCCAGGTCAGTGTTTGATAATCAGAGCATCGAGCGGGATATACCGGAGAACATCTGGATAACCGATACGACATTCCGCGATGGTCAGCAGGCTCGGCCACCTTACACGCCTGAGCAGATTCTGCGGATATATGATTTACTACACGAGATAGATGGTGGAACCGGCTTGATCCGACAATGCGAATTCTTTCTCTACTCAGAGCGAGACAGAAAAGCCGTCGAGTTGTGCAAAGAGCGTGGCTACAAATATCCTGAGATTACCGGCTGGATACGGGCGGTTGCAGACGATTTTCAATTGATCTCAAAGGTAGGCCTTAACGAAACCGGCATTCTTACCTCGGCTAGTGACTACCATATATTCCTGAAGTTGCGAAAGACACGGGCGCAGGCCATGAACGCCTACCTTGATATCGCCAAGGCTGCCCTGGACCATGGTGTTCTTCCACGATGTCATTTTGAGGACATTACACGAGCCGATTATGAGGGCTTCGTTCTGCCTTTTGCAGCAGAATTGATGAAGCTGTCGCAGGAATATAATAAACCTGTCAAAATTCGGCTTTGTGACACGCTTGGGTTTGGTCTTCCATGGGTACAAGCTTCTCTGCCAAGGAGCGTCCCGAAGCTTGTCCACGGACTTCGGCAAATAGGAGTGCCATCGGAACAACTTGAGTGGCATGGTCATAACGATTTCCACAAGGTACTGGTAAATGCTGCTACGGCCTGGCTGTACGGCTGCAGCGCAGCTAACGCCGCGATATTTGGTAGCGGCGAGCGCACGGGCAATCCACCACTTGAGGGTCTTCTGGTCGAACATGCTCAACTAAAGGGCATGACAAAGGCAGTTAACTATACAGCTATAACTGAGCTTGCTGAATATGCTAAAAAGGAGCTGGGATTTGATATCCCACGAAATTATCCTCTGGTCGGCAGGGACTTCAATGTCACACGTGCCGGCATTCATGCAGATGGCCTGCTAAAGAACGAGGAAATATATAACTGCTTTAACACACAGAAACTGCTAAACCGACCTGTTAGTGTGGCGATTACAGACAAAAGTGGAGCAGCAGGCATTAAACACTGGATAGAAGCCAGATACGAAATTGAGATTCCCAAGCACGACCCTCGTGTTACTAAAATAAAGGACAGAATAGACGCCGAGTATACCGCGGACAGGGTATCGATAATATCGGACGACGAGATGTTCGAATGGGTCCACGAAGCATTTGGCAAGGATGTACCTCCGCTGAGGAAATAGATGATAGAAGAATGGATTCCTGAACTACTAAAGAAAACTGAGTACGCACACATACACTCATCCACGTATTTACGCATTGGCACAAACTATGTCTGACACGAAGATCAAAGCAGTGCTGTTTGACCTGGGTGACACGTTGCTAAACTTTGGCAAGATCGATACGATCCGTCTGTTTGCGGCAGGTGCCAGGTCTTCATACGATTATCTTAGAGAACAGGGTCAACCGGTCGGCAGATTTACGTTCTATTTGTGGCGGAACCTTATTCGTCTACACTTAAAGGACCTGTTTTCGAGAATAACCGGTAAAGATTTCGACGCCTTGGCCTTGCTGCAGAAGATTGGCACAAAGAAGGGAGTAAAGCTCAACTCTGAACAGTGGCAGCACCTGGCATGGCTTTGGTATGAACCGTTGAGCAAGGTTGCCGAGGTCGAACCGGGCATGAAGAAGATACTGACCGAGCTTAAGAATAAGGGGCTGAAGCTCGGCATAGTCTCAAACACTTTTGTCAATCGCAGTTCTCTGGAAAAGCATCTAAGACAATTAGGTATTTTAGACTTCTTTACCGTTCGGGTTTATTCATACGAATTTGATTTTAGAAAACCCGATCTTCAGATTTTTAGAATTGCCGCCGAGAGGATCGGCGAGGCTTTGGAAAAAATTCTATTTGTAGGAGACCGAATCGATAAGGATATCCAGCCTGCGATAGAAACTGGCATGCATGCTGTCTTAAAAGAGGCCCACACCAACACCGGCCAAAAAGTTCCGAAAGGAATCCAGAAGATAAAACAACTTGCCGAGCTGCCGGGCTTAATAGAAAAAATCAACAGCTGCTAAACTATTTAACCACGGATTACGCGGATTTTTAGAATTGACGGGAATTGTGGTTTTGGATATTCTGTAATCGAAAGGTGAGCAAAAAAGGACTGATATGTCTAAAGGACTGTTGTTTATTCCGGAACTTCGTACAAAATGGCGCAAAGAAAAGACTTTTTACGAAGTTAGAGAGGTTGGCACCGGCGTCCAGATATTTGTTAAAGACGTATTAAAATCACCCGAAGTCTTTGCGCTAAAGGTCGGGCTCAATTCTACAAAATTAGAGGACAGGAAAAACGAATTTTTGGAGGAGAAAACATCCAAAGGTAGAAACCAGCCTGATATCACTATTTTTATAACACCTCAAATTAAAATTCCGGTAGAAGTGGAAAGATACAAGAATATAGACGCTGGCAGAAGTCAACTGTTTCAATACCAAATCGATTTAGATAAAAAATACGGAATTCTAACGGATGGCTATACCTGGCAATTTTATAATAATAACGAATATAGAGAATACACTCTAAAGACAATTCTCGACAATACAGGCCTATTCTTAGAGTTCTGGCGCGAATATATAAAGCCAGAAAAATATTATCTGTCTTTCTTTGAAAAACGTTGGCAACATTCGCTTTTGCAAGAAACCGAGCAATTACCTGTTGAGGACTATCGCCAGCTATTTTTCGAGGATATCACTAAGCTCATTGCAAGCTTCAAAAATAAACTTGACATTGAGGGTTACTTAAATGGCTTGCCGCAAAAAGAAAGGACAAAAACTGCCGTTGAAATTACATACGCTTATATAATTCAGTTTATATTGTATAAGACCCTGGTAGATAATGAATTTGATGATTTTCCGAAAGAATATGAAACTTTAGTGGAAGCAATACATGGTCATTTGAAACAAGATAGATTCAAAGATGTATTAGGCAGTATCGATGGAATTTCTGCTACGATATCCAAGAATATTTATCGCCCATTTTCGAAAGAGCAAGAGTTTATTAGGAACAAACTTTGGGACATTCTCCATAAGACTTTAAGTGAGTTGCACGATGTTTCCCCGTGGCTTGATATCTTTGTTTTTATAAAGAAGTATAATTTTGCTGAAGTTCGCAATGAAATCTTCGGGTATATTTATGAGAATTATCTAAAGGCTTTATACGAAGACCAGAAAAAAGGCCAATACTTTACAGACCCCGCAGTTGTAAACTTTATGCTCGAACAAGTTGGCTACACACCTGAAAATCTTAAAAGCAAAATCACACCAGATAAGAACACAATCTCTCTCATTGACCCTGCCTGTGGTAGCGGTACATTTCTTTATTCGGCTGTTGATACGCTTATAAGGACGATAGGGCATGATTCAGAACAGCGTGTCAAGAAAGTTAAAGAACTGGTGAACAAAGATATATTTGGTCTTGATATCGCTGAATTTCCTCTTTATCTGGCTGAAATGAACATTTTGATGAGGATGCTTCCGCTCATAATCAATGAAAAATATAACAATCCTATAGAGAAGAAAATTAAGGTTTTTAAGACAAGGGACAGCATCGCTGAATTTATGGATACCGCACTTCGTAATACTATTCATGATATTGATGTTGCCGTCCAGAAAAACAATGGTCAAGGTTTTCTTTTCAAGGAGAAATTAGATCTCGGCTATGTTAGTTATGTTCGAGATAAGGACGACCTGAAAGAAATGAAGGAGAGTTTAGAGAGTCGCCCTCGCTGTCCACGACGCCGTTTTGATTTTGTAATAGCAAACCCACCATACGTGGGCTATAACGAATGTTGCAAACAGAAAGTTTTAATCACTAAACTAATTCAAGAAAAAAAGATTCAGATGAGCAATATTTATGGGGTAAATTTAAACACTGTCCCTGGGCGAATAAAAGCTTACGCTCCAAAACCAAATCTTTATGCTTTCTTCGTCTCATTGGGTTTAGCATTATTAAAAGATAACGCAAAACTTTGTTATATTATACCTCAGACAATCTTAACATCTGGAGATTTAGATGTTATCCGTTATCATTTGGCAAAATTTACTACTATTGAAAAGATTGTAACTTTTGAAGGAAAGATGTTCGTTGGTCGGGGCATAAAACAAGATAAGCCGGTTGCTACTTCCAGTTTGATTTTTGTGACAAAAAGAAAAATCCCAAACGCAACTCATAAAGTTGAAATCGTAAATTATAAAAATCCTAACGATACTGTTGTAGAGACGTTAAAAAATATTATTTCTGGCAGGAAAATTAGCAAAAAGAAAATCTTGCAAGGAAAATTATTACAAAGTGTAGTAAATTGGAATTTTCTAAAACATGATAAAAAAACATCCGATTTTATAGAACAATATATAAGAAACGAGACAATATATATTTACAGGATGCCAGAGTTATCAAAGTCAAAGTTCAATTCAGTTTTTTACTTCGATAAAGGACTAGTTTTTGCTAAAGATAAAATCACAAAATTGGATAGAGTCCAGTCAGACAAAGAATTTTACCACCTCGTAAGTACCCATAAAGATAAACTTAAATTAGATGTTACAAATAATGTTATTTTTAAAAAAGACCTTCGATTTCCAAAAGGCAGTCAGGGTATAGATGTTTATGAGAAAAAGTATAAGATTATTTGGAGATATATGAATACTAAAAAATTCTATTTCTCTGAAGATAACATAATGGTTAATTTTAATTGGATTGTTATCTCATCTGAAAACAAGAAAGAAATAGAATATATCCTGTCTCTATTGAACTCTAAATGTAACCGATTTGTATTTAATAATTTATTAAAAAGTGAAAGTGAAAAAGATATTTTAATTGGAATTAGATCAATTAAAGAATTTCTTCGTGTTCCCAGAATTTTTGATAGCAATCAGCATATTAAGGATGAAATTATAAAACAGACTGAAGAAATGATCGATTTAGAGCAGGTAAAACTTGCTGATTTAATTGATTTTTCACAAGTTATGATGCAGAAGTTTGATGCTGTATCAGTCACGGCGAACGACCTTGTTTTACGAAAGGATAAAAAAGAAAAAAAGCTGAAAATCAAGAGTAACAAAGAGCTTGTTGAAAAAACCGTCATCGATAAATACAGAAGCGGTGAATTAGAATTTGAACATGACCAGATAAAGCTTTCAGAATTAAAATCTTTGCTTGCTATTGACTTTGAGAAGCAAGAAGACGTAAAAGACTATATTGACGATTTAGTCTTTGCATTATATTTCAACATTCCCCTTACAAAAGTGGGATTGAAACATCGTTCTGAAATCAAACAGGAGTGCCAAAAGAACAAGTTTTATAAACTGTTGAATAAACTTTCATAACGACTATTGCGAAAACTGGAAATATGGATATGGATTAATCCTTGATAGACTGCGCTCAGAGCGGCCAAAAAAAACGATTTTCTGGTTGATTTTTGTATGAAAGTGTGTTAAAATACCCGCATGTTTGCCAGCAGGCAAACGATAAACCGCCACGAGAGCTTGCCCGCCTCTGTCGGGGCGAAGATAACTAAACATTTCAGAGTTCATAGTTCTTAGTTCATCGTTCATGGTCAATTATCAATAATCATTTATCAATAATCAATAAGAAAGGGGGGGTTAATCATGTCCACCGAAGCCCAAATACTCGCCAACCGGCGTAACGCACAAAAATCGACAGGCCCACGCTCACGCCGCGGCAAGGCCGCCGTCTCTCAAAACGCCGTCAAACACGGCCTGTTAGCCCGTCAGGCCATAATCAGCTCAGAAAGCCAGGCCGACTTCGACCTCTACCGCCAGCAGTTGCTCGCCGAGCTGGCCCCGGCCAGCCCAATGGAATCTATGTTAGCCGAACGCATTGTCACTCTCTCATGGCGGCTAAAACGTGTCTGTAGAATCCAGAACCAGACCATCGACGCATTGAACGCAGGTAATACCTCCAGCCCATTAACAAAACTCACCCAATCGCTGTTTTTCAAAGGCGTAGACCGGCCGCAGGGCGATCCGAGTGACTCGGCTACCCATCTGGCTCTGGGTCGTATGGCGATAAAGGACTTCTCAAATGGAAGGGTGCTTGAGCGGCTGTTGATGTATGAACGCCGAATAGAGCACAGCCTGTACAAAACGATACTCGAGCTTCAAAGACTCCACCTCATCAGACAACTGGACCCCGAATGTGAAATGCCATTTAACCACTCATAACGTACCACGAAATACGAGATACGAGCGACAAGCGACGAATAATGAACCACTATTCACTAACTATGACCCCCGAAACCCGATCCCTGAAGCCTGCCCCCTGAACCCTGACCACTGGTCAATTATGCAAAACAAAGCCAATTTCCGAAAATCCCAAATGAACTTAAACTTCTATTCTAAAAAGGAATATGAAAATGAACCGGCATCCAGATTCCAAAAAAAACAAATCCAATCAAAGCCAATTTCTGTACTAAAAACAAGAATCGACGTTTATAATTATCTAGTAGCAGCAGTTAAGAACAACGTTGGTGAAGCCGAAGTACTGAAAAAGGCAAGATTTCTAATTTGTGAGATTTTTGTTGATGTGCTCATTAAAACATACCGGCGCAGCTTATCAAAAGTGTATCAATCCGGATTGCGGGGCAGAGTTTGACTGCGGCGAGGTGATTTTCAAATGCCCCAAATGCGGTGAGCTGCTGGATGCGCAATACAACTGGGATAAAGTCCCGGTGCCGGATAGACTCAGTGACTTCGCTAAGCGCTGGGCCAACAGAGATAATCGGCTGGATTTTTCTGGCGTCTGGCGGTTCCGCGAGCTCTTGGATTTTTGCCCCGACCAGCACAAGGTAACTATCGGTGAGGGCCAGACAATTCTGCAGCAAAACTGCGCTATCGCAGAATACCTGGAAATGAAAGCCGACTGTTTGTATCTGCAATACGAGGGTCTCAATCCGTCCGGCTCGTTCAAGGATAACGGGATGGCCGCGGCGTTCAGCCATGCGATGATGGTGGGAGCAAAATCCTGCGCCTGTGCTTCGACCGGCAACACCTCTGCGTCGGTGGCACTGTATGCTCATAGCTGTGGTTTAAAATGCGCTGTCTTTATCGGCTCCGGCAGAATCGCCTTTGGCAAACTCAGCCAGGCAATGGACTATGGCGCACAGACTATTCAGATAAAAGGTGACTTCGACGATTGTATGCGGCAGGTTCAGGCTGTGTGCAGTAAACTGGGGCTGTACCTACTAAATTCACTGAATCCATTTCGGCTCGAAGGCCAAAAGACCATAATGTATCGAATCATAGAAGGACTGGGATGGGACGTGCCGGACTGGATAATTGTTCCAGGTGGAAATCTCGGCAACTCCAGTGCTTTTGGAAAGGCTTTTTATGAATTGAAACAACTTGGCCTGATTGAGCGAATACCACGAATGGCTATCATCAACGCTACCGGCGCCGATACCCTGACCGACCTAGTCAACAACAAAAAGTTAATATGGAATAATGGCCAGGTCGATCAACAAATTATCGATGACTATTACGCGGATTTGACTGCCCGTAACTTTTCTCCACATACATGCGCCTCCGCAATAGAAATTGCCCGGCCGGTCAATCTGAAGAAATGCCTGCGGTCCATAGATATATGTGATGGTATCGTGCGTGCGGTGAGCGACGAAGAAATTTGTGATGCCAAAGCAATCATAGGCAAGTACGGTCTTGGCTGTGAGCCAGCTTCTGCAGCGACAATAGCAGGTTTAAAGCACCTCCTTGCTGAGGGTGTTGTCGAAAAAGACCAGCGAGTTGCCTGTGTGCTGACCGGACACCCACTAAAGGACCCCAATGTCACGGTTAACTACCACAAAGAAAAACAGGGTCAATTCAGCAATCCACCTATCGAAGCACCCAACGATCTCGAACAGATCATAAAGCTGATACAATAAAAGAAGTTTTGCAGACTCGCCGCAAAGATTCCACAAAGCCTCATCGAAATTAAAATAAGTGAGCATGTGCGATATAAGATATTTTTTAAGCAACAACAGTACGCATAAGCATCCCAACAGATAGCGCCAGCGATCCCACTGTGTGCAAAAGCACGGTGCTCTGACTAGCGCGAAAGTAGCCGGGTCTGTTCAAGTCATCTTTGTTCGCTAATCGCATAGCGAATATAGCCAGTGGCAACGTCAGTAAATAGAACAGACCTGCGAAAAACATTAAGCTGGTGGTAAGCATAACCGCAGCCACTGCAAAAGTCACCGACAACGAAACTCTGTAAATCCAGACACAAGCAGGCACACCGAGCCAGACAACAAGCGTTCGTTTATTCACCTGCGCATCCGCAGGCCTGTCAGGGAATTCGTTTATCAGAATCACCAAAAATATCAATATGCTCACGACAACTGCCGGCAGAAGTGGTATGGTGTCGATTCTACCGGCTTGAAGATAGTACGAGCCATATACGGGAAAAAGGCCAAACAGCATCGCAATGACAAATTCACCGAAGCAACGATAGCCGAGCTGGATAGGTCGTGCCGTATAGAAAAAGCCGCCGAGCATTCCTATGATGCCGATAGTTAAAATAAAGACACTTTGCGTCAACAAAACTATGAGCACGCCAATAACCGAACCGATCATCAGGAAAGTTAATGCAGCCAGCAATGTTGCCTTAGCAGAAAGTATGCCTTGTTGGATGAAGCGTCGGCCACCGGAGAATGGCGTCGGGTTCTTATTGACCCAGTCGTTTCCAGAAAGATGGTCAAAGTAGTCATTGGTAATATTCGCGCCTGAATGCAGGGCCATTATGCCTAAAAGCGCAAGAACGAAAAGATGAGGCTGAAAAGTTCCCGTCACGGCATAGCCTACAGCCGAGCCGACCAAAACAGGCGCGACGCTGGCGATTAGAAACTTCGGCCTGGCCGAGAGAAATAAAATCTTCAACCGAGAAAACACAAAGGAAGTTTTCACAAAATCAATCCTGATAAATCCACACCTGCGGACCAGGCCAGATTCTATGCCCGCCAGCCGGAAAGTCAATCACATCTGAAGCGATAAAATCCGCACATATTTCTTGCAAATTGCTTACATGCGGATGGTGTATCTGCCACGCTGACAGGACAATTTTGTCCGGCTGCAATTTTGCCAGCTTGCACCAGGCAAAACTACTTTACGCAACCACTTATCTTTCAATCACTTATGCGAGACGAACCCACGGCGAATGATTTGGCACACCATTTGCAAATACTTTGCGATGAGAAGGTACAGCTATGGTTGCAATGTGGTCAAAACTTGATGAAGTCAATTTACTGGCCAGCGAGGCAGACTGGGCCTGGCCAAATGCCGTTCGCGATATATTTCGGCCAAGAGGCATAAACCTGCTGGTCGCCGACAGCGCTATAGAGTTCGTCGACGTTATCAAGACCAAACGCATTCACGCCACAATCGTGGACATGGATTCTGAACGATCTAATGGGCTGGCGACCATCAAGATCATCCGGTTTGATTATCCATTCTTACCCTGTATCCTGCTGACAAGCGCAGCAACTGAATCCGTGCTCGGCGAGGCGTTGCAGCTCGATGTCTTCGGAGTGGTCGATAAGCCAGTAGATTTGAATGTGCTGCGACAGCTTCTAAACAGGCTATTCGTCAAGAGATACAATAGCGATATATTCGCATAGTGATATGGCTAATGAAGGCTTTCTATTCCTTATCTTGGCAGGAATGAGTATAACAAAAGCCATACATGTACACTGTTAAAGCAAAAACAAGAAAACCAAATGAACAGTTTTTGAAAGGAGCAAGGACAAATGAAGATTCGACCATTGGCAGATAAGGTGCTTGTCGAGCGGGTCGAGGCAGAGTCCAAAACGGCAGGCGGAATAGTACTGCCGGACACCGCCAAAGAAAAACCACAAAGAGGCAAAATTGTCAGCGTTGGCCCCGGCAAAATCATGGACGATAGCAAAAACAAAGAAATGCAGGTCAAAAAGGGTGATCTGGTATTGTTCACCAGCTATGCCGGCACGGAAGTAAAAATTGATGGCAAAGAATATCTGATTATGGACGAGTCCGACATTATGGCAGTAATTGAAAAATAACAGGGGATACAGATAAATTGCTATAAGTATAAATGCAAAAAGGAGAAGGAAAAATATGGCAGCTAAAAAAATAGCTTTTGGTACTGATGCACGCGGGGCGATTCGAGAAGGTGTAAAGAAGCTTGCCAACGCCGTCAAGATTACGCTTGGGCCCTGCGGCAGAAACGTGATTCTGGAGAAGTCCTTTGGCTCGCCTACAGTCACCAAAGATGGTGTCACGGTAGCAAAGGAAATCGAGCTTGAGGATTCCTACGAGAACATAGGCGCACAAATGGTAAAGGAGGTGGCTTCGAAGACCTCCACCGTGGCAGGCGACGGGACTACAACCGCGACGATCCTGGCCGAAAGTATCTTCGAAGAAGGCCTTAAGAATATCACTGCCGGAGCAAATCCGATGCAGGTCAAGCGTGGCATCGATACAGCCGTAGATGCACTTGTCAACGAACTACGCAAAATGAGCATTCCTGTCGAGTCGAGCAAGCAGATCGAGCAGGTCGCCACCTGTTCAGCAAACCAGGACGCCGAAATCGGTCTGAAACTGGCTGAGGCCATGGACAAAGTCGGCAAAGACGGCGTTATCACTGTTGAAGAGGGTCAGTCGCTGGAGACAGCGGTCGAATTAGTTGAAGGTATGCAGTTTGACAAGGGTTACATGAGCCCGCACTTTGTCAACAACATGGAGAATATGACGGTTGTTCTTGAAAAGCCTTATGTCTTGGTGCACGAGAAGAAAATCAGCTCGATCAAGTCGCTGATCCCGCTGCTTGAAAAAGTTGCTAAGCAAGGCAAGCCACTTTTAATTATCGCTGAGGATGTTGAAGGTGAAGCACTGGCTACATTAGTTGTCAACAAGCTCCGGGGTGTGCTGCAGTGTGCTGCGGTAAAAGCGCCTGGCTTTGGCGACAGGAGAAAAGCTCTGCTCAGTGATATTGCTGTTCTCACAGGTGCTGAACCAATCTTCGAAGACCTCGGTCTTAAACTGGAGGGCATCGAACTACGACAGCTCGGCAGAGCCAAGCAGGTCACCATTGACAAAGATACTACAACAATCATTGAAGGTGCAGGCGGCACAGAAGCAATCAAAGGCAGAATTGAACAGATCAAAAAAGAGATCGACGCTTCCACCAGCGATTACGATATCGAAAAACTGCAGGAAAGGTTGGCCAAATTAGCCGGCGGCGTCGCACTTATCCAGGTTGGAGCTGCGACCGAAGCAGAAATGAAGGAAAAAAAGGCCCGCGTGGAGGACGCACTACATGCCTGTAGAGCGGCGGTGGAAGAGGGAATCCTGCCGGGAGGCGGCGTGCCGATGCTTAGGGCCTTGAGGGCACTTGATAAGATAAAATCTGCTGGTGACGAGAAGATCGGCGTTGACATTGTACGAAGAGCGGTGGTGGCGCCTATCAAGCAAATTGCTGCAAATGCAGGACTGGATGGCTCTATCGTGGCACAGAAGGTGATAGAGAGTAAGGATAAGAACTTCGGCTACGATGCGCTGCGTAAGGAATATGGTGACATGATTAAATTCGGCGTCATTGTACCCACAAAGGTAGAAAGGATTGCATTGCAAAACGGCGCTTCTATCGCTTCACTACTGTTGACCACCGATGCGGTAGTTAGTGAGATCCCTGAAAAGAAGGAAAAGCCCCCGATGCCACCGGGTGGTGGAATGTACTAAAAGGCTAAGTGACAGCGGGTTCCATACAGGAACCCGCTGTTTTGTTTAGCAAGAACATGGAGTGCAAAATATGTTTTTTCGCTACTATACAGATGCGATCTCTCAAGCATCTCGCCGAATCGCCGCGGCGATATTCATCGTGGGGCTCCTACTGGTAGGCTTTGGAGTAGTCATTTTAGCGTTGCCTGAGATTTTCGCATTTCTCGCGGCCGCGGTGTTCTTCATTGCCGGAATCGGCTGTGCGATAACCGCAATCAAAATTTTCTTGGCCCAGAGGCAACTTGATAAACTAAACCAGGATGATTCGCAAGGCCACCGCCGAAACGTCCGAGTCCATACTGAAGAAGAGTACTACGACATATAAGAGAGTCGCCAGCAGTTTAACGCATCTCACTTTGACCCTGAAAATCCCACCCCATGAAATGCAAGTCCACATAGAGCGAAGCTATTAATATGTAGCCCTTGGTTTTACTACGCATTTATAATCCATGAGCGTGTGTACAAGAGGTCGGTGTTAATCTTATCGAATCTTCAGCGTCGCCAGAGCTAAAGCGGCAAAGGCTGCGGCCAAAAGCCAAAAACGTACCACTACCTGCGGTTCACTCCAGCCAGCTAAGTGAAAATGATGGTGCAGCGGCGCACATCGAAAAAGACGCTTGCCGCCGGTATACTTGAAATACCCAATTTGTAGAACTACACTAAGTAGTTCAATCACAAATACACCGCCAATAATCAGCAGCAGAATTTCATTTCGTGTCACCAGCGCACCATAACCCATCGCTGCACCTAACGGAAGCGATCCGACATCGCCCATAAAGGTCTGGGCGGGATAGCAGTTAAACCATAAAAAGCCAAGTACTGCTCCTAAAATAGCGGCATAGAATACGCTCAGCTCGCCGGCTTGTGGTATGTGGGGCAGCAGTAAATAACTTGCCCAGGTGACAGGCGTAGTTCTGGACATTGTCTCCGAGGCAACGTAACAGAGCACTACCAGCACGAAACTTACCATTCCCGCGCATCCGGCTGCAAGTCCATCCATTCCGTCGGCAAGATTGACAGCGTTGCTGGTCGCCGACAGATAGAAAATGGCTATCAGGATAAATGTCCAGTTGGCCAGCGGCAGTCCATATTTATAAAACGGCAACCAGAATAGTTTACCATCGGCTGTATTAGCGAAATCGAAGAACAAAAACGATGCTATAAGGACAGCTCCGGCAATTTGAAAGATCAGCTTCTCCCAAACCAAGAGGCCGCTTCGGCTGCGTCGGCTGGAATCAGCGGTGAGTTTCAGCCAATCGTCTACGCCGCCGAGTGCTCCAAACCATATAACTAAAAAAATCGCTTTCTGAACAAAGGGATTATTGAGTTTTGCCCACAACAACGTGCCAAGAAGTAACGAAAGAATGATAATCAAACCGCCCATAGTCGGCGTATTGGCCTTTTCCTTTGTGAGCTCGTTTAGGGCGGCGTGATGAAACTCAGGCCGGTCGCCTATTTTCTTACGCATCAACCAGCGAATAATTCTGGGGCCAATGAAAAGAGCGATCAACAAACTTGTCAAGGTTGCCATTACTGAGCGAAACATCACATATCGATAGGCGTAGAAATGAAGCTTATCAGTAAAAAACTCGCTGAAATGCTGTATGAAATGGTATATCATTTTGCTTCCTGCTGCTCAGTGCTTGGTGCTCGCTGTGACGCTTTGGAAGTTCGCAACTGGCGAATCGGATACCGAATTTCTTTTGGTGAGTAAATATCCCTGAGCTTGGCAATAACCAGTTCAAGCTCAACAGTACGTGAACCTTTGACTAATAATATATCGGAATCTTCTATGAATTCCTGCAACCTGCTACAAACAGAAAATACATCCTCAAAACACAACGCTTGTAGTTCGTATTGGGCGGTTCTTTCAGCAGCTTCCGCAGTGATCTTAGTTAGTTTGCCAACAGTTAGTAGCAGTTGTATACCGGCGTTTGCGATAGAAATACCAAGTTCGGCGTGCAACTCAGGCGCTCGCTCTCCCAGTTCAGCCATATCGCCGCAAATAAAAACAAGACGACGATTCGAGTCAGGATCGCAGGTCTTACGCAGACTTACGAACATATCCAGCGCGTTTTTCATAGAAGCAGGATTTGCATTGTAGCTGTCATTCAGTACGGTCAGTGTTCCTGTTTGCAGGAGTTCAGCTCGCATTGAGATGGGTGAAATGGTCCTTACCGCCTGGGCAAAATCATCGATAGTCAGGCCAAACTGGCTACATATCGCCCAGGCAGCGACGGCATTTTCCACATTGCCCTGCCCGGGTAGCGGCAGGTGAATTTGCACAAGGCTGCTATGCCGGGGTCCCTCAATGGTAAACGTGCTGCTAAAACCGTTGTGCACAACATCATGGAACCGCCAGTCAGAGTCCTCTTGTTCACCGAAAGTTACAACCCTGGTAATTGGTAATTGGTAATTGGTGATTGGTGATTGGTAATTAGGTAACTGCTCGATTATATTATCGTTGATAATTAAAACACCATTTGCCAGGAGAGCCTCGGATATGGATAACTTCTCCTTGATTATAGCCTGTAAGTCACCAAAGCCTTGCAAATGAGCTAGGTAAACATTGGTGACAACTGCGGTATCAGGTCGAGCAATGCCTGAAAGGTAAGCTATTTCGCCAGGATGATTTGTTCCGAGTTCAGCAACGATAATCTCATCAGATGGATCGGCACCAAGCAGAGTTAAAGGCAGTCCAACATTGTTGTTAAAATTCTTCGGCGATTGAAATACACGATAGTACTTACTGAGGACGTGATAAACAATGTGTCTTGTGGTTGTCTTACCGACCGAGCCGGTTATCGCAACAACCTTGAAGCCACACTGCCTGCGATACTCGCGGGCGAAATCTCCGAGTGCCTTTACAGTATCGTCTACTATCAGTATTGCGTATCGCGTATTGCGTACTGTGCTCCGCGTACTTTTTTGCTCACTATACACACTACGCATAGCGCATGACGAAGCATCCTTGCTGACCACCGCACAAACAGCCCCTTTGGCGAAGGCGTCGGCTACATAGTCGTGGCCATCAAAATTCTCACCACGGATGGCAAAGAAACAATCGCCGGCTTTTGTGGTCCGCGAGTCTATACTAACGCCGGCAAACGAGTTGTTCGCGGCTTGCTGCTCAAGGCTTGCACTTTGTGCGATGTCCGCTTTTATAATTTTGGCCAATGCTCTGACAGAAAATTTCTGCATTCCTTTGCCCAAAATCTGATGCACCGTTGATAAACTACAATCTGAAACAGCTCTTCAAGAATCACTATCTAAGCCGCATTTCTCAAATTCATAGTTCACAAAGTTCTTTTTGCTGGTGTAATTCCTTATGGAAAACGATTTGGCCAAGACAAAAAGAGCAATATGATGAAGAAATAGTGTAAACAAAAGACTTTCTTATTTCAAATATTACTTTATAGACTATCTCGAAAGTGTTGCTCTGACACGAAGCCTTGGTCTTCATACGCTCCCGTATCGAAGGCTTCATTGTAGATTCTTGCTTCGCCAAGCAGGTCTAATGGCGGTCGTTCGGTTTTGGGTGCATGTCATTTTTGCAGATAAAAAGGCTTATCTTAAAAAAAGCCAGCCCCATCTCTCAGAGATGAGGCTGCCACCCTATCATCATAAACGAGGCAAGTACGATAGATAATGAATGACGTGTGGCAGCCTCAAGCGTAGCGGCTCGACTGAGCTCGCCGAAGTCTTGGGGATGGGTACGCGCCTACGGAAAAATTGGTGCGAAAGGCCAAAAAATACCTACAAACTCGACACGCACACTTCGGTTTTGTAGTATCAGGCCACAATTTGAAAAACACGCCACTTTTTGTATTGTATTTAAAATAGGGCAGAGTTATAGGTTTGTATTTAGCAATCGGAGAAAGGACTCTGCAATGCAATACGGACAGAAGAAAGTGGTAGTCATAGGAGCTGGTTCGGTTGGCACGGCTTACATTTATGCTCTGCTGCCCGGCGGAGTAGCAGGGCAGATTGCTCTGATAGACGTAGATCAGAAGCGTGTCGAAGGAGAGGTTCTGGACCTATCGCACGGCTTGCCTTTCATACCGCCGGTGTCGATAAAAAAGGGCGACTATTCAGATTGTGCAGACGCGGATGTCATTGTGGTCACAGCCGGTGCCAAACAGAAGCCGGGCCAGACACGCCTGGAATTGATACAGCAAAATACACAGATAGTTGGGGGTATCTGCGAGCAGATATCGAAACAGAACTGTTCAGGCGTGCTGGTAATGGTAACTAATCCGGTTGATGCTCTGACGTATGTGGCAATGAAGCAGCTAAAATGGCCTCGCGGGCGCGTGATAGGCTCCGGCACCGTGCTGGATAGCGCCAGGTTTAAGTTTTTACTGAGCCAGCATTGCAAGATTGATGCACGTAACGTTCACGCATATATTCTCGGCGAGCACGGTGACAGTGAAGTCGCAGCCTGGAGCATGACACACATCGCGGGAGTTGTGCTGCGAGAATACTGCAGGATATGTAAAGCCTGTAACTATAAAGAGCATCATCGGATGATAGCCAAACAGGTGCGGGACTCGGCCTATCACATAATCGACTATAAGGGTTCGACCTACTACGGAATTGGCCTTTCTCTCGTTCGCATTACCGAGGCGATTCTGAGAAACGAGAAAAGCATACTGACCGTATCGAGCCTTTTGAATGGAGAATACGGCATAAAAGATGTGTGCCTCAGCGTTCCGTGCGTGGTTGGGGCTGAAGGTGTTGAGCGTTTCATTGACGCTGAGCTGACTGAGGATGAGCTACAAGATCTGCGTGCTTCCGCGCAGACTATTCGGAAAGTGCTTGACCAAATTAGCGAGTAAACCGGCTAAATGTTAGCTGCGGGTTTTGCAGGCCTTTCGTGGCTCAGAAATAATGTAATTACGAGGTTAAGGTATGAATACATTGAAGATCAATCGCAGAGATTTTCTAAAAACTGCGGGTATTAGCACCGCGGCTCTGGTGCTCACAGGACCTACGATAAAGGCAGAAGAGGCACCAAAGCTAGCTCAAACGGTTATTCCACGCTGGAGAGGATTTAATCTTTTGGATTTTTTCTCTCCGAGACCGTCGCACTGGGACAGTCGAAACAGAACTACTGAAGACGATTTCCGCTGGATGTCCGATTGGGGCTTTGATTTTGTTCGTTTGCCTATGGCTTATCCTCGGTGGATTGATTTTGATTCTTCACAGCCCATAAAGACAGATGATATGTACAAAATCAAGGAAAGCGCAGTTGAATCTATCGACTCTCTTGTAGATATGGCCCACAAATATGGTTTGCATGTAAGTTTGAATTTTCATCGAGCACCTGGATACTGTGTGAACGCGGGATTTCAGGAACCGTTCAACCTTTGGCGAGATCAGGAGGCACTAAATGCGTTCTGTTTCCACTGGGCGATGTGGGCGAAACGCTACAAAGACATTCCGCCATCTAAAATCAGCTTTGATCTGGTGAATGAGCCGAGCATGCGCGAAGATATGAATGACCAGCATTCCAATCGCAGTGCCGTGCCGGGCGATACCTATCGGCGAGTGGCTACAGCCGCGGCAAAAGCAATACGAGAAGCTAATCCTAACCACCTGATAATTGCAGATGGCAATGATATTGGTAACTCAGTGATACCCGAAATTATAGATTTGAATATTGCTCAGAGCTGCCGAGGCTATAAGCCCGCATACATATCCCATTATAAAGCACCGTGGGCGTTCAAGAACATCGACAATCTACCTGAGCCTGTCTGGCCCGGCAAGATGGGGGATGAACACTGGGATCGCAGCCGACTCGAAAAATACTACGCACCCTGGATCGAACTGGCTCGAAAGGGTGTCGGTGTACACTGTGGAGAGTGTGGCTGCTGGATAAAAACGCCGCATAAGGTCTTTTTAGCTTGGTTCAGTGACGTTCTGGACATATTAACGGAAAATGGGATCGGCTATGCGTTATGGAATTTTCGTGGCGATTTTGGCATTCTTGAATCTCACAGAGAAAATGTCGAATATGAAGACTGGCATGGCCATAAACACGACCGGAAATTGCTGGATCTGCTGTTGAAACACTAATTTCGTAGAATGCGCTTTGTCTCCCGAAAAGAAGACAGAAGGAAAAAGAGAAGAATAGAAGAGTAAAAAAGTCGGGAAATAACAGATTTTGAGGGTTTTTGAAAGAAATTTTGGAAAGTGGGGTGAGTGGTGATACTTATAATAGTGATATTATAGGACTATTGCATTTCTAAGCGGAAAATGAGGGTAAAAATTAACAAAAATGTACCAGAAATGAGCAAAAGTGCGCCGGTTTTGTACCAAAATGTACCGAAAGTGAGCATTTTCGCCACAGGCGAATAAATCTGAGCAGGTTTTGAAGGCAGAATTCAGAACTCAGAATACAGAAGGTAGGAGGCAGAAGACAGAAGGCAGAATACGTTTAGCCAGCACATCCTTCGACCCAGCTCAGGACGGGCCTGTGGTGCCGGCAGTTTGTAGTGTGTGCACCGCACCCAAATTTTTTAATTTATGATTGGCATAAATCATTTTTCCGCGTTCGCATATCATATACGTAAAGCGCGTACGCGCTTTACGTATGAGCTTTTTCTTTCGGTTGATTGTTAATACGCCGCAGGCGTATTAAGGCCAAACAAAAGAATGAGTGATGAATGAGATTTAAGGGTCCAAAATCTTAGCCAACGATTTCTTAGTTCGGAAAGTCACTGTTTTCTGTGCACTGTCCCCAGCCATTAATAAGCAGGTATCCGTATTACTCAATTGATTTCTTCTCTTGTGTTAACTGAATTTTCAGGCTTCGAAAGCCAGAGGATACGTTTTCCAAGGTCTTGGCTATCTTTTCTAAATGATCCGCGGTCTTCTTATCCCAGTTGTAGTCGGCGGCATCTGTGCCGGCAAACGACTTTATGTCTATTGGGCAGACGACCTTGTGGGAGTGCTGCCCTAAGCCGAACATCCGGTCACTTCTGAAAGTAACAGTGATGTCTATTATTTCATCACCGATACCCTTCTTTAAGCCTCCATATTGTCCCCAGGTTATGATCCTTTTGGAATGTGGTCCAAGAGATGGAATTCCATTAATAATGGGCCCATAGTCCATCGTTCTTGGAGTAGGAGCATCATCCCCTAATCCGAAGGCTTTCTGCGGAATTGGCTTTGAGGAGGCAAATGTGATGTTCTTTGCCAAACCGCGTCCGATGTTCTCAATTACGAGAATGACAACAGATGGACGTCTTTCATCCAGAGATGCGTAGACTATGACTTCGGGATCAGTTTGTGAGCGGAAGAAGAGATAGTTGATTACGGTGGCCGATACTGTAATGAACACCAAAACAACAGTTGTACATAACATACCAATCTCAGTCCAAAGCATCTGATTTGCTCCTCTTCTTGTCAACGAATCTACTACTAAAGCTCAGCGGCCGTGTGTTCCACCCGGTTCACTGAAGCGGTTGGTTATCCAGTTGCTGACATATACTCCAAGAATTCACGCTCAACTTGCTCTGGAGAAATAGTCCCATCTGCAGGGTAGATGAGGTTCACTCTATACTCACCATCTTGGGCAAAAGATTCTGATGATAGATGCTCTACCTTGGGATGCTCCCACTGAAGTTGTTTCCAGTTTGGCAGGAACTGGGAGACAATGGATGATCCGACATTACTGCTGTTCAGTTCAAAGAACCGGTCATCTGAACAAAGGTCGGTACGTTTTAGCATAATGAACCATTTACGTCCTTCAACGACTACGCAGAGACCTCTTCCCATTAATGTCACTTCTGCATTTCCGCTCATTACATACCTCCTTGATATGACGGATAACTATTGTTTGTATCGTTTCCATATAATGCAAATCTCACCGACTTCGCCCCGATCGTTCCACTGAATCGACACGTTATCTAGCAATTTCCTCTGGAATAAAAACTCTTTGGAGAACCGGCCTCCTGCTTGATGAGTGGTATACTCCGCAATACAGAAAGCCGTTCCGGCTCAACTCCTCTAATTCGGCATTTTGTTCTATACCACCTAGCCATTGCTCTCCAGGGCCTAAGATATGAGGTAGACGCGGTGCAAATGCTGGAGACGCGACAAAGAATGCTTTGTTACGCTTCTTCCGCAACCTTTGAAGAAGAGACGAGTAATGAAGGCCAACCAAATGGGTAATCGTTGTCTGTCGATTACCTGTATTTGTTGCTGTAACAAACAAAAATGTCTTATCTTCAAGCGCATCTGGAATGCCACCAACGGTTTGCATATTTGGGGACGCTGATACACTAACAAGGGGCCCAGACCTTTTCCACTTAAAGATATCCCAAGCGAGAATTAGAGTAGCAATTATCGCACCCCACCAAGCTGCCAAGATGGTATATTTGTCCATTTATGCACCTCCTTGTTAACGAAATACTCACCGGCGTCCGAGTGCAGCCACTCATACCTGCCTGCACCTGTGGTCGCGCAGGCACAGGTGCAGTTAAGCAAGTGTAGGCTCTGGTTTAATTTTCGTCGCTCGTATCTCGTGAAGTGTATCTCATTTTTATTTTGGATTCAAATAATTATGGTGTGCGGAGCACACCCTACCAATTTTTTTATGTAATATCAACGGCGTGAATCCCGCTTACTGCTCGTGCTACGTAGCGAAGAAGCATCACTACTTCGCAGAGTAGCAGTGATATTATTGTCGGGATTGTCGGGAAAGGCAAGAAAAAAGTGCACCAGAGCATAAGTGCACAAGGACATAAGGTAGAAGCTGATAAAACAAGTTGTACGACATGACAATATTGCTACATCCGGAATCCTTTTCTGCTTTTTCTAATCAAGTTTTATCTGCAAGTCGTTATTTTGTTATTTCGCCTTGCATTGCCTGTTTGAAAAACTCGCCGCCTCCTGTAAGTTCATAAGTATCCCACGATTCCAACATTTGAGGATGCCACTGAGGGTCATACACCCACGCAATCCAGCCGATCCCTTTGCCTTCAAGACTCTTTTACACAATTATGCCTATTACCCCAGTAACGCTTGAAGTCCGCGTATGCCTTGCAGTGCAACCGGAGATTGCTCCTGTATGTGAGATTGCCCACCAAGGTAATTAGCGGTTTGCGGTATTGCCACAAGTTGCCCCACATCCTGCGGGCAATGCGCGATATCGAATAGAAGTCCCTGTCGCAGGAGGTCATTTCTTCGATGATGCCGTCCAGAGACAAGTGCTTATACCGAGCTACCGGGAAGGTCAGCGTGTAATATTTCCAGTCTTCCGGGAACGTATCAAGGCCGATGCGGCCCTGCGATGTCATCTGGTCCCACAGGCGCGTGCCGGGCAGGGGAG
>Ga0307439_1000660_pt1 | contig 23460 bp, 25 predicted proteins | sample SalMarWE160490MG_FD_202142 | JGI IMG/M metagenome (GOLD analysis project Ga0307439, IMG submission 202142) | Salt marsh sediment microbial communities from the Plum Island Ecosystem LTER, Massachusetts, United States - WE1604-90 | ecosystem: Environmental > Aquatic > Marine > Intertidal zone >... | reverse complement strand
CCCCTCATCCGGAATGAAAATGGGGTCGTACCCGAAGCCGTTGGTACCCCTCACCTCCGTCGCTATGCGGCCCACCACCTCCCCTGTGAAGGTGACGCTGGTGTCGCCGTCCCGGAAAGCCACGGCCGAGAGGTACCTGGCGCCCCTCTCCTCCTCGCCCTCCAGCAGCTTCAGTATGCCCTCGTTGTCAATGGTCCGCAGCGCGTAGCTGCTGTAGGGGCCCGGGAACCCGAAGTACTTGTCTATGTATAGCCCAGCGTCCTCGATGAGTAAAGGGACGTCCACGTCCAGCACCTTGAGGCTGTACTCGGCTATGAGCTCGGGGTCGTCGGCCTGTATCTCTACGCGTTCTATGTTGAGGCGTTCAAGCGTGACGCCGTACTCGGCGAGAACCTCCAGGGCCTCCATGTACTTGTGGTCGCTGCTGGTCCCCATCCAGATCCTAGTTCTTCTCAATGTACCTTCCCCTCTTGGCTACCTCTTCCATCCGCGTCACCGCGTCGTTCGCCTCAGCACCCAGCGCCTCCCGGTACCCCTCAAGGAACACGGCTAGCAGCTCTTCCCGGTGCCGGTAGTGGGTGCTCGTCAGCATCCTGTCCATGAGGTTGAGGTCGACGCCCCGCTTCTCCACCTCGACGCTCACCTCCGCCAGCCCGAAGTCGATGAACACCAGTCTCTCCCCTCTCTTCATTATGTTGCTCGTGGTGAGGTCGCCGTGGATAACGCCAGCCCCGTGGAGCCTGCCCGCGTACACTCCTATACGTTTGAATAGCTGTCTTCTATCCGCCTCAGTCATCTCGTCCACGGCGTCCCTGACCTTCACGCCGTCGACGTACTCCATGACGATGACCGCTTCCTCAGGGTCAACCTGGTATAGCAGCGGCGTGGGCACGCCGTTCAGCTTGGCCCTGTGGATTATGTCGGCCTCTATCTTGGTCCTGGTCTTCCTCATCCGGCGGTCGAGCTCGGGGTGCCTGTATTTTTTGGGGTTCCGTCGTTTGGCGAGAGCCGTCAAGCCGTTCCACTCCATGAGGACCAGGTCGGCCTCGGCGCCTTTCGCGATCAATCTCTCCACGGTATCTCCACCTGATCCATTCTCCAGCTCGGGTTGACGTGGCTCTCGTCCAGGGGAGTCACGTGGCCCGCCTCGTACGCTATTATGCCGGTCCAGGCTATCATGGCGCCGTTGTCCGCCGCCAGCCTGATGGGCACTATGTGCGGCTCCGCGCCGTGCTCGTGGGCGATGTCCTTGACCATGGAGCCGAGCCTCTTGTTCGCGGCGACGCCGCCTGTGAGAAGCAGCTCGGGCTTCCCGGTGTGGGCCAGCGCCCTCTCCGTTACCTCACCGAGCATCGCGTACGCGGTCTCCTGGAGGCTGAAGCACAGGTCCTCCACCCGGTGGTTCCCGGTGCGGAGCTCGCCTGTGACGGCCGTCAACAGCCCGCTGTAGCTCAGGTCCATGCCTTTCACCGAGTAGGGCAGCGGTATCAGCGTCTCGCCATGGGCGGCCATGCGCTCGATGTCCGGGCCCCCCGGGTACTCCAGCCCTGCTTCACGGGCGAAGGTGTCGAGGCAGTTTCCTATGGCTATGTCCAGGGTCTCCCCGAATATCCTGTACCTGCCCGACTCATAGCCGGACACGATGGTGTTGCCGCCCGAGACGTACAGGGTGAGCGGATCGACGGCCCCCGTCGCCATGCGCCCCACCTCCACGTGGGCTACGCAGTGGTTCACCCCGACGAGAGGCTTCCCAAGGTAAGCCGCTAGCGCCCTTGCGCTCGTGGCGCCGGTCCTGAGGCATGGGCCCAGCCCGGGGCCCTGGGCGAACGCGATGATATCTATGTCGTCGACTGAGACCCCCGCCGTGTCCAGGGCGAGCCTGATGGCGTTTCCCATCTCGTCGCTGTGGTGCCGTGCAGCCTCCCGGGGGTGTATTCCCCCCTCCTCGGGCACGTGGACGTCGAGAACGTTGGCTAGCACCTGCTTGCCGCTGGTGACTATGCCGATCCCCAGGTTGTCGGCCGTTGACTCGACGCCGAGCGCGATCATTCAATCCCAGAAAACAGGAACCAGATAAAAACCTTTGGCGGCTGAGCTGGATTAGGAAAAAGGAAGATGGGTTATTGGACGTAGATGGCTGGCCTGTACGGCTTGGCTCTGTGGGCCCGCTTCGCCGGGTCCTCCGTCCACGGGTCGCTCTCGGCGGAGACGGCCACATCGCAGCCATGCTCGCCCTCGATGAAGCTGACGGCGTCGGTGAGGACGTTCACCTCGTTCAGCTGCCCCATCTCCAGCCGCAGCTCCACCTCGGCGTCCGGCAGCCTTATGACGTCCTCAACGATCTGGCGGGCGTAACCCGGCACGACCTTGCTCCTGGCCTTCATCTCGTCGTCCTTGAAGGCCTCCCTGATGAGGGTGCCCACTTCCAGCTGCCCCCTCCTCGCCAGATCCAGCGCCTTCAGGTATATCTTCCACTTCCATCCGTCGGCGGTGTAGAAGTGGATCTTCTCGGGGCTGATGCCGGTGACCCGGGTGATCTTCTGGACGTCCTCCATTGAGGTTCGTATCATCCCCTCCAGCACCTCGCTCTCCTGGCTCACGTAGGACTCGTCTACCCTGGGCCACTCGGCGAACGCTATGAAGCCGTCGCCGCCCATCTTCTCCCAGATCTCCTCGCAGAGGTGGGGCGTGAAAGGCGTCATCATCCTGACCTGGGTGTCCAGGGTCCTCCACTCCACGTAGCGTATGGCTTCCGCCCTCTCAGGCGTGTCCATCTGCCTCGCCACGCGTTTCTGGTACCAGTCCATGTCCTGGTTCAGGTTGTACATGGCTGCGTGTATGGTCTTCCTCACCTTGAGCTCCTTAAGCGCCTCGTCTGCCTCGGCTATGTAGCTCTGGAGCCTGCTCAGCATCCAGCGGTCTATGTCCCTGAGGTTTTCCGGGCTGCCCCTGCCCTGCTCCACGACATCCATGGCGCGTTTGTGGAACCGCTCCAGGTTGTCCCCCATGTTCTTGGCTAGGTCGGGGCTGAAGTCGGCGTCCTTCAGGGGCTCCGCCGTTATCATGAGGCTCAGGCGCAGCGGGTCGGCGCCGAAGCCGTCTATGGCGTTTATGAGGGGTATGATGTTGTTGAGGCTCTTGCTCATCTTGCCGCCCTCCATCAGCACGCTTCCGTTGACTACGATTCCTCTGGGCCAGAGCTCTCTGGGCCATATGCCGTCGTGGCAGAACACCATGTAGGTGAGGTGGTTGCTGATGAGGTCTCTTCCACTGTGGCGGGCGTCCAGCGGGTAGAAGTAGCTGAACTCCTTGTGTATCTCCATCAGCTTCTCGGCGGGGAACCCCGTGGACTCCGCGACGCTCTCGGCGTCGCCCTTGCCTAGGAACACATAGTCCCAGAACTCCTCCGTGAGATGCTCGGGCTCGGGCTTCACCTCGTTGATGCCCTTTATCACCGTGTAGTACGCCATGTAGATGACGGAGTCGCTGAGCGCCTCGATTATCCAGTCGGGCGACCAAGGCAGCTTCGTCCCCAGCCCCGCCTTCCTGGCGCACGCCTTCTCCCTGAGCCAGTCCACCACGTTGTGGAACTCCTGGCGGAGCTCGAAGGGTATTATGGTCATTTCGTCTATGTTCTCGTGGGCCAGCCTCTTCCATGCGGGGTCGCCGTAGTTGATGAACCACTGGTTCTCGAATATCTTGACCACGACCTCGCTTCCGCACCTGCACTGGACGGGCTCCAGCATCTCGTACATCGTCGTCGCGTGGCCCTTGGCCACGATGTCCTCCTTGACCGCCTCCTTGGCCGTCTGCACAGGCAGGGACGCGTACTGGCCCGTGTTGTTCCTCATCCTGCCTCCGTGGAACTCGGCGCTGTAGACCTCCTTTGTGGCCTTCTCCAGCTTGGGGTCCTGCTGGTCGGTGATCCCCATATGGTCCACGACGTCCCTGGCGGGGACGGCGCCGTAGCCGTCTATCTCGATTACGCTGATGGGTTCAAGGTCCTTGATGTCGCTTGGCTTGAACCTGTAGGCATCGGGGTTTTTCTTGGCTTCACGTTTCAGCTGGTCTAACGCTACTAGGTCGAAGGGCGCGTGGGCGGGTACAGACATGACGACTCCCGTCACGGCTTTGGGGTCCACGAAGCTGGCTGGCAGCATGGGGAACTCGTCGCCCGTGACCGGGTTGGTTATGGTGACGCCTATGAACTTGCTTCCTTGGAACTCGGATATCCTTTCAACTTCCCTCTCCAGCAGCTCAAGCTTGTCCGCCGCCTCGGCGCTGATGACCCAGGTCTCGCCGTCCACCCTTGCCTCGACGTAGGTGGCGTCGGGGTTGATCCACATGTTTGTTACGCCGAACACCGTCTCGGGGCGGAGCGTGCCCGCGGGGAACATCATGTCGCCCTTCCTGAACTTGATGACGGTGAACTCCTCGATCTCGGGCTCCTTGTCGCCGACGGTGTCGTGCTGCCCCACGGGGTTGCCGCAGCTGGGGCACCAGCCCACGGGGTGGCTGCCCTGGGTTATGTAGCCTTTCTTGCGCAGCTTCTCGAACTGCCACTCTATGAACTTGCTGTATATGGGGTCCACGGTGGTGAACTCGCGGCGCCAGTCTATGCTGTAACCGATGCGCTGCATCCCGTGCTTGATCTCCGCGGCGAAGTACTCCGCCATGCTGATGGGGTCCATCAGCTCGGTCAGCTTCTCCTCGGGGATGTTGTAGAGGTTGAGGAACGTATCGAGGAACTCGGGGTCTCTCTCCTTAAGCCTCTCTACCATGGCGAACAACGGCGTACCTGTGTAGTGCCACGCCATGGGCAACAGCACGTTGTACCCCTGCATCCGCTTCCAGCGGGCGTGGACGTCCGTCAACGTGTACGTCCGTCCGTGGCCGATGTGCTGCGGGCTGTTGGGGTACGGGTACGCCACCGTCAGGTAGAACTTGGGTTTCTCCGGGTCGGGGTCCGTCTCGAAGGCGCCGGCCTCCGCCCAGCGCCTCTGCCACTTCTCCTCGATGGCTTTCCAGTCAACCATATGCACACTATCCTCTAGCTCTGTCAACCTTGTACAAGACGCCGGAATAAAGGTTGTGAGCAAAAACGGTTACCCATGCGAAGGAGGGCTACTTGAGCCGTGGTTTCACGGCTTAAATCAGGTCCTTTGACATCCATTCAGCTAGAATCCGGCTTCTTTCCTTGGTGTAGGTTAGGCGCTTAATCATTCTAGGACTGCTCTTATCCTCCGCACGCCTGCGGAGATGCCTTCCTCCTTTATTATCTTGAATCGCCCAAGCTCGCCCGTGTTCTTCACGTGTGGGCCGCTGCACAGCTCCATCGAGTAGTCGCCAATGGAGTATACGGAGACCTTTTCCCCGTATTTTTGCTCGAACACTGCCTGGCTCCCCATCCTTATAGCTTCGTCTAACGTGGTCTCGATCCTCTTGACGGGGAGAGCCTCGCTGATCTTCTCGTTAACTATCTCCTCTACATCCCTTATCTCTTCGTCGGTTAGCTTCCTGTCGAAGTTGAAGTCAAACCTCAGACGCTTCTGCGTTATGTTCGAACCCTTCTGGACGATGTCTTTCCCTAGGACACGTCTCAACGCCTCGTTGAGCAGATGCGTCGCGGTGTGCAGCCTCACCGTCGCCTCAGAAGTGTCGGCTAAGCCGCTGCCAAACCTCTTATCTGCGCCGGCTCTGGACACCTTCTGATGTTTCTCGAACTCCCTGTAAAAGCCGTCTACGTCAACGAAGATGCCGTTCTCCTTCCCCAGTTCCTTCGTTATCTCTATCGGGAAGCCGAAGCTCTGGTAGAGGAGGAACGCGTCCTTGCCGTCGATCTTCTTCTTTTTCCTGGCTATTCTGTTGAACCTGTTCAGACCCCTAGCCAGCGTGTTGTTAAACTTCTTATGCTCTTTCTTCAGCTCGGTTACGATGAAGTCTTCACTCGACTTCAGGTGAGGGTAGTCTTCGACGTATGTCTCTATTACGACCCGAGATAACTCGCTCAGGAACTCCCCTTCTATCCCTATCTGTTTTCCGTGTCTGATGGCTCCCCGGATGAGTCTCCTCAAGACGTATCCCTGTTCCACGTTCAGGGGAACCACTCCCTCGGCTAGAAGGAAGGTAGCTGCACGGATATGATCACATATTATTCTGACGCTTCTAACCTGGGTTTCAGAGACTGCCTCTATGCCAGATATTTCTTTGATTCTATTCACCAGGGGGGCGAATATCTCTGTCTCATATACGTTATTCTTTCCCTGTAGGACCGCGACCGTCCGCTCGACCCCCATCCCCGTGTCAACGTTCTTCTGCTCAAGCAGCTCATACTCTCCGTCCGGGGTTCTATTGTACTCCATGAAGACGTTGTTCCATATCTCGTTGTATTTTCCACAGCTGCAACCCGGCTTGCATTCGCTTCCACACGGCTCTTTACCGGTGTCATAGAACATCTCCGTGTCGGGTCCACATGGCCCGGTGCTGCCAATGGGGCCCCACCAGTTATCCTCTCTAGGCAGATAGAATATCCTCTCTTTGGGGACCCCAAGTCCTTCCCATATTCTCGCGCTTTCAATGTCTCTGGGTATATTATCGTCTCCGGCGAAGACCGTGACGGAGAGTCTTTCTTTATCTATGTTGAGCCATTCTTTGCTTGTCAGGAACTCGTAGCTCCACGGTATCGATTCTTCCTTGAAGTAGTCTCCCAGAGACCAGTTCCCCAGCATCTCGAAGAAGCTCAGGTGGAAACTGTCACCTACCTCATCGATGTCGCTGGTTCTGAGGCATTTCTGTACGTTCACAAGTCTCTTGCCGCTCGGATGCGGCTGACCCATCAGATAAGGTACAAGCGGGTGCATCCCAGCCGAGATGAATAACGCGGTGGGGTCGTTTTCAGGTATGAGAGACGCGTTCGCGATTAACTTGTGTCCGTTTTTCTGGAAAAACTCCAAGTACATCTTTTTTAATTTGTCAGGGCTGATCAATCAAACCACCTATCTCGGGATTGTATATCATTTAAGGGTAGCTTAGGGGAATGGACGCGGTGTAGACTGTCCAGTGGCACCTGGGTATGGCTCCTTAAAACTAGTCTACGGTTTCGATCTAGAAGAAACTTGGGGGAGAGCCTAACCGAAGAGGGCTCCGAGACCCTGAAGGTCCTCTTCCTCTTCCTGCTTCTCCTCTTCAGGCTCCTCTTCCTCCGCCTCCTCCTCGGCTGCCACAGGGGCGGCGGCAGGGGCGGCGCCGGCGGTGAAGACCGGGGCTTTGAGGGCCTCGTCGATATCGACCTCTGCGAGGGCGGCGACTAGGGCCTTGATCCTTGTGGCGTCTGGGTTGACCCCCGCCGCTGCGAGGGTGTTGTTGATCCCGTCTTCGGTGATCTCTTTGCCTGCGCTGTGTAGCAGCATGGCGGCATACATGTATTCCATATTTTTCACCTTAGTTGATAGTCCATTCTGACTGACTGCTATTACACAACCCCGCCGCCTATTTTTATTCTTTCCGTTTTTAGTCAAAAACCCGGGGTAACCGTTTAATCCCGTGAAACCAGATTGCTACCCGTGATGAGTATGGTCAAGAGGATAACGAAGAAGCCTCAAGACAGGCTTACAGCCTGGGACAACTCGACCCTGAACCCGCGAACCGAGCCTGTCGCCCATGTAGAGCTGGGGGAGACCGTCGAGGTGGAGACCTGGGACGCCTACGGTGGGGTCGTCAGCCCAAGGCGTACCTTCCAGCAGGCCGTGGACGAGGGGGCTGTGGGCGCCCTGAACCCCGTGACTGGCCCCATCTACGTGGAGGGAGCGGAACCCGGGGACACCCTCGTCGTGGAGATACTCGACATAGAGCTGCCTGAGTGGGGCGGCTCAAGCATAATACCCGGCTTCGGCGCCCTCGAGGGCTGGCTCAACCTGATGGAGCCCAAGACAAAGGTCAGCTACATAAAAGAGGATGAAGTCTTGTACGAGGCCGACCACGGAGCCACCTTGAAGATACCCGTGGACCCCTTCATAGGCACCATCGGCGTCTCCCCCGCCTACGAGGCCATACAGACCCTGGCGCCCGGGCCCCACGGCGGAAACATGGACTGCCCCGACGTAAAGCCGGGGAACAAGCTGTACCTGCCGGTGTCGCAGCCGGGCGCCCTCTTCGGCCTCGGGGACGTACACGCCGTGCAGGGCGACGGCGAGATATGCGGGACCGCCGTGGAGATAGGGGCCGTGGTGAAGCTACGTTTCCAGGTGCAGAAGAAGACCATCGCTTGGCCCAGAGTCGAGTCGCCTGACCAGATCATGACTGTGTGCAGCGCGAGGCCGCTGGAGGACGCCGCCAGGCTGGCCTACAGGGAGATGATAGGCTGGATGGTCGAGGACTATGGCTGGGATAGAGACGACGCCTACATCTTCCTCAGCCTCGCGTGCAAGGCTCGCATAGCCCAGATCGTGGACCCTCTCTACACCGTCGCGGCTAAACTGGACAAGAAGTACCTCGGGGACTAGCCCAACTTTTTCAGGGCTTCCCGCCCCCCCACTTCTTCGTTAACACAAAGCACCCCCATCGAGCTTGGGCTTCTACGTATAGTCCTCTAGCTCGATTAGGACTGTCTCATAGTTAAGCACGATATCTGATATTATGAACAGAATCTTTAGCTGGCCGCCCGTGGTGCCTTCGTGCTCGTAGTAGAAAATCATCTCCCTGTCGGGCACAGGATAATCCCCCCACTCTTCGAGGCTGCCTCCCCCGGCGCTGTACTTGATCTTCGACCCCGGGCCTGTGGAGTTCAGTATGTTACCATACTCGTCGAGGGGCTGCACTGTGACGTTGACGTACTCGGTGCCCGCGCTTACATCAAATACGATCAGTATCTTGTTCTTCCCGAGGGGCCTTGATCTGAAGTTGGATATGACCCTGTCCGAGGCTTGCGTCTCGGCCTCGTAGAACGATGACTCCTGCGTCACCGGTATTATAGTCCATGCCTGAGTGGTGGTGACTATGGACGCTAGAAGTAATAGAACTAGGAGTATGATGTTCCTCTTCTTCACTTCTCTGACCCTACGGTGTAGTGTTCAGAGGTTGTTTATCACCTTAATCCGTAAACAAATGTATACTAATAGTAAACTAATAGTAGATCATCATATACGATCAGTAGGCGACCCCGATATTTAGCATAAAAAAATAAAAACAAAATAGATTTCACCCATGTTTTTACATTTCTCTGCATCAGCAAGACGTCAGACGTGGTGACGAAGCCAATCCCCATTTCCCCATGAATCAGGTTGATCCTAACAAAGTCATGAGGGGAATGATTAATCTCAGCCTAAACTTTTTTATCTTATCTCTTAGGTTAAGAGATGCTAAGCCATAAGGAAAAGACTAGGTATATATGTCGGAAACCTGTATGGTTCAAACGTCTGGGAAGAAGAAAAATGACCACAGCATATGACGTACCCGCCGACGTGCTGATAGATCGGCTCTCGGGTTACCTCAAAGAGAGCGTAAATGAGATCCAGCCGCCTGAATGGTCGGGATACGTCAAGACAGGGATGCACGCTGAACGGGCGCCTCAGAACCCCGACTGGTGGTACATGAGGAGCGCATCCATCATGCGTAAACTCTACATGAAAGGCCCCGTGGGGGTATCGAGGCTCAGGAACGAGTACGGTGGGAGGAAGAGGAGAGGAGTCAGGCCAGCCCACTTCGCCAAGGCAGGCGGCAACGCCATAAGGACGATACTTCAGCAGCTTGAACAGGCCGGCCTCGCGCAGAAGGACGGCATCAAAGGCAGAACGGTAACCGGTAAAGGCCGCAGCCTCCTCGACGCCGTGAGCACCCAGATAAAGAGAGAGCTGGACAGGGAGAGTCCGGAGCTCAAGGATTACTAAGTGAAAGTCGATGTCTTCAGACGAGGATCTTGAGAGGCTGAGGCAGCAGCGGATGGCCCAGCTTCAGGCTCAGCGGGCCCAGCAGGATGAGGTCGCGCAGGCGCAGCAGGAGGCCGAGGCCCAGAAGCAGGGCATCCTGAGAAAGATCCTCACACCTGAAGCGAGGCAGAGGCTGACCAACGTGAAGCTCGTCCAACCCGAGTTCGCGGCTCAGATCGAGCTGCAGCTCATACAGATAGCGCAGACGGGGCGCGTGGCTCTGCCCATCACAGACGAAGTATTGAAGAGGCTACTCGCTCAGATACAGAGCCAGCAGACCAAGAGGGACATAACCATAAGGAGAGTATAGGAAAATGGCACGGAACAAGCATCTCGCGTACAAGCTCCGCCTCGCGAAGGCGGGGAAGGCAAAAAAGTCGGTGCCCGCCTGGATCATCGCCAAGACCAGAGGAAAGGTCCGGTGGAGCCCCAAGAGCAGAAGAAACTGGCGTAACAGGAAGCTACGTCTCTAGGAGGAGTAAGTTTTGTCGGAGCAAGAGAGAGTGTACACGGTCCCCCTTGGAAAGGCCCGTGCCGCTCAAGGCTACAGGAGAGCCGAGAAAGCCATGACTTTGCTAAGAGAGTTCGCCGATCGCCACATGAAGCCCACCGAGGTGGTCATCGACCCCTCGGTGAACGAGCATATCTGGGCCCGGGGAGTAAGCAACCCGCCGCGGAAGATACGGGTGAAGATGACCAAGGACGACGAAGGCGTCGTCGTGGTTGAGCTCGCGGAGGCGGGGCAGTGACAGCCAAGGTTTATAGGGTCAAGGGCGAGATAATGAAGAAAAAATTCTTCGAGCCCCTGACATTCGACAAGCTGGTCTCCGCCACCAAGGAGGACCACGCCGTGGAGAAGGTGTACAGCGAGATGGGCAGCCGCCACCGCGCCAAGCGCCACCAGATATCCATAGACAGCGTAGAGGAAGAGCAGCCAGAGGAGTAGAAGTTGAGCCAGCAGGATAAGGAGAAGCAGCTCAGACGCCTCGTCACCGAGATGAGGATGATGGAAGGCTCAGCCGATGTGCTCAACCAGAGGCTACAGCTGTTAGCCTCCTCCATATCCGAGCTTCGCTTGGCGCAGGGCTCGCTCAGGGACCTCAAGGACATCGAGTCAGGGAACCCGCTTCTCGTCCCCGTAGGGGGCGGAGTGTTCATGGACGCCCAGCTCGGCGACATCAGCAAGGTCGTCGTGGGCGTAGGGGCCGACGTCTCCGTGGAGATGAACTACGACGAGGCCGTCGAGGACATAGGCGAGCGGCTCCAGGAGATGGAACAGGCGCAGGGCGCCGTCCAGCAGCAGCTAAGCCAGATACTCGCCCAGCTTGAGTCCCACCAGGGAATGGCGGAAAGGTTGTCGATGGATATCCAGAACTCCGTCTAGGGTGCAAGGTAGTGTTCGAGAAGCTCCGTCAGGGACTCAAGGGCATTGTCAACAGGATTAACAGCGCCGGGCTCACGGAGAAGGATCTGGACCCCATCCTGTGGGACCTGCAGCTTCAGCTCATAGGCAACGACGTCTCCGTCGAGGTCGCGGAGAAGGTCTGCAGCGAGCTGAAGGAGAGGCTCCTAGGCGAGGATGCGCCCCGGTTCGGGGACAAGTCTAAGCTGATCCATGAGTCTCTCAAGGCGTCGCTGGAGTCTGTGATGGGCGGCTCAGGCAGGGTGGATCTGCTTGAACTCGTGGCGGAGGCCAAGGCGAGGGGCGAGCCCTTCGTCGTCATGTTCATAGGGATAAACGGCACAGGCAAGACCACCACCATCGCGAAGACGGCCCGGCTGCTCATGGACAGGGGGTTCACCGTCGTGCTGGCCTCGGCGGACACCTACAGGGCGGGCGCCATCGAGCAGCTGGAGGAGCATGGGAGGCGCCTCGGAGTAAGAGTCATAAAGCACAGGTACGGCAGCGACGCCGCGGCGGTGGGCTTCGACGCCGTGGAGCACGCCAAGGCCCGGGGCATCGACGCGGTTCTGATCGACACCGCTGGCAGGATGCAGACGAACCGGAACCTCATGGACGAGCTCACGAAGATGAAGCGCGTGGTCCAGCCAGACCTCACCGTGATGATACTGGACAGCCTCATAGGCAACGACGCCACGGAGCAGGCCATGACCTTCAACGACCGCGTCGGTTTCGACGCCGCGGTTCTCACAAAGGTCGACGCGGACGCCAAGGGGGGCAGCAGCCTCAGCGTCAGCTACCTGACCGGCAAGCCCGTCATCTACGTGGGCGTCGGCCAGGAGTACAAGGATCTGCAGTCCTTCGACGCGGAGTGGTTCGCCGAGAGGCTTCTCGGAAATACGTAAACTTTAACTAAGGAACCCTGTTTGATAGGGTGGAAACCATGGGGCTTAACGAGTTCTTCCGGAACGCGGACAGGCTGATGAGGACCCTTACGCGGCCGGACCTGGAGACCTACTGGATGAGCGTAAAGATAGTGTTCGCCGGCATCGGCCTGCTGGGAGCCATCGGTTTCCTCGTGAGGCTCATCTCGGTGACGCTTCAGGGCGGAACCGGAGCGTAGCCAGCTAAACGAAGGCCCCGATTGTTCTTACTCGAAGTCTTTGTTGTAGGGATACTTGAAGTAGAAGACGTATATCAGGACGATCATGAACCCCACCGCGACAGCGAAGACCTCCTCGAACTCGAAGATCAGCAGCGAAATGTCGTGGGTCTCCGTCATGACCAGGGACTTTAAGGCCGATGCGAACCCCATACTGTTCACCTTTCACCCATATTCCCTGGCCGAGTTTTATATTTGTTACCCCAGCGGCATCTTTCAGCAATATTAATATCTCTGCGCCATACAAAGCATGGTGCATCGGGCGTGGTGTAGTTGTCCGAAAGAACCATGAGAACATCCCTATACGCGGTGAAAGTCACCAACGGCCAGGAACGCACGGTAGCCATGATGCTGTCGGACAAGGCGAAGGTGGAGGGGCTGCCCATAGCGGCCATACTGGCGCCGGCGGAGCTGAAGGGATACATAATAGTCGAGGCCGAGAGGCCCCACACGGTAGATGAGCTCATCAGGGGGATGCGCCACACGCGTGAACGCGTGCAGGGCACCATCAGCCCGGACGAGGTGGACCACTATATAGAGAGCAAGCCGGTGGTCGAGGGTCTTGATGAGGGGGCCCTGGTGGAGGTGATTGCCGGCCCATTCAAGGGGATGCAGGCCCGGGTGGTGAGGGTCGACGTCGGCAAGGAGGAGGTCACCATCGAGATACTTGAGGCCGCGTTCACGCTGCCCATCACGGTTCACGCCGACTACGTGAGGGAGCTTAAAGGAGTACAGATGTAATGGTAGATAAGACTTTCAACTTTATAGTCAACGGAGGCAAGGCCACGGGTGGCCCGCCCATAGGCCCGGCGCTGGGCCCCATGGGCGTCAACATCATGGCCATCGTCAACAAGATCAACGAGGAGACGGCTGAGTACGACGGGCTGCCGGTTCCCGTGGACGTTGTGATCGACACCGACACGAGGGAGTTCTCGGTCAAGGTGGGCATGCTAACAACCTTCGCGCTGATAAGCCAGGCCACCGGCATCGAGAAGGGGTCGGGGGAGCCAAACACCAGCTACGCCGCCGACCTCAGCTTCGACCAGCTCATAAACATCGCTAAAAAGAAACGGGAAGGAATATACGCGGCCAACCTGAAGAAGGCCGTCCGCGAGGTGCTGGGCACGTGCCAGAGCGCGGGCGTCACCGTCGAAGGCCGCCACGCCAAGGAGGTTCAGGACGCCATCCATGCCGGCATGTACGACGAGCAGCTGGCGCAGGCCGAATAAACCTTTATAACCTATCTCTGGTGAGATTGAGAGGAACCATAAATGTCGCTCCCAAGGAAACAGATACTTGAAGCAGTAGAGAAGGCGAGGGAGGCAGCCCCTGCTCGCAACTTCGAGCAGAGCTTCGACCTCGCCGTGAACCTCAGGGAGCTCGACATGAACAGGCCCGACAACAGGGTAAACATCCGGGTCCAGCTCCCCAACGGGGTGGGCGCCCGGAAGGTGCTCGTCTTCGCCTCGGGCGACCTCGCGCTGAGAGCAAGAAGGGCAGGGGCTGACGCCGTGATAGAGCCCGCTGAACTTGATCAGCTCGCGACGGACAAGAAGGCAGCCAAGAAAGCCTTGAAGGACTATGACACGTTCGTCGCTGAGGCGCCCATGATGCCGACGGTGGGTCGCGTCGCGGGACCCATACTGGGCCCCAAAGGGAAGATGCCGACCCCCGTGCCGCCGCAGGCGCCCATAGACGACATAATCGAGCGGGAGCGCAGCACCGTCGTGCTGCGCAGCAGGGACAAGCCTTCTGTTCACTGCATTGTCGGGAAGGAGGAGATGAGCGACGAGGAGGTCGCCCAGAACATCGAGGCAGTGATGACCAACCTCACCCGAGCGACGAAGCGTGGCTTCGGTAACGTGAGGAACGTGTTCCTGAAGCTGACCATGGGCGAGTCCGTCAAGGTGTACTGACCATGAGCAGCCACATTCCATCCGAGAAGATCGAGACGGTTCAGGAGGCCGTCGAGCTACTGAAGGAGTACGACGTCATCGCCGCCGCCGACCTGAACAAGGTCTCCAGCGCCATGCTTCAGGACATGAGGAGGCAGCTCCGGGGACGCCTCCGCTTCAAGGTCCTCAAGAACACCCTCATGAGGATAAGCATGGAGGAGGCCGGGAAGGAGGGCTATGACGAGTTCATAAAGCAGGCCGCCGGCCCCAACGTATTCATGTTCACCAACGGAAACCCCTTCAGGGTAGCCATGGAGCTGGACGCTAACAAGGTCAGTGTCTTCGCCAAGGCCGGGGACATCGCGATGGACGACATCGCCCTCAGCGCCGGTAACACGGGTCTCAGCCCCGGCCCCCTCATAGGCAAGTTCGGCGTCCTCGGTGTGAGGACCCGGATCGAGGCCGGTAACATCTGGGTGGTGCAGGACACCACCGTGTGCAGGGCGGGTGAACCCATAAACGAGGAATTGGTGGACCTGCTTCAGCGCATGGGCATACGGGTATCGGAGATGGGGCTCCGGGTGAAGACGGTCTATGAGAGGGGCGACGTCATCCCAGGCGACGCGTTGATACTAGACCTGGATGACTATCGTAGCAGGCTGGAGCAGGCCATAGGCGGGGCGTTGAAGGTGGCGGTGGAGGCGGCGTACTACACGCCGGCGACCGTGCCCACGATCCTGGCGAAGGCTTTCCAGCAGGCGCGCTCAGTGGCGCTGGAGTCCGAGTGGCCCACGAAAGACACCATCGAGGTGTTGATAGCGAAGGCGCACTCCCAGGCCCGTTCTCTAGCCAGCAAGGTAGGCAAAGAGATGGCCAACCAGTAGGCCACACATTTTTCACTGTGTTCATCGACCGATATACCAGTGTATGGCATGTCTGAGCCCGATCCGTTGAGAAGGTACAGGGAGAAGAGAGACTTCACTGGGACGCCTGAGCCGTCCCCCGAGGTTGAAGAGGGAGGCAGGGACCCTATATTCGTTGTACAGAAGCACGACGCCAGCAACCTCCACTACGATCTGCGCATAGAGTCCGGCGGCGTGTTGAAGTCTTGGGCGGTGCCTAAGGGGCCCTCGATGGACCCCAAGGTGCGGAGGCTCGCCGTCCCCACGGAGGACCACCCCATGGCGTACGCCGGCTTCGAGGGGGTGATCCCTGAGGGGCACTACGGGGCAGGCACCGTGATAGTCTGGGACCGAGGCACGTACCGTAACACCAAGGGCGAGGACGCCTCGACCGAGAATAACCTCAAGGAGGGCCACGCCACGCTTTGGCTGGAGGGAGAGAAGCTCAAAGGGAGATTCGCCCTCATCAGGACCGGCGGCGGCGATAAGCCGCGTTGGCTCTTCTTCAAGATGAAGGGCGACGAGGCTAGGCCCGGCTCGGACGTCACGGAGGAGATGCCCGACTCGGTTGTGACGGGCCGCAGCCTGGAGGAGGTGGCGGAGCAGGAGGAGCCCGCCGACCTCAGCGACTTCGCCTAGCTTATAGCCGATACCACGGCAATATATCCATGAAGAGCGTAACGGTCGCTCAGTCCTCCGTCGAGGTTGGCGACCCCCACATCTGCAGCGACTCCAAAGACAGAAACAGCTTGGTCTATTCGATATACGAATCTCTTGTAGCTAGAGACGACTCAGGACGGTTCCGCCCATGTCTAGCAGTTCAATGGGCGGTGGAGTCTGACGGCCTGTCCTGGGTCTTCAGGCTTAGGGAAGGCGTCGAGTTCCACAACGGAGACACCCTGAAAGCCGATGACGTTGTGTCGAGCCTCAACAGGGTCGTGGACCCTAGCGTAGGAGGCGCCTACGGCACACAGGGGGTCTACGCCAGCTACATAGGCGACGCTAAGTTCACGGCGGATCGGAGAGACACCGTCAAGATAGTAACCGGGGAGCCCATCGCCGACCTCCTCGATCTTCTATGCGAGATGCCCATAGCTCCCGGCGACCAGCTTGACGGCCTCCCGAATGAGTACATAGGCACAGGCCCATGGCTGGCCGCCGAGAAAGGGCGAGACGAGGTGGCGCTTGAAAGGTTCAGGGACTACTGGGGGGAGGCGCCGTCGGCCGATGAGTCCAGTTGGCTGAGGATAGCAAAGCCCACGGAGAGGGCGCGGATGGTGGCGGATAGGGAGGCAGACATAGGCGCCCGCGTTGGCGTCGAGGGCCGGGAATCCCTCGAGGGACAGGGGGATATTAACGTCAGCGGTCTTGAAAGCGGCCTCTGCATCATACAGATGTTCAACGCCTCCGAGGGGGTATGCACCGATAAACGCGTTAGACAGGCCCTGAACTACGCCGTCGATAAGGAAGAGTTGATCCGGAACGTGAAGAAGGGGGCCGCCACACCGCTGAACGGTTACCTTACCCCCCACCACTTCGGCTACGACCCTGAGACAGAGCCCTACCCCTATGACCCCGGGAAGGCTAGGAGGCTGCTCTCCGAGGCAGGGCACAGGTCGGGCTTGAAGATAGTAATGGATGCCCCCACCTCCATGCCCGACGAGGCTCCCGCACTCGCGGAGCTGATGAAAAGGCAGTACGCCCTCGTAGGCGTAGAAGCCGATATCAGGCTCTACAGGGACAGGCCAGCGTACGCGGAGATGGTCAGATCCAAGAAGATACATGACACGTGCTGTTTCGACTCCAGCCCCCGCAGCACCTTCAGGGTTTTACGCGAGAAGCTTCACTCAGGCATCAAGGGACCGTGGTGGCAGGGGTACAGCAACCCACAGGTCGACCGGCTCATATCGGTGGCTCAGAGGACTTTCGGCGACGAGGCGAGGCAAAACGTATACAGGCAGATATATAGACTGGTTCGCGACGACGCTCCATGGGTGTTCCTTTATCGTCCGACGTTCTTCTGGGCCGTCGGGTCTTGGTGTAAATGGCGTCCGGGCAGTGAAGGTCTGATAAGAATATAGTTTGGAGGAACTCCCGCTCCCTGAGGGGCGAACCACGAGTGGTTTCGCCGTACCTCGTCTGGAGCGGGGGTCAGATATTCCTCGTCTGAACCTTTTACAGGCTCTATTATATGGTTGTGGGCTACGTTTCTCGATCAGTGATCCATTACTCGCCGTAGGGCTTGGTCAGGAACTCCAGTATCTCGATGACGTACCCCGAGGGGTCCCATGTCAGGAAGCCCTTCATGTGTATCTCGTCGCTCTCTCTGGGCGGGTGGTTGGTCCTGACGCCTCTCTCCGTCAGCATCCTGTGCCACGCCTCCGCATCCTCGACTATTATGGTGAGCATGACGGGTTTGTCTTCGGAGGGCTTCAGGTAGCCCTTCTCCGCGTCTACGAGGCCGACGTGGCTGTCCACGCCCAGCTTGAATATCTTCACCCAGTCCCTGTCCATGACCCGTCTGAGCCCCAGGGCGTCGCCGTAGAACCTGTCGGCTGCCTCGATATCCTCGTGGTAGGTGAAGGTTATCATGCCCTCTATGTCTTTCATCGCCTTCAAGGTGTAAACCTGTGGGGACGATGAAAACGTATTGGTATGAGCATAAGTCCCGAGGCCGAGATCGACCTCGCGGCTTCACTCTTGGTGTCAAAGGTTAGGTGTTGTTTGTGCCTTTGAACTGGCTCATGTAGAGGTTGTAGTAGAACCCCTTCCTCGCCAGGAGCTCGTCGTGGGTGCCGCGCTCTATGATCTCGCCGCCGTTTATCACCAGCACGTTGTCGGCGTTCCTGATGGTGCTCAGCCTGTGTGCGATGACGAAGCTCGTCCTCCCCTTCATCAGCCTCAGCAGCGCCTCCTGTATCTGGACCTCTGTCCGTGTGTCGACGCTGCTCGTGGCCTCGTCCAGCACTAGTATGGCCGGGTCTGCCACTATGGCCCTGGCGATGCTCAGCAGCTGCCGCTGCCCTTGGCTCAGGTTGCTTCCCTGCTCGCTCAGATGAGTGTCGTAGCCCTGGGGGAGCCGCCTGATGAAGCCGTCCGCGTTAGCCAGCTTCGCGGCCTCGATGCACTCCTCGTCCGTCGCGTCCAGCCTGCCGTAGCGTATGTTATCCATGACCGACCCGCTGAAGAGGAACACGTCCTGGAGGACTATGCCCAGCTGCCTGCGGAGGTCGTCCTTCTTCACCTGCTTGATGTTCATGCCGTCGATCTCTATGCTGCCGTCCTGTATGTCGTAGAACCGCGTCAACACGTTCACCATGGTCGTCTTGCCTGCCCCTGTGGGCCCGACCAGGGCGATGGTCCGCCCGGGCTCGGCCCTGAGGTCTATGTCCTTGAGCACCTTGACGCCGGGCACGTAGCTGAAGTCCACGTCCTTGAACTCGACGAGCCCCTCGAAGTCGTCTACGGAGACGGCTTCGGGGTCGTCCTTGAGCTCGGGCTCGGTGTCGATGATCTCGAATATGCGCTCGGCTCCGGCCAGGGCGCTCTGGATGCTGTTGTACAGGTTCGCGAAGTGGCGAAGCGGGTTGGCGAAGCTCCTGCTGTAGCCTATGAAGGCTGCGATGGTGCCCACGGTGGCCAGTCCTCTGAGGACCATCCAGCCTCCTACGCCGGCGACTATGGCTATGTTGGCGTTACTGAGTATGCCCATGAGCGGGGGCACCAGCATGGCGTAGGTCATGGCCTTGATGCCCATATCCTTGACGTCTGTGTTGGCCTTCATGAACTTCCTGTTCACTGTCTCCTGCTGGCCGAACGCTATCACCACCCGTTGGCCGGTGATGGTCTCCTGCATGACGCTGTTCAGCATCCCCATGTTCCTCTGTAGGTCCCTGAAGCTGCTGCGGGTCCTGCCGCTCACCACAGCGGTGAGCACCACCATGAACGGGAAAACCACGAGGCTCGCGAGGGCGAGCCAGACGTTGAGGGTGAACATCATCACCACGATGCCCACCAGCGTGATGGCGTTACGTATGAGCTCGGTGACGTTCTGGGCCAGCGCCGCCGCTATGGCGTCGACGTCGTTGGTCAGCCTGCTCATGAGGTCGCCCGCCGGCCTCTTGTCGAAGAAGCTCAGGCTCAGCGTCTGCATGTGCTCGAATAGCTCCTTGCGGAGCTTCTTGAGGCTCCCCTGGCTCACCGTTGCCATTATCCAGCCAGCCACCACGGACATCACCGAGCTCGATATGTACGTCCCGGCGAGGAGGGTCATTATCCTCACTAGGCCCGCGGCGTCGCCCCCGATTATGTACTTGTCTATGGCCAGTCCCTGCAGGTACGGCCCCGCGAGCGATAACAGCGTGCTCACCACGGTGAACGCCGCCACCGCCATCACGTGCAGCCTGTACTCGCCGAGGTAGCCGAGGAGCCTGCCCAGGGTCCCGCGGACGTCCTTGGCCTTCTCTATGCTGCCCATACCACGGGGGCCTCGGTGCATCATCCCGCTGCGCTGGTTCCGTTCCTCTGAGTCTCTGCCTCTGGGCGCGTGGCCGCTCATTGAACAGCGCCTCCGTTGCCGAGCTGGCTGTCATATATCTCCCGGTAGATGGGGCTGGTCTCCATGAGCTGGCTGTGGTTGCCCTCCGCCGCGATCAACCCGTTGTCGAGCACCAGTATCTTGTCGGCTTTGAGCACTGTGCTGATGCGCTGGGCGATGACGAAGCTCGTGGTGTCCTTGAGCTGCTCCTCGAGAGCTGCCTCGATCTTTGTCTCGGTCTCCACGTCCACGGCGCTGGTGCTGTCGTCGAGTATCAGTATCGACGGCTTCATCAGCATCGCCCTTGCTATGGCGATGCGCTGCTTCTGGCCGCCGCTCAGGTTTACGCCGCGTTGACCCACCATGGTGTCGTAGCCGTCGGGGAACCCCGTGATGAAGTCGTGGGCCTGGGCCGCCTTGGCGGCTCTGATCACCTCCTCCTCAGTGGCGTCTGGCCTGCCGTACCTGATGTTCTCCCGGATGGTGCCGCTGAACAGGATTACGTCCTGAAGGCTTATGCCGATGCGGTTCCGCAGGGTCTTCATGTCCAGGTCGCGGACGTCGACGCCGTCGACGGTCACCCTGCCCGAGGTGGCGTCGTAGAAACGTGGGATGAGGTTTATGAGGCTCGACTTGCCTGAGCCTGTGCTTCCCAGTATGGCCACTGTCTCACCCGGCTCCGCCGTGAAGCTTATGTCGCGTAGCACGGGGTCGCCCCCGTCGTCGTGGTAGCTGAAGCCCACGTTCTCGAACACCACGCGTCCAGTGATATTCTCGGGGGCGAGGGCGCTGATTCTGTTCTGCACATCAGGCTCCGAGTCGAGCACCTGCATCACCCTGGCGGCCGAGGCGTTGGCGGCGGATATCTGGCCGGCCATCATCGCGAGCATGAGCACCGGGAACATGGTGCTGAATATGTAGTTGACGAAGGCCATGATCTGGCCCACGCTGGCCGTCCCCTCGAACACCTGTACGCCGCCGTAGTAGATGATGGCGACGGTGCCTAGGTTCATGAGCAACATTATTATCGGGAAGAACACGCTCATGAGCTGGGTCACCCTTAGCTGGGTGCCATATAGCTCCGCGTTAGCGGCCTCGAACCTCCCGTTCTCGTGGTCGCGGCGCGCAAACGCCTTCACCACCCTTATGCCTGTGAGGTTCTCCTGCATCACCTGGTTCAGGTACTCCAGCCTCTCTTGGACTCGTGTGAAGAGGGGCTGCACTGTGCGCACGAAAACCGTCACCAACACGAATGTGATGGGCAGTAGCGCGAACATCACCGACGTGAGCCTCCGGTTAGTTGAGAGCATGATGCTCAGGCTCCCAACGAACATGAGGGGAGCCCTCGTGAACATGCGGAGGCTCATCAGTATTATCCTCTGGATCTGGCTGATGTCGCTAGTGAGCCTGGTGAGGAGCTGCCCCGTCGTGAAGTCGTCCAGGTTGCCGAAGCTGTAGGTCTGTATCTTCTTGAAGATATCTTCGCGGAGGTCAGCCTCGAAGCCCCTGGAGGCCCTGACTGCGTAGACCGTGTTCGTCACCATGAAAAGGGCGCTCAGGACGCTCGCCCCTATCATGAGGAGGCTCGTCCTGACGATGATATCCATGTCCTTGTTGGCGACGCCTTCGTCTATGATCACCTGGACGAGCCGCGGTATGGATAGATCCGTGACCACCACGAGGCCGAGGAGCACGACGGCCAGCGCCGCCTCCCTCTTATAGGGCGACACGTATCTGAGGACGCGTCTCAGGTCGTTCATCCGAGTATCTCCTTGAGTTCCTCGGCTGACTCGTCCAGGATGGCTATGAGTTTTCCTTCAGCTGCCTCGCTCTGCCCGGCCTCGGTGAACACCTCCTCGAAGGTGTCCAGATATTTTGAGAAACTCGTGTACAGGTTCAGCGGCATGTCCCTGTGGAGCCTCCAGTACATCTTACGCATGCTCTTGTGTCTGCTACGGTACTCCTGATCCTCCCGTTTATGGATCTCCACCAGTCTTATGCCTTCGTCGGTCAGGGTGAACCGTTTCAGCGTCTTGTCCTCGTCCTCGTAGGGCATTATGAGGTCCTCCTCCTGTAGGCTGGCGAGCAGAGGGTACATGCTGCCCGGGCTTGGCCGCCAGTCCGTGTAATCGTATATCTCCTCTGTCAGCTCGCTGCCCGACATGGGCTCCTGTCTTAGTATGTTCAGCGTGATGTGGCGCAGCATCCCCTTAGGTACGCCTATGCGTCTTCTTTGTCTATGGTGTTTACGCATGGTAGGCCACCTCGAATATCAAACCCGATATCATATTCGATATCAAACCCGATATCTCCTTATAAACCTTCCCAAGACGCCTTGATCAGAAAACCGAATCCACGCAACCGCTAACATCGACCCAACACAACCTCATTGTTTTTTATTTAACTGGTAATGATTCAGCAGTCCATACAGATCATTTTTAGTTTTCATTCGATTATTCTAGCTTTTTTTAATATGCTTCGTGTCGACTCGATTAAGCTAGGTTTTTAGATTTCAGTTGTTTCTGCAGATTTTTTTTAACCCGTCTCTGTTAACTTGCTGGTTCTCTGCTGAAGTGCTTCAAGGGTTCAGCCGCAGCATGATCCTCTTATTTTTATTTCTACGTATTAATAGCTTTATTTTGCGTATTTCAGATATTTTTTAGGCATTTTCTTGGTTTTTTGATGTTTAATACCATTAATAGATATTTAAAATACCGTTTTTTCGATGCATAATTATTTAGAGGATTTCGACTGGGACTTGAGCCATGAAGAGGCTCCCACTTATACTTGCTGTCACGATATTAACGGCCTTTCTTGTGACACCTATCCCCGCCTCTGAACCCATCTACGAAGCCACCGTCATCGGCATCGACCCCGAAAAAATATGTCCGGTGGACATAACCTACAGGTTCTCCAGGAGAAGAAACATGACACGCGAGGCATATCTGGGAGAAGAAGTCTGCCTAGGCTCACTCGCCGTCGGCAAGACGGTTCAATGGAAGCCGCTGCCAGACGACAAGGCAGTCATCGTGGGCCCCACCTCATCCTCGCCGCCACCAACACATGAAACAGAGCCCTCAGGAATAGCTAGGGTAACGGTCACCGTCGAGACCGACGAAGGTCAGTCCGTCTCCTTTGAGCTATCTCGGGACGACTGGTGCGTCGAAGAAAGTTGTCTACGGTTGAACACGTCCATCGAGGTCTCGGATCTTCTGGAGCCCATGCCGGAGAAGACGGTCATGTTCGTGACGCACATCGGCGTCGATTCCATGGATATAATAGAGCCGTACCTCGACGAGTCCAGGTTCAACGTCCTCAGGTGGAACTACGTGTTCCCCGACTTCCCCCTCTGGGGCGACTACTTCAACTACCGGTCCTCAGACGCCGAGATCCGTGCAAGGCTAGCCGAGTTCAAGGAGCAGGGCTTCAGCAACATAATATACGTGGACGTCTCGGAGAGCCACCGAAGCGTGTCCCATCGGTGGAGCGGCTGCGTGCTGGCATCAGGCGACTGGTGGAGCCTCATGACCCTGGACCCGTCCAAGGCATGGTACAGGTATCTGAAGGAGGGCATGCTGGGGCTCACCGAGAGGTTCCCCGAGATCGACGGCTTCGCCATCGATCGGTTGGACAGGTGCC
>Ga0307439_1000655_pt1 | contig 23512 bp, 19 predicted proteins | sample SalMarWE160490MG_FD_202142 | JGI IMG/M metagenome (GOLD analysis project Ga0307439, IMG submission 202142) | Salt marsh sediment microbial communities from the Plum Island Ecosystem LTER, Massachusetts, United States - WE1604-90 | ecosystem: Environmental > Aquatic > Marine > Intertidal zone >... | reverse complement strand
AGTTGTCCTTATGAGCCTGTTCATTTTTTTTCTCCACGCCTTTCAGGTTCTGAATTTCAGGTAGAATGAAAGATAACAGACCTGTTTTTTCCAGCAGTTTAAATCCTGAAGAAGGTTTTGGGGCAGCAATTATCCTGTTCAGTTCTTCCATGATTCGCTCCTGCGATACAATGGTTATCCTTTTTCTGTTTTTTGTGATAGATTTCAGTGAGACTTTGTCAATGGTAAAATTGAGTTCTGCTGCAAAACGTATAGCGCGCATCATTCTCAGCGGATCATCCGAGTATGTAGTATCGGGATCAAGGGGGGTTCGGATAATACGGTTTTCCAGGTCATCCAACCCATCAAACGGATCGGTAAGACTGCCAAACGTTGATGTGTTCAGCGACAAAGCCAGTGTATTCATGGTAAAATCTCGTCGTTTCAGGTCATCCTCAAGCGTGCCGTTTTCAACAACGGGCTTTCGTGAATTTTGCCGGTAAGATTCTTTCCTTGCGCCCACGAATTCTATCTCATATTCTTTGTATCGAAGCATTGCTGTACCAAAATTCCTGAATACACTCACTTTTATCCTTCCGAGTCGGGAAGCTACAGCTTTGGCCAGGTCTATTCCACTGCCCAGTACAATAATGTCAATATCTTTTGAAGGCCTTTCCAGAATAAGATCACGTACAAATCCGCCAATAACAAAGCAGGTAAGTTCTTTTTCTTCAGCAATGTCTGAAATAAGACGAAAGACAGGATGTGTTAATTTGTTCTTCATTGTTTCATGTACTGTTTGCAAAAATACAAATCTAATTTTTATGGCAGGGATTGTTTGTTAAATGATTAGTTGAGTAGTTGATGAGTTGAGGAGTTGATATATTGAGATGTTGAAAAATAAGATTCATAATCATCAGTATTCTTTCAATGTTAAATGTCCAATGACAAATATCCAATGTAGAAGTACATGCAGTAATTAATTGGAAATTGCCTGCCGCAGGCAGGGACATTGGGAGTTGGACATTGGTAATTGACGAAGTCAGTTAAACGATTCAACAACCGATCCCGATGAAAATCGGGAGAGCTCGACGAAGTCAATTCACCAATCACCAGTCACCAATTACGAATCACGGATCATCATTTTCCTTGAAAAGACATCACAATTAATCGGAAAAAAATACTTTATATGAATTAATTTTATTGCTTTACTAATAAAATATACAGAATTGGCTATGGATACAATTGGATTAATCCCGGCAGGAGGCGTTGCCAGCAGGCTTGGAAAAATTCCATGCAGCAAAGAAATATTCCCTATACATTATTCCGGCTCCGGAAAGGAAATTTCTGTTGTCTCTGAGAATTTGATCCAATGCTTTAAAAAATCCAGCATTGAAAATATCTATTTTATTGTCCGAAAGGGGAAGTGGGATATTTCTGAATATTATGGTGACGGCACTGAGTTTGGAATAAACATAGGCTATCTGATTGTGAACCTTACTTTTGGTACTCCATTTACACTTGATCAGGCATATCCCTTTGTGAAAGATAAAATCGTTGCTCTCGGTTTCCCTGATATTTTCTTTGAACCCCAAAATGCATATTCCGAACTAATTCAAAAATTGAATCGTAATCATCCGGATGTGGTTCTGGGAATTTTTCCTGTCGAAAACTACCTGAAATGGGATATGATAGAATTTGATGACCGGAACAAAGTGAAAAATATTGTAATAAAACAGAACAGGCCTGATCTGAACTTTGGCTGGACCAACGTGGTTTGGAATCCCGTCTTTACCGAATATATGCATAACTATCTGAAGGAGTTCCTTGTAAAGAATCCTGACGGGATTAAAAAAACTGACAATGGCAATTCCAGGGAACTTTATGTGGGTGATGTTATTCAATCAGCGATCCGGGATGGCCTTAAGGTCGATTATGTGACATTTGAAAATGGCAGTTCTTTGGATATAGGAACACCCGATGATATGAGGGATTATTTGAAAAACAATTTGTAACGGATATTGCTGCATGTTTTCCGGTATATGTTTGCATATTTTATGTAATTTAACTTGAGTTCAATAGAAGTGTCAGATTTAATTATTTGATTTTAAAATATAAAATGGATTTTTAGAACAGCTCAGGATACTCGAAAGGACTTATTTTAAACAATTGATCTATTGAGAGTTATTTTTCGAACTCAAGTTAATTTAAATTACAATCTATTATTATGGCATTAGAACATCTTACGAAAGATTCTTTTAAAAAGAAAGTGTTTGATTATGAAACTCAAAAAGACTGGAATTTTAATGGGGATCTACCTTGTCTGATTGATTTTTATGCAGACTGGTGTGCACCGTGTAAAATGGTTGCCCCTGTTCTTGAGGAACTGGCTGAGAAATATCAGGGTAAATTGAACATTTATGAAGTGAATACTGAAAAGGAAAGAGAACTTGCTTCGGTATTCAGAATACAGAGTATCCCTTCCTTATTGTTCGTGCCTTTGAAAGGTCAGCCACAGATGGCCAAAGGAGCATTGCCCAGAGATACATTTGTTCAGGCATTCAAAGAGGTATTAAAAGTTGAATAATTTACATCGCAACAAGATCGATAATATCGCTATTGTAATATAGAAAAGACTGATTGTTGTGTTTCTCACGCAACCTTACACTCCTGTTTTTCATCCTGAAACATAACCACCAAAAATCCATGAACATGCAATACAAAAAAACGATTGCCGCATTCATCTTAGTTTCTTTGTGCATTGTCAACTGCTCAAGAGATGAAAACCCGGTTCCCGAATGTACAATGCTTTTTTATTTTTCGGATACTTCAGAACGTGCAGAAGAAGGGACATTGAAAGGAGAAATAATGTTCAGCTGGAGGGAGGGAGGCATCTGGTATTATTCCATTATACCAAACCTGAACATAAGACCAGCCTCAGCAGTTGTTAGTAAAAATTGTGCAATGGCCGGCGAGAAATGCCTGAAAAAAAACCTTATCCTTTTACCTTTGGGAGAAGAGGTATTCTGGGAGGGAACCGGTGAGTTAACCACCACTGAAGGGCAAAAGATAAAACTGGAATTTCCGCCACCATTTATTCTCCATGACCTGGTTCAGTATTGTGAGGAGATCAATGTTCAACTAGTCATCCCAAAATAGACATAATAAATTCATTAAAGTACAAAGCAGCAATTTCTCATCATATTGTATTGCAGATAGATTATTTTCTTTTAATTTTGTGATCAACTTCTCGATTGGGGGGTGCCTTAATATTTCGGGCTGAGATCATACCCCAAACACCTGATCCGGATAATGCCGGCGAAGGGAGAAAGTGAAGCAGTGAAAATCACTGTGGATGAGTAGTTAACCAAAACATACATTTATTATGATACGATCAGTTGTCGTATTCCTGTTTTTGTGCAATGCATACTTTGCATTTGCCCAATATTCAGTCAGCGGAAAAATCCTGGATAACGAAGGCAATCCGCTGATCGGTGCCAATATTATTATTGAAAATTCCGATATAGGAACCACTTCAGGCATTGATGGTGATTTTTCCATAAGAGGTTTGGACGAGGGAAATTGTATTCTGAAAGTCAGTTATGTCGGTTTTGAAACATTCAGACATGAGTTTTACCTGAGTCACGATCACCATATTGATCTTTCACTGAAGAGGTCATCTGTGCTTGGAGAGGAAGTTATTATCAGGGCAACAAGGGCAGAAAGCACCATTCCCGTAGCATACACCAACGTTACCGAAGAGGATCTTGATCTGTTGAATTTCGGGCAGGACCTGCCTTACCTTTTATCTATGTCACCTTCACTTGTTACTACCTCCGATGCGGGTACCGGTATTGGGTATACAGGATTCAGGATAAGAGGTACAGACGCAAACAGAATAAACATTACGATCAATGGAATTCCTTTGAATGATGCTGAATCACACGGTGTTTTCTGGGTCAATATGCCGGATTTTGCATCTTCGCTTGAAAGTGTACAAATACAGCGTGGGGTAGGAACTTCAACAAATGGAGCAGGAGCTTTTGGTGCTACAATTAATATGCAAACCAATATACTAAAACAAGATCCTTATGCTGAGGTAAATTCCTCTTTTGGTTCTTTCTACACGATTAAAAATACACTGACTGCAGGAACCGGATTGATAAGGGATCGGTTAAGTTTTGACCTGCGTTTGTCAAAAATTAATTCTGACGGATATATTGACCGTGGCTGGAGTGATTTGAAATCATTTTTTGTTTCAGGAGGGTATTATACTGAAAAGTGTATTATGAAAATGAATATTTTCTCAGGCAAAGAACAAACATATCAAGCCTGGTATGGTGTACCTTCTTATCTGCTGGATTCTGTGCGGACCTATAATCCTGCCGGAAAATATACCGGCCCGGATGGAGAACCCCGGTATTATGATAATGAAACAGACAACTATCAACAAGATCATTATCAGTTTTTCTTTTCCCACAGACTTGGCAGATCTCTGACCATGAATGCCGGTTTGCATTATACTTACGGGCGGGGTTACTATGAAGAATTCAGGGAAGATAGGAATCTTGAAGATTATAAACTGGATACTCTGGTACTGGGAGATACTACAATTCGATCAACAGATTTGATTAGACAAAAATGGCTGGATAACGATTTTTACGGAGTTACTTTCTCATTGAATTATAAGCATAACAGATCGGATTTAACCATTGGTGGTGCGTGGAATAAATACGACGGACGACATTTTGGAAAAGTGATCTGGGCAAGATTTATGAGTGATGGTATGAAAGATCATGAATGGTACAGAGGTACAGGTATAAAGACTGATTTCAATGTATTTGGTAAATACAATTATCTCCTGACTGATGGCTTAAGCTTATATCTGGACATGCAATTTCGGCGTATAGAGCATACAATTGATGGTATTGATGACGATCAGAGAGATATCTCGCAGTCTCATATTTTCAATTTCTGGAATCCAAAAGCAGGAATATTTTATGAGCCGAATGACCACCATGATATTTATTTCATGTATGCAGTTGCTAACAGGGAACCAAACCGGAGCAACTATACCGATTCAGATCCCGAAGGTATACAACCCAAACCGGAAAGGCTCAATGACATTGAAGCAGGCTACAGATTTCAATATAAATCATTGATTGCAGGTATTAATTTTTACTATATGTATTATAAAGATCAATTGATTCTGACAGGTGAGATCAACGATGTTGGTGCGGCTATTATGACCAACGTGGATAACAGCACACGAAAGGGGATGGAATTGATATTTGAGTGGAAGATAATAAAAGCATTAAGCTGGAATTTTAATACAACATGGAGTGAAAGTCTCATTCATGATTTTACCGAATATGTAGATGAATATGATGCAAATTGGAATCCGGCGGGGCAAAGGGCAGAAAATCTGGGCAAAACCAATATTGCTTTTTCGCCACAAATTATAGCCAACAGCGAGATACAAATTAATCCGTTGAAGAACTTTTCCCTGGTTCTGACTTCGAATTATGTTGGCAAACAATATATTGATAACACTTCAAATGATGACAGGGTATTGGATCCCTATTTTACGGGTCATTTTAAAATACAATACTCTTTCCATACGAAATTAATACGGAACATTGATCTGCATTTACTTATTAACAACATCACGAATGCCAAATATGAATCAAATGCATGGGTATATTCCTATTATTTTAACGGCAATCGGCAAATGGAGGATGGATACTTTCCACAGGCAGGAATCCATTTTCTGACAGGAATAAGTTTGCTTTTTTAATTGTTAATAAAAAGATTTGGTGAAACTTATTATTATTTTGATATTTCACAAAGAATTAAGAGGTTAGCATTGCTATTTCTCATCAATTAATGCTACAAACCGACTTATTCTAGGTTTAGTTTTAGGGTTTTAGAAGGCCGGGAGTTCTCCTCCCGGTTTTTCTTTTTTTTACTTTTCACTATCAAGCTCATTAATAATTTTTTCAACTTCAGCCTCTGTTTCAAAAAGCTTGTTTTTACAAAATTTAATTAATTCTGATGCTTCCTTCACATTGACTGCCAACTCATCCACATCCAGTTCATTATTTTCCAGCTTTAATAAAATGTTTTCCAGTTTGGAGAATGCTTCTTTGTAAGTCAATTTTTTTTGTGTCATAATGATTTCTTTTTAAGCACACTGATTATTTTCCCTTTGTATAGTATGGTTTCCAACTGATCTCCTTCTTCAATTGATTTTGTATCTTTTAATACTGTTCCGTTTTTCATAGTTATTGAATACCCTCTTTTCAGGATTCTTTTCGGATCAAGATAGATAATCTTGTCATGCTTTCTTTCCAATGTATGTAACGTATTTGAAAATGTGAAATTTAGCTCTTTCAACAGATTCCGTGAATAATTTGCAATCATTTTTTGCAGGTTCTCTTTAAATCGTACGGAAGATAATTTCAGGTTGATCTCTTTTTTATTCAGTACGATTTCTTTATGATGCACCAGTTGTCTGACTGAGGATACTAACAGATAATTGAAATTTTGAAGTTTTGATTTTCTCTTTTGAACCAATTCTTTTGTTTTAGAAGTAAAGGTTGAGATTTTTGTTTCTAATTTATCCTTTGAGTCAGTTATCAATTCTTCGGACTTTGAAGTAATTTCCTCATGCAACTGATCAAGTTCTGAATTCCTCCTGACAGACAGATCAACAAGAAAAGCGGCGACAGCGGTGGGTGTTTTAAATCTTGAATGAGCCACAAGATCAGCAACCGAGTCATCCTGTTCATGGCCTATGCCAGTGAGAACAGGAAGAGGGAATTGTGTAATATGATATGCCAGCCAATAGGAATCAAAACAACTCAGATCGGCTTTTGAACCTCCGCCACGGATAATAACCACTGCATCAAACAAGGATTCATAGTGGTACACGGTATCGAGAGCTTCAATTATTGATTTTTCTGCCTCCTCACCCTGCATTAACGCAGGGAATAATTTCAGATAAAACTTATAGTGAAACTGATTATGTATTAGTTGATCATAAAAATCTTCATAGCCGGCTGCAGTTAGCGAAGAAATAACAGCAATTTTCTGACATAGGAAAGGTAACTCTAATTCCTTATTCATATGCAGCACACCTTCTTCATCGAGTTGCTGAATTACCTTTTGTTTTCTAAGTGCAAGTTCACCAACAGTGTAGGCAGGTTCGATATCGGTGATATTCAGACTAAGTCCGTAAACTTCATGAAATTCGATACTAACTTTTACCATAATTCCCATACCGATTGACAGGGGCTGATTTGTTGTTGTTTCAAAATATGGTTTGATCATTCTGAACGTATTGGCCCATATTGTAGCTCGCGAGCGGGCAACAATACGATCATTCATTTCAGCCTTTTGAATCAGCTCGATGTAACAATGCCCTGTCGGATTGATTTTTAATTCACTTATTTCACCTGTTACCCAATACGATCCGGCAAAGTTGTTATCGATAACTTCTTTGATTGTATTATTCAGTTCAAGTAACGATAGTGGGGTTGACGGCATTTTTCTATTTTATCTTTACAAATGGAATGGTATGAACTCCTCCCGGAAATTCAATTTTAATAAAGTACATACCTGTTTTTAAAGAACTAATATCATCAAACTCAAGAACATCATGAGTTTTGTGTATATCTCTTAACTCTTGTTTAATTGCAATGCCGAGCAGATCATAAAAGCTTATAACAACTGTAACATCACCAGCATTGAGTGGACGGATAATTTCCAGCAAAAAATAATCCTGAGCAGGATTTGGAAACAAGGTGTAGGTTATGATATTATTTTCAGGGGGTGTCATCTGGCTCTTAAGATATCGTTCTGCAAGGATAAAATTTGGTATTCCGTAACCGTACAGAGAATCCGGTTTTTCATATTGTGACGCACTTTCTTTGATGGCTTCAATTACCTGCTCTGATTTCGCATTTGGATTTGTCTGCCAGAGACATGCGGCCATACCTGCTATTATAGGAGATGAAAAGGATGTTCCATTTCCCATGATGATTTCTCCATCTGGCAATTGAACCACAGTATTTGCTCCCTGTGCACATACATCAGGTTTAATTCTTTTGTCAAAGCTGGGTCCGCGTGAACTAAAATCAGTGATAACTCCCATATCATCAACTGCTCCGACAGTAATGATGTGATATGCATCTCCGGGTGCAATGATATAATACCATGGATCATCCCCTGTATTGCCTGCACTTGTGACTACTATGATACCTTTTGATGCTGCAATATCAGCGCCAAGAGTTATTGGAGTAGTTGCACCATTCATATTGCTATAGGAATGGTTTTGCAAAGAATCGTCGAATAAGAAGTACCCAAGCGATGAATTAATAATGTCAGCTCCCAGACTATCAGCAAATTCAGCTCCGCAAATCCAATTGTATTCTTCAATGATATATTCTGAATTGCCATCTTCCGTTCTTAATAATGCATAATTTGCTTTTGCAGCCGTACCATAAATACTTCCTTCAATGACACCGCCCATAATTGAGAAGACAGCTGTTCCATGACCATGTGACTCAAAAAATCCTTTTGTGTCTTTAACAAAGTCTTTCATTGCGATCACTCTTTCTTCATTCCAGATATGTTGCAGGGAACTGATCTTATCAGCATTTGTAAAACCTGCATCCTGAATTGCAATCAACATTCCCTGACCTTCAAAGTCAAGACGATGAAGATAATCTCCATGGATCATTTCAATCTGATTGGATGAGAAACCATAAGGAGGATATCCGCTTAAACAGATATTTCTAAATTTGTTGTATTTATAAGTTTTATCAGCGATTACGGGTTTTATTAATTGAGGTTCTGAAGCAATGTAAGTGTAATTTTCAAGAGTATCCATCAATTCATCATCATCCGAAGAAACAATTGCTCCATTTAGCCATTTCGAAACGTTGATAACCTGTATCCCAAGATTTTTTAGTTCATTCAGGTAAACAGGATCTACTGGCAGGTCTTGATCGGTAATACCTATACCTTGTCGGATTCTTCTGGCAATTGCCCTTTCAGAGAGGTATTCTTCCGGATTGTCAATGGAGAAAGGAGTATTATCTTTGTTTGTAAAGTTTACCCAATATTTTGATTTTTCAATTTGTGCAAACAATACGTAATGAGTGAATAAAAAAAAAGCAGTCAGTATTGATAATTTAATACGATTTTCCATTTTAATAATATCCTCTTGAGGGCATTACATCTTCAATTGTGGGATCTTCAAATTTGCCGATGTTTTCTTCTACCATTTTAAAGAATTCCTGGTATTGTTTTATTATTACTTCTTCATTTTCAGCTTTTCCGTATTTATAAATGATCTCAAACTCTTTCTTTCCTTCGTCTGTGAAAAAGGTCCATGTACCATGACGCTTATTATCCAGATGATGCCCCATTATGAGCAGATTTCCATTTGGCCAGTACAAAGTATAGGGACCGTTTAACTGGTTGTATGAGTATGAAGTCTTAAGTTTCAGGGTTCCATCATCAAAATACTGGTTCCATATGCCGTGTTTTGCATCATTCATCCATTCAATTTCTTCCGAAACCTGTCCGTTAGGGTAATATTGTTTTTCTATACCGTGTTTAACACCTTTATTGTAAACTTCCGTTGAAGTAAGGGAGCCCGTATAAAAACTATAATAATTCCATGTGCTGTCTTTCTTTTCCTGAAAATAGGTTCCTTCTGCAGCCAGTTCTCCATCATTATAGAAGAACTTTGTCTTTACATAATCAGAATTTTGATTGTATTGCATAATGACTCTTACTTCTCCGGTTTCATAAAACCGTTTCATTATCCCAACTGGTTTTCCATTATCAAAATAACCTTCATACATAAGTTTTCCATTGGGATAGTCTTTTTTCCAGTAACCTTGTTTCAGACCATTATTATCAACCTGGTTAACAGAGTCGTTTTGAGCATTTGTGTCAATTGTAACAGCAAATAAAAACAGGGCAAGAGAAAAAAAAATTCTGGACATTTTTTTAATATTATAATGCTAAATGTAACGAATTTATTTTTCACCTGCCAAGATAAATTTTATTAAAAAACAAAGGCTGTTCATAATAAACAGCCTTCCCTTCTTATAAAGTATAAACAATTATTTTACTTCTTCGAAATCGACATCAGTAACTTCCTGATCATCATCTTTCTTATCACTGGTTGATTTTCCCTGTTCTCCGGCATTTTCTTGTCCCTGAGCCTGTTGACTGGCATTGTACATATCCTGGGAAGCTGCCTGCCAAACCTGATTCAATTCAGCAGTGGCTTTGTCAATGGCTTCTATATTCTGATTTTTATGCGCTTCTTTCAGATCGGCGAGAGCCTTTTCAATCGGAGTCTTTTTATCCTGAGGTATTTTATCGCCAAATTCCTTCAGTTGTTTCTCAGTTTGGAAGATCATGCTGTCAGCAGCATTGATTTTATCCACAAGTTCCCGGGCTTTCTTATCTTCATCTTCATTTACCTTGGCTTCTTCACGCATTCGTTTGATTTCATCTTCACTCAGACCTGAAGAAGCTTCAATTCGTATGCTTTGTTCTTTCCCGGTTCCTTTATCTTTTGCTGATACATGAAGTATTCCGTTCGCATCAATATCGAAGGTAACTTCGATTTGTGGTATTCCTCTTGGGGCAGGCGGTATACCATCGAGATGAAAACGACCAATAGTTTTATTTCCTGCTGCCATAGGTCGTTCTCCCTGAAGGACATGGATTTCAACCGATGGCTGGTTATCAGCTGCTGTAGTAAATGTTTCTGCCTTTTTTGTGGGAATAGTTGTATTTGCTTCGATAAGTTTTGTCATTACACCACCCATGGTTTCAATTCCAAGTGAAAGAGGTGTGACATCAAGAAGCAGTATATCTTTTACCTCGCCAGTGAGCACACCACCCTGAATTGCAGCACCAACAGCAACAACCTCATCAGGATTCACTCCTTTTGAAGGTTTCTTCTTAAAAAATTTCTCCACAACTTCCTGTATGGCAGGGATACGGGTAGATCCTCCTACAAGGATAACTTCATTAATATCAGATGCTGTTAATCCTGCGTCTTTCAATGCCAGTTTACAGGGTTCAACCGTAGTCTGTATGAGCTTATCAGACAATTGTTCAAATTGAGATCTGGTAAGAGTTTTTACCAGGTGTTTCGGGATTCCTTCAACCGGCATAATATAGGGCAGATTTATCTCAGTTTGAGTGGAGCTTGAAAGTTCTATCTTGGCTTTTTCAGCAGCTTCTTTTAATCGCTGCAGCGCCATAGGATCTTTTTTCAGATCAATTCCTTCATCCTTCTTAAATTCTTCTGATAACCAGTCAATAATTTCCTGGTCAAAATCATCACCACCAAGATGGGTATTTCCGTTAGTTGATTTTACCTCAAACACTCCGTCACCCAGTTCCAGGATAGAAATATCAAAAGTACCTCCTCCAAGATCGAATACTGCTATCTTAAGATCCTGACTTTTTTTATCCAGACCATAGGCAAGTGATGCTGCAGTAGGCTCATTGATAATTCGTTTTACAACAAGACCGGCAATTTCTCCTGCTTCTTTGGTCGCCTGGCGCTGTGAATCATTAAAATAAGCTGGTACAGTAATAACTGCTTCGGTTACTTCCTGTCCAAGATAATCTTCCGCTGTTTTCTTCATTTTCTGAAGAATCATAGCAGAAATTTCCTGAGGCGTATAATTACGGCTATCAATTTTAACCCTTGGGGTATTGTTATCTCCTTTGATTACTTTATATGGAACTCGTTTAATTTCTTTTTGAGTATTGTCGAAAGTTTCACCCATAAAGCGCTTGATGGAAAAAACGGTTTTCTCCGGATTGGTAATTGCCTGTCTTTTTGCAGGATCGCCAACCTTACGTTCTCCATTTTCAATAAATGCAACCATTGAAGGTGTTGTGCGTTTTCCTTCGCTATTTGGAATAACAACAGGTTCATTCCCTTCCATTACCGAAACGCAGCTATTTGTTGTACCTAAATCGATGCCAATTATTTTACCCATTATTTTATTGTATTTTGAATGTTATTATTTTTTTCAATGACATCTTTGTTTAGTCAATCATTATGCCAAGTGTATCTTTTATTCTGTTTATGTCAGCTTAACACGGAAAATTGAAGGATACAGTTTTATTTAGGTGACAAAAAGTCAGGACTTATTGTTACAAGACAAAAAGAAATTCGCACATGTCAGACTTATGAATTTATTTTTAACCTTTGTAGGTATATAAATCAATATATGGACAATGGAAATATCTTCAAGAGATAAAAAAGTTACCACGCACAGATTGCTGGAAATGAAAAAAAGAGGAGAAAAGATCGCTATGCTGACTGCTTATGATTACTCCATAGCAAAAATACTGGATAATACAGGAATTGATGTTATTCTGGTCGGTGATTCAGCATCGAACGTTATGGCAGGGCATGATACTACTGTTCCTATTACTTTGAACGAGATGATCTATCATGCATCAGGCGTAGTTAAAGGAGTCAAGCGTGCTTTAGTTGTAGTTGATCTGCCATTTGGAACTTATCAGGGAAATTCTAAGGAGGCACTTTCCTCTGCCATCAGGGTTATGAAAGAAACAGGAGCCGGTGCAATAAAGATGGAGGGAGGTGCCGAAGTTGTTGAATCTGTTGTAAGGATTCTTTCAGCCGGAATTCCTGTGATGGGGCATCTTGGTTTAACACCCCAATCTATTCATAAATTCGGCACTTATGTTGTGAGAGCCCAGGATAAAGAAGAAGCTGAAAAACTCAAAAAAGATGCGCTCCTTTTGGAGGACACCGGAGTGTTCGGTATAGTACTTGAAAAAATACCTGCCAAACTCGGCGGAGAAGTTGCCAGATCGCTAAAAATACCGGTAATCGGTATCGGGGCGGGAAACCAGGTCGATGGACAAGTGTTGGTCTTGCATGATATGCTTGGAATAACGCAGGAATTTTCTCCCCGTTTTCTCAGAAGGTACCACAATTTGCATAAAGAAATTAGCGAGGCAGTCGGGAACTACATAGAAGATGTGAAAAATGTTGATTATCCCAATGAAAAGGAACAGTACTGATGAGCAGAGAGGGACAGTTTAGAGTTAAGAGTTTCTTGTTACTGGTTGCTTGTTACTTGTTGCTGGCTGTGGCTGTCTCAAAAGCTTGATCATTTCGTCATTGCGAGAAGGTACGACGAAGCAATCTATTGTCTATAATAAAATTAGATTGCTTCACTGCGTTCGCAATGACGGTTTACGAACTTTTAATACAACCCCTGGTTGTTGGGTGCGGAGTTTAACTATTTAATCATTAAACTGATGAATTGATAAGTTGATAAGGTGATGAGTTGAGGAGTTGATAGTATGGAACTTGAAACTTGTGACTTGAAACCAGAAACTAACGACTTTTTTTAAATGTCAGGATCTCTTGAAATTCTATATGAAGACAATCATCTGATTGCAGTAAATAAAACAAACCACGATCTGGTTCAGGGTGATTATACAGGGGATGAATCACTTGATGCGAGAGTCAAAAACTACCTGAAGGATAAATTTAATAAGCCTGGCAATGTATTTCTGGGTGTGACACATCGACTTGACCGGCCTGTAAGCGGAGTGGTTCTTTTTGCCAGGACGGGAAAAGCACTTGCACGCATGAATGCATTGTTTCGTAGCGGTAACATACAAAAAATCTATTGGGCAATTGTGAAGAATGCACCTTTACAAATGGAAGCTACACTCACACACTTTATTGAAAAAAACAGCAAACAGAACAAATCGTGTTGTTATAACCGGGAAGTAAGAAACTCTAAACTAGCCCAATTATCATACAGCCTTGTATCCAGTTCAGACAAGTATCATTTGCTGGAGATCAATTTGATCACAGGAAGACACCACCAGATCAGGGCACAATTGGCAACTATTGGCTCACCTATAAAAGGAGATTTAAAATACGGGTACCCACGTTCCAACACTGATGGGGGAATTTCTTTGCATGCCCGGAAAATCTCTTTCACTCATCCGGTTTCAAAAAAAGAAATTGAAATTGTGGCGGATACGCCCCCTGATGAAAAACTCTGGTCAGTCTTTCACTTATGAGCAGATCGGGAGGGACAAATTAGTTTACACGCCATACTTCTGGTGAATACCCATGACCTGGTTTGATACACGCTTTGCTTATTTTGTTAATTTAACATAGGAACTCACATTAAATTATGTTTGCTTCATCTTTTCCGATATTTTGTTTCCGGTTATAATTCTATGAGGAAGTCAATATAAAACGTATTATCAGAATTCAACTTTTTTGTTTTTTAAATACCAAACTGTTGAAAAATCAGTTCTTGGAATTTAAAATAGCTGTTTCATCCACTCTATTTTTACAGAGAGGAGATTTTCAATCATGAAGAAAATAATTTTCTTGTTTTCACTTTGTCTTTCGGTTGCTGCATTTGCTCAGAACGGAAGGAAAATGACGCGCAGCGAGTACATTGATACCTATAAAGAACTTGCCATGTGCGAAATGGAAGAAACCGGAATACCTGCAAGCATTACCCTTGCTCAGGGCATTCTTGAATCGGGCGACGGCAACAGCAGCCTGGCACGGAGGGCTAACAATCATTTTGGCATTAAGTGTCACGACTGGAAAGGAAAGAGCATAAAACATAACGATGACAATAGAAACGAATGTTTCAGGAAATACAAATCGGTGGAAGAATCTTACCGTGATCACTCCGAGTTTTTGACAGGACGTGACCGATATGCCTTCTTGTTTGAATATACACAAGACGATTACAAAGCATGGGCAAAAGGACTGAAACAAGCAGGCTATGCTACCAGTCCGACCTACTCAAAGGCACTGATAAAAGTGATTGAGGAGAATGAACTTTATGTATACGATCAACAGGTAATTGCAAAAACAGGCGGCACTATAAAAACGAAATCTTCTTATGCATCTGTCGAATATGCGGGAGGAAGAAAGGTAGCATACAACAACAGGGTAAAATTTGTTATGGCTCGTGAAGGTGATAATATTTATTCGTTGAGCGAAGAACTTGATTTGTTTCACTGGCTTTTGCCAAAATACAATGATGTGGAGGAAAGTACAGTATTCGCAGAAGGTGACAGGGTTTATATTCAACCGAAACGAAATAAAGCAGAGGTTGGAAATAACATTCATATTGTAAAAGAAGGTGAAACGCTGCATGATATTTCTCAAATTTATGCGATTAAGGAAGACAAACTGGTCAGACGAAATTTACTTTCTCCCGATGCCGGTCTTGCTGTAGGACAGGAAATACAGTTAAGAAAAAAAGTCAAAGGCAGGGAAGTGAAGATCAGTGTACCTGAAATTGAATTGAAAGAGCAGGAACCTGAAGAAGAATTCGTAATTGATTATGATCTTGATGATTAACTATTGAAATACTGTTCTTAAGAAATGAAATGGTAGTTGGTTATCTCCTTGAACCCTCTCAGAAATTCTTCAATGCCAAGTTGCTTTTTGCCTGCCATCTGTAGCCTTTGTATATGAACAAATCCATCCGGCACAGCTATTTTTAAATAGTGTCTTCCATCGGTAAGCATGGATCCTGATTTCATTTCATGGTTTGTTACTTCAACCCGGGATTTAAAAATTTTAAGCAAAAGCGAAGCTTTGCCATCTGTAATTTCTGTCGAAGCAGCGGGATAAGGGCTTAAGCCACGGATAAAATCATGTATTTTTTTTGCGTTGTCATTCCAGTTAATCCGGCAATCTTCCCTGAATATTTTGGGTGCCTGATGTATTTGTCTTCTTTCTGAGTATTCTGACTGAGGTATTGCAGTAAAGTTATCAGAAGCAATTGCTTCAACTGTTTTTACAAGAAGCATGGCTCCCTTGGTCATAAGAACATCGTGCAGTTCACCTGCGGAGGTATCCGGATCAATAGATACTTTTTCCTGGAAGATGATCTTCCCTGTATCGATTTCCTTTTCAATAAAGAAGGTAGTTACACCTGTTTCTTTTTCTCCGTTTATTATTGCCCAGTTTATTGGTGCCGCACCGCGATAATCGGGGAGGAGTGAGGAATGCAAATTAATGGTTCCTTTCGGAGGTATTGCCCACACAATTTCAGGCAGCATACGAAAAGCTACTACCAGAAAAATATCAGGTTCCAGAGATTTTAATTCTTCAACAAACTCAGGTGATTTCAGATTGGTTGGTTGCAGGATGTGATGTATTCCTGCCTCCAGAGCATACTTTTTTACAGGTGACGATTGCATTTGTTTTCCTCTTCCTGCAGGTTTGTCAGGTGCAGTAACTATTGCTGCAACCTGCTGTCCCGAATCAATAAGTGCTTTGAGAGATTCCACCGCAAAATCGGGGGTACCCATAAATACAATTTGCAGTAGTTCCGGCATTTTACAAAAAATTAAGACTTGGATTCTTTTGTTTTCTCTTTTTCTTTGTCATTTTCATCGGTAACCAGTTCCAGAAAATGGCCCATTTTCGTTCTTTTGGTTTCAAGGTAAAACTGGTTGTACTTATTGGGGGGGATCTCAATGGGAACATTTTCAACCACAGTTAGTCCATAACCTTCCAATCCTGCCCTCTTCACGGGATTATTGGTCAGCAACCTGATCTTTCCCAGTCCCAGATCATGCAAAATACTTGCACCAACACCATAATCACGCTCATCATCCTCAAACCCGAGGTCTTCATTGGCTTCAACGGTGTCTCTTCCCTGTTCCTGCAATTTGTATGCCTTGATTTTATTAAACAATCCGATGCCACGTCCCTCCTGGTTCAGGTATACAATTACACCCTGACCTTCCTTTTCAATACGGCGCATGGCTTCATGCAGCTGTGATCCGCAGTCGCATCGATAAGAGTGAAAAATATCGCCCGTGGTACAGGAAGAGTGTACTCTTACCAATACCGAATCTTCCTTTGACCATTTTCCTTTTATAAGGGCAACATGTTCCAATCCATTCGACTTTTGAAGAAATGGTATTAGCTCAAAATCTCCGAATTCTGTTGGTAATTTTACTTTTTCTCCCTTTTCAATAAGACTGTCCCGTTCCAGTTGAAAGGCAATAAGACTTTTGATTGTGATGATTTTTAACTGGTGACTTTCAGCAATTTCAAGAAGCTGGGGAAGACGGGCCATAGTGCCATCCTCATTCATGATCTCCACCAGAACTCCTCCCGGTTTCAAACCGGCAAGTCTGGCAAGGTCAACGGCTGCTTCGGTATGGCCTGCCCTTCTTAACACGCCCCTGGATTTAGCTTTTAAGGGGAATATATGTCCGGGACGCCCCAAATCATCAGGGATGGTACGGGTATCTACCAATGCTTTAACGGTTTTGGCCCTGTCACTGGCAGAAATACCTGTTGTACAGCCATGTCCGAGAAGATCTACAGATACAGTGAAAGGGGTGGAATGCAAAGAAGTGTTTACCGGAACCATAAGTTCAAGCTCAAGCTCAATGCATCGTTCTTCCGGCAAAGGTGCACATATTAATCCCCGGCCATTGGTAGCCATGAAATTAATTATATCTGAAGTAATCAATTCAGCAGCGGCAATAAAATCACCTTCGTTTTCGCGATCCTCATCGTCGACAACAATTACAATTTCCCCCTTGCGAATATCTTCAATTGCTTCTTCAATAGTATTAAGCCGGCTTTCTATATCGTTCCTCTCAGACATGTATTTTTGTATTATTAAAGACAAATTTGTAATCGCAAAAGTATAATTTGTTCTTCTAATTAACCAGAAATAGCATTAGCTTCTCTTTGCTTTTTCCCATACTGCCGAATGTTTGCCACGTAAAAAGCGAAAAAAACCCGCTATTTGGGCAAAATTCATGAAAATCAGGTAATAAGGCAGGAATATAATTTTCAATTTAATGGATCTTTTTTCAAGTATGGCTCCGATCAAAGTCACCACGTAAAAAGTGAGCTGGAGGCAAAATATTGCATTGTATAACATTGAACTCCATGATTCTGAAATACAAATCCATAGATTTATAAGAAAAGTAGCAGGAATCAGAAAGGGAACCAATACCCAGCGAAAAACTTTATGGGAGATAAACTCAAAACTTAATATGCCATATTTGAATACATTTAACAGAGAAGGGATTATGGCGATGGTTTGAAATCCTCCTGTTGCGATTCGTATTTTCCTTTTAAGTTCTTCTCTTGTATTAGCCGAGGGAGCTTCAAGGGCATAGGCGCGCGGGGCATATTTTATCTGGTATCCTTTGCGTGCGATATTTAATGAGTTGACAAAATCATCAACGATTACATCAGGGTTAAGTTCTTCATACAATTCAGATCTTATAGCATACAATTCACCAGCAGCACCAAGTGTCGATCCCAAATTTGATTCCAGCCTTTTAATGAATGATTCATATTGCCAGTATGTGCTTTCACCCATTCCTGCCGCTGCTTCGGTGAGATTTCGTGCAATTCTTTTTTCGCCGGCAACACAACCCACTTTGTTGGTATTAAATTTTGCCATCAATTCAGTAATGCAGTTTTTTGCCAGCATAGTATTGGCATCACAAAAAACAGTGAATGGAGTACTCACATGTTTCATTGCCCTGTTCAGAGCAGCAGTTTTCCCTTTTCTCTCGGGTTCATGCAGAAGTTCAACATTCTTATACTGTTTAAGCTTTTCATAGGTACCGTCATCAGATCCGTCAGTAACCCATACTATTTTTAATTTATCAGAAGGATATTCCAGTTCCATAGAATTTTTCATCTTCTCATCCACCACCTCCTTTTCGTTATAGGCTGCCACCAACAAGGTGATATGAGGCAATGAAGGTTCAGGTTTTTGCTTATACTTAAAAAGTATAAAAAAACTTCTGAAAAGATTAAAGATTATTAGAATAAGAGTATACCCGAAGTATGTATAGAAAATAATGCCTAACAGTATCCAGAAGGTAACCTTCATTTTTTCATGTGTTGATCAAAAAATTTCAAAAGTTCCTTTCCAATTTGCTCATTGCTGAAATTTGTTTTCACAAACTCAAAGGAATTCTTTTCAAGTTTTGTAAAAAAATCTTTATTCTCCAAAAGATTGTGTATGCCTTTTCTTATTTCCGATGCATTATCAGCAATTATTGCATGCTTATTGGGAATCAGACCAAGGCCTTCAGCGCCAATGGAAGTAGTAACGACAACTTTCGATCGCGCCATAGCCTCAACGATTTTTATTCTCATACCACTTCCTGCAAACAAAGGCACGACCATTATATGGAAATCCTTATAAAATTCATATGCGCTTTCGACTTCCCCATGATAATGTACATTGTTATTAGCAAAAAACTTAATAAGCCATGAGGGTGCATTTCGTCCTGCAATGTGAAAAGTCAGTTCGGGTTGAGTTGCCCTGATTTCATTCCAGACCCTCTTAATAAACCATGTCAGACCTTCCTGGTTTGGAATCCAATCGAGTGAACCAATGAAGAAAAGAGAAGTAATGTTTTCCTGAATGGAGACTTTAACAAAATTTTTTTGCGGAATTCCCGTCGGAATCACTTTGCAGGGCTTTGTATTGCCCATATTTTTCAGTTTTAATGCGTCATTCTTTGTAATCGGAATCAGCAGATCATATTTGTTCAATGCATTCTTCTCAAATTTTTCAAGGCGATTTGCCAATGATCTGAAATAGATCTTTTTAATGGGATTGGAAATGCTTAAGGCATATCTTTTCCATATTTCGAACTCCACATTGTGTGCGCGGTATGAAATTGTTGCCTCTGAATATTTTCTGATATGTTCAATATAAGGTGTTAAATACAATCCTTCCAGCTGGACTATATCGAATTGTTTTTCTTTTAGCAGCTTTTGAAGAGCATGGATAAAACTTTTATCAATAAATCTTACAGCATTATATGGTTCAGAAGAAAACAGAAAATTACAAATTAGCTTTGGCAGTCTGATCTGTGTGTTTACAGGAAAAAAATGAAAATCAATGATTTTTTTGTATTGATCAGGGATAGTTGCAGGATCTGCATGGTGTTTTACAGTATTCATTGCGAATACCGTAACCTGATTGTTATTTTCTGTAAAACTGCTAGCCAGGTTAAAAATCGCAATTGCTCCACCATCATTAGGCGGGTAAGGGACCTTATTACATAACTGTAATATTTTCATAATTGATCAACTAGTTTTTGAACAAATCAGTTCTTTTAATGAGGATAATCAAATCTTCGGAAAGTTGATCAATCGTTTTCAGGCGTGCTTTTAACATAAGAAATTGAACATAATGTCTGACAAGAACCAACAAGGTTACAGGTGGAATTATAAGAAGTAAAAGTCGAATGAAAAGCCATGCTTTCTGGTCGATATAATTCTGGTATTTGAAATTTGGGAATTCATTGAGTTTCGTTCGTATTGATTGATCCTCATACAAATCAGATTGTTTAATACTATAGATGATATTTTTATACAGCCTTTCAAAAAGTATGATATTGCTTATTTCACGTAAACCGACAAGCGAAAGCAAGTATCCGATAAACTTGATACGGGAGTTTACATCTTCTTCCAATTCACTGATGGTATCACGAAATGAGGTAAGAGAGGCTATTATTTTCTCATGCTTTATTCTTTTTCCAATGCTAATTCTGGGTTCCTTCTCAAGAACTTCAATGATTGATATTTTTCGATATCCTATTAATTTTTTGAAGAAATTTGTGTAGGTATCAATATTCAATATTGCAGCATCCGTAGTTGCTTTGTAAGTGAGAAAAACTCCTGTAATGAAAAAGACCATGGTTGAAATCCACATACCTTGATAATCAGGCAAATAGCTTTCTCTTACCGATTTTTCCCCGATCAGAGAAATTATGTAGTAAAAAATAAAAAACAAGGTAGAAATTACGAGAGGCAAACCAAGGCCTCCTTTTCTGATGATAGCTCCCAGTGGAGCTCCTATAAGCAAAAAAACGAAGCAGGAAAATGCAATAGTGAATTTACGCTGGGTTTCTATTTCGAATCTTCTTAAACGTTTGATCTTTGCTTCAATAGACTGGATGCTGTTTGATACATAGGTTCTTGTGGAACGTGCATAGGAAAGAGCTTCATTCAGGACGATATCCTGTTCTTTGATTGTCAGGAGTGCAAAAAGACTGTCATAATAGTCAATACTGGCCTGTTTAAAAGTATCTTGTTTAATTTTTTTCAGAGGTTTAATTTCTGCGGTCTTCTCAATATGCTCATTTGTGTCGGCTTTGTCCAGAGTATCATAATAGTATTTATACGATGAATCAATACCAACCATTAATGAATCAAGTTTGCTTAGCAGGGTATCTTCTATGATCGCCCGACTGCTATCTCCGATTAATCCTCTGAATTCAGGGCGGGGCAAATTGTATCTGGTTTTTCCTGAGGAATCGGCAAGTGGTCTCAGATTTTTTCTTCTTGGATTGGTTATGTAGTGTCGTTTTCGGAAATAATTTCCTGTGATAAGGGTCTTGGCCAGTATTTCTTCTTTTGATGAAATCTCCTGTTTAATTGAATCGGCCATAATTTCCAATTGCGATAAATGCAACATTGAATAATGATTCCTGAACAAGTTTTCATCTGTCCGGGTCAATGAAAATCCAACCAGTTCAATAATCATTTCCTGCTCATCAAAGGTATCATACCGGTGCGGATAGGTTTTTGTCCTTCGTGATTTTCTGTCGCTTTCTACTTCATTATAACTGTATCCGTTGTAAAGAGTGAATATAAGATACCTCTCATCCGATGTGACAATCATTTTACCTGAATCTGCAATAATTATGTTTGTATTGCCTCTGCGTTGTGTATGATCATAAATTTTCACATCGTAAAGCATATTTGTTGCTGGATCTTTTTTGTCTACGCGAAGACTGAATCCTTCGATCCCATTATAAAATGAGCCGGGGACAATTTGAATTTCAGGGCGCTGATTGCGTACATCATAAAGCAATGATCTCATTTTTAGATTCGTATATGGAAGAACTTCATTTGCAAAAAAGAAAGCACCAATGCTGACAAATAGTATGAGAATGATCAAAGGCATCATTATTCTTTGCAATGATATACCTGAAGCTTTTATTGCTGTTAACTCGTAATACTCGCCCATATTCCCAAAGGTCATAAGTGATGACATCAGGATGGCCAAGGGCAGGGCCATTGGGACCAGACTTGATGATGTATAAATCAACAATTCTCCAATAACTTTCATTTCCAGTCCTTTCCCTACAAGATCATCAATATACCGCCACAGAAACTGCATCAAGAGAATAAAAAGCACAATGAAAAAAATCAGTACAAAAGGACCGATAAAAGATCGTAATACCAGAAGATGCAATTTCTTCACAACTCGTTTTTTTAAATTTCTGATAAGAAATTTCCTTCTTTGAAAGTAACAAATTTTTGAAGAAAAAATTGTACCATGCTTATGAACCTAATACATGCTTGAGTTCAGATATTTGTGAATCCCATAAACCTACGATATCTTCTTCATCTTCTTCATCAATTGTATCGGTAATTACAAGAGCAACATCGCCTGTCAGCTCGTCAACATTAATTCTGAACTCAAATGTTGGTTCCTCAGGATCCTCGAGCCATTTAAAACGTATGTAACTATTTTCTTTTTTTTGTACCAGTTCTGCTTTCTGTTCAGATTCATTCCAGATAAAAAAGAAAATATTTCCTTTCACATTTACGTCCTCCGCGAACCATTCTGCCAATCCACCGGGGGTACTTAAACGCGGATAAAGAACTTTGGGAGATGAATTAAGAGTGTATTCCAGGGTTATCTTTTTTTTCATATTTTATTGTTTCCTATGGCTTTAGAGAGTTCGATGGTTGCTGTTCAAAGCGAATAAATTGATTTATTGTTATATTGGTTGTCAGCCCAATGTATGAAAAAAAATCATGTAAGAAAAATAAAAAATTGTATTGACAAATGATTATTTTCTGATAAGGCTGCAAATATATAAGAATTTGATTTTTCCAAGCATGCAATAAAAAAATTGTCTATGTATTAAAAGAAATATATCTTTGCATCCGCTTTCAACCGCCGTAGCTTTAGCGAAGGCGGTTTATGTAATGAACCTGGCCTGATAACATAGTTATCAAAAGCTTCGGCGATCAAATATCGCCTTCGCTATCATCTTCGTTTCACTTCGGTGATCGAAGAAAGCTATGGCGATCAAATATCGCCTTCGCTAAAGCTTCGGCGATCAAAGGGCGAGGTAGCTCAGCTGGCTCAGTGAGACTGAGATTCTGCGAGCGCAGTGAAGCGGAATACCAAAGTCGAACTAGTCCCGATCAGGAATCGGGATTAGAGCGCAAAGCATATCAGCCATTAAGAGGCTGCAAAGAAATTGAAACAACGGCGAGGTAGCTCAGCTGGTTAGAGCGCATGATTCATAATCATGAGGCCGCGGGTTCAAGTCCCGCTCTCGCTACTCCAAAATGCCTGGCACAAAGTGCCGGGCATTTCATTTTTCGAACCGTTGAAAGCTTGCTTTCATAAGGCAAAGAAAA
>Ga0307439_1000647_pt1 | contig 23686 bp, 17 predicted proteins | sample SalMarWE160490MG_FD_202142 | JGI IMG/M metagenome (GOLD analysis project Ga0307439, IMG submission 202142) | Salt marsh sediment microbial communities from the Plum Island Ecosystem LTER, Massachusetts, United States - WE1604-90 | ecosystem: Environmental > Aquatic > Marine > Intertidal zone >... | reverse complement strand
TTCGACGAGTTTTTCGATAATGGTGTCTTTGTCCATGAAATCTTTATCGGACAAAAACACAGTTTTACTTCAATTATCCAAAATACTGTGAACGGTTACAATGTTATAAAGTATATGGTAGGTTTTAACGCGGTTATTTTCTCCTAAGACATGTGGGTCATCTCAGGATGTAAAGAGTAAGTTGAAACAATTTTGCCATTCAAGTTCGCCAACAACTATAAAGGAGATACTTTTAGTCTGTAATTCCATGCCGAGTTCGGTGAGTGTCGTTTCCCTAGAGAGGTTATTGCAGAGATTAAAGAGGGACTTTTTGTACTCTGTATCTTCACTACCTTTCAGGTAAATCCCTTTGGTTTCGACGACGAAGACACGGTTAAAACCATCGTTGTTGGAGTCAGTAAATATAAAGTCGGCATAAACGCGGTGTTTTTGCCAGCCCTGGACCCCGTAATCAGATTTGGGGACGTTGCGATACCAGAAAAGAAGCTTGTCCTGGTCATCAAGATACCACGCAACCTGACGCTCTAAATCACTATCGAAATCGTCGCGGGAAACATAATCGAATAGACTTCTTTCAAGTTGGTCGCCACTGGGCTTATTAAGTCTTGGAGGGTGAGTCTTCTTCTGCTTTGGAAGTTTGTAGCCGAGTTTGTTGGTGATTACGAGGAAGTGCATTTTGTCCTGTGAAATCATCATGCGAAAGACCTGTTCGGCAAGTCGGTCTTTTTCGCCTGCGAGATGTTTACGGATATCTTCGATGATGAAGACGAAGTTGTTGATGACAACCTTTTCGGAGAATTTGGTAAGCAGCTTATTCAAAACGGTTTTGCCGAATTCATAAGCAACCCAGGGGTTGGGTATAATATCGAGAAGGTGACGGGCGAGAAAAACAGAGTCGAGATGAAGCGCTCCGGCTTTAAGCAATTCAGATTGCCTAAGTTTTATGACTTCGTGCTGGTCGTCGGAGAGAGTTGCGACCTGTTCAATGTCTTTTTCCTCTATCATCGACAAATGAGTTTCATATAAGGGAGACAAATCCGCCCTGTCCCAGGGTATTTGACTTGCGATATCCATATCGTAGTTGACTTTTCGCCAATTAGTTCCATCGCGGATTGCGAATACGGGTAGAATGACCTGGTCGGCTGCTTTTTTGAATTTATCTCTGACATGTGTGATAATTTCCTCGTGTTCTCCACCGGAAGTTTCGTCATCCATAGCGATTCGGCCTGTGAGATCGCCGAGTCCTTCACCGCGAAAGCCATGTCTTATTTCTTCGAGAAGTTCAACACCTTCCTGCTGGTAGCAGAAGACGTAACTTTCATCGAGCTCCTTGATACCTGTCTTTTTTGCAAACGGTTGGCGGAGGATACGGCCGACCAGTTGAGTAAGGGCGGTTTTTGAGCCGGGGCGGGTAAGGATTGCAAGGACATAAGCAAAAGCACAGTCCCAGCCCTCCTGAAGGGCCTGCTTGGTGATAATGTAGCGGATTCGGCAGTTCTCAGACATCAGGCCGCCAATATCGTCCACTTCTTTTAGCTCGTCTTTTTCGCTTGTTTTGACAGCGACTTCATCGGGCTGCAAGCCAACGATATTTATGAGGTGCTCACGGACGTCTTCGGCGTGGATGAATTTTTTGCCGCGTTGTTCTTTGCCGGTGCGTTCGACCTGAATGAGACAAATAGGCCGGATATATTTTCCGGTATTGGCATGGTATTCTCTGGCTTTGAGCTTTAGCATTTCAAGGTGGTTGTGTGATTCGAGAAGCGTCTCTTTCCAGTCGGGATTTGCCTTATTGAATATGTGCAGGTCGAATTTTATCATTTCCTCGCGGTTCAACTCGATGCCGGTAATATCAACGAGTTTATTGCTTTTATCCGGCGGTGTTGCAGAGAGTTCAATAATTATTGAGGGATTAAAGCTCTCGAGTGTTTCTTGAGCAATCTTGCTATAAGCCTTATGGCCTTCATCAAGAATGACAACGGGATTTAGCAATCGCAGCGTATTGCCAAGAGAGGACTTGACCTGTTTTCCCCAAAAAGCGGATTGTTTTTCGAAGGTGTCGAGGTTAGGAATTCTTTCAAGCAGGCGAGCGTTTGCCTCCAGATTGTCTTCTGGCGGGAAAAATTCCGCAAAGCCACCACTATCTTTGAACATACGCAGGACTTCTTTTGTTTTGCGATTGGCGGAGGGGAGCATAAGCATAAGGACAATGAGATTCTCTTGAACGTCTAAAGGTGAGAAGGTATCGGTCTTTTCGCGGATAAGGGTTCTGCCGGCGCTTGCGATATCCAAATGCTGGCGATACGGATGGTCACGGTTTCGCAGGCTCCTGATTGTTTGATTGTATATCTGGGTGGTGGGGACGATCCATAGGACAAGGCCGGTGTGGGATTTGCGATAAACGGTGTTGATAAGGTCAATGGTTTTGACCGCCAGAAACGTTTTACCACCGCCGGTAGGGATTTTAAGGCAAAAGCAGGGAAGCGGTCTAACGAGGCCATCGCGGCGGGAAGAATAAGGACGATAACGAGAGTCAATTTCATCCCAGGCATTTAATGGGAAATTGATTTTAAGGCCGGGGTTGGCGAGGGCCTTTTGACGCCATTGATAAAGCAGGTCGAGGTAGCGTTTTACCTGATTGAGGGTTTTTATTTGGTATTCTTTGGATTCCATTGATATACCCCCGCCCACAGGTGGCGGGGCTAAGCGTTTTTATTTTACCAATTTATAAATTTCAAAGGGCAGTTGGGCAAAATCGATTCGCAGTTGGTCAAGGTGGTCCTGGTCAAGATATTTTGTCGGTGCAAAGACGAGTCGGCGTTTATCCTTGTATGGGCCGAGCGCTTTTGCACGGTCAAGGGTGAGGGCAGTGCCTTTCAAATAATCGATGTTGGGCTTATAGAACAGGTAAACCAAATATTCCCTGCTTTCGCCGATGAAGTTTCGCTTCTCGTCAACGGCCTTTTCGTCAAATTCTTCGCCAGTAGAGGTGTAGAAGACGTAACGTGCGAGGTCTTTATAGGGAGGCAAATCGTCGCCGGATAAGATACTTTCCATTTCAATCGGCGGACCTAATTCGAAATAACTGAAAGAGCCGCCAAGACCTTTCTTAAGATTTTCATCCTTTGCTTTGTGCACACCCTTTATCACCCGCCGAACACGCTCGGCTGTTATCTTGTCCGCATAGTCCTCGCACTCAACCAAAATAAACCGACGATTGCCACCGTCCTCTTTATTCAATGCCAAAACCGCGTGGGCGGTAGTGCCGGAGCCGGAAAAAGAATCAAGTACAATATCGTTATCCGAAGTCACAAGCCCAACCAAGAATCTAATAAGTTCGACCGGTTTAGGAAAATCTATGGCTGTTTTTCCAAGAATGTCCTCTACCACCGCAGAACCTTTGCGTGTGCTGGCAATTTTCCTGAGGACCGATTGGGGATTCACAAAGCCTCGCTCTTTTTCATATTGCAGGCGTCCCTTGTTATCGAAGAAGAATCTCCGAACCTTCTGGCCCTTACTGTCAAATGTCTCCTTTCCATCGAGCCAAGACAGAATTTGATTTCTCATTGCCCAGCCTGCTTCGAGCGTTACGGGCTTGGCTAATTTGCCTTGTTTGAATATCATGTCTCCTTTGACTATCCGGATTTTCTCGCGGTCGCCTATAACTCCGGTGAATTCTGCGTCCTTGCCCTCAAAGCCGATCCCTGGCGGAAATGTAATCTGACTTGCGGGATTCCCCCTCGATATCTTCTTGACAGCTCGCTCTGAAATCAACGCTTCAATGCCACTGTACCTAAAGTTGGTGATTGACTCCTTACTTCTCGCAAAGGACAAAGCGTACTCATGAGCGCGCGTGAAATTGCCAGCGGCTGTACCAGTTCCTAAGTCCCATACCAACTGAGCGAGGAAATTGTCCTCACCAAAGATATCTGTTTCCATGAGCATCTTAAGCCGGTGCGCCTCATTGTCGTCTATCGAAATAAAGATAACCCCATCATCTGTGAGCAATTCACGTAGCAGTTTAAGTCGCGGCATCATCATGCAGAGCCATTTGTCGTGTCGGGTGAGGCATTCTTTGTCGACGACTTTGCCGAGCCAATCCTGCATCATCGGGGAATTGACGTTGTCGTTATAGGCCCATTTTTCGTTGCCGGTGTTGTAAGGCGGGTCGATGTAGATACATTTTATTTTCCCAGCATAAGTGGGCAGAAGGGCTTTTAATGCCTTGAGGTTATCGCCATGAATAATCAGATTATCATGAAGGCTCACTTTATCGGTAAGACTCTTTTCCTTCCGTGGAATAAGCTGGTGATATTTGACTTGCAGGTGATAGTTTTGAACAAAAGACTTTCCTTTGAAATTGAGCACAGCCATTGATCTATTCCTTCGATTTATACGATGCAATTGCAATGATAAGGAAAAGGCCGAAATCGTCAAGAGGATTTTGCAAGAAAGAGGGAGTTTGCGATGAGCATTCGGGGCGATTTCAGTCGTGGCCAAATGGTTCGGCTGCGCTCACCATGACAAATGAGTAGATGAGTGGATGGATGAAGCGAATAGCGTGTAGCGTATAGCAGATAGTACTATCAAATCCTAAACAATATCTAAATTCAAATTACCGAATGTTCAAAACAAAACCCCACGTAAAAGACGGGTGATAAATATATTAAAAAAATTACTCCGACCATAAAGAACAACCCCCCCGGCACAGGTGCCGGGGCTAAATAAAAGAAAAACCCTGCCACCTCGCCCCGCCATAAGACGGCGGGTAAATGTAAAATGCCTGGATTTTCAACGCCGATCTGGTAACTTATGGCGTCGGATGTGATACCTTCGGGTTGGCATACAGTAATAGGATATTATCTGGAGTATAAGTCTATGGAATCTAACAATCTTCTCAAAGAGAAAAGGGTAAGAATGGCCAAACTTACTACAACATTTGTACTACTCATGCTCGGTGTTGTGATCGTCACAGAATCGGGCGTTATGGCAGATACACTTGTGGCTGATCAGCCGCTGAAAGTCAAGGACAAGGTCCCACAAAAGGTCTGCGCCTTCAATCTTCGTGACGTTCGTCTTCTAAATAGTCCCTTCAAGACTGCGATGGAGTTAGACGCCAAGTATCTTTTATCCCTCGAGCCGGATAGGTTTCTCTCGCGCTTCCGCGAGTTTGCGGGTCTGAAACCTAAGGCTGAGGCGTACGGCGGCTGGGAAAGGGCTACGATCTCCGGCCACTCTTTAGGGCATTACCTAACAGCTATATCAAAGCTTTATGCTTCAACTGGCGATGAGCGTCTGCTCGATAAGGTCAACTACATCGTCGAAGAGCTTGCCCAATGTCAAGAGAACTGGGGCAACGGCTTTGTCGGCGGGTTTCCACGCAGTCAGGAAGTCTTTACCGAGATTAAGGCTGGCAACATCCGCACGACTGGCTTTGATCTTAATGGGCTGTGGGTGCCCTGGTATAATCTGCACAAGCTCTATATGGGACTGGTCGATGCCTATCTGTACTGCGGCAACGAAAAGGCAAAAGACATCTTAGTAAAATCAACCGACTGGGTCTGGAGCACAGTTGGGGAACTGACCGACGAGCAGTTCGAAAAAATGCTCCTCTGCGAGCACGGAGGTATCAACGAGGCCTTTGCTGAGATTTACGCCTTAACCGGCTACGAAAAGGCCCTGAAACTTGCTGAACGTTTCTATCATCATCGTGTACTCGATCCGCTGGCCCATAGAGAAGACAAACTGACCGGCCTGCATAGCAACACGCAGATTCCAAAGCTAATAGGCTTGGCACGGCTATATCAACTGACCGGCAAGGAACATTATAACACAGCTTCCTCGTTCTTCTGGGAAACGGTGGTACATAACCGCACATACGTCAACGGCGGCAATACCGACGGTGAGTACTTCTTCCGACCCGAGGAATTCAGCAAGCATTTAAGCGTGCATACAACTGAAACCTGCAAAACCTACAACATGTTAAAGCTCACACGTCAACTATTCGCCATGAAGCCGCAAGCAGAATATGCTGACTACTATGAGCGGGCACTATACAATCATATTCTCGCCTCTCAAGACCCCAAACAGGGCATGATGATTTACTTTTGCCCGATGAAGTCAGGGCATTTTAAGACATACAATTCACCTTATGATTCTTTCTGGTGCTGTACAGGCACAGGCATGGAGAACCACGTTAAATATGGCGACAGTATTTATTTCTACGATGATAAAAGTTTGTATGTGAACCTGTTTATTCCATCGGTGCTGAACTACCACGACAGAGGTCTTACGGTCATCCAGCAGACAAACTACCCACTCGAGGGAAAAGTTCAAATACAGCTTATCGCGGATAAGCCTGTCGAACTGACGGTAAAGCTCCGTCGGCCACACTGGGCCAGGGACGAAGTAACCATAAAGGTAAACGGCAAACCCTATCCGGTAAACGCTCGGCCGGGTGATTACATAGACATCCACCGCACCTGGAAGAATAGTGCCGATGTAAAATTAACACTGCCCATGAAGCTCCGCACTGAATCTTTGCCGGACGATCCTAATAAAATTGCATTTTTCTATGGTCCGATTCTCCTTGCAGGAGCACTGGGTACAGAAGGCATAGAAGACATCGATCTGCATGTCAAAGAGCGTGACAAATATGATGAGGTTCCAACACCTGCGATACCGGTAATCATTGCCGCTGACAAGAAAATCAATGATTATATCAAGCCAGGCAAAACGCCGGGGACATTCATTATGGATGGCTCAGTCCTAAGGACACCAGGTGCCGACAAGACCGACGATATAACGCTAATACCTTTTTACAAGATGCACTATCAGCGCTATATGGTCTATTGGGATGTATTTGACCAAGAGCAGTGGAAACAGATGAAAAACCGCTTCGAGGCTGAACAGGCACAATCAGAGCCAAGCAAATCCTAAGTATGGACAACATTGTGCTCAGCCAAAGCGGTGGTTGCTACCAGAAAATAATATAAAACGCTATCACAGCCATGATGACAACCGCACCCAGCCAAAACACTTCAGGGGCAACGGTCATATCAATGTCACGTCTGATCGGCATAACTTTTGGCTGATGCAGCGGCCTACAAACGGTAATAACAGCCATAACAAAAATGATCGTTAAGAATGTAATTGCCATTCTGTTCAAAAACGCAATCCTGACAACTGTGACCGGTTCAAATGTTCCCGAGCAGAAGATGTAGAGTAATCCATAGATAGGCACACACAGAATTAGCGCAGCAATGCCGGCTGAGCCGGGCGCGCGTTTGACGATGAATCCGAAAACAAAGGCAGCTAAAATTCCCGGCGAAATGAATCCCTGAAATTCCTGGATATATTTGAAGATGCCACCAAACTTCGGATTGATTAGTTGCGGCGCAATCAGACAGCCAATCAACACAAAAAGAATCGTCATAATACGGCCGATTAGAACGAGAGACCGCTGCGTAGCCTCTTTTAGCCAATAACGCTTGCATAAGTCCATAGTGAAAATCGTTGAAGCACTGTTGAGCATAGAAGCTAATGAACTGATCACGGCAGCCGATAGGGCTGCAAAGATAAAGCCACGCACGCCAATAGGAACCAGATTCCGGATGAGGGTGGGATAAGCCTTGTCAGCAGTTGCTAATTGGTCGCCATAAAGTTGCACTGCCATGATCCCAGGAAAAACAATAGCAAAAGGGACAATCAACCACAAAGCAGCGGCAAAGATAATACCCAATTGGCCCTGCCGTAAGCTCTTAGCCGCGAGTGTTCTCTGGACAATAAATTGATTCAAGCCACAATAATAGAAATTAGGAATCCATAGTCCTATTACCAAGGCGGTCCACGGAATCTCGGGGTGATCTCGTGGAAGCACCATGTGAAGTCGGTCGGCGTTGGCTTGCAGAAAAGGCTGAATACCTCCTATTTTGATAAAGCCCAGGACCATCGTTACTAACCCACCCAGCAACAGTGCCGAACCCTGAAACAAATCAGCCCAAGCTACGGCCTTGAGTCCTCCCCAGGCAGTATATAAGGCGGCAATCAAGCCCACCAGCCAAACTGCTGTGCTAAGGTTCATTCCAAAAATGGTGTGCAGTGTCAGCCCGCCGGAATATAGCACCGCTGTAACAGTGACAAACACATAAACAACTACCGTATAAGAAGCCATAATTGCCCGCGCGTGGGTGTTGTAACGGTACTCCAAATACTCAGGCATAGTGTAGATGCCAGCCCGGAGAAAACGGGGTAAAAAGACCAAGGCCACTATGACTATAGTCACTACACCGAGTAACTGGTAACCGGATATTGCCAGCCCAACGTTTCCAGCCCCTTGGCCGCTCATCCCCACAAACTGCTCCGTAGAGATATTGGCTGCCACGATTGAAAGCCCTATCAGATACCACTTTAGACCCCTACCAGCCAGAAAATAGTCCTCGCTGGTCCGTTCCCTGCGGCTCTTAAGCAGGCTGACAGTTAGAACAACAGCGAAAAAGGCTAAGAAGGTCAGAACATCAAACGTATTTAGCATCGTTGCATTTCCAATAATCAATCCACGTAACATTTACTTTGGTAAATACACGCTGCCCAATCAGAGCCGAGGACAAGCTTCGCGGGAATAACAGACCATCATTCGGGCCTTGACAGAACACTATGTTCCATTCAACAAATCGTTTACTGCATTTACTAAAAATATATAACTGGCGCCTCCACTAATAACATATTCATTCTCTCCCCATAAAAAGGGCCAGTCTTCTTTGTTCTCAGGGAAATCGGGTTTTAAAATAAGAACCCCGGGAACGACACCACCAGCAATAAAAGAATAATCAGCCCGATTGTTCCCATAAGCGACCCTCTTCGAATGCGTTCCAACACCCGAAACGAATGAAATATCGGAACCGGGATGGCAACCATAAATGTAATTCAATCCTCTGAAAACATATTCGGGATCAATAATTTCAGGAAATGCCTTATGCAAAATATAATTCGTAATCGCAGAACCAACGACCATGCCGCCTCCAGCCCAACCACCGGTAGAAATAAAAACGCCAAAGGGATTTTGCTCGCTAAACTTGTCGAGCCGTTCTTTATGAGTCTTAATCAGTGTCTCTATTTTTTTCGAGTACGATTCATCCATATAAGGTATAGCACGTACCGCCAAAGCGGCATTAAAAAAGAACCATCTTTCAATGGTTGGCCACAACTCGTTTATCCTTTTGGCATATTTAGCTTCTTGTGTACATATTAAAAGTTCAATCGCCGCTTTGAGTTCCTCTGCCTGTAATAGGCCTCCGGCCGTATTCCCGTGACGAAATAAGTCCGGTTCATGGCAGTGTTCTTCATCCCATACTTTTTTAGCCGTCGCCAGACATTCATCTGCCAGTTCATCATTGAATCCACGTAAAGCCCGGCTGGCGGCTGCCAATGCTGCAATGGAACCATAATTCAACGCCGTTGATTTATTGGTAAATGCCCATCGATCATCGAAAACACCGCTGGTAAATCCATCAGATTCATGGCTCTTTAGCTTGGGATTATAAACCAGGTTGTCGGTCATGGTTATTGCATCGCCAAGATGGGTATATTGTGAGAGATCAGGCACGATGATACCGTTAATAGCGCGGCCAACAGCTCTATGTTGCGCTATGAGAGCCAAAGTACCATGTTCTATTTGCTGGAGTAAGTCGGGGATACCATCTGGGTGATGGATATCCACATAACGTTTTTTCTGATCAATAGTCGTCTCATCCCTCTTGAGTCCGAATGTTTCCCAAGTTTGCACTAAACTTAACACCGTATGATATTGGCTCGGCGTCCGAATATCAAAATCCCCTGCATCGAACCAACCTCCAATGTTCAATCCCGGAATATGCTCGCCCGGCTCATAGGGCGTATCTGTTGTGGGGCCTTGAGCATACAAGTCAAAATGTTCATGATTTACCGGCGCCTGCAATGCATCGTCAAGATGTGATGCGCCGTGCCAAACACGATAGGCTTCATTTACAAACACATGATCCATTTGCACTGGAAAGAACACGTCAAGAGTTGGGTGCCAGGCATTTTCATAAACATCTGCTGCAATTCTAAATGGTTTTGTACGTAAATCGCCATATTCAATTACGTACAAACCTGTTTCTTTAACAGATGAAAAATCATAAGTAGAATAATTATATCTGAAATACTGTCCCCAATTTTTTAATTCACCCTCATACTTTTCTACAAATGCACCCTCTGCTGTTACTTTCAACAAACGAGCCGTCGGGAATGGACTATCGTTTTTATCTAATTCGATGACGGCAACTTTCTTTTGCTTGGGATGATAACCAACCTGCGAATGAGCAATCATAGGTGGCCGTGTCCAATTATCAATGGTATCGGCACTGAGAAACCACTCAACCACTTTGCCAGATTTAGCTGCCGGAATAAGGCTGCGTACAACGAACCAACCGTTTTGGGCTTTATTACGACCATCAAATAACATGAGTTTGCAATCTTTGGCTTTGATAGTAACGTGTCGAGCAGGATCTTCCGGGGCGAGCGTAAGGATTTTGCCTGTCGCAATTGGTTTTGGCTGTACAGAACCTGACTTGGTTACTTCCATTGGCCCGCTGGGATAGAGCGGAAACACACCACTCTTACCATCTATTAAATATGCCTTCTCAAAATAAGCTGATGGAAGGAACTCAAGGTTAAAACCGGCACGGTCCTCAAGTTCTTTAGGAAGCGGCTTTTCAAGATTGACACTTAGAAGTATCCCTCCGTTTCGTGCCTCTGTTTTTATCATGTACTCAAAGTCATAATCAGGATAAGCTAAGTAGACTTCAATACTATTATTATCCTTATTCACTTTGCGTTCTACAAAATCAGGTATGGGGTCCCATTGTTCAGGTGTAGGGTTCAGTCTTACGTCACCATTGGTTGCCGTTCGCACCCCATGATGAATGATTTCAATCCCGCTAATTTTAGAATCACCAAAGTTGGCATTATACCAATTGCTGAAAATTAGCACGTTGAGTCCGCGAGTCTCAAAGTAGGCCAGATCATTCAGCTTCAGATCATCATTGGTATACTGGAGCTGGTTACAACCAAAGAATGAAAAACTGATTGTTGCGCTCAAAAGAAGCGATAACAACGATTTGATTTTTAAGGATGCTTTATGATTGTTCATTGTTTTTCTCCCGAAGATAGATTAAAAATTGAGATTTAATACTGCACATAAAAGCTGATCATCAGGTATTCAAAGCAACTAATACAATCGTTCTTGCAACAATGCGGCAGATCAGCTCTACATCGGGACAATTTTAACCACAATCGGTAAGTTTGACAAAAAATGTTTCTGTACTATGCCACTTTTTCCGTCTATGGCTCTATTGAAAAGGCCGGTTGTCATTTCGACCGAAGCGTCCCTAAGGGACGCGGAGTGGAGAAATCTATTAAAAAACAGATTCCTCGACTCGGCTTCGCCTCGCTCGGAATGACAGTTTTTTAGGTTTTCAACAGAGCATCCGTCTACACAAAAAGCCATTGGTTCCAAGCTCAGACAAATGCGAGAAGGTCATCCGCTAAAGCTTTAGCTGACTGACGTACCTCAGCGGGCTCTATCAAAGATGGATGTGGCACGGATTATACCCATTGAGTCGCAAAGAACTTCTGAAAAACAGCGAAGCCAAGGCTAATAGCTAATTGTAATAAAAACACTGGAATGTTAAAATATGAGCCATAGATTTCCGATTTAGGTTGTATAATCGAGCACTGAAGAATCACTCGTCATGGGAGTTGATTATGGACAGAAGTTTCAGCGAAAAGGCTGAAGCAGCTAATACAAAGGCAGTCATGACCGGTAGAGAGCGGGTGTTAAGGACTCTGAATTACGAACCGGTAGATCGTATCGCAGTAGATATAGGCGGCACGAACACCAGCGGGTCACAAGTTAGTGTAATCGCAAATCTGAGGCAGGCACTCGGTTTGGATAGACCGGGCGAGCCGGTTAAGGTTGTTGAGCCTTATCAAATGCTCGGCGAGGTGGCAGCCGACCTACAAGAGACGCTTGGAATCGACGTTGTTAATTTACCTTCACCCAAAAATATGTTTGGCTTCGAGAATGCCGACTGGAAACCGTGGAGAACATTCGACGGTACAAACGTGCTCGTGCCTGAGAAGTTCAATATCCATCCTGAATCCAGCGGGGATCTGCTAATGTACCCGGAAGGTGACACATCAGTGCCAGCTTCAGCTAAAATGCCAAAAGGCGGATTCTATTTTGACTCGATTATTCATCAAAGGCCTATCGATGAGACCAAGCTAAATCCGAGTGATAATCTTGAGGAGTTTACGCTCATCAGCGAAGAAGACCTGAGGTACTACGAAGTCAAGGCAACTGAACTTCACGACAACACTGACCTTGCGATTGTAATAGGACTTCCAGGAACGGCCTTCGGAGATATAGCGCTTGTCCCGGCGCCATGGATGAAAGAGCCGAAAGGAATTCGAGACATCGAAGAATGGTATATCAGCACAGTTACACGAAGAGAATACATTAAGGAAGTATTCGCTGGTCAGGCTGAAATTGCAATAAAAAATCTTGAGCGAATTCGCCAAGCAGTCGGTGACAAAGTACATATCGCATTTATGGATGGGGCCGATCATGCGTCTCAGAATAGTCTGTTTTGCTCACCTGACTCTTACAGAGAACTCTACCTTCCATATAGTAAGAGGCTTAACGACTGGATACATGCTAATACTAAGTGGAAGACTATGAAGCACTGCTGTGGCGGCTGTGAGCCATTGATTGAAGGCTTCATCGAGGCTGGGTTTGATATTCTCAATCCCCTTCAGACCTCAGCCAAGGGCATGGATCCGGAGCAACTGGTTAAGAAATATGGTGGCAGGATAGTACTCTGGGGTGGAGGTGTAGATACACAACAGACACTACCATTTGGCACACCCGATGAGGTATACCAGCAGGTTACCCAGCGCGTCCGCATATTCAGCCGAAAGAACGGCTTCGTTTTCAACACGATACACAATATTCAATGCAATATGCCGACCGAGAATTTGCTTTCGATGTTTCGGGCATTAGGCAGAGACGTTTAATACAGTGGCCGAAAAACAAACCATAGGTTATGAAAACCACGTGTGATTACGATTAAGATAATTACTCAAACTGACCGGATTTTAATTGAAAACCAAAGTAAGTACCTGTTTGACAATAATATATTGCACTTTGTCATTCCCGTGAAAACGGGAATCCAATTTGCTAAAAACTTTAATAGATTCCCGCCTGCGCGGGAATGACACAAAGAATCGGTCAGTTTGAGATAATTACGGAAGTTACACTTACAAACCTCAGGAAAAAAATTAAATTGTTGTGTAACCACTGACATAATCCGGCCACTATTAGAGTGGAAAGAGCTGCCTGTGTAAGGCTTTGTAAAATCCACGAAATGCTAATGTTATTTCAAGAAAAAGGAGATGAAAGATGCAAAGAAAAATAGTTATTCTGGGCGTTGTCTGCATTGCATTAGTTATAGTGGCAAGCCTGTCAAAGACCCAGGCACAGCCGCCCAACGAACGAAGAGGAGGACCTCCAGGAATGGGCATGCGCGATCCTGAGCAAATGCGCAGAATGATGGCTGAACGTATGAAAGAACAACTCGGCGTTACAGATGAGGAATGGAAGGTCATGCAGCCAAAACTGCAGAAGGTTATGGATCTGACACGCCAGATCAGTGGGACCGGCCGAATGGGGATGTTCTTCGGGCGGCCGCGGTCGCGCCAGTTTGCCAGAGAACGGAGCAGCACCGACGCCAGCGAAAGCGAGAGAACCGCGGTGGAAAAGGCCACTGAGGAGCTTCAGGAACTGCTGGACAGCGAATCTACCACACCAGATCAGATCAAGGCTAAGCTCACAACCCTAAGAGAAGCTAAGGAAAAGGCCAAGCAGGAACTGGCACAAGCGCAGCAAGAACTGAAGAAAATTCTAACGCTCAAGCAAGAGGCTCGTTTGGTGCTAATGGGTCTGCTTAATTAAATGACTGGTAACCGTTCACGGCCTTATATGTTGAATTTGGGCCATTTTACGTCATTGCGAGCGAGGCAGAGCCGAGCGCGGCAATCTCTCTGTTGCGAAGATCTGAGATTGCTTCGGCCTAAAGGCCTCGCAATGACATAAAAACGCTGGTTTGCCCCCGTGAATAGTTACAATGACTGTTGCTGACAAATGGTGATTGACTAACACTTGCTCGGCGTTCACATCGATCTTATGATCGAAGTACGCCGAGTGGCTTTTGGGCTTTTTATACATGATAGCAGATCTCGTTGACAAATTATTGCAACATAAGTTGCTGGATGAGTATACAGCCAAGCGTGTTAAAGAACAGCTCACTCAAGGACAGTCCTTTGGGCAAGCCCTTCGGCTTTGCGGCGTTGCCGAAGAGCAACCTCTGCGATTTCTGGCTAAGGAACTGGGGCTCGACTTCGTTGAGTTAGATAGCTGCACAATCAGCAGAGAGTTCCTATCGCAGTTTCCAGCCAGGATTCTGCTCGATCGACATATACTGCCTTTAGAAGATGGCGAAGGGCTTGTTGCCGTCACCAATGAACCCTTTGACAATACGGGCATTGACGAGTTACGTCTAACTACGGGTAAGGACTTTCAGATGGCTCTGGCCCCACTAGTAGATATTGACCGGTGCATCAAACGATTTTTAGGTGTTGGAGCCGACACGGTCCAGTCCATGATCTCAGAGGCCGGCGAGAACGGGCTACAGGTGATCGATACCGCTGAAGATGAGGATATGAATCTGACCGAAGCTGCTGAAGGGACCTCCATCATCCGATTTGTTAATCAGATTCTTAATGAGGCCATCGAACTAAGGGCTACAGACGTACACATAGAACCATTCGAAGATGAACTGCGTGTTCGGTATCGTATCGACGGGGTACTTCAACAAGCTTCCGTGGCGCGAGAGGTCAAGCAGTTTCAACCAGCTATTATCTCGCGTTTGAAGATATTGAGCAAGCTCGATATCGCAGAAAAACGTGTCCCGCAAGACGGGAGAATTAAGATTCGCATCGCGGACCGTGAGATCGACGTGCGTGTGTCAGTAATCCCTATGCTGTACGGTGAGGCGGTCGTACTGCGATTGTTGGATCGTTCGTCGGTTCTGCTGGGCCTTGACAAGTTGGGGATGTCAAATAAAGAGCTCGATGTCACCAAAATAATCCTGGATCGACCACACGGAATAATCCTGGTAACCGGTCCAACCGGCAGTGGCAAAACGACCACGCTCTATGCGGCTTTGTCCCGTATCAACGACATTGAACGCAAGATTATAACGATAGAAGATCCGATCGAGTATCAACTGCATGGAGTCAATCAGATTCAGGTCTCACGCAAAGCAGGGCTGACCTTTGCCAACGGTCTTCGTTCGATTCTGCGGCATGACCCGGATGTGATTCTGGTCGGCGAAATCCGTGACGCTGAGACTGCTGATATTGCGATCCAGGCGTCGTTGACGGGTCACTTGGTGTTTTCAACACTGCACACCAATGACGCACCCAGTGCGCTGATACGTTTGGTAGATATGGGCATCGAACCGTACCTCGTGGCATCGTCACTGGAAGCGCTCATTGCCCAACGGCTGGTGCGTGTAATCTGTTCTAACTGCAAAGAAAAGATACCTGCGCAGGAAATTGAGACACTCAGAAGACAATACGGAGACCATCTGCCACGCACCCTCTATCGAGGTAAAGGCTGCCGTCAATGCCAAGGGACCGGCTACCGGGGTCGGGTGGGCATCTTTGAAATGATGGTAGTGAACGACGAAATGCGCGGCTTGATTTTGGAGAGCGCTTCAGCGCGTGATCTGAGGAAGCTTGCAGCCCAACAAGGCATGAGAAGTCTGCGAGAAGATGGCTTTAGACACCTTGTTGAGGGACGAACCACTATCGAAGAGATACTTCGTGTAACGAAGGACGACCGATTTGAAGAGAACGGTGCGTATAACATGGCTTAAAGGCTTAGCCTTTAATCGATAAATCCAATGCCTACATTTATATACAAGGCGATAGATACAACGGGCCGAGAAATCACGGCAACAGTTGATGCCTCGAGCAGAACCGCGGCGATCGACCAGCTCGCTCAGAGTAATCTCTGTCCGGTAACGGTTGAAAGAAAAGACCGGGCAGACAAGACAGGCTTCTACTTTCGAATCCGTCGCGTCTCTAAGTCTAACATCGAAGCCTTTACGCGCGAGCTGGCAAACTTATTGACAGCAGGTATTCCTCTTAGCCGAGCGCTAAGTATCCTCAGCCGTGAGGCCTCTCGCCCAGCAGCGAAAATACTATGGGCCACCATTCACGATCAAGTAAGTGGCGGGCAGTCTCTGGCTGAGGCCCTGAGCCAGCACCCTCAGCAATTTCCGCCGGTTTATGTAGCTATGGTTCAAGCAGGCGAAACGGGCGGATTTTTAGATATAGTCTTAGAGCAGATCGCCAGTTTTCGCAGGCGAGAGCAAGACCTGATAGGTAAGGTTAAGGCCGCTTTGGTCTATCCTGCCATTCTGGCCATTCTCGCAGTCGGTATTCTGGCCTTTCTGTTGACCTATTTCATTCCTCGCTTTTCCCGAATGTTTGAGGAGTTTGGCGGAGCACTGCCTACGCTGACTCAGGCAATCGTTGCCGTTAGCGAACTACTGGTACGGTTTTGGCTTGTGCTTGTTCTTGCGGTCGCAGTCATCGGCTTCTCTATTCATCGAGCGCTGACAACAAAGGATGGACGGCGCACTATGGAAAAGATCGTCTTACACGTACCACTATTTGGTAAGGCTGTGGGAAGATTTGCGCTGGTTCGTTTCTGCCGAATGCTCGGCACATTAGTGCAAGCTGGGGTACCACTGGTTGCTGCACTGAAGGTCGCCAAAGAAGCGATAGGCAATCAGGTTCTTGCCGATACCGTCACAGAGTCAATAGAGCAGGTACAACAAGGCAATTCATTAGCGAGAAGTCTTCAGCAATGCCCTGCATTGTTTCCGGCATCGGTAATCGAGATGGTTTCGGTAGCAGAAGAAAGCGGCCGCATCGATGAAGAATTAGTGCGCCTGGCAAGCGCATACGAACAGGAATTAGATCGTCATTTAAGGATGATGGTTGCTCTGGTAGAACCGGCGCTGCTATTCATTATGGCCGTACTCGTAGGTACTGTAGTGATTGGTATGCTACTGCCAATATTCAATCTGCAAGAACTAATACGCTAAAATTTTGTGTCGGAATTGCTATGAAAACGAAAAACAAACCAAGTGACAAAAAACAGACAAAAAACAGAACAGGCTTTACATTGATAGAACTGCTTCTGGTTCTGGTAATCCTTGCGACCTTGGCAGCCATTGTGACGCCGAAGTTTACCAAACGGTCCGAGCAGGCCCGTATCACAGCCGCACGCACTCAGATCGCTCAGTTAGAGGTGGCACTTGATGCCTTTGAGATCGACATAGGGCGCTATCCAAGCAGTAACGAAGGACTCAAAGCCCTGGTTGAAAAGCCCTCCGATGCCGAAGGATGGCAACAGCCATATCTCAAACGGGATGTACCCAAGGATCCATGGGGCAACGAGTACGTATACAGGTACCCAGGCCAATACAACGAAGAAGGTTACGATCTTTATTCATTTGGCCCGGACCGCAAGCAAGGCGGCGGTGACGACATTACAAATTGGTCGCAAGAATAACGATAAACTCAGAGTACAGCGCTCGAAACTAAAAACAGAAAGCGGCTCAGCGTTTTACGAATCGAGCTGTAGTTTCGAGCTTCTCACTTTGAACACTAAGTTCTTATCGCTGGGATTTCTCGTTTTCTGCATGAGAATAAACAAGGTGAATATAAACCGAACACAACATGGTAAGCACAGTGGCCTGACGCTGCTGGAGTTAATTTTGGTGATGGTCATCCTGTCAACTGTACTGGCAATGGCAGCGCCATCCCTACGCGGCTTCTTTACCTCGCGTCAGACTCAGGATGCTGCCGCTCAGATCCTGGCACTGACGCAGTTGGCGAGGTCGCAGGCGGTCAGCGAGGGAATCATCTACCGGCTCAACTTCGATGTCGAGGCTGGAACCTACTGGTTGACTGCACAAAAGGCCGGGGCCTTTGAGAAACTTAAAACTGAATTCGGACAGGTTTTTAACCTACCTAAGGACACGACTTTGGAACTGCAAGGTCTCGAACAGGATGGGGGCAATACCTTCGTGGCGTTTACACCTCAAGGTACTATTACAACAGGAACCATCCGACTCATTGACCGGCGTGGACAGGCAGTGGAGGTAACCTGCGCAGCGGCAACGGAATCTTTCTCCATCAATGTAATTGAACAGAATAATGATAATCACACGCGTAGATAAAATAGCTGATGGACATTACCACCGTGACGGATTTACCTTTATCGAGTTACTCGCGACCGTGGTATTGATTGCCATCATCATGCCTGTGGCAATGCAGGGTATTTCTCTATGTACAAGACTGGCCGGTCAATCGCGACAGCAGATTGAAGCGGTATCGCTGGCAAAGACCAAGCTAACCGAACTGGTCATCACCAGAGATTGGGAAAGCGGTGACCAAAGTGGTGACTTCGGTGCAGATTGGCCAAATTATCAATGGACAGCAACGTTAACAGACTGGACGGATTCGACCATGCGCGAGCTGGATTTGACAGTATCCTGGCTTGTACACGGCAAGAACCGCACAATTACACTGAGTACGCTGATCTATCCGGAGGAGGACTGAATGGCCATCATAAAAATAAACCTCCCGAAAGGGATACCTTACAGCAAAAGGGCCTTTACACTGTTAGAAAGCCTCATCATTTATGTCGGGGATGATACAAACAAAATTTTAATTCCTTATAGAAAGGGCGGGATTAATCCACCACGGCGGATTAAAGCTCCGTCCTTTCTAACAGGGTTTACATTATTGGAGCTGCTCGTGGCTATGACTCTAATGATGGTAGTTGCAGCATGTCTGTATACGAGCCTGTACACTGGTTTTCGGGCCAGGCGCAGCGCAGAATCAGCGGTGAATCCAACTATTACTGTCGCAAACGCCATCCAAATCCTCAAGCAGGATATATTAGGGGCCGTACCTGCCAACGGTATTCTGGCTGGAGCCTTTCTTGGTGTCGATTCGCAAGATGGTCAAGATTCAGATAGCGACAGTATGACACTATATACAACCCACATCCAAAGCAATGGCGTAACCAATACCGCATACGACAATAAGCTCGTTGGTGGTATAGGTATGATAGAACTGGCTATCGTAAAAGAAAGTGATAGTGAGAACGACAAATGCAAGCTTGTCCGTCGCGTAACAACCAATCTGTTGTCACCGAGGACGGTGGAGCCCGAAGAGCAGGTGCTTTGCCGAAATGTCCGATCGCTGAATATCCAATACTTCGATGGATTCAGTTGGCTCGATGAATGGGACTCGACAGCCCACAATGACACATTGCCGCAGGCGATAAATATTGATCTTCAGATCGAATATAAGCCGCGTGATTCGGCCAAACGAAGCCCGCCCCTCAGGGGCCAGATACGTAGGTTAAGCCAAAGCTTCTCTATACCTTGTGGTGTCTCGGAAAGAGAGGATAGTCAATCACAAACATGAGTACTCTGTACAAACAATTCAATTGGCCCTATCGGGCCAGCTCGTCTCGGCGAAGTCTTAGCCTTAGCCAGGAGGGCAGCGTGCTGATCGTCACGATCTGGGTAGTTTTAGTTATAGCGGGACTTGCTCTTGTCTTTGCACGCTCCATGCGTGTAGCAGCCATTGTGTCAGCGAATTACATCGCTTCGGTGGAAGCCGAGTGCATTGCGGCCGGTGCGGCTGAGTATATTGCGGCGCAGTTAAGCACAGAACAAGAAACCACGACATTGGAAACAAGCACCCCCTTTGAGGCAATGCAGGTAGGAAACGGCTGTTTCTGGGCTTTGCGGTCCAACCTCGAAGACGATAGCGAATTAGACTATGGCTTAACCGACGAAGCAGGCAAGATAAACCTCAACTCTGCTTCTCTGGAGATGCTGCTGAAACTGCCGGGCATGACGGCCGAGCTTGCTGCATCCATCATTGATTGGCGGGATGAAGATAGCGAAATATCTCCTGGTGGAGCTGAGAGTGAGTACTACCTGTTACTTTCGGAACCGTATAACTGCAAGAACGCACCTCTGGAGACTGTCGAAGAAGTTTTATTAATCAAAGGCGCCTCCGAAGATATGCTTTATGGTGAGGACACGAATCTGAATGGCATCCTCGATGACAACGAAAACGACGCTGATTCAAGCGATCCACCTGATAATCGTAACGGCCGGTTGGAAGGTGGCTTCTATGACTATGTAACGGTCTACACTATGCAGGCCAACGTAGATAGCTCCGGCAATAAACGGACTAATATCAATGACATCAGAGGCCAAGAGTTGGGTACAGCACTGCGAGAGATAGTCCCTGATGACCGCTTCTTTCAGATCATGGATAGTCTACGATCGGGCCGACCATTTCAGAACATACTGGAGTTTTACTTCAAAACAGGCTTAACGCTCGATGAATTTGAACAGGTTGCAGATCGGCTCACGACAATTGATGAGGATGTTCTCCTGGGGCTTGTGAATGTAAATACTGCTACGAAAGAGGTGCTGCTGTGTCTGCCCGGGCTACAAGACAGTGACGTCGAGGCGCTGCTGTCCCGCCGCAGCCCTAGTGACGAATTAGATTGCATCACCTGGGTCACGGAGGTGCTGGAGCAGGATAAAGCCATCGCCATTGGCAGCTATATTACAACCAGCTCGTTTCAATACTCGGCTGACATCGTCAGCATCGCAGGTAACGGTCGAGCATATAAACGCTACAAAGCGGTCTTCGACACGCGCGACGATGCACCTCGGATACTCTACTGGAAATCATTAACTCATTTAGGTTGGCCGCTGGACCACGAAATTATCTCGGAATTGCGATCCGGCCACACGTTGGCCACGACGGTTTTTAATAAGAACTGACACAAAAAAATTATGAGCAAAGTGCGAAACATACTGGGGCTTGCATTTGAAGATACTCGAATCATCGTAGCTGAAGTGCGCATGCGAGCCAATCGACCTCATCTTCTTAGGAGTGGTGAATTCGCCTTCCGTAATGGACAATCATTAGAGAATCCATCTGAGTTTGGCCAGGAATTGCGTCGTTTCCTCAAGGCAAATAACTTCTCAGCCAAGGCTGCTATCGTGGGATTACCAGCTAAATGGCTGATAGCTAAGAAAATCACGATTCCGCCCACCAACGAGAACGCCTTGGGACACGTCTTAGGAATCCAGGCTGAAAGAGCCTTCGCACTTGATGTAAAAGACCTTGTGTTTGACTGCTATGGTCAAGCAGACCCCGCCAGAACGAGCACTCTTCTGCTGATGGGAACACAACGTCGCCTCATCAATCAGATAGCCACGCTAACCAAAGCAGCCGGATTGAAAATCCTGGCAATCAGTCCCACAGCCCACGCACTACGCCGTGTTGACAGTGATGGCGACAGCGAACTTAGTATCTATCTTAGGGATGACTATGCTGAGCTCTGGTCTGCTAAGGCGAAGCTTGCATGGATTAAACATTCACCCAGTTCGGCCCAACAGACACAAGAAGAGTGGCGCAAGGCGCTGAAAGCCGAGATCGAACGGCACCTGCTGCTGACGGCTGATAATGGCCAAGGATCAGAACAGCATCGTGTCACCCTGTATGCTAATGCTTCGCTCACAGACGAAGCTATAGAAAAGCTCAGCAACTCTCTATCGGCACACGTAAGGATTGTTGACGGCCATGCCCATCTGCTATCGGCCGGCTTCGATGAGGAGGACCTGGCAAAAGCAGGCGTAAACAGCGCTGCCGCAGTTTTGGCGCTTACCGGCATAGATAATCAACGTCCATTCGTAGACTTCCTGCACTCACGTATGGCCACAAAAAAAACACATGCTCGCAGCAGAATTGTGATATGGGCCGTTGTTGCCTGTGTGATTTTAGTTGCTGGACTAGCAGCTACCGTCAGGCAGTGGCAACAAGACAGACGCGATATTGCAGCGTATACCCAGCAATTAGAGGCTATGGCCGAAGATATTGAGGCCGCCAAGCAAGTAGTTGAACGTATGTCTTACACAACAACATGGACCTCGCATAAACCTGTATTTCTTGAGTGTCTAAACCAATTGACGCAGGCTTTTCCGGCAGAGGGTACGGTGTGGGCAACAAGCCTGGCGATACGTGAAAATAAGCAGGGTCTCATCTCAGGTAAGTCCCTTGGAGAAGACAGTGTCTTAAAGGTGCTGGATTCGATCAAACAAAATAAGGCATTTGAAGATGTCCAAATGCTCTATATGCGAGATGCAGGCAGAGATACGGACGAAGTTTCTTTTGCTATTACCTTCAGCTTCATAGAAAGTAGATAGTACATAATGTTGTCAAGACGCGAGAGAATAATAGCAGTAGCTACAGTCGTCATTCTGGCGGCCCTTGTGGCTGACAGGTTCATTATCACGCCCACGACTGCACGACTACAGCAGTTGGATGCCCAAAAACAACAGTTGCTGGCAGAGTTGAACGAGGCCAAAAATTTGTTCGAGCGACGGAGGCTGATGGAGAAAAAACGGCGACAACTTTTAGGAGATGGTCTCAAGAGTGAATCCGAAGCGGAGAGCCAGGTCCTCCATGCGCTTGGCCAATGGGCACAGAACAGCGGTCTAACTTTGACATCTGTCAAGCCTCAGCGGCTTCTGACGATCAATAAAGGACTACAAGAGATAACCTTTACGGTGGCAGGTAAAGGAAGTCTGCAGGCGACCGCCCAGTTTCTTTGGAACGTAGAAAAGAATTCATTGCCCATCAAAATAAAAGATCTGCAACTGGGCTCTGCCAATGAGAGTGGCGACGACATGTCACTTCAACTGCGATTGTCCGCTTTATATGTGGCTAATCAGAACATACGAGCAGAGGATAAGCTTGATGAAGACAGTTAATCACAAATTCAATGTGCCTATAAGGTACTTTGTACTTTTAGTCTTGCTGAGTACTATCTGTCCATCTCACGCTACTGAAACGTCTGAACAGAAGACAGATGACTTCTGGTCTCAATACAAAATTATCGTGGAACGCAACATCTTCTCCCGCAATCGGGGGCGCAGTGCCACCGTACGCGGAACTCCGGAAGATCGAGCCCGGATACAACAACCAGCACCACAGCTCGAGTCGTACTTTGTTCTCAAAGGAGTTGCCAAAGAAAACGACAAGTTCGCAGCCTTTTTAGAAGATACCCGCGATGGCCATGTGATTCAGGTCATTGCAAACGAGTCAATCGCTCGCGGCAAGATAACTAAACTGACACTTGACTCAGTCATATATCAACGGGATAGCGAAGAGACTCCTGTCAAGGTGGGAGAGACACTGCAAGGCAGACCCGGCGGTGTGGCCTTGACTCTCGACAACCTTTTGAATTGGTCCGAGATGGAATCCACTGCATTAGAGCCACAACCGGCCGAGAGTGCGGAGACACCTGTCGGCGATGATGCCGAAATCCTGAAAAGATTAATGGAAAGACGGAGAAGAGAGCTTGGAGAATAAACCATGCGCATAGCTGCAAACAATCACAATAGTCAGAAGCACGGTCGGA
>Ga0307439_1000643_pt1 | contig 23795 bp, 20 predicted proteins | sample SalMarWE160490MG_FD_202142 | JGI IMG/M metagenome (GOLD analysis project Ga0307439, IMG submission 202142) | Salt marsh sediment microbial communities from the Plum Island Ecosystem LTER, Massachusetts, United States - WE1604-90 | ecosystem: Environmental > Aquatic > Marine > Intertidal zone >... | reverse complement strand
TCATTCTTTTACTTTAAAACAAGCTGGATGGGAATATGTCGATAAAAAGCTTAAAATCAAGAAAATTGGTAATTTTAAAATATTCCTTTCTCGTCCGGTTGAAGGGGGAAATTAAAACAGTAACTATTCGTAAGACTCTTTCAAACAGATGGTATGCTACTTTTTCTTGCGATAAAGTAGCCTCTAAGCCCTTACCTAAAACTGGTAAATCTATCGGAATTGATGTTGGTTGCCTCTCTTTTCTAACTACCTCCAATGGAGAAAAAATTAGTAATCCCAGGTTTTTTCAAAGAGCACAAAAATCTTTAACTCAAAAGCAAAGAAGTTTTTCTCACAGGAAAAAAGGTTCTAGTCGAAGAAATAAAATGAGAATAATGGTAGTTAAAGCTCATGAGAAAATTTTTAATCAAAGAAGAGACTTTCATTTCAAAATTGCTAGAAAACTTTTGCAAGCTAATGACACTATCTATATTGAGAATATGAATCATTTTAAAAGCTTTAGAGCACTTAATCGGTCTATGAGAGATGTAGCCTGGTTTAATTTCTTTAATATTCTTCTTTTTAAAGCGGAAGAAGCTGAGAAAGAGGTTGTTAAAGTGCCTGCCAGGAATACATCTCAAATGTGTTCTAGCTGTGGTAGAACAGTTCAAAAGGATTTGTCTTGCCGTGTCCATAGTTGTCCTTTCTGTGGTTTAATCATAGACCGAGATACTAATGCAGCCCGCAATGTTTTAAGGCTCGGGCAGAGCCTTCAGGGAGCAGGAGCATTGGCTCCTGCGATGAACTGAGAATCCCCCGATTTTAGTCGTGGGGAGTGTCAAAAGAATAATAACCATACCAATGACGGTATCTGGAGAAAAGTTGCACCAAGTGCCGACGCCATTGCTGAGCAAGGATTGAAGTTTTTCAAGAGCAAGGAGTGATGCGAGGCAGGTTATTGAATTGGGAGCTAGAGTAAAGCGGTGGAGAGTGTCTAAATGGCCCGGATGATGAAGGCGGGAGTATTACATAGAGCGGGAGAGATTAGCTGTGAGCTGATACCTGTTCCCGAGATAGGGTCCAAAGAGGTATTGGTGGCCATTAAAGTGGTGGGGATATGTGGATCTGATGTTTCACGTTTTCTAAGGGGCACTTCTCCCTATGGTTTTAAAATCTTGGGACATGAGTGCACTGGTAAGGTGGTTAAGGTAGGAAGCGAGGTTACGGCAGTCAAACTGGGAGAAAGAGTTGCTATTATGCCGGTTATACCGTGTAGACACTGTGATTTTTGCCAAGCCGGCGAATATTCACTATGTGATAATTTTATTCGCCTGGGCACTCGAATAGATGGCTGTTTTGCTGAATACATAAAGGTTAGTCCTGAGAATCTTTTGAAATTACCGCCCACAGTTGATTATGAGTCAACCTCTCTTTTAGAGCCTTCCTCGGTAGCTCTACACACGGTTAAGAGAGCTGGAATCACACCGGGGGACGTAGTAGTTGTGCTCGGCTGTGGGCCTATAGGACTTTTAATCGCTCAATGGACAAAGATTTTAGGGGCAAGGAGGGTTTTCGCCGTGGATATTGCCCAGGTAAAACTGAGAATTGCCAGAAAGACGGGAATAACTGACTGTATAAATGCTAAAGAGGAAGATCCAGTCGAGGTAGTGATGCGGGAAACTCAAGGCAGAGGAGCTGATTTGGTATTTGAGGCTGCTGGATCAGAAACTACCCTGGAGCAGAGTATAAGAATGACCAGAAAATTGGGTAAAGTGGCTCTGGTGGGTCTGGTAGCACAGGACGTGACCTTACCACAAAAGACCATCACCGATGTTCTGCGGCATGAGCTAACCATTTATGGAGTCTATGACGCAGACACCAAACCGGTTCCTTTCAATAGCTGGGAGGCTTCTCTTTATTTCATAGAAACTGGTAGGTTGGACGTAAAATCGCTCATTACTCACCGATTCAAAATCGATGAGATTAAAAGTGTATTTGAAAAAGTGAGCCGAAAAAGAGAAGATTTTAACAAAGTTCTCTTTGTATTTTAAAAATTGTGGGTCCATCGCTCTAAGGAAGCTGCGCTAAAAATTCAAATGATTGACGAATCTGCTCGCCTTTGTAAAATGCGTTTAAGAGTAGATTAGAACTAAAGCGAAGGGAGTCTTAAATGCTAAAGAAATTCATTAATGATCCGGATAAGGTTGTGGATGAGATGCTGGAGGGATTTTTAGAAGCCCATGGGAATCAGATAAGAAGATTAAAGACCTCAAGGGCTGTGGTGCGAAGAGAAGCTCCCATAAAGAGTAAAGTAGGTTTAGTTACCGGTGGAGGTTCAGGACATAAGCCAGCTTTTATTGGGTATGTGGGAGAAGGATTAATGGACGGGGTAGCTGTGGGTAATATTTTTGCTTCCCCCTCTGCTCAACAGATTTATGATACCATTAAAGCTGTAGACAGTGGAGAAGGAGTTCTCTGTGTATTAGGGAATTATTCGGGAGACATTATGAACTTTGATATGGCCTCTGACATGGCCAAGGAAGAGGGAATAAAGGTCGAACAGGTAATCATAAATGATGATGTAGGATCAGGCTCACGTGATCAAATGAAGAATCGTAGAGGAGTAGCTGGAGAAGTGGTTGTCTGGAAAGCTATTGGAGCTAAAGCTGCCCAAGGTGCAAATCTTGAAGAGGTAAAGAAGGTTGCCGAGAAGGTCAATGCTAGTACCAGAAGTATGGGGGTGGCCCATTCTCCCTGTGCTGTACCATCTATGAAATACGGTGGAGAGGAAACTTTTCATCTGGATGAAGATGAAATGGAGATAGGGGTTGGCCATCATGGAGAACCAGGGGTGGAGAAAACCAAGATGAAGAGTGCCGATGAAGTCACCCAGATTCTGGCGGAGAAGGTTTTGGAGGACCTACCCTTTAAAGCCGCCGATGAGGTTAGCGTGCTCATTAGTGGTCTTGGTTCTACTGCCTTGTTGGAACTATATATAGTTTATCGAAAATTGGCGCAGATTTTAAAGAAAAGGAAAATAAAAATCTATAGATCCTATATTGGCGAGTTTTTTACCTCCCTGGAGATGGGTGGATTTTCTATTACCCTCACCAGGCTGGATGATGAACTAAAGAGGCTCCTGGATGCTCCAGCAAATTCGCCTCTTTTTGTTCAAGTCTAAAAAATCACAAATCTTTAAAAGAGGAAAAAAATGAGGGTAGCTATTGGTGCCGATCATAATGGTCTGGGGCTAAAAAAGATCATTATAGAGTTTTTGAAGGGAAAGAATGTCGAATATGAGGACTTTGGAACTAAGACTTTCGCCCCGGTTGATTATCCGGATATAGCTAAGAAAGTAGCAGAAGCTGTGGCTCAGGGTAAGTTCTCACGAGGGATCTTGATTTGTGGAACCGGTCTGGGTATGGATATCGCAGCTAATAAGGTGAGAGGAATAAGGGCAACTGTCTGTCATGATTTATATTCTGCGGAGAGGTCAAGAAAGAGTAATGATGCTCAAATAATGACCATGGGAGCTCAAATAATCGGGCCTGAGCTGGCGAAAAAGTTGGTTGAAGTATGGCTTAACTCGGAGTTTCAAGGAGGAAGATCAGCCCCCAAGGTAAGAAAGATAATGGAGATTGAGAAAGAGAACTTCTCTTGAAGGAAAGTAACCATGTCTGACAAAGAAACCTCGTATAGTAAAGTGAAAAAGATGCTGGAAGGAATTGTTGATACCCTCGAGGAGAAAAAAGAGTATTTAAATAGGCTCGACGCAGAGATCGGAGACGGAGACCATGGAAGAACCGTTTTCGAGGCCTTTGAAAAAGGATTGGATAAAATTAAGTTGGAAAAAAAGGATTCTGATGTAGGAAATCTACTGAAAGAGGTGGGAAGAACCATAGCCTTTTCTGGTGGTGCTGCTACCGGCCCTTTATTTGGAACAGCCTTCATCGAAGTGGGAAAGGCAATCGAGGGAAGGCGGGAGATCAGGCTGGAGGATTGGTCAAGGTCGGTTAAAGCGGCTGAAGAAGGTATTAAAAAGAGAGGTAGGGCACAGGTGGGAGAAAAAACTATGCTGGATACTGTTCATTCGGTAAGCGAGTCGTTGCAAAAATCAGTAGATCGAAAGGAATCTTTGGAGAAGGCGCTAGTAAATGCTGAAAAAGCTGCTCGGGAAGGTATGGAATCTACTAAGGATATAGTTTCCAGGCGGGGACGATCCAGCCGGTTAGGGGAAAGAACTAAAGGTCACCTCGATCCCGGAGCAGCTTCCAGCTACTATATTTTAAAATCAATTATAAAAGATTGTCTTGATGTATGAAATCCTATAAGGGTCTATGTCAAAATTCAGGAGGTGAGCAAAATCAAAGCAGTAGTTATCTATGGAAAAGAGGATTTTAGATATGAGGAGGTTGAGCAGCCTAAAGCTGGAGAAAATGAGGTGGTGATAAAGGTAGGAAGAGGCGGGATATGTGCCGCTGATCCTAAGATCTTTCATGGGAAAGCCTATTTTAGTCAGGTAGTCTATGATCATGCTCCCATTGTGGCTGGACATGAGTTTATTGGTGAGGTGGTTGAACTAGGACCTGGAGCAAAAGAAAAATATGGTTTAGAGATAGGTGACAAGGCTATAGCTGAGCAAATAGTCCCCTGCGGGGAGTGCTATTTCTGTAGGCGCGGGCTGTATCATATGTGTGATGTGCATGAAGTTTTCGGAGTTTCCGGGCCAAATGGAGGTTGGGCCGATTATTTGAAATACCCCGATCGGAGCCTGATCTGGAAAGTCCCTAAAGATCTACCCTATGAGGTAGCTATTGCTATAGAACCTTTGGCCTGTGCTATCCATGGGGTGGAGAGAGCAAATCTTCAGCTAGGGGATGTCGCTGTAATAACCGGAGCTGGAGCCATTGGGCTCTTTATGCTTCAGGTGGCAAAACTTAAAAATCCCAAGCTATTAATTGTGTCGGATCCGGTGGATTCCCGATTAAAAATAGCCAAAGAATTGAGTGCAGATGTAACTATTAATCCAGCTAATCTTAATCTTGTCGAGCAGGTGAGAGATCTAACCAATGGTTTGGGCTGTGATGTAGTTCTGGAGGCTAGTGGAAGCTCGGCAGCCGTCGAGCAAGCGGTCCAGATGCTTCGTCGTCGGGGCAGGTTAATGGAATTCGGTGTATTCGCTGAGAAAACCTGCATAGATTTTAGTATAATCAGCGATATAAAGGAACTGGAGATTGTGGGTGGACATCTGGGTGCCTACACCTATCCTTTGGCTATCCGCTACCTCAGTGAAGGATTGGTTAAGACTGACAGGATAGTGACTCATAACTTTCTACTGGAGGAATGGAGAGAGGCTATAGAAACTGCCGAGAGAAGAACCGATAATGCTATTAAGGTAACCATGACGCCGGGGTCCTCGTAAAGTGTCGGAGAAATTTCTTCTAGGAATAGATGTCGGGACTTCCGTGGTCAAGACGGTTATTTTTGACCGGGAAGGGGAAGGGGTATCTTTTTCCAGTAAAAAGCTATCCATTGAAACGGCAAAGCCTGGTTGGGCTGAACAGGATATGAATGAAGTATGGCAGGCAGTGAAGGAGACAATCCAAGAATCGCTCAAAAAGAGCGGTCTGGCGGCTAGCAATATTGCCGTGGTAGGAATTAGTGGTCAGGGTGATGGTTGTCGATTGGTGGATAAGCATTTGAAACCGGTAAGAAAAGCCATTCTCTGGCTAGATGGCCGTGCCGGTGAGGTGGTCACTCGTTGGGAAAAAGAAGGTACTGATTTAGCCGGATTTCGAATTAGCGGGTCCGCTACTTTCTCAGGAACCCCAGCGGCTATTATTAAATGGCTGGAAAAGAACGAACCCCATTCACTGAAGAAGGCCAAACATTTCCTCTTCGCCAAAGACTGGATTAAGTTAAAGCTCTCAGGCAAGGTAAGCACTGATCCGTCTGATGCCTCAAGGGCTCCCATCAACATCAAGGATAGGGTTTATTCTGATGAGCTATTCAAGCTTTTTGGTTTGTCAGCTTATCAAGATTTGTTTCCGAGAATTATTCCCTCCCTCGAGGTGGCGGGTGATGTAAGCTCTGAGGCATCTGAAGAGGTTGGCCTAAAGGAAGGGACACCCATTATCTCCGGGATGATTGATGTGGTGGCTACTCCGGTAGGGCTGGGGGCCATCTATGACGGGCAGGCCTTCTCTATTGTTGGCACTACCTGCTTTAATGCAGTGGTTACTGATCAGCTCATTTTGGAGCCTGTTGGTGTGGGGATGACTCTGGTTCACGCTTTGCCCGACAAATTCGTACGCTCCATGCCCAGCATGGCCGGAACACCTAATCTTGATTGGTTTATCAAGGAATTTTGTTCATCTGAGGTTGAGGTAGCTAAAAAAGAGAAGGGAAACCTTTACAAGGTCTTGGAGGAAAAGGTAAAAGAGGTTTCCCTGGGTTCAGAGGGGGTTCTCTATCATCCCTATATAAATCCAGGTGGTGAACGAGCCCCTTTTGTCAAACCATCTGCCAGAGCACAATTTTTCGGCATCAGTTCGAGACATAGTCGCTGGCATCTGCTTCGATCTGTTTACGAGGGAGTAGCTCTTTCTATGCTCGATTGTTTCAAACACATACCAGTTCAAATTTCCGAGGTAGCACTCACTGGTGGAGGAGCAAAAAGTAGCCTCTGGTGTCAGATCTTTGCTGATGTCACTGGAAAGACTATTAAGACTCTTCGAACCACTGAACTAGGGGCACTTGGTGCTGCCATCGGTGGCGGAGTTGCAGTAGGAATTTATCCTCATATGGAGGATGCAGTAAAAAGAGTAGTGAAGCTTGAAAAGGAATATTATCCTCATCCAGAGAATCACCAAAAATATCAACTCATTTACCAGCTTTATCAGAACCTTTACCAGAAGGTCTGGGATGATTGGGATATGAGATTGAAAGTGATAGGCGCAGCTTAGGAAGGAGTTTTTAGAGAATGGAAAAAATGAAAGCGGCTATATTTTATGCTCCGGGAGATGTTCGGATTGAGGAAGTTGAAGTACCTCGAGTAGGGGATAAGGAAGTTCTGGTGAGGGTCAAGACAGCTTTGACCTGTGGAACAGATGTCAAAAGTTATCGCAGGGGCTATTCTTTATTTAAGCCTCCCTGCCTTTTTGGCCACGAATGGGCCGGGGATGTAGTTGAAGTGGGAGAAAATGTCTCTGGATTCAAGGAGGGGATGAGGGTAGTGGGGCATAATACTGCACCCTGCGGGAGATGTTATTATTGCAAGAAGGGTTATCACAGCATGTGTGAGCATCTGATGGATAATTTATTGTTAGGTGCCTATGCCGAATATATTAAAGTTCCCTCGGCTATTGTTGAGCAGAACCTATTTGAGATCCCCGATGAAATTTCCTATAAGGCAGCCGCGCTTTTAGAACCCTTGTCCTGTGTAGTTTATGGCACTGATGAGATTGGTATACAATTGGGTGATACGGTGGTTATAAATGGTGCCGGACCCATTGGTCTTATGTTTGTAAGATTGGCCAAACTCAAAGGGGCAAGAGTGATTAGCTGTGATCTCTCGGAGCAAAGGCTTGCTGTTGCCCAAAAGATGGGAGCTGACGAGACGATAAATGTCTCCCACACAAAAGATCAAGTAGCCTCAGTACAAGAGCTCACAGAAGACAAAAGGGGAGTGGATGTAGCCATAGAGGCAACTGGATTCCCTAAAGTCTGGGAGATGACCATACTCATGGCAAGAAAAGCAGGTAAGGTTCTTCTCTTTGGGGGCTGCAAAGCCGGTACCACTATCACGGTAGGTACAGAACTTCTGCATTACTCCCAACTCACTTTAAAAGGTGTTTTTCATACTACACCCCGTCATGTAAAGACAGCCTATGATTTGATTACTCGTTGCATGATGCCGGAGGATTTACTGGTGACCGACGAGGTTCCCCTTAGTGAGACAGTAAAGGCCCTCGAGATGCATCTTCATCAGGCTGGAATTAAGATAGCCATAGTTCCTTAGCTATTTTGACAATTGCGCAAGGTATTGTAAAATTTAACGTGGTTATGTTCAAGAGGGTCAAAATATTAAAGGAAGGAGGTGGTGATCTGTAACCAAGATAGGCCCTACTTGGACGTAAATGAAAAGATCTTCTTCAAGGAAGATCTTGAGATTAAGACATGTAAAGGAGGAAGAGTATGAAGGCTAGAACTCTAGTCAGTTTAGTGGTGATTGTTGGTTTGATGCTTGCTTTCGGTATGCCAGCTCCGGCAGCTCGGGCAGAAAAGCCACTCAAAGCAGCGCTTCTCATCTGCAGCATGGCCTTTCCCTTCTTTGGAGCCATGATAGATGGAGCCAAGCAAGCGGGCAAGGAATTCAATGTGGAGGTTACCCCTTACGATGGAGAAAATAAGCCAGGATTACAGACCTCCCAGGTTGAAGATGCTATCGCTGCCAAATACGATGCCATATTGCTTAACCCGGTTTCTGCAGAGGCATTGGTACCGGCTGTCAAAAAGGCAAATGCAGCAGGAATACCAGTGTTCAGTCTGGATAGGGACGTTGTGGGAGGAGATCGGGTATGCTATATCGGCACTAGCAATGTAAAAGCAGCCGAAGAAGGAGCAAAGACCCTGTTGAAAGCCCTTGAGGCCTCAGGAAAGTCAAAGCCCTGGAGAATTGTACATCTTTGGGGAACTCCTGGAGCTTCTTCTGCTATGGAGAGATCAGAGGGTGTCCATAATGTACTGGATCCGCTGGTAAAAAATAATACTGTAGAGATGGTTGCCGATTTGACAGCACAGTTTAATAAGCCTACGGGAATGAAGGTTATGGAAGATATCCTGGCCACTACCAGCGATATAGATGCAGTCATTACAGGAAATGATGATATGGCACTGGGAGCACTGGAAGCATTAAAAGGAGCGGGTGTAAAGGTTGGATTTCCCGACGGAGTAATCATAGTGGGATTTGACGCCATTGATGATGCAGTGGCTGCGGTTGAGAGGGGTGAAATGTACGTCACCGTTGCCCAATCACCGTATGTTATGGGCTACTGGGGAGTGGAGGCTATGGCAAAATACGTAAGAGAAGGATGGACCCCACCGCCAGGTACTCCTGTGTATGAACCGACCGGGGGAATCTTTATAAAAACACCTACGGTCATGATTTTACCTTTCAAACAGTTAGTGGATAGTCTAACCAGGACCCCATCAGCGCTTCCATCCAAGTAGAGCCCGGAGTTCGGTCAATTAACGATGGAGGGGAAGGTAAGGAATTACCTTCCCCTTACACTAACCTAACCTTCATAAGTTGATAGATAATGGAGGGTAAGGAGGAGGAGGGTGGTAGAAATCCCTTTGGTTGAAATGAAAGGTATATCCAAAAGCTTTGGTGCCGTCAAAGCCTTGCAAAGAGTGGATCTAGAACTAAACCATGGGGAAGTTCTGGGCTTGGTGGGTGACAATGCTGCCGGAAAGTCGACCCTGGTAAAAATCCTGAGTGGTGTATACACTCCTGACGAAGGAGAAATCTTTATCCAGGGGCAAAGGGTGGAATTTGCCTCTCCAGCAGATTCGAGAAGGCTGGGAATCGAGATGATCTATCAGGATCTTGCTATTGTACCCAATCTCAGTATTGCCGGCAACATTTTCCTGGGACGAGAACCGGTAAAAAGCTTTCTGGGAATTAAAATACTGGATAAGAGAAAAATGATAGAACAATCTCGTCAGGCAATAGGGCGACTCGATGTGGATATTCGTTCAACCAAACTAAGCAGTGCAGGCCTTTCCGGCGGACAGCAACAGGCAGTAGCTGTAGGAAGGGCTATTTTCTTTAATCCTAGAGTAGTTATTATGGATGAGCCTACGGCTGCTTTGTCAGTCAAGGGGATAAAGAAGGTACTGGAACTGGTAAGAGAGCTTGAAGAAAGGGGTATTTCTATAATACTTATCAGTCATCGGCTCCCCAACATTTTTGCCGTGACCGATCGAGTTATTATCTTAAGGACTGGAAGACGGGTGGGAGAGAGAATTACTAAAGATACCACCCCCGAAGAAATTATAGATTTGATGGTAGGAATGGATTGAAGCAAGACAAACTAGAGATAGCCAGGGGCTTTAAAAATTGCTGTACCCGTATAACTAGTGGTTTGAGAAAATTTGGTCAATTTCGAGAGGCTCCTTCATTGGTGGCGCTCCTGGGGATTATCTTGATTTCCTCTTTGCTTTCTCCTCACTTCTTTACCGGAACCAATATTAAAAATATTCTCACTCAGGTTTCCATTATTGCTATATTAGCCATGGGCGAAGCCTACGTTATCTTAACGGGAGGAATTGATCTTTCCCTGGGGTCTGTGTTAGCCTTGGTGAGTGTTTTAATAGCTGGGTGCATGAAATGGATGAATTTACCGGTTTACCTGGCGGTAACTGCCGGACTGGGGGTGGGAACTCTCTGCGGTCTAACCAGTGGTCTTCTGGTGACCAAGGTTAAAATCCCTTCTTTCATTGCTACTCTGGCTATGATGGCTATAGCACGGGGTCTAGCACTAATATATGCAAAGGGAGTTCCCATATCCATGTTTCCTCCTGAATTCAGGATAATTGCCCGATATTTGGGACCCATCTCCGTGCTTACGCTCATTATGATTGGCATGTATGTAATCGGTCAACTGATATTGTCCTGGACCCGAACCGGTCAATATATTCATGCTACTGGTGGACATGAAGAAGCTACCAGGTACCTGGGAGTAAATGTGGATAGAGTAAAGCTATTTGCCTTTGCTTTCTCTGGATTCTGTGCTGCAGTGGGAGGTGTTATGTTGACTGCCCGAATGGATTCAGCATATCCTAATGTGGGACAAGGGTATGAACTTGATGCCATAGGTTCGGCTGTCCTGGGTGGTATAAGCTTTACCGGGGGTGTGGGGTCTGTGGGAGGGGCCTTTATGGGGGCTCTGGTTATAACCATATTGGGAAATTTGTTAAATCTACTTCGTGTTTCAGGATTTTACCAATATGTTTTTAAAGGCATAATACTAGCAGTAGCAGCCTTATCTCTTTCCCGAGGAGTAAAATACGCTAAATAGATGGAGGAAAATCTCGCTGGATGAGTAAGGTAAGGTTGAACCATGATGAAGATAATAGATCTTAGTGTTCCTTTAGAGAATTATTCATTTGATCCCTGGCCTCCAAGAATCTTTTATTTGAAACATCGCTCAGGTGCTAAGTATGTGGGTAAACGCGTAGGCAGGGGAGTTGATGAGTTTCCCGGGAAAATTGGTTTTGCCTGGGAAGAGGTAAAGCTAACTACCCACACTGGTACACATCTGGTGGCTCCCTGGCATTTCGCCCCCACTACTGAGGGCAGACCTGCCAAAACAATCGATGAGATACCGCTAGATTGGTGTTATGGAGATGGAGTCGTCCTTGATCTTACCCGAAAGAAAACCGGCCAGCTAATTACCGTCTCTGATCTTAAGGACGTTCTTTCTAAAATAGACTATGAGATTAAAGCAAAAGATATCGTTCTTATCAGAACCGATGCTGATAAACATTTCAACAAGCCAGATTACGGGAGTGTACATTCCGGAGTAAGCAGAGAAGCTATTAAGTGGATGATTGAACGGGGTGTAAAGATAATCGGTATGGATGGATATGGTCTTGATAGAAAACTTACCCCGAAAGAAGATCTGAAAGATCTCTTCCAGGCCCATTTTGTAGGGAGAGAAAAGGAATATTGTCAAATTGAGCAGTTGGCAAATCTAGACAAAATTCCCAAACCTTATGGATTCAAGGTCGCCGTTTTTCCAATAAAGATCGAGGGAGCTAGTGCGGGATGGGTACGAGCTGTTGCACTGGTACCATGAGAAACGGATCGGTAATGGTGAGCCTTGTTGGTTGAGGCAAAGGAAGATTGGTTTATTAGTATTGAGAAGATTTAAACGGGTATCGAGGGGAAGAGTCCGGGGATATTTCTTATTAAAAAAGGAGGAAGATGATGGATAAAGAAAAAGTTGCTGTTGGCTTATGGTTGTTTGGGAAACTTTCAGACCGATTCGCGACCTACCATGGATCTAGAACCTTGGAGGAGAAGATGGAAGAGGCCTCTAAGATAAAACAGATTCAGGGTCTGGAGGTAATGTATCCAGTTGATTTTAAAGACGAGGAAATCGATAAATTTAAGGGTCTTCTTAAGGGGCATAACTTAAAAGTTGTCTCAGTGATCGCGGATCATTTCTGCGACCCCAAATGGATGCATGGCTCTTTTACCTCCTCAGACAGAAAGATAAGGGAAGATGCTATTCAGCTTACCAAAAGAGCAATGGATGTATCGAGACAGCTAGAGTGTCCTCAAGTCAACCTATGGCTGGGGCAAGATGGCTATGACTATCTATTTCAGACAGACTATAAGGTTAGTTGGGATTGGTTGATCGAAGGGATAAAAACTTGTGCAGAGTATCAACCAGAGGTTAAAGTAGCCGTAGAGTATAAAATAAAAGAACCCCGAACTCATATATTCATTAGTACAGTGGGCAAAGCATTGCTGCTGGCTAATGCTGTAAATCTAAAAAATGTGGGAGTAACGCTTGATATCGGCCATGCTCTTTTCTGTGGTGAAAATCCATCAGAATCTTTGATTTTGCTGGACAGGTGGGGAAAGCTTTTTCACCTTCACCTCAATGATAATTACCGGGAATGGGATCATGACATGATTGTGGGTTCGGTCAACTTTTGGGACTATCTGGAACTGTTCTTCTGGCTAAAGAAAATCAAGTACGAAGGCTGGTTTTCCCTCGATGTTTATCCCTACCGGGAGGACGTGGCAAGCGCTTGCCAGCAATCTATAGAGAACATGCGCACTTTAGTGGGACTGGTTGACAAACTGGGTGTGGAGAGATTAACTACCCTAGTTCAGGAAAGGGATGCTGCTAAGACAGCCGAGGTACTTAGAGGTATCTTTAAATAGCAGAATTTCTAAGGAAATTCTGCTCCTAGAGAAGAGGTAGCTAATTGTCTTTTTTAATGGGGATAGATCTGGGGACGACGGGTTGTAAGGTAATTTTGTATGATACCAATAAAAAAAATATCTGCAGATCCTATGAGGAGTACAGCCTGAGTACTCCCAGAGCAGGATGGGTTGAACAAGATCCCGAGATTTGGTGGGATGCTACTAAGAAATCGATAAAGAGGGCGTTATTTCTTTCTAAAGCCCACCCAGCGGACATAGAAGCCATTGGGTTATGTGGACAGATGCACACTCATGTCTTGCTGGATAAAGCTGGCAGACCCTTAAGACCAGCCATAAGCTGGATGGATCAGAGAAGTGGCCGCCAGGTGGAAAGTTTGAAGAGTAAGATAGGTACAGAATTTATTTTTGATCAAACAGCCAATTTTCCCACTACCACCTACACTCTTCCTCAGCTACTCTGGGTGAGAGAAAACGAGCCGGAAACTTTTGCTAGAACCTCTAAGCTATTGGTGGCGAAAGACTATATAAAATTTAGACTAACCGATGAGATGTCTACCGATCCCTCAGAGGCTAGCGGAACTCTTCTTTTTGACGTTGCTCATAGAAGATGGTCCGAGGAGCTTCTTCATGAGGTCGGTTTGCCAGGGGATATTTTACCGCAGTTAACCAGTTCTACTGATATAGTAGGCAAAATTACCCAAACCACAGCTATTAAGACAGGACTTATCTCCGGAATTCCTGTGATTTCAGGAGGGGGGGACTGTGCCACTGAAGCCGTGGGTGCGGGGATTATAGAGGAAGGACAGATGGTTACTGTAATTGGTACAGCCGGTGTGGTCTATATTTGTAGCCATTCACCTCGTCCAGATCCACGGTTTAGGGCTCTGTGTTGGTATCACGCCGTGGAGGATCAATGGATAACTATTGCAGTGATGCAGTCCACCGGGTATGCTTTAAAATGGTTCAGAGATAATTTTAGTTGGGAAGAGAAGGATTTAGCTGAATCTCGAAAAGAAGATGTATACGAGGTTCTGGGTAAGAAGGCGGCCACGGTACCTGCCGGCTGTGAAGGATTAATATTTTTGCCTTATTTAATGGGGGAGAGAAGTCCTCACTGGGACTCAGATGCCAGAGGGGTATTTTATGGTTTTTCCATGCACCACACCAAAGCATATTTTATCAGGTCCATTATGGAAGGAGTGGCTTACGCCATTAGAGAGAATGCTGAAGTTATTCAAAATCTTGGAGTGAAAGCCAGAGAGGTGCGTGCTTTAGGGGGAGGTAACAAAAGTAAACTCTGGAGACAGATACAGGCTGATGTAATGGGTAGAAGAATACTTAAGGTTGTTCCCGAGGAAGGAGCAGCCTGGGGAGCTGTGATCTTGGCCGGGGTTGGGGTAGGGCTATACGGTTCCGTACCTCAGGCAGTAAAGGAGATGGTAAAGGTAATAAGTGAAAATGAGCCGGATGAGGTAAGACATAGGGGGTATAATGATTGGTATGGAGTCTACCGGCAGCTTTATCAACGTCTGGCTCCGGTCTATAAAACAACCGCTGAGATCCTAAGAAAAGAAAATATAAATTCCATTTGATAAATTAAGGAAGGAGGACCCAGGATGGGGGTAATTCATAAGTTTCAGGGTGATCCCGACCGCTTTGATTGGGAGGGGATAATTCCGAAGGGATATGAATCTAAGGATATCAGGGGGGCCACGGTGAGATGGCTAATAAGCGAAAATGAAAAAGCTCCCTATTTTGCCATGAGGTATTTTGAAGTAGAACCAGGAGGTTGGACGGATTTAGGGCGTCATGCCCATGATCATGGAGTAATAATTTTGAAAGGAAAAGGTAAGGTGCTGCTTGGCGAAAAAGAGTCGGAGATTTCCTTTGGCGATGTTGTTTACGTTCCTCCTAACGAGTTACATCAGTTCAAGAATACAGGGGATGAGCCTTTCGGTTTTATCTGCGTAATTCCTAATAAAGATATATTGAGTAAAATAAAGGCCGAAGGTAGCCGCAATCTTTAGGTTGCGCTGTTTTACGCAGGCTCTGAGCCTTGCGGCTACCCAATTAAAGAAGGAGGAAATTAAAGTGGTAAGAGAGATCATTTTACTGCCCGAGTTTACCCCCGGGTTTGTTCAAATAAAAGATAAGATCCCTAAATTTCAATATAGAAAGTCATTAGCCGAAGACTTAAGCCAAAGAGACCTCACCAAAGAGAAATGTATAGATTTACTTAAATGTATGCTCTTCATCAGGAATCTCGAGGAAATGATTTGTGAGTTAAGGGAAAAGAAAGGTAGGTATGGTCCTATGAAATATCTCTATATTGGGGCAACTCATGTCTCAATCGGTCAGGAAGCAACTTCTGTGCTTCTAATCCAAGAGTGAAATTCACAATGTAAGACCCGACCCCTCGTCGCTCACCTGAATTGGAGAAAAGCGTCATTCCTCAGGAAGCTGGTATAGTTAAAGCAGTGAGAGATCTAGTTCGATAGAGAAAAGAGTTTAACACTTTCCACAGTCCTTCCTCATAATTATCTTACACTTTTTTCTTGACAAACTCTTCTTTGTGCATTATTGTGATATATCGAGTACAAGAGAATGAGAGATCCTGGTCTATATCTGTCAAGGAAAAGATTCTTATAGCCTTCCTCGTCCTTCAAAGTGTCCCCATTGTGGGTTTGAGAAGATATATAAAAATGGCACCTATAAGATAAGGTCAGAAAGATTATTTGAGCAGTTAAAAAAAGACAAAGAAATAGAGATAACAGTTCATCTGTCCTTACTGCAGAAGTTCTGTTTATATGCCAGAGAAAAAAAGAAAAATAATTCTTTTTTAATACCACCCCGTCATAGGATTTATCCCCAAAAGGAATTTTCAAACTAAAACAAACTCATTATAGTGTAAAATGATTACGAATTTTTAGGAGCGTGTTCACGGTAGAATAAACAATATCTCTTTTATTTCTCCTAAAAGTCCCTTGAACGCTAGGTTACTTACAATTTTTCTGCATTTAATTTGTTGACTTGACATTTAGGTATAATGATATAAAATACAATTGTTAAATTATTTAACAATAGTTCAAAGAGGGTCTTGTGAATTATCAAAATGAGGATTTAATGATGAGAGCAGCTTGGTTGTACTTCATTGAAGGATTAACCCAAGAGGAAATTGGGAATTCATTAGGACTATCTCGCTTAAAAGCGCTGAGATTGATTTCTCAAGCTCGGGAAGAAAATAAAGTACATATAGAGATTTCTCACCCTATTGCAAGATGCTTGGAGATGGAGAAAAGATTAAAAGAAATATTTAACTTAAGGGACGTTATTGTAGTACCCAAGCCTCATAATCCTAAAGATTTGAAGCTCTTTCTAGGTAAAGGTGCCGCAGGGTTGTTAGATAGAATCATTAAGGATGGTCAGAGTTTAGCACTAGGTTGGGGAACAACTCTTTTTCATACAGTGAGTTTTGTCAAAGAAAAAACATTACCTCATTTAAAAATCATTTCCATAAGTGGAGGAATTTCTCAGCAAGATAATGAAAATACTTACGAAATAGTTCGCACATTATCTACAAAACTAGGAGCTCAATGCTATTACATCTCTGCACCCACCTTTGTCGATTCTGGAAAAAGTAAAAATGTAATTGTCTTACAAAGAAATATTTCAGATACTCTAAAAATGGCAAGGAGTGCTGATTTTGCATTAGTTGGGGTTGGTGCTGTAGGTCCGCAGGTATCATTGGTTAAGGCAGGGTTTTTAAAGGACCAGGATATAAAGCATTTGCAGGACTTAGGGGCAGAGGGAGAGATAATTGGGCATTTTGTGGATAAAGATGGAGAAATAGTAGACCAGAGTTACAGCGATAGAGTAATCGGATTAAGTTTATCAGATCTGAAGAAAGCTAAGTGTCCTATAGGCATTGCAGGAGGATCTAAAAAAGTTAAGGCTATTAAAGCAGTGTTGAGAAATTGTCTTATTAAGGTGCTGGTTACTGACGAGAAGACTGCAGAGAATCTTATTCGGGGTCGCTATAAACAAAGAACTAGAAGCAAGTAGATAAATCTAATACTGTCTATTTAAAGAAGATGATATAGGCAAGATATACTCTCAGGTAGGCCAGATAAAACGAGAACTTAAGCTTTTTTACGCTGAGAATAAAGATGAGGGAGTTACCCTGATGCTGGGGTTTACTGAAAGAAATTCTTCTGCGCTTTTATCATAGCTCCTTGGCAACCTGTTCTACCAGAACCCCAACAATATAGGAAGCTTTCTTAATAAGAGGGTAAAAGCTAGAAATTAGAGCCGAAAGAGGGTGAGACATTAGGTAGACCAAATCCAGCTTGGGGTAAAGGAAAGCTTTCAAAGAAAGCGTTAAATAATTGCGTTTTCCTACTGAAAACTTTTACGGAAATTTGAACCATTTTGCAAGACCCAAAATAAGTATTTATGAGAAAATTAGAGAAGCTAAAAATAGGGCCAGAAGGAGGTGAAAAGCAGGTAGGCCGTTAGATGGGATAAGAGAAAGCTTCTGAAGAAAGAAAAGCGTTAAATAAATAATTAGATTTCTTTTTAGAAGCTTTCAGGGAAAAATGAACCAAGTCAAAATGAACAATGTTACAATAGTAGAACAAAAATACAATTGATACGCGAAAATTGAGAAAGTGATGAGAGATACCGGGAAGTAGGGAGACAGAGAAAAACTGTAAGCAAAGGGAGGTAAAAATGAGAGAAAGGTTGTTTAAGTGGGGACGAAGAACAGTGGTGATAGTATTATCAGTAAGTTTAATTTCAATAGTGGCTTCCGTCGCTTTTGCCAAATTCCCCAAGCCGGCCGATTTCATCGACGCTAAGTACATTAAGGAATATGCCATTCCTGAGTATTTCGTGCCCGATGATAAGGACTGGGTAAGACAGCAGGACTGGGATGCTATCAAGGAGGAATTTGCCGGGACAGTTATTCGCCACGCCTCTGAAGGAGTAGACATTGCCGCTCCTCTTATGTTCAAGGATATGTTTGAGGAGCTCTCCGGGATTAAGGTGGAGATAACGGGTATCCCGGCCGATGTTTTCTTTGAGAAGCTGATGATGGAGTTTCTTTCGGGAACCAGGAGATATGATGCGGTCGAATTTTACGCTGAATGGCTGGGGTCTTACGCTGAGCCTGGATTTCTCTATGAGCTTAGCGATTTTCTGAAAAAATGGAAAGTGGATATTGCTGATTTTCATCCGGTTTACTGGAAGAGCTACTCACTCTGGGATGGCAAGCCCTATGCTTTCGCCTATGATTCCGATTGCCATTTGCTGCACTGGAGAAAAACACTCTATGATATGGCTGGCCTGGCTGGACCTCCCAAGACCTACGACGAGGTTTTGGCAAATGCTAAGAAACTGACCATGGATACCGACGGTGATGGGAAAATAGATGTTTACGGCTTCGGTATGCCGGCCGGTCGAGGAATGTGGAGTTTCTACTATGGTCAGGATATTTTAGGGGCCTACGGGGCAACTCTCTTTACTTCTGACTGGAGACCTGGTTTTAACAATCCCGAGGGTAAAGCTGCCCTAAAGATGTTTAAAGAGCTGACTGAATACTCTCCTCCGGGTGTCACCGGATGGAACTATGCTATGTGCCGAGAGGCCTGGCTGGCTGGAAAAATGGCTCAGGTGATGCAGTGGCAGTGTGTGGGTAAACAGGCTCATCTTGCTGAAATGTCCAGAATCTGGGCTGAAGATGTCAGACATGATGTGCTTCCCAAGGGTTCAGGACCTAAGGCCAAGGTAGCTCCAGCTCTAGCTGCTGGCTCTGCTTTGGGAGTCACCGCTGATGCCAAGAATCCTGAGGCGGCTTTCCTCTGGTTGTCTTTCCTGAACAGTGCCGAAACTCAATGTATCTACTCCGCAGCGGGAACGGGTGTCGAGCCTTCTCACATTTCATCTTTGACTAGCCCTGCTTTTCAGCGAGCAAATCCCACAGTAAAAGCTTGGTTGGCTTCACTTCCCGTAGCCACAGCTATTCCCAGGATTCCTGAAGTCAACGACCTTCAGATTTCTCTAGGTATAGCTATAAACGAGTATCTTACCGGGTCTATGGCCTTAGATAATGCCCTGGAGGGAGCAGAGAAATACTGGGATCGATTGATGAAGAAAGCCGGTTATTACAAGCCAGGAGTAAAACCTGCTCCGCCATTTGTAGTAGCAGATTGGTAGTAGAATAATTAATAAATCTCCCTAATTTCCCTGTATCTATATAAGAGAGTGTTCGATGTCAGGAGAGAAGGTGTTGAGAAGGATACCTTCTCTCCTGCTTGTCTTAAAACTAAGGGTTCCTTTATGAAACTAAAAAGGTTTTATCCTTACTTCTTACTTGCTCCCACCTTGATAATACTTCTTGGAGTTACTCTCTATCCTTTTATATATTCGGTTCGTTTGAGTTTCTTTTCCGTTCCTTTTGGTCGAATAAGATATTTTGCCGGTCTGGAAAATTATGCCGAGCTGCTGCATGACCCTTTTTTCTGGAATGGCATCAAAAACACTGGTATTATTGGGGGCTCAGCCCTAGCTCTGGAATTCTTTATTGGATTTACCCTGGCTCTTCTTTTAAGCCGAAAAATCAAACTCAGGGGTTTGTTTCGAGCTGTATTTATAATTCCTATGATGCTTATTCCGGTGGTAACAGCTCTAATATGGAGACTGATGTTCTTTCCCGGAGGAAGTGTGGTCAGCGATGTTCTGAGGCATCTGAGACTGGTAACCGGGGACCCCAACTGGATTGGCCAACCCACCCTGGCCAGATTAATGCTCATAGTTATGGATGTATGGGCCTGGACTCCTTTTATCTTTATGATTCTACTGGCTGGTCTTCAGGGACTACCTCCAGAGCCTCTGGAGGCCGCTGAGGTAGATGGAGCTAATGCTCTACAGAGATTTGTCCATATTACTCTACCCTTACTTAAACCAATCATTGTTATTGCTCTTCTTTTGCGAGGTATGGACGCCATTAAGTTCTTTGATGCCGTTTATGCCGTCACTGGCGGAGGGCCGGGAAGCAGTACAGAAACTATAAGCTTTTATTTATATAGAATTGGTTTTAAATCCTTTAAAATGGGATATGCTTCGGCTATGTCAGTAATTGTTTTTGTAATTGTCTTTGTCCTGGCCAATTACCTTCTGCGTAAAGGCTTTATAATAGAGGAATAAGTCATCCAGTGTGAGGAGAAAATGAACCTGAAAAGACAGGGAACCCAGGTACTGATATATGCGGTTTTGATTGTGGCAGTTATCATAGTGATTTTTCCTCTCTGGTGGACCTTTCTTACTTCCATCAAGATGCGTTTGGATATTTATCATGACCCCCCCATCTATATTCCCCACAAAGTTACTCTGGATTTCTGGAAACTGGCCTGGTTTACTCGCTCTACCAAAGAGTGGTATCGGAACACGGCAGGTATTTCAGCCATCAGTACTATTCTATCTCTATTGATTGGAATGCCGGCGGCTTACAGCCTGGCCCGCTTCAAGTTCCCTGGCCGAAAAGATCTGGCCTTTTACATTCTCTCTACCCGGATGTTTCCTCCCATTACCATAAGTATTCCAATCTTCCAGACTATGCAGCGTCTGGGTTTTCTGGATACCTGGTATGCTTTAATCGTTGTTTACACTGCTTTCAATCTCTCTCTGGTGGTGCTGGTACTGAGTGCCTACTTTAAAGAGATACCCAGAGAAGCTGAAGAATCAGCCTTGGTTGACGGTTGCTCTACCCTGGGCTCCTTCTTTAGAATTACCCTGCCCCTATCTATGCCTGGAATTGTGGCTGTGGCCGTGCTTTGTATTATTTTTTCCTGGAATGAATTTCTCTTTGCCGTTTTATTAACTAACTCCCCGGTGGCCAAAACTCTTCCAGTGGGAGCAACCGAATTTATTGGGGGAGAGGAAGGGGTGATGTGGGGACCTTTATGTTTTGTGGGAACCATTTCGATCCTGCCTATTCTCGCCTTTGCTCTGCTTATTCAGAAGCATCTAGTTAGGGGACTAACCTTTGGCGCCATCCGCTAACGATTCCAAATTGCCCTTTCGTTTTAGGCAATTTCCTAAGGAGTTAACGGATATTAACTTTTCGCCAACGCGGGGCGCAAAAAAGAGGCACTGAGTTTATATTGCGATCTACCGAGGAGAGAAACGAAGAAGTAAGTAGGCAGGTCACCAGCTAGAAAGAGCCAATAGCAAAACTAAAATTTTGTCGCCTTCTGTATAAAAGATCTTCACAAAATATGACACGAAAAATTCTTGCCCTCCATCCTTCTGAAAAAGGGATGATTTTTAAAGAAAATTGAAAAATCGGCTTTTGAAACTCTTATCTGGCAAGGATTTTCATAGAGGGGGACAAAAAGAAAAAATAGAATACCTGGAAATATAGCAATAGAGCTAATTTCCGAATTTCGTGAAAGGCACGATGGGAAAAAAAGGAGATGAAGAACAATGAGGGGTTACTTAATTGGCTGTGATATTGGAACAGGGGGGACAAAAGCAGTGGTTATGGATACAAAAGGGAAAGTCTTGGGTTCCCATTATGTAGAGTATGCGTTGATTATCCCTCGAGCAGGTTGGGCTGAGCATGAACCCGATCAGTATTGGAGAGCTGTAGCAGAAACTATAAGGGCTTCTATTGATAAATCGAGGGTCAATCCACAAAAGATCTTAGGTGTGGGTCTGAGTGCTCTTTCTCCAGCTTGTATTTTGGTGGATAAGGACCTTAACCCCTTGCAAAATGCACATATTTGGATGGATAGACGTGCAGTCAAAGAGAGTCAATGGCTTAAGGAAAATATTGGAGAAAAGAGAATATTTGAAGTAAGTGCTAACCCTATTGATCCTTACTATGGAGTTACTAAATTGATGTGGGAAAAAAATAATCGACTTGAATTATATAAGAAAGCTTATAAGATGCTAAATGCCAAGGATTACCCCCTTATGAAATTGACTGGAAAGGCAGTGACAGATTACTCTAATGCTTCCACGGATGGGATTGTCTTTGACATTAGAAAGAAAAAATGGGATGAGGATTTGGTTAAAGAAATTGGGTTGGATGTGGGAAAATTACCTGATTTATATCCTTGCGACAAAGTGGTAGGGAAAGTAGGTAAAGAAGCGGCACGAACTACCGGATTGGTGGAAGGAACCCCAGTAGTTGCTGGAACAGTTGATGGAAGCGCCACTTGGCTTTCTACAGGAGTAATTGAAGATGGAGAAAATTCGCTTTTCGTAGGGACAGCAGCCTGCTGGGGAGTAGCTCATGATGAGCCTGTTTTTACCCCGGGTATGCTGTCCTTAGCTCATGCAGCCTATTCTAATAGAAAATACTTGACAGCAGCTGTCTCAATTGGCGGAGGAGTATATAGATGGGTAAGGGATAACTTTGCCCAGATAGAGTATTTTACAGGAAAGGAACTCGGGGTGGATGCTTATGATATTATGAACTTGGAAGCAGAGAGAATTTCTCGAGGAAGTGATGGGCTGGTCATACTTCCTTACTTTATGGGTGAGAGGACGCCAATTTGGGATCCTGAGGCGAGAGGAGTTATGTTTGGATTGTCTTTTGCTCACACACGAGGGCATCTTATGAGAGCGATAATGGAGGCAATAGGTTTTGGAGTTCGCCAGAACATTGAATTAGTAAAAAATCAGGGAAGAAAGGTCCTTTCTCGAATGGGGATAGCAGAAGGAGGAGCTAAAAGTAGATTATGGAGACAGATAATAAGTGATATCGTGGGAGTGGACACAATCTATATGGGGAAAGTCCAAGGAGCACCGGTAGGCGATGCATTAGTAGCTGGAGTAGGAGTGGGAGTTTTTGGACGCTACGAGATAATTAAGGACTGGCTCGAAATATCGATGCATCATCGGCCAGATCCCAAAGCCCATGAATTCTATACCAAGCTTTTTAAAATTTATCTCGAATTATACCCTACTTTAAAAGAAAACTTTCATAAGTTAGCAAAAATATGTGAAGAAAAAGGGGAATAGTGGAATTAGATTAGTATGAAAAAGATGGGCTAATCTCTCAGCATCAATTGAGTCAGACTTGATCTTTATATTGGCGATTGCTCTTATCTTAAGTGGATGAGCTATAGCGGTATCTATTCCCAGTTCCTCCAGAAGATCGTACATCATTCCCAACTGGGCCCAGCTTCTATTACCGCTTTTAACGGTTCACCGAAGCGCTTTTTAAGTGTATCAAAAGAGGCTTTTGTGATGGTCTATACCGAGATAATACATGGTATATCCCCTCTTTTTTAACGAAGTTTATGAAAGCCCCCAAGGGGGTGCACAACTTATATCATACTATCTATAAAGTGGAGGTGGCTTTTGGAAATAGATCTAAAAAATAAGGTAGCAATAGTTACTGGAGCCGCCAGAGGAATCGGGCGAGCAATTGCTTTACGTTTAGCCAAAGAAAGGGCAAATGTTGTTGTAGCTGACATTAATACTGAAGGAGCTGTTAAAGTAGCGGAGGAGATAAAGACTTTAGGTTGCCAAAGTTTACCGATAAAAGTCGATGTCGTTAACGAAGACCAAGTTAATCAGATGGTTCAGGCGACGTTAAGTAAATTTAAAAGAATCAATCTCCTCGTTAACAACGCAGGAGCAGTAATAGTTAAGCCAGTGATAGAGCTTACAGAGAAGGAGTGGGATGCTGTGATTGATGTAAACTTAAAAGGGACTTTTCTTTGTTCAAAAGCGATAGCTAAAGTAATGATTAAACAAAAAAGCGGCAAAATCATAAATATCTCTTCTACTGCTGGAAAAAGTGGAAATGTTTTTTTCGTCTCTTACAATGCCGCAAAAG
>Ga0307439_1000640_pt1 | contig 23864 bp, 27 predicted proteins | sample SalMarWE160490MG_FD_202142 | JGI IMG/M metagenome (GOLD analysis project Ga0307439, IMG submission 202142) | Salt marsh sediment microbial communities from the Plum Island Ecosystem LTER, Massachusetts, United States - WE1604-90 | ecosystem: Environmental > Aquatic > Marine > Intertidal zone >... | reverse complement strand
GAAGATGAAGGACAACGCCCTCCTGCGGGGGCTCCACGGGGAGGGGAAGACCGAGACCCTTCTTCAAATCTAGAGGATCATGGGCGGCGTCTAGTTGAAAGGGTAAGAGGATAGAAAAAAGGGGCTACGCCAAAAAAAAAGGGTAAAGGTTCACGCTACTCTGGCTTATCTCGCTGTTTCTCCTTCGTCTGCTTAGCTAGCTCTTGGACGCCGTACAATCCGACTGGGGCGACGCCCGCCTGAGGCATGTTGGAGGGCACCAAGATCATGGTGTTGGTGCCCGGCTGCTGCCCAATCTCGTACAGGATGTTCATCCACCTGAGGGCCAGGCCCTCGGCGCTGGACTCGTACATCTTGGCGGCGGCGATCATCTTCTCGGCGGCCTGCAGCTCGGCGGTGGCGAGGGTGATCCTTGCCATCCGCTCCCGCTCGGCCTGAGCCTGCCTGCTCATGGCGTCCTGCAGGGCGTTGGGGATGATGACGTCCTTGACCTCCACGGCGGTCACCTTTATTCCCCACGCCTCGGTCTTCTCGTCGATGATCTCCCGCAGGTGGACCCCCACCGTCTCCCGCTCCGCCAGCAGCTCGTTGAGCTCCACCTTGCCGATGACCTCCCTCAGCGTTGTCTGGGCGGCCCACTCTGTGGCCTGCCTGTAGTCCTCCACGTTGAGGGTCGCCATCTCTATGTCGACGGGCTTGGCGTACATCACGGCGTCCACGTTGACGGGGACGTTGTCTGCTGTGAGGGTCTGCTCCGTCCTGAAGCTCACGGTCTGTAAACGGGTGGACACGCGTATCGGGGCTTGGTCGACCAATGGTATGAGGTATGTGATCCCGGGGCCCCTCAGCCCGATGTACCTGCCCAGCCTGAGGACCGGGATGCGCTCCCACTCCTTCAGGACCTTGATCCCGCTGAGCAGGCCCCCCACCACGAGCACCGCCAGCAGAGTCTCGAACCAGGTAGCTACAGAAATATCAAACACTTTCTTTCACCTCCCTTCCTTTTTCGGGCTGCACCGAGAGCCCCACGGCCCTGACGACTAAGACAAGCCCCTCCCTCCCGGTCACCTCCACCTCGGCGCCGGCCTCGATGGGCGCGTCCTCGGCTCTGGCCCTCCAGTGCTCTCCCAGCACCCTGACCTCGCCACGTGGGTCCAGCCTCGTGGAGGCGAAGCCCCTTGACCCGATGAGCGCCTCCTCGCCCGTCACCGCCTTCAGCCCCCTCGCCTTCGAGACCTTGTAGATGAGCGCCCCGAAGACGACGAGGAAGACCATGGAGATGCCGAGGAGGGTGTTCCTTATCCTCCGGGCGGCCTCGGGGGCGAGAAGCCAGTGGGGCGAAGGAACCAGTAAAAAGGTGCCCAGGAGGATGCACAGCCCCCCGGCGAACCCCAGGAACCCCGTGTGCATCTTCAACTCGGCGAGGACCATAATGAAGCCCACCGTGAACAGTATCATGGAAATGGGCTCGACGCCTATGACCTGGAACGCCATAAGCGAAAGCAGTAGGAAGAGGGCGCCGACGAACTCGGCGCCGAGGCCCGGGGTCTGGAGTCCGATGATGAACAGGTAGAAGCCGAGGGTGAACAGGATGGACGCGACGCCCGGGTCGTATATGAGCTGGAGCAGCCAGGACTGGACGCTGGAGGTGTATTCGACCACCTCGGCGTCGCCTAGGCCTGTGAACTGTATCCTAGTTATCGTCTTCTCGTTCATCGACGTGTCTGCGTCCACCAGCCTCCACACGCTGGTCCCCGCCTCGGTCTCGGTCCTCACCAAGTCCTTGCCCGAGAGCTTGTCGAGGAGGGTCTGGACGTCGTCCGCCGCTACCTCGACGACGCCGTACCTGAGGGCGTCCTCAGGGCCGAGGTTGAGGTTCTCCGTGATGAAACGTCGTGCAGCGGTCTTGTTGCGGTCGTGGAGTGCAGCGTGGTTGACCATGAGCGCGGAGAGGGCGTTTATGTGCTTGGTGTCGTTGATGGGCTCACCTGTCAACTGTACTGGTTGGGCGCTCCCGATGCTGGTGCCCGAGGACATCGCGGCGACGTGGCTGGAGACTAAAAGATACGTGCCTCCGCTCCAAGCCGAGGAGCCCGGCGGGTACACGTAGAAGCAGACGGGGATGGATGACGCCTCGAATAGGTTCATGACGTCCTTGACGGCGTTTATCTCGCCGCCCGGCGTGTCGGCGGCGACTAGAATCAGCCGCGCATCGATGTTCACCGCGACCCCGGCGGCGTCCTCCATCATCTCTGTGGTGGCGCCGGTTATAGCGGCGTCGAGGTTAACCAAGAGAACCTTGTCGTCTGGCCTAGCTTGGACAACGCTGCATATGATGAACAGGGCAAGTATGATGTAGAGCGATGCGTAGACGGCTTTTCGGTGCAAGCCTTACCGTATATAATAATCGTTTTCCGAGAGAATAATAAAGGGTACCTTTATCGACGGCTGAGGCTCTCAGAATATTAGTTTTGAGGCAGTTAAGAGACTTTCAGATGGTTCAGTGCAGCAGCATGGGTCTCTGCGAGGAACTCCTCCATCGACCCCCTGAAATGGGTTCGGCTGTGGGTTACCTCTAGGTTGGGGGGCTTCCTTATGCCGTCTATCAGCCGGTTCACTCGCTCCCAGTCCACGGTTCCCCAGCCGGGGGGCATGTGGCTGTCCTCGTCTCCACGGTTATCATGGATGTGTGTGACGGTGAGCCTTTCCCTGAACGCCTGAAGCTCGTCTAGGTTCCCGTGTAGGTTGGCGTGCCCGGTGTCCAGGCAGAAGGAGACCGTCTCCTCCGGGAACCTCTCCATCAGCCACCCCAGAACGTCGTGGTCGCCCCTGTAACAGTTCTCGAAGGCCAGTGTCACCCCGAGGACACGGCAGAGTGGCGCGGCCTCTGCGACGGCCGCCTCTGCTCTCCTGAGCCGGCTCTCGAGATTCGGCTCGTGGTACATCGGCGGATGCACTACCACCGCGTCGCCGCCGACCTTGCTGCAGAACTCTATCCTGTTCTTGAGTAGCTTCACGTACGTGCTGTGTCCAACCTGGTTATCGGCGTCGACGCGGGCTGCCTGGGTGGCGGCGCCGTGGACGTCTAGGCAGGTAATGCCCCGGTCGTCAAGCATCCACCGGTAGAGGTTCATGTCTTCGCGGCTGTAGAGGCGCTCGTTGTCCCAGTCGTCGCACCAGTGCACGTAGTCGAAGCCGTGTTCCTTGAAGAGCCGCAGCTTCTCCTCCATCCGGGGCTTGTAGGTGTAGTTGAACATGTCGGTGGTGACGCTGAGCTCCATGATTAATCCATCCTAGATGCCCATAATAAAGAGACAGGAAAAAGTCAACCAAGATAATAGGGGAGTTAACTGAGTTTATTCTTCGCCCCGCAGCAGCTGCAGACCATGAAGCCCTGCTTCAGCCTGTCCTCGATGAACGCCTTGCACTCATCCTTGTCTAGGAACAGGGGCTGGCCACAGTCCCTGCACAGCTCCTCGTGAAGCTCGGGTTCAGACATGAGAAAACGAGGTAACGCTTGCTTATAAACCGCTGGAGGTTAGGGGTGTTTAGCTCTCGATGAGCTTGAGTATGTCCTCCCTGACGAAGTCTAGGAACTCGTCCATGGTGCTCTTGCTGAAGTTGGTGACCACCGCGTTCCTGGTGACGCCCACGGTGTAGCCCTTCGCCTGGCTGGTGAACACCACGTACCAGATCATGCCGTGGTCCATGTAGTCCTTGTATAGCCCCGTGTCGGCGAGGCCCTCGCCGCTTAGGCACAGCTTGTTGACGCCCGGGATGTCCACGTTGTCGAACCAGATGAGGTTCGTCGCCTTGGGGTTGCCCTCGTGGAGCCTCCGAAGGGTCTCGCTGGTTATCCTGCATTCACGGACGTCAGCGTTCAGTATTTCCCCCAGCTTCACAGCCACGTGGTTGCTCAGCATCTTCTTGACGCCCCTGGCGACGCTTGGCGCCATCACCACCAGGAAGCGCCTGCCGTCGTGGGGCACGATCCAGAAGGGCGCCTCCTCGGTCTCCGGCGTCATCCGTGCCCGGCGCCGGTAGACGCGCTCTCTCATGAAGTCCCGGGTGAATACCCCCGTGACAGTATCCTCGACCTGCTCAAGCTCGATGACCTCAGTCACCAGCTGGGTCTCCTCGCCCTCCACCTCCTCGACCTCCCTCCAGCCCATCAACGCGTCCCTAGGGTCACCCTCAAGACTCCTCACCTCGAAAACCTTCACCGGAAGAACCATAAGATCACATGGAAGCTACACGGCTCACAGCTTAAAAACCCAGCCCAGGGGTCACACCCTGAGCTCCAGGCGAGCCCACCAATCCCTGAAATCTTCGTCCATCAGGTCGCTGTTCTTAAAGACGAAGTACACGAGGCTCTGCAGCACGGGAAAGAAGTACTCGTCCATGTTTGTCTTGAATATCTCGAGGATGTTCCTGTGGAACCTCTCCTTACCCTCCACGTCTTCAAAGTCAGCGGAGACGATGATGTCCAGCAGGAATTTTATGAACCCGTAGAGCTGGTAGACGCTGCTCTCCCATATGTCCATGAAGGCCTGGCTCCGCTCCAGATCCGTGGACTTTGACCTGATGAACTCCCCGAACACGTAGCCAGCCGACGTCGCGTCCTGGGCCCTAGTCTGAAGCTCCTTGCTCCTGCTGAGCAGGTCGAGCCGGTCCCAGTCCACGTGGGGGTAGAGGTCGGCTACCCCTAGATCCTTCTTGCCGTAGTCTTGGGTGTACAGCTCGCGGCTCTTCATGGCGTAGGGGAGCCTATACCTGCCCGTCTCGATGTCTCTGGTAATGAAACCTATCTTGAGGAAGTTCCTTAGGCCGTCCGCGAGCTCCTTGTCGCTCAGGCCCGTGGCTTCACGGATCTCCGGGAAGGACAGCATCTGGTCTGACGCCGTGATCACCTTCCAGATCTTCTTCTCCCCGGGCTTCATGGTGGACACTAGACTCGCGCTTTCACAACGTGCTCCGACGCAGGATATATAGGCTTGATGAAACATTGACCCACAAAATAAACTGTTAAAACCCCAATAGACCCCGTTAATAAACCAAAACTAAGACTTCAGGCCACTACATGATCACAGGGGCTGAGGAAGTTCGGGTCTTGGACTCCGCCGGCCGGGTTCAAGTACAGTGACGAGCCCAAGGTGGGCATGTATTATCTCAGCAGATGGCAGCGTCCCCCTTTACACCCTTTCTGGGTAGTCCGAGATTATGCCATCGACGCCCATCGCCTTAGCCCTGGCTATGTCACCGGGCTCGTTCACCGTCCACGGATAAACCTTCAAGCCGAGATCATGAGCCGAGGATACAAACTCCAATCTTATACTCTTGTGGTAGGGGTTGACCGAGTAGGCTCCAACCCTTTGCGTGAATGCTAGGACTTTTTCAGGTGCGTCGCCCACGAGGACGCCGAGCCTCACGTCGTCTGATAGAGCCCTCATCAACTCAAGCATCCCAAGGTGAAACGATGAGACAAGGAGATCGTCGTTGCTCACCAAGCCATCGCCGACAGCATCCGAGATGACCTCGTGAACCCGATCCACGCAGCCGAGACCCTTGAGCTCCACGTTTATGGCGACTCGTCCCGACATCTCGTCGATGACCTCCACTAGCGTGGGCACCCTCTCACCGGCTCCGGCGTCGAGCTGTCTGAGATCGTCTAGGGATACATCCCGTACCCTGCCGGAGCCGTCGGTGGTCCTGTCCACCGTGTCGTCGTGGATGACCACGGGCTCCCCCGTGGCGCAGAGGTGGACGTCCAGTTCCACCATGTCTGCGCCGAGCTCCACCGCCTTGTGGAAAGACATTAAAGTGTTCTCGGGTGCGTGGCCCGCCGCCCCCCTGTGGCCTATCACGTAGACCATGATATGGTCTACAACTCAGCCTTTTTAAACAGTTATAGAAGGGGTCGTTGGCGGGTCTGGAGGGATTCGAACCCTCGGCCAATGGCTTAAGAGGCCACCGCTCTGACCTTGCTGAGCTACAGACCCTCGGCCTACGAACAATTCACGAGCCTAATTAAAAATCTTTCACAGAGCATATAAGGCGACGCATCCATATCTGAGTGATAAAAATGGTTAAAATAGAGGGACACGAGTTCCCGGACGGCCTCTACTACCACAGGGACCACATGTGGGTAAAACTGGAAGACGGAAAGGCCCGCGTCGGCTACAACGCGTGGGCGGCGGACGTCGCCGGTAAACTCGTAAGCATCAAGACCCGCCCGGCGGGAAGAACGGTGAAGGCAGGCAAGACCCTGGGCAGCATCGAGAGCGGCAAGTGGGTGGGAAGCCTGAAGACGCCCCTCACAGGCACCCTGGCGGAGATCAACCCGGGTCTATCCGACAACCCGAGCCTCATCAACGACTCCCCGTACGGCGACGGCTGGGTAGCCTTGATCGAGCCGGAGAACCTGGACGCCGAGCTCAAGGAGCTAATCCCGGGCACCGACAAGGACGCCCTCGAGGCATGGCTCAAGGAAGAGATAGAGAAGGCCGGAGTATAGCCGCTTGGAGAACTGGCGGCTAATAGACCTGGGAAAAGCCGAGCCGTACAAGGCGCAGACGTTCTACGAGGCCGTCGCCGAGGCCGTGGACAGGGGCATCAGCCCCAACACCCTCATACTTGTTCAGCCGGCGTCGCCCTACGCGTGCATAGGCTACCACCAGGACCTGGAGAAGGAGATCGACCTGGAGTTCACCGAAGACGAGGGGCTGCCAGTGATACGCCGCAGCCAGGGAGGCGGAGCCACGTACCTCGACGGCGACCAAATATTCTACCAGATCGTGAGCAAGAACAGCGCGGCCTTGCCCCGCGGCGTCGACCGTCTCTTCGAGAGGGCCCTCAGCGTCACGGTGGAGGGATATAGGCGGCTGGGGGTGGCCGCCGAGTTCAAGCCCCTCAACGACGTGGTGGTGGGGGGCCGTAAGATTAGCGGCAACGGCGCCGGGATGCACGGGTCCGCCAGCATCCTCGTGGGCAACTACATAATGGACCTTGACTACCCGAAGATGGCCGGGGTGCTCAGGGTGCCCGACGAGAAGTTCAGGGACAAGATGGTCAAGAGCATGGAGCAGTGGGTGACCACCCTGAAGAGGGAGCTAGGGGAGAGCCCGCCGCCTGAACGCATCAAGGAGGTCCACACGGAGGCCTTCCAGGAGCTCATGGGGGTGACGCTCACTCCGGGGGAACCCACCGAGATGGAGCGACGTATCTACGCCGAGGAGACCAAGCCCCGGCACACCAGCCGGGAGTGGCTGTACATGGAGGCCCCCCGTGGCAGACCCGGGCGTGCAGTGAAGATCGCCCACGACGTCAAGGTCGTCGAGACGGATCACAAGGCGGGGAAGCTGATAAGGCTCAGGGCCGAGGTCATGGGGACCAAGATACTTGACCTACAGATCACGGGAGACATTTTCGTGATCCCCAAGGAGGCCGTAAGGAGCCTAGAGGCGGAGCTGATGGGAGCCCACCTAGAAGAGGAAGAGCTCCTCGAAAAGATAACAAGGTTCTACGAGGCAAACAAGCCCCAGAGCCCCGGCGTATCGCCGAGGGACTACGTGGACGCCCTGCTGAAGCTTAGAACCCTTCTCTAAAACCTTTTTCCAGCTAGTTGATAACAGTAATAGATAGAAGGTGGTTCGAGCTACTTCATTATGCGAATCTTGCTGGGCTCGATCCCCGAATCGATGAGCTCGGTGAGGGTCATGGCCTCGCCCTTCGCCATGCCTATCTTTTCCAGGGCTCCTTCGCTGAAGCTGAATGCCGCCACCTTCAACGGCTTGCTGAGGCTTCCCGCGGCCAGCACCTTCCCCGGCACGGCCACCACCTCGCCCTCCGCTGTGTATCTGTTGATGCGGCTCAGGTTCACGGCGACCCTTCTACGCTTGGGCTTGTCCAGCTCCTCCGCGAGCGCCCCCCATACGGCTTTACCCGTCTCATCCGAGGCCGTCTTCAACGCCTCTATGGTGTCCTTGAGTGTCTGATTCATCATTACGCTACGTCATCTCCCTGGAATTCCTCGTCTCCTTCCTCGTCTTCGTCGTAGTCTCCCGAGCCCACGCTGTAGAGCCTGCCCTCGTCTATCTCGGGCAGCTCGAAGTCGCTGATCTCGTCGTGTATCTCGTCCGCCTCGATCTTGTCGCCTAGGACGCTGAGCTTCCCCTTGAGCATCTTCACCGCCTCTTTAACGATTCGCTCGGGCGGTAGGCCTCCGTTTGACTCGACGGTGAACAGGAACTCGTCTTGCTTGAGTCCCTCCATGATCTCCTCGTGGCTCACATGCTCCCTGCAGGGGGCGTGCCTCTCGAAGCCCTGGATGTCGATTATCTTTAACATTCCTCCGTCTAGGGTGGCGATCCCGTCGCCGCAGGCTTCCAAGCACTTGTTGGTGGCGGCCTCGTCCTTCACTTCGACGACCGCGACGTTCTGGTAGACGCACATGGAGACGGGGCTCCACTTGGCGTGCACCTTGCCCTGGCCCAGCTGGGCGTAGGCCTCGAACTTTATTGCCTGCCCCGGCGCCAGCTTGGCGAGGGGTATGCGGTTGCTCACGGGTGCGATGGACGGGTCCTCCGGTATCAGTTCGCCGCTGTAGACGGTCATGGTGTCGTCCCCAGCCTCGACGTCCATGGTCAGCACGGCCCTGCACTTGGGGCACCCGAGCTCAGCGTTGCAGTCGCACTCCTCGGGGAGCACGTAGCTCTCAAGGTTGGTCTTGAGGGGCACGAGCCCTACGCGGTGGGCCAGCACCTCGTCCGGGACGAGGCTTGAGTTGTCGAAATAGAATATGTCTTCGACTACCATCATGGGCACCTCTGCCACCATGGTGCGGCGCAGGGAGTTCGCGAAGGAGACGTCCACGTCCTCCACCAGGAACCTTATGGTTTCCTCGTCGAGGCTGACGACCTTAGTCTTCAAGGTTATCCGGGCTCCTAGGGCCTTCTGCCTCTTCTGCCGCCCGGCTTCCTTGTGCCGTCGTGGGGGATGGGTGTGGTCTCCTCGATCCTTCCTATCCTGAAGCCGCTTCTGGCTAGTATCCTGATGGCCGACTGAGCGCCGGGTCCAGGGGTCTTGCTTCCTATGCCGCCGGGCGCCCTCACCTTTATGTGGATGGCGTTGATGCCCCTGTCTCTGGCGATGTCGGTGATCTGCTGTGCCGCCTTCATGGCGGCGTAGGGGCTGGGCTTGAGCCTGTCCGCCTTCACGAACATGCCGCCGCTGGCGATGCCGAGGGTCTCGGCGCCGGTCAGGTCGGTCATGTGGATTATGGTGTTGTTGAAGCTGCTGAATATGCGGATGATGGCCCATCTCTCACCTTCACTCATCTTAACTTCCCTCCTTCGTCAAAGCCTCCTCGACCTCCAGCGCCCTCCTCAACGGGTGTTCAGGGTCGTGGTAGGGGCTGGATAACGCGTAGTCAAGGGTCTCCTCGTCGTCGATCTTGACCTGGTAGCTGGGGGACGTGACCTTACGCCCAGCGACGGCGATGTGGCCGTGGGTTATGAGCTGCCTCGCCTGGAAAAGGCTTGAGGCCAGGCCTCTCCTGAATATGTATGTCTGGAGCCGCCTCTCCAACAGGTTTTCGACGCTCAGTGTGAGAACGTCCTCTAGGCGGCCGTTCTCCATGACCAGTCCACGCTTGTAGAGCTTGTTGATTATCTCCCTCTCCCTTCTCTCACGCTCGGCGGCCCCCAGGCTGAGGAGGTCCCTGGCTCTGCCTCGCATGTGGGACAGCTCAGTGTGGGCCTTCCATAGCTCCCGCTTGTTCCTGAGGCCGTACACGCCTATGGTGCGTAGCTCCTCTTCCAGGGCGGTTGCATCGTAGGGCCGCTTGGGGGTGTTGTACGTCTTGTGCTTCTTCTTGGGGTCTCCCATCTACTTCACCTACCTCTGCTGCTCTCTCTGCTGCTGCCTCACCCTGCTGCGGCTGACGCCTACGCTGCGGCCCTTCCTTGCCGTGGTCTTGGTGTGCTGCCCGCGCACCTTCAACCCCTGGGCGTGGCGTTCGCCTTTCCAGCTCCGCGTCTCCTTCATCAGGTCTAGGTCGTCCTTGACGCTGAGGTCTAGGTCGGATGCCAGGAGGTGAAGGTCGTCCCCCGTCATGGGGTCCTTGCGCCTGTTAAGCATCCATTTCGGCAGGCTGACGGTCTCCGGGTCGCTGATGGCTTCCTCCAGCCTCCTAACGTCCGCGTCACCCAGGCTGCCGAGTCTCTCGGTCGCGTCAAGCCCCAACTGCTTTACGATTGCTCGAGCGAGTCGTATGCCCACCCCTTTGACCTCGGTTAGGGCATAGGGCACCATCTTAGTACCATCTATGTTGGTGCCGTGGAGCCTGACAATGTAGTTGAATTCTCTGGACACTCTGAGATCTCCCTGTCGGTGTAACAGGGCTATGTCGATACATCTTATTAAAAGATTATGTTAAACCCGGGCGTGACGTTCACCGGGTTTTGGGTCAAAAAGGGGTTAGTTTATTTCGATGCTGCCTATGGTGGCGTCTGCTGATATGGTGATCTTTATGTCTTTGGTGTCATAGCCCACCGTTTCTCCTTTCTTCTCCCGCGCCTTGTCCAAGTCGTAGCTCATGTTTGGCAGGTTGACGTCGATGGAGCCGACGCTTGTGTCCAGGTCTACGTTGTACCCGAGGTCGGCGCCCGTGGGCAGGGTGAGGTCTATGGAGCCGTTGGTGGTGCTGAACTGGTGTTCGCCTGACGCCGCCGCCAGGGTCATATCTATTTCCCCGTTGGTGGTGCTGAAGCTCGTGGACGACGCGGTGACTGTTCCCGTTATCGCCCCGTTGGTGGTTTCGGCGTATATGTCGGATGACGACACGTCCATGAGCGATATCCCTCCGTTGGTGGTGTCGATGAACATTTCTTGGGGCGAGACCCCTTGAACGTTTATCGCGCCGTTCGTGGTCTGTAGGCTGATCTCGTCTGCCACCCCGGTGGGGACGTATGCCTCGACGGTGACGGCGTACTTCCTCCACTCAGACGATTCTATGGGGAAGCTCAGCGAGATGCTCTGTGTCGCCCCAGACACGAAGTCTTCCAGGCTGTGCGTGAACCGCTCCAGGTTAGCCTCGGCTTCAGCCGTGGTGTCGCCTCTGGCCCTGACCTCGATGTCGAACTTGACGTGGTCGCCGGTCCAAGAGTAGACGTCGATTCCGCCGTTCACGCTTTCAATTTCTAAATCCACGCCTTCCGCCGTGACGGGGACGTCAAGCGTGAATGGCCTCGTCGCCCTGTAGGTCCCGAGGTCTATCTCGCTGAACTCGTCGGTTATATCGGTTATTAATCCGAAGCCCTGGGTTATGAATAGGGCCAGGAATAGGCCACCAATCAGTCCGCCGAAGAGCCCCTGTATGGGTGATCGGCGTCGGCCCCGGGAGAGGAAGGCGTTCACTATGATGCCTGCTCCCGCCAGTATGAGGAGGTAGCCGATCATGTCCACGTCGGCCGTGACGTACCTGAATACATACCATCCTGCGCCTAGGCCTAGGAGGAAGCCCCCGAAGCCCATCCCCTGGTCGCTCATCTGATTCACTTATGCATCTCATGGGGGCGTGTAATATATTCCTATCTTGATGTGAGGGGTCCAGAGTATCTACGTGAAGGGGGGTTTAGGAGATAACGTTCTCTGGCCCTCAAACGTTGTTCAAGTCAATGAATATTTTGTTTTACTGTAACCTGAAAGAGGTGGGGGGTGGTTACTTGTTTATCACTGGCTCTCCGTAGGTGAGCAGCGTGATGGTGCTCTTAACGTGGTCAAGGCGCCGGACGTTGTTGAACACGACCTCCTTGACGCGGTCCATGGACTCGGCCTCCATCTCGATGATGAGGTCATAGATGCCGTAGAGACTGTATATTTTGGTGATCTCCTTGACGCCCTTGAGGGCGTCCATGATAGAAGCTTCCTGCCCAAGCTCGGCGTTCAGAAGAACATAGGCCTTCATATTAACCATGAAACCAGTGCTAACACATAGTATATCTATTTTTTGAAAAATCAGTCAAAACTCGCCCTTGACGAGGTAGAAGAAGATACCAGAAAGCACGGCGAGCAAAACGAACACCAGAAAAGCGACCCTGTAGTTACCGGTGACGTCGAACATGTAGCCCGCGAAGACCGGGCCCACAACGTTACCGATCATGCGGAAGGGGGCCATGACGCCCGAGATGGTCGCGAAGCGTTCACGGCCGAACAGCTCTCCCCTGAAGGCCATGAGCAGGGGGATGGCGCCCCCGTAGGCCAGCCCGTAGACCACAAGGAACGCGTAGACGTGGACTATGTTTGAGGCGTACGCAAATATGAGGACGCCCAAGGCCTGGGTCAGCATGACGGCCGTCAACAGCAGGCGCTTGTTGAAGAAGTCGCCGAGGGTGCCGAATATGACGCGGCCGGGGATGCTTATGAGTATCATGAGGCCTAGTATGTTGGCCGCCGTCTCCTCTGCGATGCCTATGGTGATGAGGTGAGGTATCTGGTGGAGGACCAGGGAGCCGAGGAGGAAGGTCCGGAAGGACTCGGCGAGGAGAAGCCTGACGAATATGGGAGACTTCAAGGCATCCCTTACGGACGAGGTCTTCTCCGGGGCCACGTGCCCAGACGCCTCATGCTCCGGTGAGCCGGGGCTACGGGTGGCGCCGTCTGGCAGCAGCCCCAGGTCCTCGGGCTTGTTGCGGAACACGAGTGTGAGGGGCAGGCCGGCGACCCAGAAGGCGAGGCCGCAGTAGATGGCGGTCGTCCTCCAGCCGTTGACCGCTATGGACTTCGCAAGCATCGGCACGATGAGGGCGCCGCCGACGCCCGCGGCGATGGCGTAGACGCCCATGGCCCTGCTGCGCCTCCTCTTGAACCAGTGAGTTATCATGCTGGTCATGGCGTGGGTGAAACCCGTGTTGTACCCGATGCTGAGAAGGCCGCCGTAGACGAGGTAGAGCATCAGGACGCTGTTTACATAGAGCATGGCTATGAAGCCGAGGCCCGTCATGACGACGCCGAGGGCTAGAAGCCTGCGGGCCCCGTATTTGTCTACCAGGTAGCCCACCACGGGGCCCTCTACGCCGCCTTCAAGCCGGGAGAGGCTTACGGCCCCCGATGTCACGGCGCTGCTCCACCCGAACTCCCTCTGTATCGGGGTGTAGAACACGCTGAACCCGTAGAAATATATCCCCGACGCCATGCCGTGAAGCAGGAAGGTGCCGAGGAGTATCCAGTACCCGTAGAATACGTCGTTAAGCCTTCCCCTCAGCCCCAAATCGAAGCCTCTCGTTAATCCCTATGACCATGTACAGCCCCTATATAGGGTTAACCGGTTTGATCCGCCAGGGTCCTAAGCCAGGTTCCCAGCGGAGAGCCTTGCCACTCTTTCACCGAGAGTACCGGCGGGGAGCCCTGCCTCGGCCACAAACGACCCTGCTTGCCTCTTGGTGTCACATATCCCGGCCCGTATAAGCGCCTCCCTCAAAGCGTTCTTGGAGAGCTTGTCGCCCTGCCTGAAAAGCTGCTTCAGCGCCTCATCCGCCGCCGTGGATGAAGGCTCTGGGACGAGGGACATGATGCAGGTATCGGTCCTCGGCTCCGGCAGATACGCGGACCGCGGCACCTCCACGTTGACTCTAACTTCGTAGAACAGTTGCGCCTGGTAGGACAGCTTAGAGTACCCCGGAGTCCCCGATTCGGCTTCAAGTATATCGGCGAAGCCTCTGGGCACGATCAGGGCCGCCGACTCCACTTCCATCCTGAACAGTCTCTGGAGGAAAGCCTCACATATCATGTAGGGAAGATTTGAGACCACCCTATCGCAGCGAGGCAGCCTCACTTGTAGGGCGTCCCCGAGGACAACGTCGAACCCGAGGTGGTTTCCGAAGCGCTCCTTGAGGATGGGGAGGTACTTGGGGTTCTTTTCGACGCAGACGACTGTCTCCGTGCGCCGTAGGAGCCCCTCGGTTATGTTCCCGACGCCGGGGCCCACCTCGATGACGGCATCGCCGCCGGCCACCCCGGAGGAATCTATGAGCCTAGCTATGACTTCCTCGTCCACGAGCTGCTGCTCGTCCAGGGAAGGGGCCAGCACGATGCCGTGTTTCGATAAAAACTCCTGGGTCCTCTCTCTGAGCATGGCTGCACGCCTATAGGAGGTAGCGGGGCTCCCCCTTGATGGACTCGATGAGTTCCGCCGCCGCCTCGACCTCCTCGTCTGTGCCGTCCACGAGTAGCCTCACGGAGCCTTCTGCGCCGGCTATGCCCCCCGCCGAGTACAGGTACGCGTCCACCGCGGCCAACAAGGCCATGGCCTCTATTTCGGTGATTATGGTGCCGGTTATGGGCCACAGTCTGGGGCCCTCGTAGTCCTCCTCGGAGGCGAGGAGGTGAAGCTCGTTGATGTCCTCGTAGGTCAGCTTCTCTAGGCCCACGGGGATCACCAGCTGTATCTGTTTGCCTATGATGTGGCCGATGGTGTTGCCTATGGTGGCGCCGTCCAGTCCTCCTATGAGTATCCCCGCCACGTAGTCGTCGTAGTTCAGGGCGTTGGCTCCCTTTATGTATACGTCGCCCTTCTTCATGTCCTGGACGGCGTTGACCCTGTCGTACCTGGGCTCCAGCCTGCCGTCTACGAACACGGCGTCGGGTATCTTCTCGCCCTGGGGCTCTGGGCTCCTCTCGGGCTCGTCCGGCGTCGTTATGCCGCTCCTGTAGCGGCGTTTATCGATCCTCCTGCCCCAGAGCTCCTCCAGGACGTAGGCGTTGGTGGTGCCAGTGGCGACCACGACGGTGCCCGTCTTCATGGCCCGCTGCACATCGGGGAGGGCGGCCACCGCCTTGGCTATCAGCCGTTTGGACTCGGCTACCGTTAACACGAACTGCCGTTTCATGTTTCTCTTAGAGACAGGGGAGGTAATTAAGGTGAATCATAAACCGGATAAGAGCCGCGGTTGTATGGCTAAGCGATGTTTGAGGACGCCCTCAGGCGCGTCGAGAGGAACCTGGGCGACATGAGGAGGGGGCTGGAGGACCCGGCGGCCGCCCAGGAGACGCTGCACGAGTCTCTGCTGGACGACTACCTGGAGACCGGGTACGGCCAGTTGCACGACACGTTTCCGGTGGTAGGGTACAGCGACTTTGAGCCGTGGATCGAGCGCGTGATTGATGGAGACACCGCCGCGCTTCTCGCCGAAGAGCCCATCACGTGGGCCATGACTAGGGGGACCACGGGGGACAGCAAGATCATCCCGGTGACGACCCGGCACCTGGACCACATCGTTAGGGGCGGCTCAAGGGCGGTGCTTAACCACGCGATGGCTGTGGGAGGGCTGGAGTCCCTCGCCGGCGGCGTTCTGAACCTCCAGTTCCCAAGCAACGTGAGGGCGATGACCGTGGACGGCGAGGAGAAGTTGTACGGCCACAGCTCAGGCACCTACGCGAGGCTGAACCCCATGATGGCGGGGCTGCGGCTCGTACCCCTGCAAGAGGAGATAGACGCACTGGACTCGGACCTATCCGAGGAAGGCTGGGAGACAAGGTTCGAGTACATCTACCAGAGGGCCAAGGACGCCGACGTGGTGACGGTCATGGGCGTAGCCCCCGTCCAGACGGGTTTCGCCAGGTACCTCGAGAGGCGGCACGGCGTCCAGCCCCGTGACCTCTGGAGCCTGAACGTGATCTTCAGCACCAGCGTCGCGAAGATCCAGACAAGGTACGCTCCCTGGCTGAGGAGGCTCTACGGCGACTGCCCCGTGGTGGAGATGTACACCGCCACGGAGGGGGCCTTCGGCCAGCAGATAGACTCCCTGCCCTACTGGGTGCCCAACTACGACCTCTACTACTTCGAGGTAAGAACAAGGCAAGGCGTGAAGATGCTTCACACGCTTAGACGAGGCGAGTGGGGGCGGCTGATAGTCTCGACCCCAGTGTTCCCGAGGTATGAGATAGGGGACCTAGTCGAGTCCATGGGTAAGAACTACTTCAGGGTTTTCGGCAGGGACCGGCCTCTCACGGTGCTGGAGCACGTGCTCTACAGGGCGGCCTTCGGCTGGGCTCTAGGGTAGAGGGGTCTCAGATCTGGCCATGAAGGCTCTCGCGACGATTATCAGCCCAAGGGCGATCAACAGGACAGGCCACCATTCGTCTAGGTCGAAGGCTATGCCTGCGCCTATGAGTGAGACGAAGCCGCCTCCCACAACGTAGCCGAAGCCGTGCTCGAAGACCCCTGACTGGCTGTACGCCCACAGGCCCCTGAAGACTATGATGAGTCCCAGCCCAAGCAGAAAGACGCCGCCGAAGTCGGTCCACTCTAGTAGGCCAGCGTTCTGGAGGATCAGGCTCAGGCCGAGCCAGACAACCACCAAGCCGCCCATCATGGCGGATTTCTCGTCTTGTTTTTCGTGTTTCTCGTCTTTCTCATCCTTCTCGTCGCGTCTACGAACCGGCCTTATGGGTCTCCTTTTCAGCGGGTAGCTACAGTTTGGGCAGTACTCGTCATCCTCACTGATCTCTTGGCCACATTTTGGACAGAACGGCATGTGTTTAACCCTCTTAGATTGATTCGCTTAGGATGTTTATTAAGGGTTACCAGAATATGCCTCGTCTTTGGCTTTCACAAGGCTGTAGAGGCCGGCTCCCATGAACATGAACAGGGAGACTGTGAGCCAGCCGAGGCGGTAGCTCAGGGTGTAGTCCTTTATGAAGCCGAGGGTGTAGGGGAGCACCAAGGCGCCGAGGGATGCGAAGGTGTTGTGCACCCCGGAGATGCTGCCCGCCGCCTCGGTGCCGAACACGTCGGGTATGATGGTGAAGGAAGGGCTTCTGACGAAGTTGATGAACCAGCCCAGCCCTAGGACGGCTAGGTAAATCCATAGCCCTGTGGGCCGCCTAGCGAAGAGCAGCACGTCGAGGCCCAGAAACGCGAAGCTGGCCATGAGGACGTTCCTCTTGCCGAACCTGTCTGAGACCGCGCCGCCCAGCGGGTTCGACAGCATACCGGCCACGTTGAACAGTGAGAGGGCGCTGCTCGTCGCCACGATGCTTAAGCCGTACTCCTCCTTGAGCACCAAGGGCAGCCACGCGATGTAGGTGTAGTAGCTGCCGAGCCTTATGAACTGGGTCAAGGCGAGGAGCCAGAAGTTTCTGTCCCTGAAGGGCAGGTTTGAGAGGTTCAGACGCCGGTCATTGGTGTTGTCCCGGTCCCGGAGGAGTATCCACACGGCCACCCCCGAGGCTAATCCTAACGCCCCGGCGGATCTGATGGTCGGTCTCCACCCGGCGTCCAGACTCAGCAGCGGCACCGCCCACGCCGCGGCGACGAGCCCCACGCTACCGCCGATGTTAAGCACCCCCAGAGCCGTTCCCCGTTCCTCCGAGTTGAACCACGCAGAGACGAGGCGGACGCTGGGCACGAAGATGCCTGCGCCGAGGAGGCCGGAGAGGAACCTTGAGGCCATGGCGAAGCCAACGGTGGGGCTCAGCCCGAATAGGATTGTGGACGCGGAGACGCCGAGGACGCTGAGGGTTATCGTGGGCCTGCTTCCCCTGCTGTCGGCCAGCATACCCCACGGTATCTGGCCTAGCATGTACCCCACGAAGTACGCCGACATCAGCGCACCGGACTGGGTGTAGCTTAACGACATCTCGGCCTTGATGGTCTCCAAGACGTTGCTGTAGGCGCTGTTCATGAGGTTAAGGGTGGCCAACGCCAAGAAGCCTCCCACGATTATCCTCCTGTGCCTCAGCACCCCTGCCCCGGTCAACCATGCATCCTCCACGTCAGCTGAAACGACGGTCGTTCCTCCATCGAATAAGGAAGATATTGTATAAACCTGATTATAAAAATGGAAAGAAAAAGGGTTTAGATGACCAGCCGGCCCATCTCGTCCGACTTGAGCAGATTCTCCCAGTTGGCGGTGGCCGTCCCCTGGATGTCGGCGATCTCTTCCTCGGTCATGTGGCGGAACCTAGCCTGTGGGCTGAGGTACTCCGTCACCGGCTTCAGCTCCTTGGGCTTGTAGTTCAGCTTGAACTTCTTCCCGTCCAAGATCTCGTAGAGGGGCCAGATGCCGCTCTGGACGCTGGCTCGTGCCACCTCGATGGTCTTCGCGGGGTCGAACCTCCACCCAACAGGGCACGGGCTCTGGACTATTAGCATCCTGAAGCCCTTGATGGTCTTCATGTAGTTGACCTTGGCTATGAGGTCCTCGGGGAAGCCTACGCTTGCGGTGCCCACGAAGGGCACGTAGTGGGCCGCGAAGATGAACGGGATGTTCTTCTTGGGCCTCGGCTTGCCCCTGCTCCTTGGGCCGACGGGGTTGGTGCTGGTCCTAGCGTACTTGGGGGTGGCCCCGCTGCGCTGGTTGCCCGTGTTCATATATGCCTCGTTGTCCTTGGTGATGACGATTATGTCCTCGTTGCGCTCCGCGGCCGCGCTGAGCCCCTGCATGCCTATGTCGTATGTGCCTCCGTCGCCGTAGAACCCGACGGCCAGAACGTCTTCGCGGCCGATGGCTTTCAGCCCACGCACCGTTCCTGTCAGCTGGGCTCCGCCGCCCTCGAAAACCGTGCTGACCCTAGGGGTCTGCGTTACCGAGTCTGGGCAACAAGGTATTCCGTGCCTGATGACGTTGGGGCCGAGCGCCTTGAACGCCAGCCTCGCGGCTAGAGCCGCTCCGCATCCCTGGCACGCGCTTCCCGGGGTTATGGTTATGTCAGTTAGGGGGATCTGCGCCCTCGTTATTCTTTCACTCATTCTTCATCTCTCCTTCATAGCACCTCTTAAACCCATGTCACCTGCTCAACTTTGCCTCCCTTGGCGGCCTTGAGGATCTTGTCCCCGATCATCTCGAAGTCGTGTACACGGACCTCTTTGCCGCCTAGCCCGGCGTGGAACTGTAGAGTCACGGGTCTCTCCTCTAGATCGTATAGCGAGGCTCTTAGCTTGCCGAAAACCGGGCCGCCCTTGCCTGGGCAGATGCTTCTATCCACCACGGCGAAGCCGTCGAGCTTCTTTGACCACTCCTGGAAGTCCTTCACAGGGAAGGGAATGAAGCTTCTCAGCTTGATTAGGCCGACCTTCTTGCCCTCTGCCTGCATCTTGTCTACCGCTGCCTTGCATGTGCCCGCGATGGTGCCCATGGCTATTATAGCGCACTCGGCGTCATCCATCTTGTAAGGCTCTATCATGCCGTTGCCGTAGCGCCTCCCAAAGGTCTTCTCGAAGCTGTCCATGGTATCCTTGAGGACATCCTCTATCTTCATGACCGCCTCGTGGTGGGTCTTCCATGGCATCTGCGGGTCTCCGCCGCCCCAGCCTCTGGCGAAGGTGGACGGATCAACCTCGTCGGGAAGTATGCTTGGGATGGCCTTGTTCGGCGGCAGCCATTCATCCACTGCTTCTTGGGCAGGGATCTCGACTGGCTCAGCCGTATAGCTTAGCACGTATCCGTCGTAGCCGACGGCGATGGGTATCCTGATTCTCGGATCCTCGGCGACCTTGTAGGCCATAAGGAGGCTGTCTAGGATCTCCTGGGCGTGCTCGACGTACTGGTGGCCCCAGCCTGTCCACTGCTGGCTCATGAGGTCGCTGTGGTCGGGCTGCATGCCCTTTGTGTTTCTGTGTACGATGGCCATGACGACCGGTAGCCTGAAGCCTCCTGTCCGCACCATAGGGTGATGCATGTATAGCAGCCCGGGTCCGCTTGTGCACGTGAATGTTCTCGCGCCCGTCCTGCTGGCAGCCTGGACGACTACCTGACTGGTGAGCTCGCCTTCGACGTTGACGAAGTCGAAGTCCCACTCGCCGGCGGCGTACATCTCGCTCAGGTACTGGGTGATGGTCGTCTGGGGTGTGATCGGGAAAGCGCTGGCCACCTGAACCTTAGCTAGCTTCACAGCCGTGGCGGCGGCCTTGTTTCCTACCATTACTTCATACGACATTTTCTATACCTCCACTCTCACCATTTCTATCGCGTCCACTGGGCACTCGTTGGCGCAGACGCCGCATCCCTTGCATGCCTCGTACCTTATCCATGGCTTGTTCTTCTCCTCGTCCCATTGTATGGCGGTCTCGGGGCAGAAGATCCAGCACGTCTTGCAGCCGATGCACTTTTCCTCGTCGATCTCAGGCGTGAACACGCGCCAACTGGAGACGTCCTTGAGGACCCCGTAGCCGCCGACGTGAATATCGACCTTCTGCTCGGGGGCGTCCTTGACTAACGCCTGGATGGGCCCCTTGACCTCGTCGTAGCTCCTCTTGATGGCTGCGATGTTCATGTCTCCGAGTCGGCCGGGGAATATCTTCTTGATGGCCTTCTCGATGGACTCAACTTTCAGTAGGCCAGTGATCTTGGCGAAAGCGCCTAGGATGGCCGTGTTGGTGATTGGTCTGCCGAGAGTCTCAAGGGCGATGGTGGTAGCGTCCACCGTGGCGACCTTGAAGTCTCCGCCGAGCTTGACTTCCTCAGGCGCGTAGGCGGTGTTCAGCAGAACGAGGCCGCCAGGCTTGAGTTGGTCGACGACCGCCTGTTCTTTGGCGATGAGGGGGTCGAGGACGACGCTGATGTCCGGGCTGTGGACGAGCTCCCTCTCCCTGACGCGCACGTCGTCGATTCTTACGAAGGCAGTCAGCGGCGCCCCACGCCTCTCCGTGCCGTACATGGGGATTGCCTGAGAGTACTTGCCTTCCTCGTAGGCAGCAGTGGCGATGATCCTCGACGCGGTCACCGCCCCTTGGCCGCCCCTGCCGTGTAACCTTATTTCTATCAATGTGTTCACTCTACGTGAATCGTTACTCTAACCCATATTGGTTATTAAGAATAACGATTTCAAATCAAACGGATAACGCCGGCTTTTAAATTGTTCTAAGATCGTCGCGAGAACATCGGATAATCAGTTTTAGTTGTTTTATCTCTCAAATCTGCGATACATTTAGGTTAACTGTCTAACCCTTTTTATTATGCGGCATACTAAAGTGTTGGACTAGTCATGATGGCTGAACGGGAACAGGGCTTCCGTAAGATGCTTGAGAAGAGCATCGTCGAGAACATCAAGATCGAGCACCAAGTGGTGCTCAAGGGGCAGTACCAGAAAGCCTACGACTTGCTACGTGACAGCCTGGACACCGGGATAACGCCTTGCCTTGTCGGGCCCCCCGGCGTCGGTAAGAGCCTCATAGCACGGAAGGTGGCGGAGGACACGGAGCGCAGCTTCCACGAGGTCTTCTTCGACGAGAACGTCACACCAAGCAGGCTCATAGGGGCCTTCGACCCGGCGCTGGTCGTGAGGAACGGCCGAAACATAAGCAGCTTCGAGCCCGGGCCGCTAATCAGGGCCATGGTGGAGGGCGGCCTCTTCGTCGCCCAAGAGCTCAACAGGGCCACGGAGTTCTGCCAGAACAGCCTCATAAGCCCCTTGGAGGAGCGGCACTACCACCTGTTCCCCCTAGGCATGGTTAAGGCCCACGAGAACTTCGCATTCGTGGCCACCCAGAACCCCATAGAGACCGCCGGTACCTACAGGCTCAGCAAGGTACTCGTGGACAGGGTCGGCTGCTGGATCAGGCTCGGCTACCCCACGAGGGAGACGGAGATGGAGATCATCATGGAGAACACCCCCGCGTTCAGCCTCCCCACCAGCACATTGGAGAAGATATACGACATCGTAGACGAGACGAGGCACACGCCGTCGCTGGAGGTCCCCGCCTCGCCCCGGTCAGGCATCTTCCTCACGAGGCTTGTGAACCGTTACCTAGACAGGTTCGAGAGCGAAGACGCCGCCATAAGGTTCTTCGCGCCGGCGGTGCTCGGCAAGGAGATGCGGGTCAGGGACGCGGGCAAGACGGTGTCCATGGTCGTCGACGAGATAGTTGAGAGGAGACTCGCGTAGGTGTCTGACGACGCGTACATGAGGTACCCCTTCAGATACGCGCACTACTTCATACCTGAGTTCATCACCAGGCTGCGTGTGAGCCGAGACTGCGACGTGAAGCCCAGCCCCCGGCAGGGCATCAACATGGGCAGGCTGCTGCTGCCGCCGTACCTGAGGCAGGGCTACCTGAGGTTCAACGATCTCCTGAACGCGGCGGTGGTGACATCCCACATGGGGTGTCAGCGGGCCGCGGAGAAGATAGCGGCGGAGATACTCGTCAACCTCGAGCACGAGGAGCAGGAGCCGGAGTACGATCTATCCGGCGAAGATTTCATGAACCTCCTCTCCAAGAAGATGCAGGAAGAGGTCTACGTTACGCCGCACGGCATAGGGCAGGAGAACGACTTCGCGGCTGCCCACAACAGCACCGTGGACCAGTTCGACAGCTTCCAGAACAAGCCGGACATAGGCGTCGGCCCCGGCGAAGACGAGATCGTCAAGACCGGCGTTAAGGCGATGAAGAACACCGAGAGCGAGGAGACCCGCAGGATACTGGCGGAGCTATTGAAGGAGAAGCTGTTGAAGCTGGGCCGGGAGTTCGAGAGGAGGGAGGACTGGGCCAGGCACCGGAGCATCACCCCATTCCAGCAGGGGGAGGACCCCGACCTCATCGACGAGGAGAGAAGCCTCGAGAACATACTGGATCTGGGGCGCAGCGTGGAGGAGATAAGGTACGACGACTTCATGATGAGGCAGCCCGACAAGCAGAAACGGACAATCATCTACATACTGGACATCAGCAACACCATGTTCTACGACCTTGAGGGCATAAACAGCATAAGCTACAGCGTCCTCAGCATGGTGCCGTTGATGTGGGGGCTCCGCCGAGAAAAGTACGGGCTATGCCTCTACGAGTCAAACAGCCACATAGTGAAGGACCTCTATGATGAGATCAACGTGACACCGGTGCTGGAGGACCTCATAGGCATGGTCGCCATGAACACCACGGAGATGGAGAAGCGGTTCAGCGGAGGCCTCTTGAAGGCGACGTGGGGCGGCACGGTTCCCGGGAAGAGTCTCCAGTGGTCGCACGACCAGATCACCGAGATAAGCGACCGCAGCGACCGGATTGTTTTCATATTCAGCGACTTCGTGCTCACCCAGCCCGGGGAGCTGACCGAGGAGAACGAGCAGAACTACCATATCCTGGAGAGGATGGTGGATCTTGGTGTCCGGGTCTGCGCCTGCGTCTCGCCGCTGGCCCATAAATCGATCTTCAGGCCGTACACCAAGGAGTCTCTGAATAGGATGAAGGAGATAGGCATCCGGCAGCTGGAGACTTATAAGCCGAGCGTATTCCTTGAAGAGGCTCAGCGGTTCATAGAGGAAGAGTAACCCCTTATCCTAGTTGATTTGTTCCGGTTGTCCCCGTGTGGTGAGAGTTTTACTTGTTTTTATCGTCTTTTTTCTGCGTTGTTACTCTCATATTAAATAATTAACTATTCATAAAAATAGAGAAAAATATGGGTGGCTCTCAGGTTGCACGGATAATCCAACTGAAATTCTATGTTACTGATGATAAATGGTTGTCACGGTTTCATTGTTATGCAGACGAGGCCGCCGAACTGTGTCACCCGGGCACCCGCCGCCGTGTCAGCAGGTACTATCTTGGTTTGGATTTTCCTGTTTGCTGAAATCTGGATGAGTCTCTGGATCCTTCTTCTGTGCCTCTCGTGGAACTGGTCGGTGACTAGCAGGTATTCGGCGTCGCCGCCGCCGTACACGTGTGCCTCGACCTCCTTAAGGCTGAACAACAGGGTATCTATTCTATCTGCGTCGTTCAGACGCTCCTCGAGGACCTTCATGACGTTCACAAGGTCTCTGCTGGACGCCGTTGAAAGTTTCTCCTTGAAGCTGTTCGTCTTGACGATGCCGCGGACTTGACGCTCATTCATTGCGGCCATGGGGACGTGCTCGAAGGTGGTCTTGTTCAGGTCCCA
>Ga0307439_1000638_pt1 | contig 23931 bp, 16 predicted proteins | sample SalMarWE160490MG_FD_202142 | JGI IMG/M metagenome (GOLD analysis project Ga0307439, IMG submission 202142) | Salt marsh sediment microbial communities from the Plum Island Ecosystem LTER, Massachusetts, United States - WE1604-90 | ecosystem: Environmental > Aquatic > Marine > Intertidal zone >... | reverse complement strand
CAACTCGATCGGTGTATCTTCTAAGCGTCCGTTGCGCTGCTCAGCAAAGACCCATACCTCACCTCGTCTGTTCACGTCAATCATACGAATTCGAGCCTCTAAGCTTTGGCGTCGCTTACGATCTTCAGTATCGGCGTCCACCGCCACCGCCGCCGCCCCGGCCACGTCCAAAACCACCGCGTCCGCCACCACCGCCACCGCCGCCACCGGGCCTGCGGCCCTGTGCTCTGGGGCGAGCCTCGTTCACATTTAAGGCTCGGCCTTTCAGATCCTGACCGTTCATGCCGGTAATCGCAGCCTCAGCCTCGGTCTTGGTGGGCATTTCTACAAACCCGAATCCTCTGGATTCACCAGTAAACTTGTCTTTTATGATGTTGATGGAGTTGACCTCGCCGAAAGACTCAAAAGCCTGACGCAAATCATCCTCTGTAACATCGCGTGACAAATTACCCACATAAATATTCATCGAACTTTCCTTTCTGGTCGCAGAAATCGACCCCTAATAAAATCTGCCTTCGTCACGGCTGGACACGCGTCAAGCCTTTGAACACTGGCAACTTTTCTGAAAATCCTGCCAAGACTACCGGTCTTCGGCATCTTCATCAACCCAACTCATGTAATCAGCATGGCTTCCATAGCCGCTTGGCATAAATCGTCTCCCCAATAGCCTCATTAAATCTTACTCGCTGTTCATAAATTATAAACTCTGAGTTCACAATTCACGCGATAATCTTATCTTCAATCAGTTCGTGTATCATATCTGAGATGCCTTGGGCAGTTGGCTCAATGTCCTTGCTCTGCTTCGCGGCAAGGACAACGCTTTGAATGCGATGGACCTTGGTAGGTGAGCCGCTCTGGCCACACCAGCTCAAATCCGCACCAACAGAATTCAAGTCCCATTGTTTAATTAATAATCCCTTTTCGCCTAACTCGCTGCATGTCTTCTCGACTATCTTTTTAATTTCTTCTTCGCTGCCTTCCGTCTCTTCGACTGCGCTCAGAGCAGGCTTTTGACTTCTACCCCCCACCACAGGGGTGGGAGCTAAACACTGCGCCTTCTGCCTTCTGTCTTCTGTGCTTTGGCTTCTGACTTCTCTTTCCACCTCGATCGGCGTGCGTGCGTTCTTGTATTTCATCATCTTCTTAGCAGCAGCAACCCTCGGCTCATTTGCATCGCTTGTAACCGTTAGCAAAACCGGCAGTTTCGCCCTTACAAGTTGCCAGCCATTTCCAATGTTCCGGCGTACTGTTATGGTCTTATCCAAAAGCTCTGTGAGCGCTTCCACATAAGTTATCTGTGTGATACCGAGTTTCTCTGCCAATTGAGGTCCGACCTGTGCAGTATCGCCATCGATGGCCTGCCGGCCGCACAGGACTATATCATAGTCGATTTTTTTAACAGCACAACTCAGGATGTAACTGGTCGCTAAGGTATCACTGGCGGCGCATCGTTGATCGGTTATTAGAATAGCATCATCAGCGCCACGGAAAAGAGATTCTCGCAGGATCCTGCTTGCCGCCGGTAGCCCCATTGTGATAACCGTCACATGGCCGCCAAACTTGTCCTTAATCTGAAGCGCCAGCTCCAGAGCGTTGAGGTCCTCGGGATTAAAAATAGCTGGCAGCGCAGAACGATTCACAGTACCGTCATCATTCATCACCCGGCCCGTAATTCGTTTAGTATCAGGAACTTGCTTAGCTAAAACCACACAGTTATAGCTCACCTACGAACTCCTAATCGGTCATCAACCAAATCATACAAATTTTCGAGAAACCGTCAGTTTAGCGACTTTCAACGTGAGGTCAACACTAAAAAACCAGCAGTCGCTTAATACAGACCCGATAAACTCCAGTAAAAACCGTTAAACTGGAAACCCTAAAAAGCCGATTTCCTTTTTGAACGGGCGATATCTTTGCAGACAAAAAAGCAAATTCTTTTGACAAAGATTTTTCTATATCGATAATGGGCACCCATGAGTTTGTTATCGGATGTAATAATCATAAGCTACAAATCAACCTTTCAGCGTAAGGAGGCAACTCCCGTTTCACGGGATACAAATGAGTAACGAGACAAGTTACGACACGGTTTTCGGCAGGATAGCTGTGGACCAGGGTCTGTGCACAGATGAAGAACTGCGTCGCTCCATCGAAAAGCTTGAATCCCGCCGTAAGGTCAATCCCATAATGCTCAAAGACCTTATGATCGAACTGGGTTATATCACAAAAACTCAGGCCGAAAGGTTGAAGAACACTCTAAAGGACAGCAAAGCTGCCGCCCACCAGATTCCAGGCTACAAGATACTTGGCAAAGTCGGCGCCGGTGCAATGGCGGTCGTTTACAAGGCAAAGCAGTTGAGCCTGAATCGCACAGTCGCAATAAAGGTTCTGCCAAAACGGTTCAGTGAAAATCCGGAATATGTGGAGCGGTTTTACAAGGAAGGCCAAGCTGCCGGCAAACTCAACCACCCCAATATCGTCCAGGCCATCGACGTTGGCGAGGCAGGCGGATACCACTACTTCGTGATGGAGTATGTGGAAGGCAGAACCATTGCTGATGATTTATCTTCGGGCAATGTTTTCGATGAACAAGAGGCCATCGAGATAATCATCCAGGTCGCGCACGCGCTCGAACACGCCCATGCTCACGGCCTTGTTCACCGCGATGTCAAGCCTAAGAATATAATGATAAACACCCAGAGCATCGTCAAACTTGCCGACATGGGTCTGGCACGTGAGACTACAGATATCGAAGCAGCACAGAGTGAGGCGGGTAAAGCTTACGGCACGCCTTACTACATTGCACCGGAACAGATCCGAGGCAAAATAGATATCGACGGCCGGGCAGACATCTATGGTCTCGGTGCAACCTTTTACCACATGGTGACCGGCCGAGTGCCGTTCATGGCGGATGATTCTGCAGAGATCATGAGAAAGCATCTGCGAGAAAGACTTATTCCACCCGATCACATCAACACATCACTGACAGCAGGCACTTCCGAAGCTATCGAAGTTATGATGGCGAAACGCCGCGAGGATCGTTACAAAAATGTTCAAGAGCTGCTTACAGATTTGCAGGGCCTTCGGGATGGCCGCCCGCCGCTTCAAGCACACAGAAGATTCGATGTCTCAATGCTTGAGCAATTGGAAAGTGGAGATGCCGTTGAGGCCGAGCAAGGATCCGGCGCCGAGGAGATTCTTGCTCGCTACCGAATGGCGATATTGATTTTAGGAACAGTTGCGGGCATATCCATCCTGATATTACTCGTCATATTGCTAAGTTAGCCAGATTAGTCGTCGAGCTGAACCTGCCATTTATAGCAGCGTCCAAATTTTCATATCCTCTGAGCGGCCTGGATTTCCTCGAGATGATTTCGCACAAAGCAAACGGGCCGAGCAGGCACTGCACAAAACTAACGAAAACAATTAGTTTGTGATTCGTCGCTCGTGGCTCGTTCGGGTCACTGGCCCCGGGTCACGATTCATGCTTTTGTTTGGCGTAGGCGGCGACGACTTGCTGCTGAATGTTGGGTGGCACTATCTCATAACGGCTGAATATGATTCAGGAATTCTGCTCAGAAAATGGTTCACGAGCACTCAAGTTCAATGAACTTATTCCCAAGCTCGAAACGCAAGGGCCACGTGTTTTGGGCATATCGTTCCATCGGCTTTGTAGGCTTACGTTTGGAGGTTTGGAGTGTTCGACCTAACTCGCGCATCTCATCAACCGTTTTGCCGAGCGGCAAAGTGGTCACGACGTAGGTTGTTGGGCACTTCATAAGCGCTTGCCATTCGCTTGGTTCAGCGTATACGAGTGGAATGTTGTCAGCCCATTCTTGACTGAGCTTACTATGGTCGGCAATCAATATAACTCTTTGGGGAGCCCTGAGAGCAGCCTGTTTTATCTCGAGAGAATCAGGCTCCCATCCGGCTGGGCCTCTATCCCCAAATATGAAGCGTATAGACAAAATTGTCCATTGTGCTCTGTTTGCCATTCGTTTCTCAACCTCTTCGCAAGCTCTGTGCCCGGTCATCATTAACGTAGGATTAACTATCCCACCGGCAACATCCAGAGTGAAGTCTTTGGGCCAATCCTTTGTCTCCCATAGTGGGTATTCATGTGCTATTGGTAGACTGTTCGTGTACAGCCTAAAGCCAACTATCTTCTCTGCAAATAACAAAAGCCCAACAAAAAAGGTGCTACTTCCATCCGAAATAAAAGCACTCTGCCCTGGGCCGAGGAACCGACCTACAACATATTCACCTACGGTTTCCTTAGCGTGTTCATTTTGGTGAATCCGCGTTTCGAAAGTGGTTCCTTTAGGATATGAAGCCTTTGGATTAACCATGCTAGTTTCTCCTACCATGTCTGAGCAATTCCCACGAGGTACATGCAAGAGCCAAGCTGTCGCGTGGCTACGGGATTGCTCTCCACTGTTTTAGCTTTTTTACGAACGCCGCATGTGGGAGCATAGTCACTGAGCGATAGTTCGTCAAGCTCCTATCAGACAAATCTCGTTGTGATTGTGTTGGCTATTAGTAATTTTAAAGAAGATGCCCATAAATAAATGTTCATCAGGTTAATAACTATTCGGATTCTTTCTTTTTTGCGTACTGTGCCACTATCTGCTGCTGGACGTTGGGTGGAACTACTTCATAGTGGCTAAGCGACATTGAGTAGCTGCCACGGCCGCCAGTGACGCTTTTTAGCTGGCCGGTGTATTGTGACACTTCTGCTAAAGGTACCTGTGCTTTTATCACAATAAAGTTGCCCGGAAGCATTTCCTGGCCGATGACCCGGCCACGCTTGGAGGATAAATCACCCGTTATATCGCCTACGTTTTCGGCAGGTACCGTGACCTCCACATTCACTATCGGCTCAAGCAATACAGGCTTTGCTTTCTGCATCGCATCAATAAAGGCACCCTTGCCGGCTGCGCGAAATGCCACTTCTTTTGAGTCAACAGGATGGTGCTTGCCATCATATACTGACACTTTAATATCCTGCAGCGGAAATCCGGCTACGATACCGCTTTGCATTACGTCGTTAATGCCCTTGGCAACGGCGGGCTCGTATTGACCTGGTATCGAACCACCGAAGATGTCCCAGCTAAACTGTAAGGATGGGTCGGAATTGCGCTCGGCAGGTTCCACGCGCAGATAGACTTCGCCAAACTGGCCGGCTCCGCCTGTTTGTTTCTTATGGCGGTATTGGCCTTCGGCCTTTGCAGTGATTGTCTCCCGATAAGGAATCTTCGGCTCTTTCGTTGTGACCGAAAGTTTGAAGCGCTTCTCCATCTTCTCGATCATAACCCGCAGATGCAACTCGCCCAATCCATTGGCGACCAATTCCTTCGTCTGCGTGTCTCTGCTGACCGTAAAGCATGGGTCCTCCTCACACAATTTTTCGAGTGCACCACTTATTTTCTGCTCGTCACCTCTTGTAGCCGGTTCAATCGCTAACGAGAACATGGGCTCCGGAACAGGCGGCTGCTTCAACCGACCGGTAACTCTACCATCGTGGACAATATCTCCGGTTTTTAGCTCTTCTACCTTAGCGAGAGTTACAATGTCACCTGCGATGCCCGCGTCGATTTCTTCGGTTTCTCCGCCTTGTGATTTCAAGACGTGGCCCGGTCTGATCGCTTTCTTCTCATCGTTACGCAACAAGCTGGTGTCCGATGTTAGTGTTCCGCTGAAAATGCGAATAGTAGAGTACTTCATGTTCGACCGTGGGTCGAAGCCAATGCGAAACACTAATCCTGCCAGAGGACCAGCCGAGTCTACTTTTAGTTCTGTCACCTGGTCATTATCTTTGAGCGCTACGGGTCTTGTCTGAGCAGGTGACGGCGTATATCTAATCACAAGGTCAAGAAACTCCGCTACTCCAACTCCGTTGCGGGCATTGGTAAAAACTATAGGTATGAGCGTTCCAGCCTTGAGAGCTTCAACGGAGACAGAGGCAATCTTGTCTGCTGAGATCTCTGCTCCAGCGAGGTAGCTCTCCATTAGCGCATCATCTGCTTCGATGACACTTTCGATCAGATCTGTATGAGCCTGGGCAACATCTGTCACGAGTGAATCACCGCTTTCGTTCTCCATACAGTCAATCACAGATGATTTGTCCGCTGCCGGCAAATTGGCACAGCGACACTGCGAGCCGAATGTCTCCTGAATGTTCTTTATCAGTTCAGTCAGGTCGACATTTTCAGCATCCATCTTGTTTACTACGACAACACGCGGCATATTCGCATCCGTAGCCAACTGGAACATTTTGCGCGTGTTCGTTTCAATGCCAGTTGCTGCACTTATAACTATGACCGCAGTATCGGCTGCTGGTATCGCTTTGATTGCGGGACCGATGAAGTCCGGGTAACCCGGCGCGTCTATGATGTTAATCAGCTTGCCCTTGTACTCGGTATGAACTACAGCGGATTGTATTGAATGCTGATGCTGCCTTTCTTCCTCATAGTAGTCACATACGGTTGTGCCCTCATCGACTGTTCCAAGTCGGTTTGTTACACCGGTTTGGTGCAAAATTACTTCAGCCAGCGACGTTTTGCCGCTTCCGCCATGTCCTACCAGGATGATGTTGCGAATGTCGTTCGTATTGGTCACTTCAAACCTCCAAAATCTTATGTCAGAGTTTCTTTTTGCCTCCGACACAGTTAAAACAATTCATAATATAGTAATCGGGGTCTGAAGGACAAGGGATTTTTCAGCATTTCGCAAATACTGGTGCTCAAGCTCAAGTTTTGGAGACGGCTTGCCAATCTTAGAATTCCTTGCCAGCCGCAAGCGTTCTTCACCGGTATGTTACCTGCTGGCCTGTCTTTGCTGGGTCCTTCTTAATCTCCTCATTTTTCTCCTCCCAGCAGGTTTATGATAGAGCACTCGGCAAGAGCTATCTAATATTGCAACAAGTTCGACAGATATCTTCCAGCGCGTGTTAATGCAATTTCCTACAGATCGCGCTTTTAGCGCTATGCAGTTCTTCCCTTCGAATAGCAAAGATTCACAAATCAATCTGCCCAAAACAAAAACAATAAGAAAAATCCAAAGAACTGATAAAAATTTTTTCAGCGGATTAGTATATACAGCAAAGGATTTTATTGGACAGTTGTATAGGTGATAATCTCCTAAGACGTATTCATACCAGATGTTGTGGTCCCAGCAAAAAGACTTCTGGTATGTAGTAGTTTCGGTTATAGGGCTTTTCATACCGCGATGCCCAGCCGGTTAAAGAGAAAATATTGCCTCTGTCGATATTCGGAAAGTTAACGATAATAGGGGAGGTTAACAATAATATGCCAGCGATCGAGGATGCTTAGTATGGATAAAAGAGAATTGATAGAGTGCATTTGTGAAATCAACAAAGGCGCTAAGCCAGAATTTCTAGCTAATTTCTCTGAGGAGGAGCTGAACGCATATCTTGAGCACCTGATGGAACTGGACCTGCAAGAGTTGGTGGTTTGTAGTTAGGGTATCAAAAAGAAATCTGAGAGAATCTCCGCACTTACAACTCCAACTCCCGATCGGAGATTTATCTCTGGAGCCTAAGCTCTCGCTGCCCAACTACAAGGTTAACCTCCGCCCATGACCTTTCAAGACAGGTAAAAACATATTTGAAATTATTTCCCCCCGAAGTGTCCGGCGACATTCGACAAAATATAGGCGCCGCAACTCACTCCTCATCCAGTTGGTCGCCGACTATGCTCCTGCTGATATCACTGAGTTCTCCACGTCGTTCTGGGAGACTTTCTGAGCCTTCAGGCTCAGACTCCGATGGCGTAGGCGTAACATCCGTCGAAGTCTGTTCTGGTCTTTCAGCAGGCTTTTGGTCTTCTGATGGCTTGGCGTCGAAGGGTATCACGTCTGGCGCTTGCTCCACTGAGACAGGCGCCGGTACTAGGGCAGTATTGTTTAGCTTGAACTCCAACAGTACAGGTGTAAAGTTATTCGGCACGAAAAAACCGAAGTCTATGTATTTGACGTTGCCGGTAAAAACAGATCGCTCCAGTTTAACTATTTCACTCAAATTTTTTCTCTGCAACTGATCATCAGCCTGCATGTAGCCAATCGGATAAACGTTCCTGCCTTTGCCTACAAGCGGGTTTTTGGCATGACTTCTCGGTTTGCAGATTAGCCGCACTTGTGACAGGGTAAATATGCCGGCATCTTTCTGGGCGGCCTTTTTTATTCCAACGCGTACAATCACAAGATTGTGGCCCGTCCTTGCGGATATAGGCCTGCCCTCTGTATCTTTTATATTATCCGGAGCATACCATGCACCATTTTTCTTTGGCACTTCTATAGCCGGCGAACTCGTTAAGATTGGCACGCCATCTTTGACATTGTGTCGGTTCAAGAATATCTGATCCAAGAACGCCGGATGCAAAGCCGCAAAGCTCCTTCTATTGCTAATCGCGCTGAAACCGCCATTACTCATCAAGGTGAACCATCCTGTCACGAAACCGTCGGCGTTCAGCAATACTGTATCGGGATTCTGAGGGTCCGGCTTTCTTTGGTCGAAACGCTGGTAGGGATACTTGTTCGGTAACGGTGCCATTGCAAATGCTGTCAGCAACACGCCGGACAATATAACGCCCAAGAAAATCCCACAGACTACCCGGCCGATACGCTCAGGCAGCAATCCCAAGTCAACCGGATGGCGAGTTAGTTGAGTGACGATCGTCTGAAGAATAGCAAAGGCTAAGACAAAAAGTAACACATAACAGAGTGGCTGAGCCCAATTAGCAAGGGAGGCAGAATACTTCGTAAGCATGTTCGCCAGAAACTCAAAATACCCAAAACTGACCACGCTTGCACAGACGGCAATTATGATCGTTGCGAACGCCTTGACAGCCGTACTCTTGAAGTACTGATAAACAGCACAGCCTGCAATGATTAGTAACGCAACCACGCCAACCATTAAAATGCCTCCAATTCTTCGAATCTGGGCTATCGGGAAATCTACGCTCCTTCTGACTTTTTCGCTCTACGCTTAGAGGACGTTGACAGCACTCTAACCATCTCGTTAATAGCTGTTGTTCCGCTAATGACTTTTCGCAGCGCCTGTTCCTGCAGATAAAGCATTTTGGCACGTCTAAATTGTGTGCCGATTTCCGATAGTGCCTTTGAGTTCACTACAGCTTTTCTTAGCTCATTGTTTAGAATGATCATCTCAAATACAGCGGTTCTGCCGACAAAACCTGTACCCTGGCAGTGTTGACAAGTACTACCCCGACCACGCTTATCATAAACTTCCCCACTGGGACGGTGTAATACCTTTGCCTTCTCAGCAGGAAGGTTGAATTTTCTGATAAGTTCTTTGTTGGGCGCATAAGCCTGCTTGCATTCGGAGCAGAGTATTCTAAGTAACCGCTGATTGCTTACACCAAGAAGTACCTTGGCCGCAAGCTTCCTGTCGTCGACCATCTTAATCCACTTACCGAGCGCTTGTACCACGCTGTCCGCTTTGAGTGTGACGTATACTGTTTTGCCGTCTTGCGCTGCTGCACACGCAATCTGAGCCACTTCGCTGTCCTCACAATCGGCGATCCCAACGATGTCAGGTCCCATTCTTACTACCACCTGTAGTTTCTTGGCGTAGGTAGTTGTGCCGGTATCACTAAGAGTGAAGACGTTTTGCGTAATATTAGGCAGTTGAGCAGATGGCTGTTTCTCGAGGGTGTTTATGTTGTTAATAAAAGCATCATGATTCCGCAAGAGCGCATATAATGTAGTTGTCACGCCGCTATTTCTTGGGCCACTTACAATAAATAACCCTTGCTTAAGCTGGGAGAGACCGTTTATCTGCTCATATTGGTCGGACATTAAGCCGATATCACTTAGCCTTATAGTATCCCGTTGTGTTGTCTGCTTGAGCTTGAGTTGTTCACCTGCTGTTGAGCCGGCAGTAGTTACTTCCCAATCTGTACCTTCCTTCACCTTATAAGTTCTGAATCTTCCTTTTTGCGGTTTGCGTTTTTCGTTGATGTCCAAGTCAGCCAGTTGCTTGAGGAAACGAACCAAATACTCCATCTGGTCTTTCGGCAGATTCGGCCTTTTAGTTGCTGCGCCATCGATATGATAAGTCACGTTATAATCTTGCGGCGTCGGGATGAAAATAATACTGCTTGCTCGTCGCCACATTGCATCATTAAGAATCTCATAGGCAGTCTTATAGCCGAAGAAATCCGGCGTCCGCGGTTCAGGCACGGGGACTTCATTGCCGTTAGTTGTTATAAAAATGAAACTCTTCAGGGCCTCGATCTTTTTTTCCTTGTTGGCAACCAATCCTTTGATGTGCCCGACTGTCAGGACCCGGTCAAAATCCAATACTCTGGTGTTGCGGTGCTTTACATACGCCAAAGAAGTCGCTCCTACAGCTATCGCGTACAGCAACAGCCCGATAATGAAAATGGGCACAACCATCCATACGATCGCAGCAGCAGCTCCTGTACCGAGAATGAGTCCTACCCAGAAAGTATCTTGTGTCTCAACTGCCTTGGCGTCCCGATTTACCCAGCCAACCAGCGCTAACCATCCGAAAAACAACGCCAGGAAAATAAGCAGCTTTACTATAGATATGTAACCACCATACTCGATAGCCATCAGTACTGGATTTGGCATAAATTGCTCCATAAGGAACGCGTTCTATATAAAAACCATCGCCCAGCAGCGAAATTTGAGCCGGTGTCCTTTAATTCCAGAAATACACGTCCAAGCTCAGACGACTCTCATAAAATACCTTCGGCGGTGGTCCTAATGCCCTTGAGCGCCATTTTCAGCTCTTCTTTGTTTGGAGCATATTTATATGCGTCCTTGGGGTCCACAGAACCATCTTTGACAAGCTTACAAAGGTTATTCGTGAGATCCTGCATACCTTCCTGCTGAGAACTTCGTATGACGCTCGGCAGATCGCCTTCGCGCCCGTCTGATATCAATTTGCGAACGGCTGGATTTGCAAGAAGAATCTCTACAGCAGGTATCCTGTCTATATCCTCTTCGATGCAGGGTAGCAATACCTGACTTATGATTGCCCTGACCGCTATGCTCAGGGTTTGTCTGGTCAGGTCTCGCTCAGTTTGTGGGAATAGGTCCAAGAGCCGGTGAACAGCCTGGGACGCATTTGCAGAGTGCATCGTTCCAAAAACAAGGTGTCCTGTCTCGGCAGCTCTCATGCCGGCTGCGACCGTTCCGGCATCGCGCATCTCGCCAATAAACACAATATCGGGGTCTTGTCGCATAAGATATCTTAGCGCTTCATTGTAGTCCGCTACATCCAGGCCTATTTCCCTTTGTGACACTATTGCTTTATCATCTTTGAATAAATACTCGATGGGATCCTCTATTGTGATTATATGACAGGAGCGTGTGTGGTTTATATAGTCAACCATTGAGGCGACTGTCGTTGTCTTACCGCAACCGGTAGGACCTACCACAAGAACAAGACCTTGATTAGTCCCAGATATCTCTGCAAGAATCGATGGCAGGTGCAGACTCTCAAACGAAGGCACTTGGGCGCTGACTCTTCTTGCTGCGAGGCTTATCAGGCCCCGCTGGCGAAATATATTTATTCTGAAACGATGGTCGGTGCCAATTTCGTGGGCGAAGTCTAAAGTGCCGTTTTCGATAAAGAACTGTTTTTGAGCTGGATTTAGTATCTCGAAAACCATCTGCTCCATCTTTTCTTGTGTCATCACCTCACCGGTAGTGTTCTTTAGCTTCCCGTATTGCCGCAATTTCGGCGGCTGGCCTACCTTCAGATGGAGGTCGTTTGCATGGGTCTTGATCGCAGCCCTGAAATACTTGTGTAACTGCGGTTCATGGTCAAGGTTAGTATACGTGTCAACAGGTTGTTCTGGAGTCATAATCGCTGATGTCTCCAAAGCTTATAAACCAACCGCATCACGGCGACTGGTTTTGTCTTTATCGCTCCGCTTTCCGCTGAGCTTCTTTACCCGAGATTTGTAGAGACGAACCCCTACCTTTATATATTATAGGGCTTTACTGAAGATAGTCAAGTCTGATGCGCAGGCTAATTCTTGCACATGCAGGACAATTTCTATGGAATCTCTCACGTTGGCAGGATTTGACATATCCAAACCTTAATACAGAGTTATTTCACTAAGCCTAAGGCTTATAAAACGGAAAACTGAGATGTTTGGTTTGGCTGTATACATATAAGCCTTAGGCTTATAAATTTGTCGAACATTCTTAGCCCCAGCCTTCACGCCGCCAATAGAAGCGCCAAAGTCATATATATCGCCACGCTTATGGAATCGTTCGCAGTCGTAACCAGTGGGCCTGAGCTTATGGCAGGGTCGATACCAATTCTGCGAAACAGAAAAGGCAGCAACAACCCAAGCGTAGTCGCAACCATTATCGCTGAGAACATAGCGGTTCCAAATGCAAAGACCAGGCGGACAGGTTCTATTGCGTTTTCAGGTATCCTGGCATGAATCAGAACGGCGCAAGCTATCCCGCCCAACACGCCGCAGCTCAGGGCCACTAAAAGGGCAATCCTGACCTCACGAGTGAAAACTTGGCCAAATCGCAGTGCCACGAGGTGACCAGTTGCCAATCCAGAGACCACTATTGCGGATGTCTGAAGCCCCGCATTACCGCTGATGGCAGCAATCATAGGCACAAAGGCCGCCGCTGCCACGAAGACCATCTGATTCTTACCTCGGAAAAACGTCATCACCAAAGCGGTGACCGCTGTGCCGATCAAGCATGGCAACAGCCAGGTCATTCGGATCCTCGCTGCGTGGAAAGCAGAAAATTTGTCAAGTTCGTCAGGGTCAGTACCGGCCATAACGTACAGATCCTCTGCCGCTTCCTCCACCGCGACCTCAATAACACGGTCTGCAGTGATTCGTCCCACGAGCTTTTTGTCTTTGTCCAAGACCGGTACAACAATCAGATCATTTTTGCTGAATATGTTTCGAACTTCTTCCTGGTCGGTATCAGTCTTTATGTAAATCGTATCGGGATCTACCAATTCTCCTATCTTTTCGTCTTCCGGGCGGGTTAGTAAGAATCGTATTCGAACGTCCCCCAGAAATCGCCCGTCCGCATCGACGACGTAAACAGAATAGAAATCTTCATCAATCTCAGCAGCACGGATTTTATTGACGGCCTGAGCAATGGTGGCATTGGCCGGCACACTGATTACAAGCGGGTCCATTATGCCGCCAGCCGAGTCCTTCGAGTAGCTCATCAGTTTTCTAATCTCGAGCGAATCGACCCGGCTAAGACTGGCGAGCGCCTTTTCTCTTATTTCATCAGGAAGTTCTGAAAGAAGGTCGGCTACATCATCGTGACCAAGCTCGGAGATAATGCTGTTTATTTCTTCTTCCGCGAGCAGATCGAAAAGCTCAGCGCGGGTAGCTTCGTTGACCTTCTCCAGGACTTCTGCCGCCATGGGTCTATCTAAGGCGTCAAACATAAGACGTCTCTGCTCGTTATCTACCAGCTCGACAACCTCAGCAATATCGCTGCTTCTCTGCTGAGCGAGCAGTTGACCCAAAGCAGACATGTCATTAAGCTCAAGTGCAGACTCGATTTGCTGGAATAGCTCTCTTTTTTCGTCCTGTTCGTCGATCATACTACCACACCTATAATTGCTCTTACGTTTTCAGTATGACGTTGAAGCACAATCCGCCAAGTACTAGTTCAGTCCATTCGGAGATAGGATACACTTGATATGCCCGTTCAGGCAATCCTTTTGTCAGCCGATAGCCATATATGTTAGTTGCACTTCACCTTTATACTTTGCTGGATCAGTAGCTTGACCAAGACTTGATTGACGTGTTGCTTTATGCAACCCGGGTACTTCAGTCGGGGATGATAAGTTTTGTTCCCGGCTTGAGTTTATTCGCATCACTTATTTGAGAGCGGTTGGCATGAAGAATCTTTCGCCATTTGTTTGCAGAGCCGTAGTACTTCTGCGAAATAGCCGAGAGTGTGTCGCCCTGACGCACAATGTGAAATCGTTGAGTTTTTATTTTCTCAGTTTGTTCGTATATTGTCATATCCTGTACCGTTGGTTGAGTTTCGATTTTCGGCAACTGGCCATCTTTGCCGGACTCTGTGTTCGGCAAGTGCACCGAGTAGCCGGATTGTGATGCCACCGCATTGCCCGATAGATTATTCAGAGACTTGGGTGGGTACCTTGCGGGCAAAGGACTGGAACCAAGCTGCGACCGTAACAATCTTGCCTGTGGTGTCAGGCTCGGACGGGTAGCCAGCCATAGTGTAGCCATTATCACGAGTATCAGGCCCACAAGCAATCCTATTTTGAAGTCTTTTTGCATCTAAATTTAATATGAATCATGCATCCCTACATGGAATCGAACGGCCTTATCGGATGCTATGCGCTGTGTGTTCGCCGTTATCTACTTGCTCTTTCCCTTTTTAGCTTTCGTGCCAAGCAGCAATACAGGTGCGGCTATGGCAATTGAAGAGTAAGTACCTATTATGACACCAAGACCAATCGCGAAGGTAAGGCCCCTTAGACCCGGGCCACCAAAGATGTACATTACCAGCACAACTATAAATGTTGTGAATGACGTTAGAATAGTCCTGGAGATAGTTTGGTTAATACTGTCGGTAATTGTCTTTGGGATTAGCTGGGCTTTTCGGCGATTCTCTCGGATACGGTCAAAAACAACGATGGTGTCGTTCAAGGAGTAGCCGATAAGCGTCAGGAATGCAGCTATCATAGCAAGGTTTATTTTGAAATCTCCGATTAAAAGTTTTTGGCCTATCGGTGTTGCTGCGATATACGTACAAGCTGTAACAGCGCCAACAGTGATGCATACGTCGTGTACCAGGGCTATGATTGCAGCAAAGCCGTAGCGAACATTGCCGAATCTTATCCAGACATAGCCGACAATGGCGGACAGCGACAGAATGATGGCGATCAAAGCTCGCGTCTTCTGTTCTGATCCAACTGAGGGGTCTATCTGCGTCACCCGCGGCAGCGATGTTTCGAGTTCGGCCGCAGTGATGACTCTTGCAGTCTCGTTTTCAACAAAGCTTGTCCACTCGTCCTCGGGCAGTTCACGCAATCCTGCTTCTGGTGCTACGCTTACATAAGTAAAAGATTTAACAGGCTGGTTGGGTTCGGTTATTGCCGGGTTGGAACTATATATTCTGTAAGCATACCAATTCAGCTCTCGCATATCAGGTTTGAACCGCAGGTCTTTCATTCTGCGGTCGAGCTCGTTTAGCGTGGCAGCCTTTTCGATTGTGCACTCGATCTTGACGCCTCCTATAAAGTCAGCGAGCTCCGGATGCGAATCAACAAGCTCTTCCGTTATTTCCCCTTTGGAGACGACTTGAGGACCGAGATTTTGCTGGATCTCCAGCTCGTCTGTAAAGGCCTTTTTTATGGCACTATTCACAACTTCGTCAATATGAGGTTCCGATATCTCGGCCTGCGGAAAAGCCATACTCAGAATATTCTCAATAAGCGTAGGATTCATTCGGCTGGTCTCTATGACGAAGGTATTGCTGCCTTGGCTCTGCCTGGTTACGCGTAAGTCACTAAGCTTATCGCGCAACTTCGATTGGGTCTGCTCGATCGCTGACGTTACAGTTTCAATAGTATGCTGCGCAGCCTGCCCAGATGCAGAGAAAGTAACCTTGGCGGTGGTCTTGTTTGTTGCTGTTGTAGTTATTTCATATTGCTTGCCGGATTCACCTATGCTGTAAATATTGGCTGCCGCAAGGGCTGGATTAGCAAGCTCAGTAGCGACTTTGCGAATCCTGTCTTCTACATCCTGCCTGGAAAGAGATACAGTGTCTTTGAAATTTATCTGAACGGACGTCCCACCTGTGAACTCGATGTCATATTTATTGTTTTTAGTATCATCTCGCGTAAAGAACACAAACAATCCGGCTATAATTAACAGAACCGATATGGAAAAAAAGATGGGTCTATAACCCATCCAGTTTACTTTTGGCTCATGTATCAGACGAAGCATAAGTAGGTGGTCTTTGATAATTCTCCTGGACACAAGGAAGTCTAAAATGACTCGTGTCACGAAAAGGGCGGTGAACATACTCGATACAATACCGAGCATAAGAACTATAGCAAATCCTTTAATTTCTTCCGAAGCGACCCAGTACAAAATCGCTGCGGTGATGAACGTGGTGAGATTGGCGTCAAAAATAGCTCTGAAAGCCCTTTGGTAGCCATTCTTGATGGCGATTGTCAGGCCTGAGCCTTTCTGCTGTTCCTCACGAATCCTCTCGAATATCAGGACGTTGGCATCAACACTCATGCCGATTGTAAGTATTATGCCGGCAATTCCGGGCAACGTGAACGTTGCTCTGACCCCTGCCATTACTGCCAGGACAAACAAGATATTCAGAATTAAAGCCACATCGGCGATTGTACCTGCGACCATATAGTAGATGAGCATGCAAAGTATCACGACAACAAGGCCAATGACACCGGCCTTTATGCCCTGGTCGCGGTTGTCGGCGCCGATGGATGGGCCTATCGTTTTGATGGAGATGGGCTGTTCAATCAGCCTGGCGGGCAGAGAGCCAGCATTTAGCTTGTTGACCATATCGGTAACCATAGTCTGAGTGAAGCTGCCGGTTATTACACCGCTTTTTCCTATGCCACCTCTTGCCTCAATATTAGGAGCCGATATCGCTATGCCATCGAGCAAAATACAAAGGGGTCTGTTAGGATTTCTTTTAGTGACGTTGAAGAATAGCTTTCCGCCTCTCTCGTCGAGCAAGAAGGCAATCGCTCTACGGCCCATACGGTCGGTTGTCGGCTCAGCCTTTTCCAGCTTCCACTCTCTTTTTGTCGGCCCCTGTAGTATTGCCTCGTTGGGTCTGTTACTGGCCAGAACATAGTATTTATCACCGAATGGAGCGACTATTGAATCAGGGGCTCTCCAGTCCTGAATATTCTCTATTTCGCACCAGACATACTTGTTGTCTGATGCGTATTTGGGTCCTTTTTCTGCGAGGGATTGAACATATATATTTATTTCATCCGGGGTCAATTCGGCTCGGTCTCGTGTCGGCAGTATTCTAAACTCAAGTATACCGGCGCCTTTGAGCATTCTTTGCAGGTCGCTGGGGTCGTCGAGGCGACCTCTATAAGGACGATACTCATCAAAAGCAGCAACTACATTGTCGATCTCTTTTGCACGATCTGGAAACTTGGCTTTTAACTCTTGAATTCGCAGTGCTCTTTCGGCAGACTTTGGGGACATCTCCAACACGAAGTTGATCTGGTCCTCAGTCAGGTTCAAACTGTCAAGCTTCCTTCTGGCCTGCTCGTACTGGACGTTCTTCCCAGAATCTTCCTTAGTCAACTGGCCAACAATGTCAGACCACTCGGCGTATGTTTTGACATAGTCAGTCAAGAGGCCGAGATTATCTTCGGAGCCAAGAAAAGCTTTAAGCGAATCTTGAAGTTGCTCGTCATTTAGTTTTGACCATTCGGTCCTGTTGCGTTCTATTAGTTCAAGGTCAAGGCCTGCCAAAGACAGTTTACTCTCTACGCTTTTGAGTTGATCCCATAGTTCATCTCGCATATTCCGCAATTGTTCACGCTCGTCGTAGGCTCGTGCAAGCTCCTCAAGAATTGCCAGCCTATTGGGATCGCCCTGTGCAAATCGGTTGAATTCCTTGGTTCGCTCCTCCAGCGGCTTCTGAAGCGAGCGCATAATAGTAGCGCGGTTTACATTCTTGGCCAAAAAATCGCTAAATGCTGCTTCAAACTTTTCGCGTTGTTGGCGACTTTCGGCACTTGTCAAGGGCATTTGTATTTCGAATCGGGTGTTACCCTGAGGTCGCCAGATGAGATTTTGTATGTTGGCCGGGTCGATTCGCCTTCGCAGAACGGTAATCATTTTCTGCGCCAAATCTCTTTGCTGTTCCTCACTCAGGCCTTGAGTGTCAATCTCATATACAAGACTCGTACCACCTGCCAAGTCGATGCCGGGCTTTAGCGTCTTACCTGGCGGATACAGGGTCAAGGCCGCCACGGCCACCAGAACAACGATCAATATGCTCTTAGGCAACAGATTCTTATCCATAGTTCTCCTTATCTGTTATCTGTAACGTGCAACATAGTGGCCAAGGCTTGGCTGTGCTACTGCTACTGACAGTCGATCTTTCAATAAGCTCATTTGGACACATCGATTTTTGTCACATTTCTCTGGCTGGGAGGTTCACCTATTATACGCACAGAAACGGGCTCTTCTATAATACGGGCAGGCAAACAGCCAGCATTAAGCCTATTGACTATTTAGGTAACTTCGGTTTCGGTGAAGTTGCCGGTTATCATGCCCTGATCAGCCGTTACTTCTTTTCCTTAGATAGATTCTTTCCTATCGCTGAGGTGATAATCTTAATTTTTGTGTTGTTTGACTCATCAATCTTCACGGTGACCTCGTCGTCCCTGAAGTCAACGACAGTTCCTATTATCCCGCCGATTGTTCGGACACGGTCATTCTTTTCGAGCGACTGAACCATCTGTTTGTGCTCTTGCTGTTTTTTACGAGGTCCTCTGAAGAGCAATAGGTACATAACTACGAAAATTAAAACGAATGGTAGCATTTGCAGCCAGGGTGACCTCGATGTGGCAGTGCGCTGTGCAGGTGCATTGGCATCAGATGGTACCGTCGTCATCGCCTCGCCTTCAGAGTCCAAGTGCTTTGGAGCAATGCGCGAGGGCGCCTGATTGGCGTCCGTTTGAGCTAATATCCAAACGTAATCCATATCTATTTTCCTTTCACCATTCTTAGTTTATTCGGGATAAGGTATAATGGGATAGAGGAATTGTCAAATTCCAATTGGCAATAATCGGCTGAAAAACAGGGTTTGCGGAGTCCATGCGCTAACATGAACAGTACTTTCTTAATTGTTCAGCCGCCCAAGAGGAGAATTCGCTATCTTTCAGGCTTTGTCTTATCTTTGCCATGAGTCGCTGATAAAACCGGATATTGTGTAGCGATAGCAGGATCGGTCCAAGCATTTCCCCGCAATTAAAGAAGTGTCTCAAGGCAGCCCGGCTGAAATTCGTACAACAGTAACAATCACAACCGGCCTCGACCGGCTCGGCTGCACTTATATGAGCATTATTTCTTAATCGCAAAGGGCCGTTCTCGGTGAAGGCGAAAGCGTTTCGGCCATTCCGCGTCGGAAGGACACAATCGAACATATCCACGCCAGCTTTGACGGCGGCAATAATATCGGCTGGGGTACCAACACCCATAAGATAGCGAGGCAACTGCGGCGGTAAAAACTGTGCTGTCTGGTTAACCGTCTTTATCATATCGTCATGTTCTTCACCAACGCTTAATCCACCTATGGCATAACCGTCAAAGCCCAACTTGATGAGTTTTTCGGTGCAGTAAGCGCGAAGCTGATGGTCTGTCCCCCCCTGAACAATTCCAAAGAGCAACTGGTTCGGATTATTGTGTGTATCTTTGCAAATTCTGGCCCAACGGATGGTTCTTTCGACTGCCGTCTTTAACTCAGTGACGCTTGCAGAAGCGGGCGCACACTGATCGAAGCACATTATTATGTCGGCACCAAGGCGGTTCTGAATCTCTGTAGCAAGCTTTGCATCCAAATATATCTTTGTGCCATTGACGTGGCTTGCAAACTCGACGCCTTTATCATCTACTTTTACCAACGTGCTGAGTGAAAAGACTTGATATCCACCGCTGTCGGTAAGAAGCGGACCATCCCAGGCCATAAATTTATGAAGTCCACCGAGTTTTTCAACTACGTCTACCCCTGGCCTGAGCATTAGATGATAGGTGTTAGCTAACAGGATGTCAGTGCCGGTTTCTTTGAGCTGTTGAGGACTGATTCCCTTTACCGCGCCGGCTGTGCCAACAGGCATAAAAACAGGAGTCTCAACCTTTCCGTGGGGCGTCGTCAGGACACCTCGTCTTGCGGATGATTTTAGGTCTGTGCTGAGAATCTCGAAATCGCTCATATTTGTGTTATGTTTACGAGGCGTTTTTGGTTTCAGTAGATATTTACAATTTTAGCGCCTGGGTAGTAATAATAGAGAATTCTGGTTGCGGTTTTGCCTTGCCTTGCCATACCTTCCGCTCCGCACTGGCACATTCCCACCCCATGGCCCCATCCTCTGCCCGCGACAAATGCCCAATTCTGACCCCATTTTATGATTTGACAGATAGTGCTCTTTATTTCACGCCCGGTAGGATCGATTGTAAGACGTAAGTCCTCACCTCGCAAAAAATCACTTTTACCGGTAGAGCCAACAAGTCTGACTCTCGTCACTCGGGAAATGCTGCCATAGTCACTTCTTTCAACTGGGATGATCTTCGTGATTTCGCCAAGCTCCTTTAGCTTCGGGTACCTCTGGTGCAGCCTGGTAGTAACAGTGGTTTTATCGAACTGTGCCATAGGCCAGAAAAAAAGGCTGAGCTTTGCTACATCTTTGCAATAAGGGCAGGTGACACCTGCAAGTGGGCCATAAGAATCCCCAAACACATTCTGGCTGTTTTCTGTGTGGCCGCCACATACTGAGCTGTAGTAAGCCGGGAAAATATCCTCCGTGCCGTTAGGATGCCTGCAGGTCAGGACTTGGCCGGAGGTTCTGTTGACGGCGTCCCAGACCTGTGCCGACTCCGCACTAACGCCTCGATAGACCTGATTGGCCTGCGTCTTCTTAACATCCCATCTGCGCCTGCTGCCTAACCGCTGTTTGTTGTACAAACAGTATGTTCTGGCAACGATTGCCTGGGCTTTGAGAGCTTCAGGCTCCCAGTAATCGGGCATTTCAGCGCCGACCACGCCGGCAAGGTATGGCTCAAGAGGAACGATGTTAATAGCATCAACAGAATTGCCGTCGGAAGTGAGAATCAGTTTTAACTTGCCTCGGTATTCGTTACCATTAAGGCTGAAAATGTGGGGGTTATCGGGACAAATAATTGCCTCGCTACCCGCAAAAACGCGACCAGCTAAAGTAATCTTGCCGGCAGAAACCTGCACTTTTGAAGGCCCGTCAAGTTTATCAAAACGAGCCACCAACGTCTCCATCTGAAGGTCAGAGCCCAACGTACTTACACTGAAAGGACTGCTAATATGAATCGTGCAATCAGTGGCTTTGTCAAGTAATAAGACCCTTACCCAAAACTGTGACTCGATATCCATTTGCGGCGTGGGTCTGACAAGTTGTCTGGGTTTACAGCCAGCGTAAAATGCCACTAATAAGAGCAAAAGTAAAGCAGGTGCAATTTCAGAGAAATGGAATTGGCTAATCGAAATCCGAAGTCTGTTTCTGGTTCGCAGAAAATCTTCGTTGGGACCAGCGATGGATAGCTGACTAATGATATCTAAAAAAACCATTAAGAGTAATCGGCTTATCAATCCAAGGTTCGCAGGGACAGTCCGAGATTAGCGAGAGCTTTTTTAATTTCATTCAAACTCGTTACGCCGAAGTTCTTGCAGCCGAGAAGCTCAGCATCTGTCGTACGAGTCAACTCGCCAATTGTACGAATACTAAGCTTCTGTAAACATTTGCGAGAACGTATCGACAACTGAAGGTCATCTACTAGTTTGTTCAACAGCCCCTGGTCTTGCGTGGCACCTTGGTCAGATATTTCTGTCGATTGGAACTGCTTTTCCTCCAGGGCCATCCCAAGGCGTAATCCTTTCGGTTCAAGGACGCCCTTTATTTCAGTCAGAGAAGTCTCTCCGAAGTTTTTATAGGACAGAAGTTCGATCTCGGTGATTTTCAGAAGATCACCGAGTGTTTTGAGATTCATTTTCCGCAGACAGTTTCTGCTGCGCACCGATAACTCAAAATCAGAGATAGGGGTTTCAAGAATCTGGTTTTTACGGCTCCGCTTCTTTTCTTTCTCCTCGTCGTAAAACATATTTTTTGAGCTATCGATATCTTTTTTGAACAGGATCGCTCTTTGATGATTAGGATGTGATTCCAGAACAGTATCAACGCACCGAGATGCTTTTTCAAAATCGCCCTCATCTTCATAAAGCACAGCTAAATTAAGTAAAGCGCTTACATAAACGGGAGAAGTCGAGGCAATTTGCTTATAGTAGTCGATAGCTGCTTGCTCATCGCCGGACAGATCACAACGATAAGCAAGGTGGAAAAGATATCTCTGATGGGTCGGCGACAACTCCAAAGCTACCTTATAGTTGTCTATAGCACCTTTATATAAACCTTGAGCCTCCTGAAGACGAGCCAGCTGATAATGATACTCGGCACTGACCTTTTCGAAGTTTGCACAGCTTTTCAGTTCCTCGGTTGCGGCTTCAAAGTTCGAGGCGCGACGATAAGTAGCGGACTTTTCCAAAGTCACGGCTAATGGGTCAGCACCATAGTCAAGACTTTTCTGGAGATTTTCTACTGCTTCATCGAACTTGCCCATTCTCCGAAGTGCAATGGCAAGGTACAATAATTTCTCCTTGCAGTCTTCAGCCTTTTGAAGTTGCTCTACAGCTTGCTCGAATCTCGCCAGAATAGAAAGGCCGATCCCCAGGGCAAGCTTGGCTTTAGGCGAGGTTCTCGCCATGTTTTCTTCCAACTGTTCGGCAAATTTCAACTGGTCGGCTTCGCTGGAATGGACGAAATTAGAAAGTCTCATAATCTCGTCAACAGAAGGCAATTCATCAGCAAACAAGTCGATCTGTAGTTCTGTAGTTGGCTGCATCAGGACATTCTCCCAAGGTTCCTTTTATTGTCTATCTGTATCATAAATAGTTTTGTAGGGGAAGATATTATAAATTGGTATGAAAGATTTGCAAATGATTTTAAACGCTCCAACCGCTGTACGTAAATAAGAACGCCGTTGATGAGATAACCAACTACAACTTGTGCCTGTGGACATGCTTTAAGGCGGTTAGTTAAACCAGCCCTCAGCTAACAGGGAAAAATCAAGCATATTTACCCCATTTACACCATCCAAGTCAGCCGTTCCATCCGGCTGTAACCACTGCTCACAAAGGGCAGCCAAGTCTTCCCAATTGACTATGCAATCGCCGCTGATGTCACCTATCGGACACTGCGTCGGCGTAAAAGCTGCCAGAGAGTGGACAAGTTGACCGGCTTCGGAATGCTGCCAGCTCATGGTGGTCAATCCTGCTAAAGCGACAATTTTGGTGCTGCCGGCTGCCGAAGAATCGTCTCCGTCAGCCAAGGCGGACCAGCGGGTTTCCATGCCCTCGGAGGTAGTAAAGAACGAACCATCAGTACAGGAACCCACGACGTCGATTATCCATGCTCCATCAGTGACTGTAGTTATGTCAGTAGAAATTGTCTGTGAACACCGCTCGGATTTGATAACAACCGCCTCTGCTGGTTGCTGAGCTACATTAAAAAGCGAAATTGCACCGGCATTTCTACTATCAACATCTCCAGAATAAGCGACATCAACAGTATAAGTACCAGAGACAGGCAGGTCGTTTTCCAGCATGTAATATAACTCAGTTTTCTGCGAAGAGAGGCCACCCACGATCGAGTTAGAGCCCGTGATGTGATTCATATTAACGCCATTATATTTTATACTGCTTATTTCCAAGTTGCTCGTGCCTGGGCTCTCAGCAGCAAGACCAACTACAAGAAGTCTGTTCCTGCCACAACCGATAGTGTGTGACCAGCTAATTGTTGTACCGGCGGCTCCGCTGGAATAAGAGCTTGCGTTATCAAATGTGATCGGCGAATCCTCATCCGAGGTCGTGAAACTCCACACCGGGCCTTTCGTAGTGCCATGACTGTTCTTTTCATCGATCCGCCAAAAATAAGTTTTAAGTTTGGCCATTATTCCCGGGCGGAAGGTTGCATCGGCTTGGCTGCCTCTGTATTCGCTTGAAGAGGTATTGGCCTCGTGTACAGAATTGAAATCACTTCCAAAGTAAACATCATGCGATGCGGCGTAGGTTCCT
>Ga0307439_1000635_pt1 | contig 24010 bp, 20 predicted proteins | sample SalMarWE160490MG_FD_202142 | JGI IMG/M metagenome (GOLD analysis project Ga0307439, IMG submission 202142) | Salt marsh sediment microbial communities from the Plum Island Ecosystem LTER, Massachusetts, United States - WE1604-90 | ecosystem: Environmental > Aquatic > Marine > Intertidal zone >... | reverse complement strand
CTCGGCAATTCAACCAAGCCCAGATATATACACCCACAAATCAAAAGATAACAATAGAGGTAGAGAAGCCACCATCTTAGCATTTTCAATGTTTAATTTATTTCCAAAAGGTGGAATCCCTGCTTAACCTCGCCACTCTCGGTTAAGAGAATACTGCCTGCTGCCAAATGAAGGGCATCGGCCTCCAAGACGCTGGTTATTTCGGGGCTCAATACATTCACTCTCGTTGCGGCCCGATACCTCCCGCCTCCCAGCTTCACACAGCTCGTTATCTCCCTGTGCGTGGGATTTGGTGCTGGGCTGGTGGCTAACCTTTGCCCAGACCAGACTTGCACTGGTAAGAACTAATAAGCTTCCTCGGCGCACTCATTCTCCTCCTCCAATTACCATATTCTAACCAGCGGGAGGGCAAAAAGCAAGCCCAAATTGGGGCAGTTTATAAGCTCTATTATCAGGGGATTAAATTGGACTACTCACCACTACACCAGTGGGGATTGGTCTCGCTGAGGGGACTATCCGAGATGATATCACTAGCTGGCTTCATAAGGCAACTTCTTAAAATTTGTGTCAAGTTTTGCAGCCAGCAATTGTAAATTGTTCACCCCGTTAGATGATCTTATATCTAACGGGGCAAGGATTGTAAATTGAAAATATCAAAATGAAAGGCAAGATGTGGGTTTAACAGGGTGGAAACAATAATGATTTTTACTTTTGCACTTTGCATTTTCCAATTTGAAATTCGAGGCTATCTATGGCCCGGAGAGGGAGCCTAAATTAATGATTGGTAGAAATCACGGAAGGGAATCAAGGTTATCAGCAAGTCAACAGCTATCCCCCTAAACCAATACAAAAATCTGGCGGAGAGAGAGGGATTCGAACCCTCGTCCCGACTCACATCGAGAACACGATTTCCAGTCGTGCACCTTCGGCCAACTCGGTCATCTCTCCGCGAGGCCTTTTCTGGCGGAGAGGGAGGGATTTGAACCCCCGGTCCCCTAAGGGACAACGGTTTTCGAGACCGCCCCGTTAAGCCAAACTCCGGCACCTCTCCTAAGTTAGCTTCCTTCGGTCGCTAACTTCCAAGGGGCTATTGCCCCTCTGGCGGATTTCGGTGCTCCGCCAGCTCACACCGAAATCCTGTTACCCCTTGGGGGAAAGCACATCCTTTCCCCCAAACCCCCTGATGGCCGTCTCGGAACTTGTAGAATTTCCGAGAGGCTAAGTTGACTTGGTAGCTTTTCTCAATTTCCGAAAGAATGAACTAAGAAGCAGGGAACATTCATCCTGGAGGACACCACCGACCACAACGGGTTTCTGGTTGAGAGGATAATAGCTTTCCGTTATATTCATCACCGAGCCGCAGGCGCCAAATCTGGGGTCCGGGGCGCCAAAGACCAACCTATCCAATCTGGAAAGGAGAATAGCCCCCACACACATAGGACAGGGTTCAATGGTTACATAGATTGTAGCCCCTTCCAACCTCCAGGAATGGAGGAAACCTGCTGCTGCTCCAATGGCCAGGACCTCGGCATGAGCGGTGGGATCCTGCAGCTCTTCCACCTGATTGTGGCCCCTTCCAATTATCCGCTCCCCATACACAATTACAGCACCGACAGGAACTTCACCCTCCTCATAGGCCCTCTGGGCCTCCTGGAGGGCTGCCCTCATCCACCTAACGGTTTGATCCATCTCTTAGCGCGCCCGAAGGGAGTCGAACCCCCACCCTCCTGATCCGTAGTCAGGCGCTCTATCCAATTGGGCTACGGGCGCAAAAATCCCTGATCCAAATTTAATCAACACCTAAATAGATGTCAAGCCAATTTGGGTGATTAATAAAATAGGGACACTTCCTATTTTTAAGTCATTCTTCTCGCCCTGTCATATAACTTGGGTACCAATCTTCTTTGCCCAGTTTTCACCAACAAGATTCTCACAAATCTGTATCCCCTTGAGACGACTTGTCTTTGAGGGGGATTCTTCCTTGCCGGCGAAAGGGAAGACATGGTGGGAACTGGCGGGAAAAATGAAAAATGGGAAGTGTCCCCATTTTTTTACCAGTGGGTTGTAAAAAGATTGGGCAAGAGGTAAACCTGTCCACAAAGCTAAGAAAGAGCCCAATCTATCGCAGGATTATCATCTTTCTTGCCTGATGGAAATCTCCCGTCGACAGCCTATAAAAATAGACCCCGCTGGAGACATCTTTGCCCAGGTTATCCCGCCCATCCCAGCTAACAGAATAGTAGCCAGAAGCTTGTTCCTTATCCACCAAAGTCTTTACCTCCTCACCCAAGATGTTATAAATCTTTAGGGTGGTGCGGTGCGGCCTGACCTCTGATAGCTGATAACTGATCGCTGTATTTGAGTTAAATGGGTTAGGATGGTTTTGGAACAGGGCAATCTCCCTTGGAATCGGGGATATGTTCCCCTCCTTTATCCCTTCTTTTCCCACCAGCACCGTGACGAACTTTGTGGAATCGATGGCTGAGATCACGGTAAGCGTCTCTCCAAGCACAGCCTTAATTGATAAATCCTCAACACTTATTGAATCTATCCGGGCAGCTCCCCGAAAAATTCCTGAGGTAGTATCTGTCTCCGTGAGGGTCACCTGAATGCCCGTGGTATCGGTAAAGTTGCCTTTAAGGGAAACCGTGGTCTGATCACAGGATAAGGAGTCGCTGTCCAAGCCTTCCAGTTGGATATACATCTCCGCCCCAATCCAAAGGTCGGTGGTCAAATCGCTGGTATAAGTGCTGTCGGATTTTAACCTAAGGGAATAGACTGAAGCAGGGTTACCAATTACCGGAAGGGTAAGGAAAGGATGGAACTGGACCTCTGCCAAGGTTGTGTCATCGTAGTAGTCATAGATCTTTGCCTCAATAGAATCCAGATTTGTTGTTCCCCACCAGTTGTCAAGGGCACTGACATCCTCACCTACCTCGCTTAGGTAAACCTCATACTGGCCTCTATTAACCAAATTGTTCTCATCCATTACCAGCCAAGAGGAATCGGCAGAATAAATCCCACCACAGAGAGAATAAATCCCACCACAGAGGGTTGCCGAATTGTCGGCTATGTTGTTTTGAGTAATGATCAGGGGACGATGATAGTGGGAGACGCCAAAGGTGTATATACCACCTCCGGAGTCAGAGGCGGAGTTGTGGATAATTGAGTTAGAGCTTATAGTTAAGGCTGAGGAGTTACAGAAGAGGCCACCTCCATTTTCGGAGGCAAAATTATGACCAATTATATTGTGAGAGACATCCATCAATAGGGACGAGCTACAATAAATGCCCCCTCCATTGGCAGCTGAATTTCCAATTATCTTGTTTGCATTGATATCCCAGGCCATTGTACCGGACGTATAGATCCCTCCACCCAAGTGAGCAGCGGTGTTCCCCCTAATATCGTTGCCACTGATCAGGGCGGAAGCCTTGGGATAGTAGAGACAACAAATACCTCCTCCCCTTAAGGCCCAATTCCCCTCCACTCGGTTATCCGTAATAATGGGTGAGGACTTCCCATAGCAACAGATTCCTCCCCCATATTTGGCGGAGTTGCCCAAGATAAAATTCTCGGTGATGGTGGGAGATGAGCTACCACAGAAGATACCACCACCGTAGTCCGTCGAGGGGGCCGCGTTCCCCTCTATTCTATTTCCCTCAATCTTCGGTGAGGAACCATAGCAGGAGATACCGGAGAGCGCATTGGAAGCGATGAGGTTCCGATGAATAAAGGGCGAAGCCTGAGCTAAACAGATTCCCTTACCATATTCAATCCGGCATAATTCAATAATGGACCCGCCGAGCCAATTATCCAAGGAGTCAAAGCCAGCATCAACGCTGGTATCGTCGAACTTTATGCCTCCCCAATCACCTGGTTGCGGAGAAGGGGCATTAGAGGTGAAGATGATGCTATCCGTGGGATTTCCCCTAGCTATAAGGGTCCCCGCCACCTGGAGGCTGCAGGGGGGATCAAACTGCACCTTTACTCCGGGCTCAATGGAAAGGGTCACCCCTTCCAGCACCTGTACAGTCCTCACCACAATATAAGGATTTCCGGCAGCCACCCAGGTTGTATTCGTGGAAATAGTTCCTCCCACCTGGGTTTGGGCTGCTGCTGACCCAGAACCAACAACGGTTACAAGCAGCGCCATCCAAAGGTGCTTCATCTTCATCCTTTACCTAACCCCATTAGAAAAACCTCAAAGGAGAAAAATAGCGCCACGGGGAATCGAACCCCGGTCACATGGCTGAGAACCACGTATCCTAGACCTCTAGACGATGGCGCCAATTTATCCCGGATTATGCATTAAACACCGAAAATCACTGAAGTAAAAAGAGACCCGAAGAGAGGATTTTACCTAAAAAATGAAATGCCAATTTTTATAAATCATTTATATTTCGGTAGTTTCGGTGTCATTCGGTGTTTACTCGCATAATTTCAGATTCTGGCTGGGGAGCAGGGATTCGAACCCCGACACCGAGATCCAGAGTCTCGTGTCCTGCCATTAGACGACTCCCCAATTCTATTTAGCTAGTAAGCTGAGGGCATTCTCTAACCTTTTTAAAACCTTCTCCTTCCCCAAAAGTTCCAGCAGGTGAAAGAGGCTGGGCCCACCTTTTCTTCCCGTTGCGGCAACCCGGAGAGGATGAATAAGCTCTGCCGCCTTCACCCCCAGCTCTTTGGCCAGGGTTCTTAAGGCAACTTCGATATTTTCTGCAGAAAAATCCTGCAGCTCGGCAAGCCTCTCCCCCAACAAGACTATCTTCCTCTTTATTCCCGGGCTGCGAAGATGCTCCTCAACCGCCTGCGGATCATACTCTATTTCAGAGGAGAAGAAGTAGTTCCCCAAGTCCACAAAGTCGGTGAGCCTATGGGCCCTCTCCCTAAGGAGCAGAAGAACTCTCATCAACCATTCCCTCTTCTCCCCCGCAAGTTCCCCCCGGAACCATCCCTTCTCCTGGAGAAAGGGAAGGACGAGCCTGAGCAGATCCTCTTCCTCCAACCCCTTTATGTACTGGCTGTTCATCCACTCTAACTTTTGCAGGTCAAAGATCGGATTTGTGGGTCTAACCCTGGCCAGGCTGAAGGCCTTTACCAGCTCCTCATGGCTCATTATCTCCCGATCATCGCCGGGGGACCATCCCAAAAGGGCCAAATAGTTGATCAGAGCCTTGGGAAGGAAACCCATCTTTCTGTATTCAGTGACAGAGACCGCCCCATACCTTTTGGATATCTTGCTGCGGTCCTCGCCCAAGCCCAGGGGAAGGTGAGCGAACCAAGGGAAAGGAACCCCTAAGGCCCTATACATCAAAATCTGTTTGAAGGTATTGGAAAGATGGTCATTACCCCTGATCACATGGGTGATCCCCATCTCCAAGTCGTCCACCACACAGGCTAAATTATAGGTGGGGCGGCCATCTGAGCGCACGATGATGAGGTCCTCAATTTCTGAGTTATCCTTCTCCACCCGGCCACAGACCAAATCCTCAACCACCGTCTTCCCCTCTGGCACTAAGAAACGCAGGGCCTTGGGCTTACCCATCCTACCCAGATTTTGCCTCTCCTCAGGGGTAAGTTTCAGGCAACGACGATCATATTTGCTATCCCTCTTTTCCCTAATGGCCTGTTCCCTCCTCTCCCGTAGCTCCTGCTCCGTGCAGTAACAATAGTAGGCATTCCCTGAGGCCAAAAGCCTTTGGGCGTATCCCTGGTAAACCCCCATCCTCTGGGATTGAAAATAGGGGCCTTCATCCCAGTCCAATCCCAACCATTTTAAGCTGTCAATGATCACCTCAACCATCTCGGGGCCAGATCTCTCTAAGTCCGTATCCTCAATCCGCAGGATAAATTTCCCCCCCCTGTTGCGCGCAAAAAGCCAGTTGTAAAGGGCTGTGCGAACCGTCCCTATATGCAGAAACCCGGTGGGAGAGGGAGCAATACGAACCCTAACCTCCCCCATAGTTAAGCGGGTTCCTCTCGGCTTGGCAGCTCTGGGGGAGGGGAAGCTTCAGGACGTATCTCCTCAGCTAAGGAGAGCTTGAACCCGCCCAGCCACCCCGCTAAAAGGTTGTAAAGGCCAGCCAAGATGGCTGTGAAGACAGCTCCCAAAACGGCATAAAAAATGGCTAACACAAAGGACATAAAAAAACCAACAACACCTGAGAAGAAACCCATCATCGGGAGGGCTCTCTCCCCACTCAGAAAACCACCTATTAGACTAAAGACAAAAGTATAGAAGAAACCAACCAAAAGCCCGATGACAGCATCCAGAAAAAAGACTATCTTCACCACCGACCAAACATCAACTCTTTTCAATTCGAAATTCACCATACCCTCCTGAGCTTATGGTTTGGAATTAACTGGGGCGATGACCATAGGGAGAAGCTTGAGTTCCCGTTTCAGGGGATCAAGTGCCAACCCCAAGGCCTCCAAAGTGAATGCCCCCAAAAGGTTGCTGTCTCCGGGTGCGCCAAAGATTACATCTGCTACACCTATCCTCTCCCCATATTTAAAGAGCGCCCCCCCTTTTTTGCGGGTTATCGTCTCTCCATTCGCCAATTTAAACTTCTCCTCGGCAAGAGGTTTGATCCCCAGTTTATCTAAGATCCCTCTTGGCACCACGGAGTAGATAGCACCAGAGTCTACCAGAAGTTTCACCTCTACTCTAATCTCCGGTTGGGCAGGATTCCCTACCTCAATTTTCAGAAATGTTAGTCCCATTTCTCCTGAAGTTAGATTTGGCTGCCCCTTTTCTAAGATTTAATCAATCCCTTACCCTTTAAGATACTATTATAGTCCTCACCGCTAATTGGACACTCAAACAAATCAATAACCTGCCTAATTGTATCTAATCTCAACTCTTTCCTCATTCTTTTAAAGAGTGGTTTACTATAAGTTTTATACCTGCTTCCACGCGATGTATAGGTATAGGGACCGGTCCTCAACCCTTGATATTCGTGATAAAAATACCTATGATGTGTCTCTTGGACTACAAAACCTTTGGAGGGAAGATTAGACTCTATTGTTCTTCTTTCAACCTGCATGCTATTCCTCAACAAGCAAATTCTCGTAGAGATCTTTCAATCTCAAAGCATCGCCAGTAAGTTTGCTCTTATCAATTTCCCTGTAGTACTCATAAAAATGTATAATATGCAAACATAAATCCTGAAGGGCACCTTTAGAAGTATCTCCGGTGCCGCAAACAGCAAGGTTTTCATTCTCAGCAAAAAATAAATCCTCATCACGATAAATTCTTACTGCTACCGGTTTAGCAGTATAAAACTTCTTGGCTTCTGCATAGATTCTCCATATAGGACTTGGTTGATATTTCTTAATATGGCTGAAAATTTGTTGTGGAGCAATAGTAGAAGCCGTCCCCACCCCTCTAACTCTGGAGTCTATATAATTTTCTGGTACATACGCCGTTCTTTCTTTTATTATATTATAAGTGCTTTCAACCAATGAAGGACTCATTATATCATCTCCCCACGCATTACTTTTTTATACCTGTCGGTTATTAGCTCCTCGAATAAATATTTTGTATGTTGGTGACTTTCATCAAGATATTTATCTATTAAACCGAAAATCAAATTCTTCTCTTTAGCATAATCAAAATCCAAAATGATGACTTCTTGGATTTTATCGGGAGAAATAGCTGGTTCAATGTGCGTTGTTATACTGCCACCTTTGGTTTGAGATACAAATATTATGTTTAGATTTTTAAAATCAGTTGGTATGGACTTCGGTAACTCTATCTTAATATTTAAATAATTTTTTATGGGGATAACATCTTTTTCCCTGGTAAAAGGTATGATATTTATATACCGCAGTCCTACTCTGTTAAGTTTTTGTACCTTAAACAATTCTCCAAAAATGGAGAATACCCTCATCGTCTCTTTTTTAAATGGTTTAAAGCCCATGTACTTTTTGCAATATACTGCAACCTTATCGATAGACAACATAACTCCATTAGTGCCATCTTCACGTTCGAATTTGTATGGTTCTAAAGCCTTCGCTTTACCTTCAAATGATTTAGGAGCCCAAACTTTCGAGTAAACATCCCTTATCCTCTCATAAAATTTGTCCCTATTACATTCAATGGCTGGCTCTCCCGGAAATCTTATCTCAAAAACCACCTCGACAAGAGAAGCATTCTTATAAATTCCATCCTTGTCAGCCATTTTACTCAATATGCCTCAACTTCCTCTTAAAATCTGGCGGAGAGGGTGGGATTCGAACCCACGGTGAACTAAACGCCCACAACACCTTAGCAGGGTGCCGCCTTCAGCCAACTCGGCCACCTCTCCGATTCGCTATAGCGGAGGGTGAGGGACTCGAACCCCCAAGTCCGTTAAAGGACGGCGGATTTCAAGTCCGCTGCCTTACCAGTTAGGCTAACCCTCCAACCAAGGTAAATATAAGGTTTTTAACCAAGGGTGTCAACAAAAAGTTTAAATTAGGGTAATAGTCCACCACTGATAACCACGGACTGACAAAGAGATGGTCAATGATTGATGAACAATTATCAATGAAAAATGGCTTACATCTCCAGATTTTCTGGCTTCATTTCATTTTAACTTGCTAATTGTTAATTGACCATTGTATAATGATCCATTGCTTGAGATCCAATGGTGAATGGGCCAACTGAGGATTTTCCCTTGACATCTGAAGGGCTTTGAGATAATTTAAGGACAATGAGTAAAGCATTGCTTGTGATCGATATGCTCAAGGATTTCCTCTACCCTACAGGGAAGCTCTACTGTGGGGATAAGGTCAGGGGAATTATCCCTTTCGTGCGTCGAAAGATAGAGGATTTCCATAAAAACAATGAGCTGGTCATCTTCCTCTGTGACCTTCACCGGAAGGACGACAAGGAGTTCGAGCTCTTTCCCCCTCACTGTGTAGAGGGAACGGAAGGTGCAGAGCTTATAGATGAGCTGCCAGTTGGGGAGAAAGACCTGGTGGTCAGGAAGACGAGGTATAGCGGGTTCTATGGGACAGATCTCGCTGGCATCCTTAAAAGAAATGGGCTCACCAAGGTGGAGGTTGTAGGCGTCTGCACCTCCATCTGTGTGATGGACACTGTGGGGGGGTTAAGAAACAGGGATTACCAGGTGAAGGTCTATCGGGATGGGGTGGCAGACATCGATCCCCAGTTTCATAGCTTCTCCCTAAAGAGAATGGAAAAGATATACGGGGCTCAAATTGGCTGAGAAAGAGAGCAAATGGAAGAGAGGTAAAAGGCTTCCTCCTCAGGTTTTTGACCTTCCTGTGGAAAAGATAAAGAAAGGTTGGTATAGCGACAAGTATTTCGTCCGCACAAAAGATATCCTCATCAGGGATAACCATCACCCCCGAGTTCTTATGCAGGTCTTCCCCCGCAAGGACGGGGTTCTTTGCGGGATAGATGAGGCCATTGCTATCCTCACCCTCTGCGCTGAAAGATCAGAAAAACTGGTAATCAAAGCCCTCAGGGATGGGGACAGAATTAAGGCCTGGGAGACGGTCCTCATCATTGAGGGAGATTATAGCACCTTCGCCCACCTGGAGACCGTTTATTTGGGGGTTATGGCCCGGGCCACCTCGGTGGCCACCTCTGTTAGTACGGTTATTAAGGCTGCTCAAGGGAAAACAGTTCTCTTCTTTCCCGCCAGGTTTGACCATTATCGGGTTCAGACAACAGATGGATATGCGGCCTTTGTCGCTGGGGCCACCGGGGTTTCCACCGATGCCCAGGGAGCCTGGTGGGGAGAGGAAGGTCTGGGGACAATTCCCCATAGCCTAATTGCCGCTTACGGGGGAGATACCGTAGTTGCTGCTTTGGCCTTCGATCGCCAGATGCCCAAGGAAATTAAGCGGATAGTTTTGGTGGACTTCGACAATGACTGTGTAAACACCTCCCTGGCCGTGGCCCGGGCAATGGGGAAGAGGCTCTGGGGGATAAGGCTGGATACAGCCAGGAATCTGCGGGACAAATCCGTGATCCCTCGAGGGGAGGAGTCCTTAGGGGTCTGCCCAGAACTCTGCTGGCTGGTCAGAAAGAGGCTGGATGAGGAGGGATTCCCCTGGGTAAAGATAGTTGTCTCCGGAGGCTTCAATGTGCAGAGGTTGGAACAGTTCATCAAGCTCGGAGTCCCCTTTGATGCCGTGGGAGTGGGTTCCTCCCTGTTTAAGGAGAGGATGGATTTTACCGCTGATATTGTCCAGGTGGAGGGTAAACCCTGTACCAAGGTGGGAAGGAAATTCAACCCCAATCCTAAGTTGGAGCTGGTGAGATATTGACCATCAGACCAAGGGAGGAAGTGGCCTAAACCCCTCTTTCTACCGCACTTTAGTGCGGGTTAAGGACCCTTCAGGGCCCTAAGAGAATGGGCTAAAGCCCAGAAGAGGTTACCCCCCCGCTTTAGCGGGGGTAGAAGTTGTGGGAGGCACCTCCTGATACTAATAATCAAAGGTGTGGGGACTCCACTTTAGCGGAGTCCGAAGGAGCGGACAGACATAAATGTCTGTCCCTAACAGAGTAGAAATTGTTCTACGGTCGCTAAGTTCACGAAGGAGGAAATTTAAGGGGGACTGATCAGATGACTACTACCAATTCTACCCAACCGACTAACTTCATCAATGATATCATCGAGGAGGACCTGAAGACAAACAGATACAATGGCCGAGTCCATACCCGCTTCCCGCCTGAGCCGAACGGCTACCTACATATAGGCCATGCCAAATCCATCTGCCTTAATTTCGGCATTGCCCTCAAATACAACGGCCTCTGCAATTTGCGATTTGATGATACCAACCCCACCAAAGAACAAGAGGAATATGTAAAGTCGATCAAAGAGGATATTCGCTGGCTGGGGTTTGCTTGGGAGGATCGGCTCTTCTACGCCTCCGACTACTTCGATCAGCTATATGAATATGCCCTGCAGTTGATCAAAAAGGGCAAGGCTTATATCTGCGATTTAAACGCTGATGAAATCCGCCAGACCAGGGGCACCTTGACTGAGCCGGGGAAGAATAGCCCTTACCGCAATCGATCCATCGCGGAAAATTTGGACCTATTTCGCCGTATGCGGGCAGGCGAGTTTCCTGATGGTTCTCGCGTGTTGCGGGCCAAAATTGATATGGCCGCTGGAAACCTGAACCTGCGCGACCCAGTTATGTATCGAATCCTCAAGGCCAAACACCACCGGACGGGTGATAAGTGGAACATCTACCCGATGTACGATTTTGCCCATGGCCAGTCGGACTCCATTGAGGGGATTACCCACTCAATCTGCACGCTCGAATTCGAAGACCACCGTCCCCTTTACGATTGGTATCTGAATGAGTTAGGCATCCATCATCCGCAGCAGATCGAATTTGCCCGCCTCAACCTCAGCTATACCGTGTTGAGTAAGCGAAGGCTTTTAGAGCTGGTAGAGGGCGGCTATGTCAGCGGATGGGATGACCCCCGAATGCCTACCATATCGGGATTGCGCAGGCGCGGTTATACACCGGAGGCAATACGGGACTTTTGTGAGCGCATCGGGGTAGCTAAGGCGGATAGTCTGGTTGATGGCGCCTTGCTCGAGCACTGCCTGCGGGAGGATCTGAACAAACGGGCTCAGCGGGTTATGGTCGTGTTGCATCCCCTCAAGGTGATCATCGACAACTATCCGGATGACCAAATGGAAGAGTTGGAAGCCATAAACAATCCGGAGGACCCCAAGATGGGGACCCGCAAGGTCCCCTTTTCCAAAGTCCTGTTCATCGAACGAGATGACTTTCGTGAGGATCCTCCCAAAAAGTGGTTCCGTTTGGCCCCCGGGCGTGAGGTACGGCTGAGGTATGCATATTACATTACCTGTAGGAGGGCGGTGAAAGATGAGCAGACTGGTGAGGTGCAAGAGCTGCACTGCACCTACGATCCAGATACCCGCGGAGGTTGGTCCAAAGATGGGCGCAAAGTCAGGGGAACCATCCACTGGGTTTCAGCTCCTCACTCCTTTGAGGTCGAAGTGCGCCTCTATGATAGGCTCTTCCTAAAGGCAAATCCGGTTGGTGAGAAGGAGGGAGCTGACTTCAAGACCTATTTGAACCCACATTCATTGGAGCTACTTAGCTCCTGCCGGGCTGAACCGACCCTCAAGGGTGCTGCCCCCGGTAACCGTTACCAGTTCGAGAGAAAGGGCTATTTCTGTGTCGACTCAGTTGATTCCACCAAGGAAAAGCTAATTTTCAATCGGACCGTGCCGTTGCGGGACACCTGGGCCAAGATCGAAAAGACACAGGAAAAGGCATAGGGGGGCAGATCCCCGAGAGCTTCCAACAACCTCTTGGCTCCAATACGCCTTTGTTATCGGTCCGTGAATAATCCGGGCAACAAAAAAGGGGGGATATGTCATATCGATACCACGATAGGATTCTCTGGGGCCTTATCTTCATTAGCATTGGGCTCCTTTTCCTCTTAAAAAACCTCGGCTACCTCACTGGGGGGATAGGGAAGTGGTGGCCAATCATCCTCGTCATCGTGGGGATCCGTTTGTTCTTCTGCTCAGCAAGTCCCAAGAGGGAAGGCCACCCCCCGAAGAGGGAAGAAACCGATTCACAGTAAGTTCTCTTCCACAACCCTTTACCGGGCTTAACCCGGATTATTCATAAGTTTCCCACGGACTTGTGTCCCAATGGCCGCTCGGGTTACTTAAGCAATTAACCTCTACCGCACTTTAGTGCGGGTTCAGGGCCTTTAGGCCCCCTGTATAAGGTTACCTGTCCCGACCCGTTCCGGTTCGGGACAGGTTGAAGTAAGGCAGAAAATCTCTTTTTTGCTATCGGGTGCTAAATCCCCTTGACAATCCACCCCGGAGGGCATATTTTCTTACCAATTTAAAATCTAAAAGGAGGTAAAGGTGAAGGCAGTAGTGGACGCGGATAGTTGTATAGGCTGTGAAATCTGTGTCACCAATTGTCCAGAGGGATTTGAAATGGACGGCGATGTGGCTAAACCCAAGGCCAATCCCCTTCCTGCGGAGGCAGAGGAATGCGCCAAAGAGGCGGCTGAGGATTGTCCCACTGACGCCATAATGTTAGAGGAGTGAGGATTTCTCTCAAACCAAGGGGATGGTGATCCTTCATCATCCCCTTAACTATATATAGGTTTTGATATGATATTCAAATTTAGCCTAATGGTTGTGGTGCTTGGCTTTCTCCCTCTTTCTACCTCTTACTCTGAAGAGGAGCTTACTCAGGGACTGGGCTTTGCCGCCGGATATATCTCAGGTGCGGGAATGAGCTATAAAGTTCATACCCCTGGTAAACTCTGCCTCCAATTTACCGGTGGTATCTGGAAGACAAAGAAGAAGCTAAATTATGACCTCGGATTCCTTCTTCAGAGAACATTACACCGAACCGAGATTATCAGGTTTTACATCTTGACCGGAGTGGGCTACTTCCGCCAAAAGGAGAAGAAATGGGACAAGGATTTGCAAAAGAACCATTGGAAGGACCATCAGTATTTGAATACCGGCTTCGGGTTCGGAATTGAAGTCATTAAATCCTCCAGAATTGGCGTGGCAATAGATGGGGAGTTTACCTATCTTACTAACAGAAATGAGATCCTCTTTCTCCCTGAGTTAGCCCTCCATTACTACTTCAAATGAAACCCTCAGGATGCTTTCGTGATTAAACCCTGAAGGGCAAATCTTCTGCTCGTTGGGGATGTTATCATCCCCAACAAACTGTGGATCACCAATTAACCGCAAAGAGCCCAAAGAAACCACCAGGGCCGCCAAGATAAGTCCTTTATCGCCCCGTGCGGTCAGAGAACGCAGTTTATACCCATGTAAAGTATAGTTCTACTGCTCAATTCCTCAGAAAGGAGCTCTCTCACAAATACCCCTGTAATCCAATCATCAATGTTTTATTCCCTCCTATCCCCTATCAAAATCAAACATTTCCATCTTTAAGCGTAAATTTTTCTAAAGTTATTTTGTAATCAGCCGATAAGAAGGATAGGTCTATCCTTGGGAGCTTTTCTTTTTTGCTACTGGGAGCACTATGAAGCTTACTTGTCTTAGCAAAATCAGAAAAGCAATCCCAACCCCTGAATAAAGGTTTAGATTGTGAAGTGGCTTCATCATCCGGCTCTTCACATTGACGGACTTGGCTCCTTTCTACCGCACTTTAGTGCGGGTTCAGGGCCTTCAGGCCCCAACACGGGGCTAAAGCCGGGTAGAAGGAAATAGGGAACCGCAGATGAACGCAGAATTATGCGGATATGTGCCGTCAGATGCTCTCATCTAACAGTGCGAGCGAACAGAGGGAGAGCCATTCTTTGATTGCAGACCAGATAAAATTGCTGTCTATTTGAGGAGAGATCTAATGAAGGAGAGAGAGAAATCCAAAGGGCAACTCATAGATGAAATAGCAAACTTGCGCCAACAAGTTGCCGAGTTAGAGCTATCAAATAGCCAAACAGGGGTGGTCAGGGGAGAAGGAAGAGAAACTTCCATTCTCGATAGCTTGATTGAGCATGTGGTTTACGAAGATACGGAGATGAGGATTATCTGGGCCAATCAGGCCGCCTGCAAATCTGTTGGCCTCTCCCGGGAGGAGCTCATCGGCCGCTACTGTTACGAGATATGGCCCAAAAGGGAGGATCCCTGCCCGGACTGTCCCGTGATAAAGGCTATGCAAACCGGACATCCCCATAAAGTAGAAAAAACTACTCCTGATGGAAGACCTTGGCTCATCAGAGGTATTCCGGTAAGAGGTGCCAATGATGATGTGATTGGAGGAGTGGAGATAACCCTGGAAATCACGAAGCGAAAACGGGCAGAAGAGGCTTTGCAAGAGAGCGAGGAACGATTCAATCAGTTTTTCGAGAACGATCCCGAATACTGCTATATGATTTCCCCTGAGGGCATGGTTCTTGATGTGAACAAGGCAGCGCTCCACATGCTTGGCTATAGGAAAAAGGAGCTTGTGGGCAAACCGTTGAATACAATCTATGCTCCGGAATCGCAGAGGAAGATAAACCGGCTTTTCTCCAAGTGGAGAAGAATCGGGAGACTCAAGGATGAGGAGATGATCATCATTACCAAGGAAGGGGAGAGGAGAACCATGCTTCTCAGTGCCAGCGCAGTGAGGGAGAGAACCGGGAAGACCCAGTATTCAGTATCAGTGCAGAGGGACATCACCGAGCGGAAGAGGGCAGAGGTAGAGTTGTGGAAGGCAAATACCCGGCTCAATACATTGCTCGATACTATCTCCGATGTGATCTACTTCAAGGATGTCCAGGGGAGAAACCTTGTGGTGAACAAAGCATTTGAAAAAATGGTGGGCTTAGGGAAAAAGGAGATTTTAGGCAAAACCGACGACCAGTTGTTTCCGGGGGAATTGGCCAAACAATGTAAAAGAAGTGACGCGGAGGTCATCAAAAGGCATAAAGTGGTTGCTGTCGAGGAGCAAATGACCAATGAAAAGGGCGAGAAGATCTTCTTCGATACTGTCAAATCTCCAGTCATTGATGATCAGAGGAACATCGTTGGATTAGTGGGAGTAAGCCGTAATGTTACTAAACACAAGAGGATAGAGGAGACGCTGCGGGTGGAGAAGGCCTATTTGGAGAAGCTCTTCGAGAGTTCCCCAGAGGCAATCGCCGTGGTGGACACCGATAGTCGGGTGTTACGGGCAAACAGCGCATTCACCAGGGTGTTTGGGTATACGCTTGATGAGACACTGGGCCGCTCAATAGACGAACTGCTTGCGCCAGATGCTCTTCGTGAGGAAGCCTACTCTCTCACAAAGCAGGTAGTACGGGGTGAGGGGGGCGCCCTGGAGAGTGTGCGTCAATGCAAGGATGGAACCCTGGTCGATGTATCAATTCTGGGGAAGCCAATTAAAGTTAATGGTGGACAGGTAGCTGTCTATGCCATTTATCGTGACATCACCGAGCGCAAAAGAGCTGAGGAGGTGCTGCAAAGAATTACCAACGAACAGGCTGTGTTATTGAGTACAGTGCCAGCGATGATTTTTTGGATAGATAAGGAAGGTAATTTCATAAGAGTCAATGAGGCTTTTGCAGCCGCGCTTCAAAAACCCCCAGACGATATAAAGGGCAAATCTCTATTTGATTTATACCCTGAAGATATGGCCAGAAGATTTAATAACGACAATCTCGTAGTAATGAAATCTGGCATTCCGAAGAGACTTATTGAGGAACCAGTAGAAACTCCCGAAGGAATAATGTGGGTTAGCACGGATAAAATACCATATAGAGAAGAAAATGGTGACATTATAGGGATAATCGGTTTTTCAGTTAACATCACCGATCGCAAAAGAGCAGAGGAGGAGAAGGCAAAGCTGGAGAATCAACTCCGCCAGGCACAAAAGATGGAAGCAGTGGGAACCCTGGCTGGTGGGATCGCCCATGACTTCAATAACCTCCTTGGCGGAATCCTCGGCTATTCCTCCTTGCTTTTGAGCAAGTTGGCCCCGGATGATCCTCACCGCAAATATGTGGAGCTGATTGAGCGGGCCAGCAACAGGGCTGCGGAGTTGACCAACAGGCTGCTCGGCTTTGCCCGTCAGGGCAAGTATGAGAACAAGCCCGTGGACATTAACTACTTAGTCGGTGGGGTGGTGGAGCTGCTCTCTGCATCCGTCGACAAGAGGATAGAGATCAAGACAGAATTATGTGAGGACAATCCTCTCACCAAGGGGGATCAAAATCAATTAGAGCAGGTTTTGATGAACCTCTGTGTCAATGCCCGGGATGCAATGCCCAATGGTGGGCAGCTTTCCATCAACTCTCGGCAGGTGCATCTGGATGAAGGGTTTGCCTCCAAACACTTAGGAGCTACCCCCGGGGATTATCTCTGCATCACAGTCTCAGACACAGGTATGGGAATGGATAAGGAGACTAAAGCCAAGATATTCGATCCTTTCTTCACCACCAAGGAGCAGGGCAGGGGCACAGGGCTGGGTCTCTCTATGGTCTATGGCATTGTAAAGAACCATGGTGGTTACCTATCCGTCTACAGTGAGGCAGGCAAGGGAACAACATTTGAAATTTATCTCCCCCTTGCTCAGGATTCACTCATCCGGCCCGAGAGAAAGGAGGAGAAGGTATCCTTGGGAAGTGAGTCTATTCTGGTGGTTGATGATGAGGAGATTCTGCGCCATTTGATGAAGGACATCCTGGAGAACTTGGGATATGGGGTGATGTTAGCCTCTGATGGACAGGAGGCTGTAGATCTCTATCGGGAGCATCAGGCAAAGATAGATATGGTAATCGTTGATATGATGATGCCCAGGATGGGGGGCAAGGAGACCTTCCAGGAACTGAAACGGATTAACCCCGAGGTAAAGGCTTTGCTCGCCAGTGGCTATGCGAAGAACACTGCCGCCCAAGGGATATTGGACCTGGGGGTAAAGGATTTCCTGCACAAGCCATTCTCCCTGGAGGAGATATCCAACAAGGTGCGCAAGGCCTTAGATGCTCGGTAGCGTTTAACATTTAAGTGATTTTGGAGGGATCTCAGAAGTTTGAGGCCTTTAGCCCGGATTATTCACAAACCTTTGCCACGAAGACACTAAGAATATAAGACATTAGAGCACTTCGGTTTGTAAATTGAGTCGCTCTCCATTAGCCTCTAACCTTTTGTTTTAATCCCTATTCTATCAACACTTTGGGGCTTGGTGTATTTGTGGCATGAATAATTCAGGTTAGTAAAATACATCCCAAAATTCTTCTTGTCATTGTGAACAAAAAGATCTAACTCCGAACAGTCAGATTACTCCACTGAAGAGGAGCGAGCGAAACAACTCTAAGGTTTCTCCTCTAATTCTAAGGTTTTTGAAATGGTTCTGAAACAAGTATGAACCTCGGGTTCGATAAATCAAACCTCTACAAGGGTTTGAGATGTAGGGGTTGAATTTATCCGACCAGGACTGAGCGAAAATTTGGGGGTAAAAGCAAAAAATGTGGTTCTGGAATCCGTTGTAGCACAAGGGGTTCCAATGTGCAAAACGCCTATTCTATGTTGGAGGAATTCTGCCATCTCAGTTGTTCCAATCATAATAGCCGAGAGGAGTGGAAGAAATGATTAAAGTTGTCTTGTATATTTACCGATATAATTGGAGGCAAGAGGGAACAGACATACCTGTGCCTTCAAGGTTTAATTCTTTACTACACGGGACGTTTCGGAATTTCTAAGAGATTCCGCAACGTCGGGGGATGTTTGAATGGGGTATGCCCTCTTCAGTCTTGACAGCGGAGCGATCCGAGCGAGTGGGGGATTGCGGAGCGCCATAGGGTCAGGAGACTCTCTGGAGAATTTAGCGACCGCAAGGAAGCCAAGTTCATATAGAGGGATAGGTGCGGTTTTTAACCGGGGATATAATCCCCAAAAAAGGAGGAGGAAAATGAAGAAGGGTATATTGGCTTTGGCAATTCTTGGGCTGTTGGTTGTAGGAAGTGGTGTTGATACTCTGGCCCAGGAAGAAGAGGAACTCCTGTTTATGGAGATTCCGGTAGTGTTTGCATCCAGCAAGAGGCTACAACCCATTACTGAAGCGGCATCAAACATAGAAATCATTACTGCTGAGGACATTAGGGAGTCAGGAGCCACCAATATCGGTGATGTTTTAAGATCGGTTGCCGGAATAGATGTCAGAGAATCAGACGCCGGTCAGCATGTCATCGGAGTTCGGGGCTTTTGTGATACCGGCCATCTTCTTGTCACCCTGGATGGGAATAATGTCTTTATGTATCACGCGAACCATATATTTCTTGATTGGGCGCCGGTTGATTTGGAGGAGGTCGACCACATTGAGATCATCAAAGGGCCAGGGGCAATTTTCTATGGCGGTAATGCCTTCAGTGGTGTCATCAATATCATCACCAAAACTCCCCAGCAGTTAAGGGGGACGCAATTAAATGTGGTAGGTGGTAATTGGGAGACAGTCCGTAGCAACCTAATACATGCCGGAAGCTATAAGAATTTAGATTATAGCATTGCTGGCGGTTATCACCAGGTCGAGGAGTGGGAAGCCCCCCAACTGAAGGGTATAGAAGGAAAGAAGTTTTCAGTTGGTTATTTTGGTGGGAAAGCCATTTATAACCTGGACCAAAGATCATCATTATCCTTAATGGCTCGATATTCAGATGCTAAAAATGTCATCTCTACTGTATGTCAACCCAAGACGACATTTATTGCCTTACGTTGGGGTCAACCCGAATTCTGGGCGCGTTTTTTCTATAATAACCACGAAAAAACCTTTTGGGACGAGACCTATTCGGTAAAGGATGCTAACTATGAGTTGGAGATCTTTCGTTCTTTCAGATGGGGAAAGAATGTTACCTCTCTGGGTGGGTTTGTAAAACAGACTGCCTGGGAAGTAGAACCCCTTAAGGAAACATTCCCTGGAGGACCGGAAATCGGGAACCTCGAAAAACACGATGTAAAAGACGGGGCGTTAAACATAGAAAATGAATGCCGTTTTAATGACCAATTCATACTTTTCTTAGGGGCTCGAGGAGAGTATCATACGCATTTAGATTATCTCGGCCTTGGACGGGGCAGTGTTATTTATAAGCCAACATGGAATCAGGGGTTCCGTTTTACCATAGCCACCGGCTATTACATACCCTCTCTCTTTCAGCATACGAATGAAGGTATTGCTTATCCCTTTGCTTTAGGTAGTTACTCTTTGAGAGAAGAGAAGATTACATCCTATGAATGGAGTTATTACGGCCAGCCAACTGAGAAGGTTCAGTTAAAGACCGCCATTTTTTACAACGATTACCGGGACTTGATTGACAATACCCAGGCAGGTCCTATGAAGAATGTGGCCAATGCCCATCAAAAGGGTGGAGAAATAGATTTTCATTTCATTGTTTCGGATCGATTAAGAGGATTTGTCAACTATACCTACCAGGCAATTCACCGAGACGATTTTGGCGATCTGGCGGTGGACCCGGAACACAAAGTCAATTTCGGTTTAAGGGCCAAGCTTGCCAAATGGTCAGCGAATGCTACTTTCCATTATGTGGATGAGTATCACGAGATATACCTGACATCCAACCCGGTATTCGGTCGTATACAAGACACGCTTGGTACTGCTCAACCGTCAAAGGTAGAGTCTTACTATACTCTGAATGGTCGTATTGCCTACAGTCCCATAGACAATCTCGAGTTATCCGTAGCCGCTTACAATCTGCTTGAAAACAGGCATTATGAATCAAATCCTCCAGATTCGAATCCAGGTAACTGGCATACGGGAGATTTGATTGATCGCCGCATAACCGTAGGTGTCAGTTGCAAATTTTAGGAGATTTCATATAGATGAATTTGGGCATTGAAAATTTGTTAGCGAATTATCTAGTCAGCTTTGTGCAGATCTTCATAATCACTAAGAACTATAACATTAACGAAATAGGGGTCAATAACTGTAATTTTTAACCGGGGATATAATTCCCAAAAAAGAGGAGGAAATGAAGAAGGGTATTTTGGTTTTAGCAATTTTTGCAATGTTGGTTGTCGGAGTTGCTTCTGACGCTTTGGCTCAGCAGGAAGCAGATGAGGAACTGCTTTTTATGGAGATTCCGGTAGTGTTTGCATCCAGCAAAAGGCTACAACCCATCACTGAAGCGGCATCAAACATAGAAATCATTACTGCTGAGGACATTAAACAATCAGGGGCAACAAGTATTGCTGATGTGTTAAGGAATGTGACCGGAATACAGATAAGGGAAACTTCTGTAAGCAGCCATGCTATAGGCGTTCGTGGGTTCGCTGATGCTCAACATGTCCTGATTACACTCGATGGTAGCAGTGCATATCTGCACCATGTGAATCACACATATGTTGACTTAATACCTGTAGCTCTGGAGGAGATCGAACGCATTGAGATTGTTAAGGGTCCCGGTGGGGTATTCTATGGCGGTTCTGCTTTCAGTGGGGTAATCAATATCGTCACCAAAACCCCCGAACAATTAGAAGGAGCTCAAGTGAATTTGGTAGGCGGTAACTGGAATACAGTACGTGGTGATGTGCTCTACGGTGGAAGATATAAGAACTGGGACTATAGCATTGGCGTCGGCCATCTCAAGTCTGACTATATGTCTCCTCCCAGAGACTTCTTTATGCACGAAGATAGCCGAACCAACTACGTGTCTGGCAGGGTGGTCTATCATCTTGGTGACGAATCGTCCATTTCCGCGGATATTCGACATCGTTATAGCGATGATGCAATCACTCGCCACTGTACGAATGTAAAAAACACCTATTTTACTCTGCGGTATGACCGACCCAACTTCTGGATGCGTCTTTTCTATAATAAACAGTTTAAAAACGCTGTGGAAGAACTGATTAGTGTGAATGACGCAAACCATGAGGTTGAAGTTATGCGCATCTTCAAATGGGGCAAGAACATAACCAGTATAGGCGGATTTGGGAAGATGGTTGATTTTACAGTCAAAAACAATGTAGGTGACAGGCATGATAGCGATATCGAAGACTATGCCATAAAGGCAGAAAATGAATATCATGCCACGGATCAACTTATCCTTACCTTAGGAGGCAGGGTAGAATATTTTTCTGAACTGGACTTTGTTGGTCTTGGAAGGGGCAGCATTATCTATAAACCAGCTGAGAGACAACGTCTTGCTCTAACTATTGCCAATGGGTATTATCTGCCTTCTCTTGCTCAGCTCTATGGTTGGGGCAATATCTTCCCGTTTACATTTAACCCTTCTTTGAATGAAGAAAGAATTATTTCCTATGAATTAGCTTACTACGGCCACCCGGCCAAACGGATTAAATTAAATAGCGCCATTTTCTACAATGATTACCGAGGTCTAATTCCTAACGACTTAAGTATCACTCCGAGAAATGAAGTTAATGGCCATAAGCATGGAGTGGAATTGGGCCTTGATTTTCTGTGTGCCAACTGGTTAACAAGTTTCGTCAACTATACTTATCAGAGGATCCATCGCAGTGACTTTGGCAACTTGGAGATAGACCCCAAGAACATGTGCAACATTGGTTTACACACTAAATTTGCCAAATGGTCGTCCAATTTAACCTTTCATTATGTGGATAAGTTTTATGAGATGTTAGATGCAGCTAACCCGGCGTTGGGTCTTTTGCCTGCACCGCAAAAAGTCGCTTCTTATACCACTGTTGATGCCCGGATTGCCTATGTGCCTATGGATAATTTTGAGTTTGGGGTAGCTACCTCTAACCTACTTAACGACATACACTATGAATCAAATCCAATTGGGTGGGTTGGTGCAGACAAAGTCGACCGCCGCATAACTGCAAGCGTCAGTTGCAAATTTTAGGAGATCTCATATAGATGAATTTGGGCGTTGAAATAAGGAAAACCCCTCTTTTCTTGGCAATTGCTTGTTTGGTATTTTCTACTCTCTGGTGCTCTGCAGCAGAGCGGGCAGTAGTTTCAGTAGTTTTCCCATCTGATGTAGAAGCCTACAGGCAGGCTTGGGAGGGATTCCAGGGATTCTTTGATGCTAAAAAAGTGCCTCTATGGGTTTCTGAATACAACTTAAAGAAAGAGGAACCTGCAGCAGTTTATTCCCGAATAAACAAGGCAGAACCGGCTGTAGTTGTTACCCTGGGCACAAAGGCATCGAAATTGGCCAAAGAGAAGATAAAGAATATCCCGGTGGTGTTTTGTATGGTTTTCCACCCTGAGGAAATTTCTACCTCAAATATCACCGGGGTATCAATGGAGATTCCTGTTGAGATAAAATTACAGGGGATCAAAAGGATACTTCCTGATACAAAAAAGATCGGTGTGATATATTCGCCTGGATTGACTGCAGCATACAAGGAAATATCCCGGATTGGCCGTCAAATGGGCTTCAAATTTATTGGAAAAAGGATCGATTCAGAAGGAGGATTTCCTAATGCGCTAAAAGATATTTCCCGTCGGATAGACTGTTTCCTGATGATTCCCGATTCAAAGATATATTCTCCTGGTTCAGTAAAGCATTTACTGCTTCAAAGTTTAAGGGAGAAGTTTCCGGTTGTTGGTCTTTCTTCGCTTTACACTAAAGCAGGAGCGCTATTTTCTTTTGATTGCAATTACAATGACTTAGGCCGACAGGCAGCAAAAATCACCTTAAGGATACTTAATGGCGAAAGGCCAGCCTATATCGAGTGTTCAATACCGAGAAAGACCAAGCTATCTTTGAATCGGATAGCTGCTGAAAGGTTGGGCATAGATATCCCCCCTCAAATTATAAAAGAGGCAAGTGAGGTTTTCAGCGAATGAGTATCAACAAAAAAGTCAATTTACTCTCTGTTAGTCTGATTCTTTTCCTGGGATTACTGCTTGGTTTTTACTTTATCCGGCATGAAGCTGATGTCTTGAATGCTGAATTGGATGAGCGAACGGCTGTCCTTCTCAATAGTTTAACTACCAACAGTGAATATCCCATTCTCATCAGAGATCGGGAGGCAATTTCCAGGTTAGCCAAGGGGATATTGACTCAGAGAGATGTTGCTTTTTGTAGAATTGAGGATATAGATGGGACCGTTCTTTTTGAAGGGGGCAGAAAAGAAGGTAGACCCATCAGGGAGTTTAGCTCTACTGTTGTTACCAACAGGGTTGTAGAGGAAAGGGATGAAGGGATGATTTTAGGTGCCTCGACGGAAGTAGAGGAAGAGATGGGGAAAATATATTTAGCAATTTCCCTTTCAGGGCTCAATGAGAAGATAAAGGACATAAAAGAGACTGTAGCCATATTTACCATTGTCACCGTTATTTTAGTATCCTTGCTCAGTTCTTTGTTACTCAAACTTATTTTAAGTAACCCAATTCATATGTTGGTTAGAGGCACGGAAAGAATTGCCAGAGGAGACCTCGACCATAAAGTCCCAGTAAAAAGGAGCGATGAAATTGGCATACTGGCTGTCTCTTTCAACAAGATGACCGCGGATTTAAAGGCAACAACCACATCGATAGCCAATCTCAATAAAGAGATTGTCGAGCGCAAGCG
>Ga0307439_1000630_pt1 | contig 24140 bp, 23 predicted proteins | sample SalMarWE160490MG_FD_202142 | JGI IMG/M metagenome (GOLD analysis project Ga0307439, IMG submission 202142) | Salt marsh sediment microbial communities from the Plum Island Ecosystem LTER, Massachusetts, United States - WE1604-90 | ecosystem: Environmental > Aquatic > Marine > Intertidal zone >... | reverse complement strand
GCCTGAAGCTATCCCCTGCAGAAGGGTAAAGGTGTTCACTAGAAAGAAACTTGTCAAAGAGCGCAAAATCTTTAAAAACAAATAGTTAGATGTTAAAAATATCACATCCTTAAGTGGAAGATCCGCTACAACCTACAAAAGTTCGTTTCTATGTAATAGGTAATAGAAGAAGACAAGCATGGTAGCTTCAAACGAAATTTTGAAAGAAGTGCTGAATTTGGCGCCTACAGAAAAAGCCAAATTAATTGACAAACTCCTGTCCAGCCTGGACAAGCCGGACAAGGAGCTTGACAAATTATGGGTCAAAGAGGCGGAAGACTGAATCGAAGCCTATGAGCAAGGGAAAATCAGGGCTCTTACTCTAAAAGAAGTTCTTGAAAAATACAGATAGGGGAAAATAAGTGAGGTCAGGTCTCGCTTTTTTGCTACTTTCAGTTTCCCCGTGCCGAATCCATCAAGCATAATTCTATTTTTCAGCCTGACCTCACATCGTTTTTCCGCATCGTTCCTTGGTCCATATAAGACATCGTGATAAATGGCTTAAATCAGGGGAATGGTTTGAGAATTCTTAGCTTAACATTTAGGATTGACATTTGTTAATTATCGTGTTATACTGACAGAGGTCCAAGGTATAAGTTCTTATATTGGACCCATATATTCAATGTTAGGATGATAGGAGAAGATGCTTGTGGAGATAGTCTGGACAGAATACATGAGGTATCGTGTAAAGCTGCGGGGCTTCGACTTTGCCAAGATAAAATACATTGTACAATATTCCACGGAGCGTTACTATGACGTTGCGACACAGCGGCTTGTTGCGGTCGGACGCCACGACAAAATGTTGGTTCTGGTGCCGTACGAGCATGAAGGCGATAAAATCACGCCCGCAACTATCCATGTCACCACGCGGCAGCAGATCAACTTCAGATTAAAGACTGGGAGGTTCCGAAGTGAGTAAGGCACATATGGAGTATTTTGAGAAAGATGACGTTCTACATTTGGCCATCACAGATGAGCCCGAGGTCGGCAGCGTAGAACTCAGTCCCAACATCACGGTAGAGCTTAACAACAAGGGAGAGTTGATTGGGATAGAAATCCTAAATGCAACTGCTTTTGTCCGAGATTCAATCATGGAGTCTGTGCAGGCCAAGATATTAAAATTTCCGGTTGCCGAAACTGTCTGAGCAGTCTCCTTATTTTCCAAACTTTCTCTTGTAGAACAAAAACATCCTAACAACTCGCCGGAAAATAAGTGGGGTCAGGTCTTGCTTTTTGCTACTTTCAGTTTACCCTCGCCGAATCCATCAAGCATAATTTCTATTTTTCAGCCTGACCCCACATCGTTCCTGACAGAGGTCCAAGGTATAAGTTCTTATATGGACCCATATATTCAATGTTCGGCAGGAACACAATGAAGACTAAATTCTTAGTCAGGTTTCTTAATCGACTCGCCCACTTTGAGGCCGATCTTGAGCTGGTTGACATACTAAAAAAAGAATTACAGAGTGGAAAACTCAATCCAAAGTTGCCCCGCATTTTCGATGCAGCGGACGCATCTACCCATCCAAGGCTCTTCAAGCGGAAGCCATCCCATTACAATCGGGCGATCGCGGTGAATCACCTACAGAAAACTGTCAGAGCGTCGTTTATCAAGGATGTATACGAGGAAGTTACAAAATACCTCTCAGACCTTATTCGTGGTGCCGCAGCAAAGGGCTTAGAGCCAGGTAGGTTAATAGGAGAGCATAAACTCTCATTTTCAGGCAACGAAATTTTAAAATGCCGTTCATTCGACGAGATTCTGGACTTGGTGGCATCGAGTCTATTCCGAAGACTGGAGAATGAGCAGAGCACCATTAAACTACTGAAGGCTGTCAACAACAAACTAGAGTTAGGAGTCACAGAGAGCCTACTCAATGATGCTCTGCCATACCTTGAATTAAGGCACCTACTCGTGCACTGCGACGGGATTGCAGATGCGCGTTTCTCGAGGAAGTACAGCGCAATTAGAAGCAAACCGGGCAAGAAAGTCAACATTACGCATGCTCTCACCAAAAGGGCTTCCAATATTATTTCATCTATGGTTAAGGAGTTTGACCGGCTCGCAATTGAAAAGGAAGCCGTATTGGAAGCTGACTGCCAACCGTAGTGCCGAACAATTGCATTCACTCAGGGAAAATAACTAGGGTCAGGTCTTGCTTTTTGCTACTTTCAGTTTACCCGCGCCGAATTCATCAAGCATAATTTCTATTTTTCAGCCTGACCTCATATCGTTCACCGCCCTCCTGCTGTCCGAAATTCCAAACCCCGCTATAGGAGGTGAAAAAAATGGATGAAAGAATAAAACAACTGGTAAACAGAGTAAAAGACCATTTGGTAGAGAGGTATGGGGAAAAGATTAGAAAGGTTATTCTATATGGTTCGCTTGTAAGAGGTGAAGCTACGAAAGATTCCGATATTGATATACTTGTATTAGTTGATGAATCACTTAATCCTTTTGAAGTTAGAAAAAGCTTGAGCGATCTTCTCTTTGATATACTTCTTGAAGAGGGTGAGCTTGTTTCAGTTATAATACTTCCCGAACATTTCTTTGAAAATCACAATTATCCATTTATGTTAAATGTGAAGAAAGAGGGAGTAAGGGTATGAAAGAAATAAAAGATTTCATAGAGAAGGCAGAGAAATTCTTAACCACCGCAGAACATACCTTAGACATAGGAGATTATGACTCCTGCGTCTCAAGAAGTTATTATGCAATATTCTTTATGGCAGAAGCTGTGCTCCTCACAAAGAACTTGAGTGCTTCCTCCCATAAAGGCGTAATAAGCTTGTTCGGAGAACACTTCATAAAGACAGGAATTTTTCAGCGAGATTTAGGAAAAGCACTTAATGATGCCTATGATAAAAGACTGGTTGGAGACTATGGTGTAGGGTTTATCGTTACCAAAGAGGAAGCGAAAGATCTGTTAGAAATAGCCCGGAATTTTGTTCAGAAGTTGAAAAATTATCTTGAAAGGTGGATAGAGGGAAAGAAATGATGGGGGGACGGAACTCTCGCAATCCTTTGGACTGCTCGGTGCTAACGCACTCTGACAACAGAACGTATCTGGCTACGCCACGAAGCCGATATGTGACCAAACTTAGGAGTTTATATAGGCTACCAGTACGGTTCGGAAATTCTAAGAATTCCGAAACGACGGGGGTTGTTTGAAGTCCCGCACCTATGCATAGGTGCGGGACTTCAAGGGTGACAGCGGAGCAATCCGAGCTAGCGTAGGATTGTGGAGCGCCAGAGGGGCGAAAGCCCCTATGGGAAGTTAGCGACCGCAAGGGAGCTAAGTTCGTTTTGGCCCATTCTCTTGGGGTCTAAGGGCCCTTAACCCGCACTAAAGTGCGGTAGAACTATTCTCTCAAGGCAATCTGAAAAGCTTGTCCAAAAAACAAGATCCTGCAAGATTGTAGAACAATGAGTTGTTATGATCTCCTTATCTATTCGTGTAGTATTCGTTTATTCGTGTCATTCGTGTTCCATCAATGTAATCAGTGCAATCCGTGGCCCTTGTTTGGCTGCGGCTTTGCTGCGCCCTGCGGGTAGATCTCCTGCCCTACCAGAGACTCCTCGGATGAAACCCTGAGGGGTAAATTCCTACCAATTGAATCCAGCCTTCAGGCTGCCCATTGCGAGCAACCAAGGGGAGCAAAACAGTCCCAACGAGATTGCTTCATCGTCCCGAAGCCCCTCGGGGCTTCTCGCAATGATACAAAATTTGGTTCTGTCATTCCGAGGGCGAAAACCCGAAGCAATCTCTTCACCTATGAACATCGTGGGTTGCGAGGGGACGCAGATTGAAGTCTGTGGCTACCAAGGGATTTGGACTCAGCCACTTTGAACTCCACTTTTGCAACTCTTTAATGGCGTGTAGATTGATTGACTTAAAGATGCAAAAAGTAGAGCCCGCCCCCTAAAAGCAGGCCAAATCCTAAATTGAAGAGCTTGATAAGAATGGAGTCTTTAACTGTATAGGAGAGAAGGGGCAACATCCCATGTCCATCCTGCACCAGGGAACTTACCAGAAGCACGGAGAAGGGGATGAGGCCCTGGGCAAACATCATCACAAATATGAGATGAGGACCTGACTCTGGGATTACCCCCAAGAGCGCCGCCACAAGAAATACCCACATCATATGGCCTGAGATGAAACCCTGGAGATTCCAGTGGTTTAGTCCTACCTCCACTAGGAGAAGGGCAAAGAATGTCCAGAGGAAGACCCTCCAGATGTGTCTCACCAAGAGGTGATCCCAGATGTGCCTCTGGAGATAGTGAGGTGAGGAGATAACCGTGGCCAAAAAACCTGAGAGGAGGACAGCGGCAAACAACCACTTTTTCCATCCCCCTGGTCCGATGGACCCAAAGAGAACGCCAAGAAGAACCAACCCAAAGAAACCCAGCAGAAGATACCTTCGCAGGGAGGGACGTTTTAAATTGGTCCAAGCCCGCCCCAAACCCAAAGGTTCATCTGACTCCTCGGAATGAACAACCTGGAGCTTACACTCCTCACAGGGGATAATCCGGAAAGCCTTGGCCAGGTAGTCACTTATCCAGGCTAAGAGGATACCCACTACGAACAAAACAACAAAGAGGATAATCGCCTGTTTGGGGAAAAGGGTCAACATCACAAAGGCCTCATCCCCGGAGGTAGCCACCATCCCCCCTACTATAGCCCCAAAGGTAAGCAGACCATGCACATAAAAGGAGACATTCATAAAAGCGCCCAAGCATCCTGGGGTAGCCCCAAGAAAGGAAGCGGTTATATATTGTCTCCAGATCCCTCCCCTGATCAGGACGGCCATCTTTCCCTTGGTGGCCACATTGATATAATCCACCAGCACCATCATAGCAAAGACCAGGATGGTGATGATCAGAGAATGTCTAAATACCCCCCAGAGCATTACTCTCCCTCTGGGTTAATTCTGTAGCTATGGATGAGCTGGGCGGTCTTGCCCAACATAACTGAGGCTGCGCAATACCTTTCCTGAGAGAGGTTGATCGCCTTTTTGTACATATCCTCTGGTATCTCCTTGCCCCAGATAAGGTATTCAATCTCTATCTTGGTATATAACTTAGGATGCTCAAGTGCCCTTTCTGCTTTGACGCGTACCTCGAAGTTAGCGAACTCCACCCGCATCTTCCGCAAGATGGAGATTACATCCATTCCCGTGCAACCGGCCAAGCTCACCAGGAGAAGCTCCATAGGCCTTACCGCAGTATCCATCCCCCCTACCCGGGGAACCGTGTCCATCACAACCGCATGTCCGGAGTTGGCCCTGGCCACAAACTGCATCCCCTCTGTCCACTTCGCCTTAACCTCAGTCATCCTTCCTCCCTTTAATCTTTATCCTTCCCTTTCCTTTTTCCTTGATGCAACCGATTTCGGCTGCTTCCCTCACCCCCTTCTCCTGCAGAAGTTTCAACAACTCCTCCTCTTGGGCAGGAGCCACGGAGATGATCAACCCACCGGAGGTCTGGGCATCACAGAGGAGAATTCTCCCGGAATAGGGAATCTCTTCCTCCCATTCCACCCAATCGGCCAAAAACTTAAGATTGGCCTGAGTCCCCCCAGGAATCGCCCCGGCAGCCACCAGATCCCAGGCCCCCGCGAGGATGGGCACCTGATCCAGCCATACCTCAGCCTCCACCCCACTGGCCTGGGTCAACTCCTTCAAATGGCCCAAGAGGCCAAACCCGGTCACATCTGTGCAGGCATTTACCCCAATCTCCACCATTGCCTCTGAGGCCGCCTGGTTCAACTCCCCCATCGAGGAGATGGCCCTCTGGGCCAGATCTTCATCTACTATGCCTCTCTTCATCCCGGTGGTTGTTACTCCCAGTCCTATGGGCTTGGTAAGGATGAGGGAATCGCCGACCTGGGCCTGCGCATTGGTGACCACCTTCCCCGGGGGGACGCTGCCGGTGACCACCAGCCCAAACTTGGGCTCTGGATCCTCTATGGTATGGCCCCCTAAAATGGCTATCCCCGCCTCCTGGGCCTTCTCCTTAGCCCCCTGGAGGATCTCCTCCAAAACATCTAAGGGAAGCCTGCCCTCCGGAAATGAGACTATAGAAAGGGCAAAGAGAGGCTTGGCCCCCATTGCATATATATCGCTCAGGGAGTTGGCGGCAGCTATCGCCCCAAATTGATAGGGATCATCAACAATAGGGGTAAAAAAGTCTACCGACTCCACCAAAAGTTCCCCTGGAGGGGATTTATAGACGCAGGCATCATCTAAGGTCTCCACCCCCACCACAGCCCGGGGGTCAGAGGGAAGGGAAACATTCTGCAAGAGGGCCTGCAGGTTCTGGGGCCTCAACTTACAGGCACACCCCAGGCCATGGGTAAGCATGGTAAGCCTCACCTCTTCGCCTTTGGGTTCCTCCATTCTCTCGGAGCTTAGGCCGCGGTAAACCTGCAGGATGTGGGCAATAGCCTTCTCTATCTCCTCTGTGGTGTTATCCCTTCCTACTGAGAATCTCACCGTCCCCAAGGCCAGATCGGTGGGCACCTTCATCGCCACCAAAACCGCTGATGGCTCGGCCACATCCGTATGACAGGCAGACCCTGCTGAGGCGGCAACCTGATCAAGCCCGGAGAGGAGGGTCTGGGCATCAACCCCGGGGAAACTCACGCTGAGTGTATTGGGCAGCCTCTTTTGAGGATGGCCGTTGAGCTTAAGGTCTGGCATGGAATGGCTTAGACCCTGCCAGAGGAGATCCCGCAACCTCCTTAGATGGGCCATATTTCCCTTTAGATCCCTGGCGGCTATCTCGCAGGCCTGGCCCAATCCCACCATCAGGGGGACATTCTCCGTCCCCGCCCGCAAGCCTCCTTCTTGCTCCGCTCCCCAGATAAGGGGCTCAAGCTTCACCCCGCGGCGGATGTAGAGGGCGCCTATACCCTTGGGGCCGTAAAATTTATGGCCGGCTATGCTCAAGAGGTCAACCTTTAAATCCGCAACTTTGGTGGGAATCTTCCCCACGGACTGCGCCGCGTCGGTGTGCAAGAGAATTCCCTTTCGTTGAGCTATCTCCCCTATCTCCTGAATGGGCTGGATCGTCCCCACCTCATTCTGGGCATGCATAATCGTGATCAGAATGGTATCTGAAGTCAAAGCCCTCTCCACTGAAGCCGGGTCGACCATCCCATACCCATCAACTGGGAGGTAGGTTACCTTAAATCCCTTTTCCTCCAAATACTTGCATACATTCATCACCGCCGGATGCTCCACCTGCGAGGTGATGATGTGCCTCCCCTTTTCGGCATAGGAGAAGGCCACCCCGCGGATGGCCAGATTGTTCGACTCGCTTCCCCCGCTGGTGAAGACTATCTCATCCGGATGACAGCCCAAAAGATTGGCCACCTGCTCCCTGGCCCGCATCACCCCCCTCTTGGCCTCTGCCCCCAGGCTATGGGAGCTGGATGGATTGCCAAACCTCCCTTCAAACCAGGGCAGCATCGCCTCCAGTACCTCGGGGTGCAAGGGGGTAGTGGCATTGTAATCAAGGTAGATCGGTTTCATAGCAAAAAGTTAATGCTCAGGGTATATTGGGAGAATTTTCCTTCCGTTGTTCTCGTTTTGACATAACTTGGTTGAGGCAACCTGACCATATCAAACTTAAGGTCAAGTGGAATCTCGGATCCACTCAGTTGTCTTAGAGGTATCTGCACTCCAAAGCCGTATGTATTTTCAGACAGTAGATTCTTATTTGCTTCTGGATGTCCTAAATCGTCAATTTTCTGCCTGTAATAACCATAACGAACTGTCAACAGTTTTAAGAATGTGAACTCTCCACCCATTTTAATACCTTTTTCGTATTTGGAATTTAACAACTTCTGGTATTCTATGTGGCATAAAGCATCAAAGGTTTCTAAATTTTCTAATACAAAACCTCTAAACAGAGAGAGCCGATAGGAACTACCCAAGCGGAAGATGACTGGCAGTTCATCTTCGTTGTTTGAGGAGCCGATGCTTGAATAGGTAAAATTGAAGAGGCTAGCCCCAACTGCTGCTACCTGTTGTATCTTTCCACTTTCTTGAAGCGAAAAGCTCTTCAAAACCCCCAAGTCCATGAGACCAGCATTTGTGTTATCATCAATCCCATACCTTCGGTGGATTAGCTTGAGGTTAACTCCGACGAAAAAAGATTCTAAGTCCGTAGCCATAGTCAGAGCATACATTGAGACGCCAGGTGTAAATTCCTCAGCCTGCTGCCGTTTACGATTCCAAAGTAACACCTTTCCCAAACTGAGGTGATACCTACTCAGACCGACAACACCATAATCCCCTATCTGAAAGCTACCACCAATAAAGCTGAGGGAAGATTTCTCCAACAGATAAAGAGGGGTAGGCAGGTAAGAACCAGCAACGAGGATTCCCCTTGCTGAGGCAAGGCCGGCAGGATTATAAAAACTGGCGAAAGGGTCCCCGCCAATTGCCACATAACCCTTACCCATAGCCTCCGCCCTGGCACTTGGATGGTGGTAGAAGAAAAGCTCCCCTAATACCCCATTATATCCTCCCAAAGCAGGATAGACTATAAGAAAAATACCCACAAAGATCAATCCAGATAAGATGTTCTTTCTTGGCATTTATCTCTCCTCTCCTCAGGATAACACAAGGGTCAGATCAGGGGATCTGACCGCTCACTTGTTAGAGTTTCACTCAAAGAGAATGGTTTACAATATCCAATGAATAGTCTGTGGATGGAGATGCTGGACGCTTTGACAAAAGGTCTTACGGCCTCGTGCACTAGCAATGGGCTTTTGTGGCCAGTAGCAAGCTCATTTTGAGCTTGTCTGGGGGCCTGGGCGTCAACCAATTCGCAATTCGTTTTGAGTCAAAAAGTTAGTTATTTTTCGGAAAGGAAGAACTCTTTATTTGATTTCGAGCTTTTGAAAGGCATCAAACATATGTGCCGAGCCAACTTTAATCTATTGAATTAATCATTTCAACACTTCGCAGCAGACCAACTCGAGAGGTTTGTATTCTTGTTCCTCTCTTTCCGTGGATTTTAGGTCGCCCATTCTGTATCGATTATAAATTTCAATGAGACCTTTTATGTACTCACTCCCATCTGCTTTTGCTCTTTCAAGTCTTCTTAAATCTTTAAGGGCCTCGTCGGGGATGCCCCTGTCTAATGCTTTGCTTATTCCATCTATCAACGTTAAATCTTCATCATTTTTTATTTCCTTCCTGAAGTGGGCGAGCTTTTTGATTGCCCTCACAATAACAGGGTCTTTTTTAGACGTCGACTTAACGCTATATTGATAATCCTTTTTGAAACTTTCTTCTAATCTTCTTAATCCAGCAGAGAATAAGTGCTTATCTTCTTTTGATATGTTGAGTTGTTTCTCATCTGCAGAGCATCTGAGTTCTGACATTACTTTTCCCATATCTGATATAATCTTACCTTCTTTATTTAGGATATAGATACTATCTACATCTCCTTTTCTGAAATAGGCAAAAACCCCTTCATAATTTCCACTTTTTTTACAGCTTCTCGTCCCTAATTGTAAACTTTTTATATAATTCAAATATTCTGGTTTTTCTCTTGTTAATGCCTCAATCAACAACTCCGCTTCATCAAGATTGAATTCCTCCTCCCCCTCCATTTTCTCCTCTAATTCCTCAATGTCTTTCTTTTCGTAGATTGCATATAAGGCCTCTTCGTTCAATCTCTCTGATTCATCGAGTATCTTATCATCTTCACCAATATGATCGTGAATTTCTTGAATTCTCTTTGAAACTCTTTCCTTTAGAGAAATTTTCTCTTCTATTTTCTTGTGAGGAAGAAAGTTATAAGTCCTGATAATGTCGTGTTCTGTGCCAATCCTATCTACTCTGCCAATTCTCTGTATTAGAAGCACAGGATTCCAATGCAAATCATAATTTACCACAATTCCACAGTCTTGAAGATTCAGCCCAGTGCTGAATACATCGGTAGAAATAACAACATCAATTGGAGATTCCCTCTCTTTCAGTTCGTATTCGTTAGCTCTGGGAGCAAATCGTCTTATTATTGACACTGCATCTTTAGTTGTAGAAGTCACAAAAGATAGGTTGATGATCTGGCCTTTCAACTTTTTATAAAGATATTCAACTGTGTCTGCATATTCAGAAAAAATTAACACTTTCTCTCTCTTATGTTTTCTCAAAATTCTCTTAAGCCCATCAAACTTTTTATCGCTACTCTCGGGGACCCTTTCTAAAAACTTCGATATATCCCTAAATATGTCAATATCACTTTGAAGGTCTCGCTTTAATTCTTCTATCCTAAAATCATCCACTTGATATTTTTGGGATACATCTCTTAATTCCTCCATCACATCAGTAATATTAACATCTTCCCTGTAAATCAAATCCTGCGCCTCTTCTCCAGCAGGGATAATATTTGATTCCAAACTCTTAAAAAATCGCTCATAAATGCCCTGCAATCTCCGAATAGTTTCAGAAAAAGCGAATATACTGCTTTCCAATCTTTTAAAAAGCATTACCTTATGCAATCCTTTAAGGAGCCCAGTTATCTTTCTCAGATTTAAATAGATTTGTTCGCTCTTTTTGTCCTCTTTAATATATGGCCAGAGGTTGTATTTGGCGTATGTGAGTTTTTTCAATGCCTCTTCTATTTTCCCAAAGAGATTGTTATAAGTCTCATCAATGTTGTAGGAATTGGTCTCAAGTTTTCTCTCCGGAAATTCAATAGGCAAATCTTCAATAGACTGATAGTATTTCTTAATGTGTTTTCTTGTTCTCCTGATCAGTATCTTGCTGAGTAAATCCTGAATCCTGGCATCACTCACCTCAACCCGATTGAAGAACTCTTTGAGCGAGCCACCTTTCACTTGATAATCATTTGAACCTTCTGGATTGAAGAGTCTTATCTGATTGTAGATATTCCAGATAGAAGTATTTTGAGGAGTGGCAGTTACAAGTATCACTTTTTTACCTGCTAAAAATGGATGGATTTCATAATACCGTTTTGTATCGGAATTTCTGAAATAATGACTCTCATCAATTAGCATAATTTCTCTATCTCGCCATTTCCACAGTTCACTATCTTCATCAAAAACCCCTCTGTTTAATGCACCGTGAGAAACTGTTTTTATATCAATTTTAAACCTTTCGCCAAACTCGTCCCACATGTTTCTAATACGAGGAGGGCAAATAACAACTGCCCTTTTACCCAACTGTTTAAGCAATGCCGCTCCAATGAATGTCTTTCCAAGACCTACCACATCGCAAATAAATACACCATCGTATCGGTTCAGGATTTCGTAAGCTTGCATTACGGCTATCTTCTGAAAACGATATAATTTTGGCATTCCACTCCAGTCCCAGAGAACATGGGAACGAAATTTCATCTTTGATTGAACGAGATTATAGAGTGTCAATATGTAGATGTCATAAGGACTGGCATATTCCAACGCCCAACTTTCCTCGATCGAGCTCAAGAGTTCTTCTTTAAAAGGCACAGACTCATTCCAGATTGAGGTGAACCATGAATCAAGCTCTTTAAAGTTTTTGTTACCTCTTACCAATACATTTAATTCTGTGCTGTGTTTGAATCCAGAAAGCGTCAGGTTGCTGCTGCCAACAATGGCTATTCCCTCACTCCTTGTTTGTTCTGCTGCTTCTTTTTTATATTTAAATAGGTAAGCCTTTGAATGAAGGCGCTGTTTTGTGTATAATCTAACCCTAACTTTTCCCGATGCTATTAAATCCTTAAGAGATAAGAGCATATTTTCATTTTCTTCAGACTGTTCCAGACCCCCGATACTGCGACCTATCCCGGTCTTTAGCGAATTAACAACTGCCCTCTTTTCTGTCGGTTTTTGATATTTTAGCCTTTCCACAGCCCCTTCAAGTTCTTCTTTCCTTGCCACACCCTCGGCAATTTCCTCAAGGGTCTGAGTATTGGATGTTGAACCGATGATGAGTTTTAACTCCTTCAGGTGTGAGATATTACTCACAATCTCGTTGAATCCCGACAAAAACAGATAACCCACTGCAAATTTCGCCTCTTCCGTTGCCTTCAAAACTGAGTTTATCTCATCCTTCAGGAACTTTCTCCTATTGTCTATAATGTCCGAATAGCTCATTCTTCTTTCTCCTCTAACTCTCTAAGTTTATCTTCTATGACAGAAGGAGATGGCAATTGTTTTAATAATTTGGCTGGCAATTCCCTTGTCAAATGATACTTTGCTACACCTACAGGCTTTTTGATGTTTCTTAAGGCATATTCAACTACAATATTGTCTTTCTCCTTGCACAGGATAAGTCCTATCGATGGATTCTCATCTCGCAATTTAACCTTATCGCCCAAAAGATTAAGATAAAAATTCATCTTTCCCGCATATTCAGGAACAAATTTGCCTATTTTTAAATCAATAGCAACTAAACATTTCAGGTGGCGATGATAAAATAGTAAATCAATGAAATATTCATTTTCTCCAAGCACAATTTTATATTGGTTCCCCATGAAGGTAAAACCAATTCCAAGTTCTAACAAAAAGTCCTTAATTCTTTCTATGAGTTTGTTTTCCAATTCCCTTTCTTTAATATCCTCGGATATTTCAAGAAAATCGAGCATATAAGAATCTTTAAGTGTTCTCTTTGCTTCTTTTGATATTTTTACTGGTAATGCTTTGTCAAAATTATGATTCTTATTGTCTGCCAAGAATCGTTCAAAGGATTTTGTTTCTATTTGATGAGCTAAAATTCGCTTGCTCCAGCCATGCTTTACAACCATTCTACAGTAATACTCTTTTTCGTAATCATTTTTAGTCTTATCTAAAATTATCAGATTGTGGCTCCAGGGAATTTGTGCAACCACTGGTTGCACTTTTGGTTTATCCTTATATTCAACATAGAACTTCCTCATATATTTCAAGTTTCTTTCAGAAAAACCGCTGTTTTTTGGGAACTCTTTTTGTAAATCTTCGGCAAGTTGCTGAATTATTTTTTTGCCCCAACCCAATTTCTCCTGTTTTTCAACAATAGACTTGCCTATATCCCAGTAAAGATTGATAAGCTCCTTATTCACAGCTCTGTATGCCTTATACTGAGCCTGCTTTATCTTGCTTTTTAAATCATTAAGAAACTTAATGTATTCTTCATTATCTGTCATTATTCCCCACCTTGATTTCTCGCACAGGTTGTGCGATAATACATATCGGTAGTTGAAATCGTGCAACCACTGGTTGCACTTTTGGTTTATCCCTATATATGCTACTCCCAAGCATTGTCTTTTCCTTTTAACTTATCCTCAATGATATTCGAAAGCTTTGGATAGCGCCTGAAATACCAATTCTCAACCTCATCTATATCCTCTTCGTTAAGGTTATACATTTGATAGACAAGTTTATCAATCTCAAGTTGCTCATTAGTTATATAGTCGTATCTGGGATTTTGTTTTTGGTTTTGGATGATTTTAGTAACTTGCTTATTTATCAATTGGCTCGTTTCATTCCCTAAATTAAAAAGTATAGGTATTTGTTTTATTGGATCCTCTGACATATTCACCGAATGGTTAATAAACACTTTTAGGAAGTATTTACAAATTTTGGAGCTAAGAATTCCAATAAATGTTTTTACCTCTTGACCTCGATTCAAAAATAAACTTGAACCTGCAACATCAAAAGGTCCACCAGCATTGATCCTGAAAGTTGGTGAATATTGTCCTGTGTGAGAAAATGTGATGCCTTTTTTGAAATAAAACCCTGAATTTTGAAACCTTGCAGAGGGTTCCCTTTTTAATTTATCGACCACTTCTTCTGACCAATCAATGAAGTAAGGGGTAGGCACATCATAGTTGGGCAGCCATCCTTCTTCAATGTCTGATGCACCGCCTTTATCGTAAGAAACAAAGTATCTGCCGCCGAAGTACATGTGCTGATGCGTCTTGTGAATTGGATTTATGCAAATCCCATTATCTATTACATCCATTCTCAAGTTCTCATCATTCCTTATTTTTTCGAGTTCATCTTCCTTCAGAACCAAATTTAAATCTATCTCCAAATAACCCCCCCTTGTATTTGGGAGTTGCCTTATGTAATACTTCGTGTCACCCGTCTGTAATCCAACTACCACTTTTGCAATATTCCCTAACTTCACCAGTTCAATCTCTTTTCCGTTAAAATTGACCTCATGAATATCGGTCCCCCCTTGTTCAAATAGGTTTTTCTGTTTCTTTATGTCAAAGATCACTGGGATACCTTTTTCGTCGGTATATGTTTCCGGCTTCAAATTGCCTACATCCTGCATCAATTGAAATAATTTTGGTGAGGCAATGAAGAAAGAAAGATTTGAAAATTTCTTGATAATCTTCTGTCGATAGACATAGATCGCCATTTCTCTGTCTGAAACGATTGTATAACCATCTTCACATTTCTCATCAGGTTCAACATCAACAATCAAATCCAAAGCAGCTTCTAAATCACCCCTCTTGATGTCTAATCCATGAAAGTCTGCGGCAATGATGAAATTATCTTGATTGGGCGATTCACGAATCGCCCCTACATTTTTTTTGAAGAGATAGATGCCTGTATTAACCGTTGCTTTAAAAGTCCGCATTGGCACAGATATAAGATATTGGACCTCTGTTTCCTCAAAGAGTTTCTTACGAAATTTGTAATGTGTCCTGATGGTCTGCCAGGTATCGCTCATAATGTAGCAAAGCGTTCCGCCTGGCTTTAAAATATTCACTCCGAGTGCCGCGAAGACTCCATAACTGTCTTTACTACTAAGACCGAACTCGTCCTGATAAACCTCTCTATCTACAGCAACACCATAAGGGGGATTGGCGATAACTATATCAAACCCTCCCTTCGCTCCCATAACCTCAAAGAAATCAAGATACCAATTGAAGGTATCAACTGCGTTTTCACTTTTTATCTTTTCGATTTCTTGTTCAATGTCTGATATTACTTGTGTAATGCTCTCTTTTTGCTCTTCCTCTTTTCTTATCTCGGTTTTAGTCCTTTCCAATAAAGTTCCCTGAACATCTACTAACCTCAACTTCTCTTTACGCTGTTTCTTGATATTTTCCAGGTGCCAGATTGCTATGGCACATTTGATTCTATTTATCTTTTCCTGCAGAATCTTTTTTTCAGTATTAGTCACAACTCCAGCGTATTTGTCCTTCAACTCTTTATACTTCTCTATCAATTCTAATATCTTTTGGTCACTTCGTTTTGGAGTTTTTAAATCAAACTTAAACCCACATATTTTTGACACAAGGCTATCTCCCTTGATAATCTTAAAGTCAAGATTAATCAAAGGGGGAATATTTTCAATTTGCTCAACAGCAAGGTCAACTATTAAGGATAGCCAGAGTCTTAATCGTGCAAGATGGACTGCTCTTTCCTGTATATCGACTCCATAAATGCAATCTTCAATGAGTTTCTTTCTTAGGTTATACCTATCTTCGCTTACTCCAAGTTTTTCGTTCAATTTTTCTATTATTCCTACCAATTTGTTGAGAATATCAACGGAAAAAGCACCTGACCCGACTCCGGGGTCAACAATTTTCAAAGCAAGGAGCTTTCGCTTAATTACCGCAGGCTCGTCAATTCCACCAGTAGATGGATCAAACACCAGTGATTTTAACTTACTCCTGGGGATTTGCGGTAACTCATTGGTTAGATAATTTAAGAGAGCCTGTTTTACCATAAAAGAGACCACAAAGCGTGGTGTGTAATAACTCCCCGATGCACGGTGGGGATCAGGGATATCTTTATAATGTGCTGATTCTACAGAGAGTATAAGTTCCTCAAATATCCGCCCTAACATCTCGGGGTCTATTGCCACTTCTTCTTCATATTCGGTATCTTCTCTTATAGTAAAATTGAATCGCTCCAATAGATCTTCAAAAATACCCTCAAATGCTTCGTTTGAAATTGTTACTCTACTCTCAATCTCTTCATTGAACTCAAAAAGTCCGCCATTGAGAAATGGAATATTTTCGAACCCTGGATATTCAAGGTCTTTAATAGAAAGCTTCTTAAAGAGGGGGACAAGAAACTCTTTATAATATTCTCTCTTGTCTGATTTGAAGTTATTGTAAAGAAATTTATAATCCCCCTTAAGCCAACCCTTTTTCTGGATAAAATATAAAAACAAAAGACGACTCATAATTTCCTGGGTTAGACTATCAGCGAGCTCTTCGGATACCCTGTTATCCTTCTGGATCGCTTGTCTTAATCCCTTATATTTTTTGACAAATTCCTTATAAAACTCCTTAGAGACTGCTTCTACATCAAACGCCTCCTCGCATTTTGACATCAGCGCAAGTGCTGAAATACCATCCTCAGCGTATACTTTTGATAATCTTTCGGCGGCTGTTCTGAGTCTATCTGTTTTACCGACAGTTATTCTCCTAAAACCCTTAGCCCTTTTATCTCCCTCTTTGCCCACATATTTAGTGTTAATAAAATGAGCTTCATCACCATTCCTGTCTACAAAAATTATGATATTAGCAGGGTAGTATCTTGATACACTTTTGACCACAGGAAGCTCTGTGTCCTTTAAAAGCCTCTCAATGATGCAAAACAGTATCTTAAATCCATTTTTTTCTGAGATTATTTGAGCAGAAACCACATCCTTTTTGATGTTTTCAGGAAACTCAATAAGTGCTTCCTGGTCTGCAAAAGCGTAATTCAGTTTTCCTATGAACAGATCTCTGATTATGTTCACATCTACACCTTCATCTCTCATTAGTTCAAGAATAGGTAAAATATCTGTTCTCCAAATCATCTCATTCATAACAATATCTCCTTAAAATTCTCTGGGCCGGTTGGTTGGCCTTTTGTAAGAAAAACATAATTTGCTGAATGGTTAAATATCAAGGGAACTTTGTTTTGGCTCAACAATCTATCAAAAAGGTTTTCCAGATTTCCACCTCTGTTTATGAAAATGAAAAGATTGTGCTCTGCAATATCGGCAATCATCTCGTTCCTTACCATCGAGTTATGTAATGTAACTTTTGCCTTTTCTAACAGCAAAGAAGCAAGCAGCAATCTTCCCTCGTTGATCGCTTCTCCGAGGTATCCATAAGATCTCTGATTCTTAATACCTTTGGAAGTAAAGAAGATTGCTTCTTTGCCTGCTGATAATATTTTCTTTAGAATTCTTCTTTCAAAAGGCGAATGCCATCCACTAACAAAAACATATGGCAATGCACTTAATGAAAGCAAAAATTCCTCTGCTGGGATTACTACACTTAACGGTATTACCCTCGAAACAAAGACACCAATTTTCTTCTTTTGTAATAACCGTTCATTGCCTGAAAGGAAAATCCGTTTATTGCTCAAATAGGCTTCGTGACATTTAACCATATCCTTCATGATTGCATCTGCCTCAAGCAAGGCATTGTGTCTAACCAGAAAGCAAATAAGCGAAATTGGGATTTGGGCAGAGCGATAATGAAGCTGCTCACCAGCCATCCCATTATTTGCCCCGAGCTTTGCGAAAAGCAATCAAGTGAAACAGGCAAAAGAATTCTCATTCTTGCCGCCATAGTATATCAAAACGACTTTTATATTTCCTCTTTACCGAAGGGGAAGTGCTTTAAGAACATAACCTGACTAATCCATAAACATTATCAAGTCCATATAACTTATACGAATCTAAAAAACCCGATCTCTTTGTGGATGCTGTCAACCACAAAAAGACTTCTTCCGTCAGGGCAGGAGCCCTGACGCCACGGGAATCGATCTGCGCAAAAGGGTCAACTTTATCGACACTTTAGATAAAGAGGATGAGGTGTTAAACCCCCAATGATGAACAGGCTACCCTTAGTTTCATACGCCAACGATTTAGCCTTTAGGTAGTAGCCAGCAGCTCCTGGGTTTGGCTAGATGTCCGTGTGTTAACCAATTGGTTTCTGAGTCGAAAAGTTAATCATTTCACGGAGAGGGAGCAACCTTTTAATTAAACCAGTCCCCAAAAAGATATTATCAGCCGTTGGTGTATTCAGTTTCAATTACAGTTGCAGTCTAAGAAGCCCACCAATATTTAAAGAAGAGCGGTGCTAAAATATCTCTCTGCCCGGTCAGGCAATAGGGTTACCACTCTGTTTCGTCCATTATCCATGTGAAGAGCAGCAAAAACATTGGCACCAGAGGAGGTTCCCACAAGCAACCCCTCTTCATGGGAAAGTCTGCGGGTGGTTTCAATGGCCTCTTCATCTGAAACGGTAAATACCATATCTATAAGGTTCACATCGAGGACATCAGGCACAAAGCCATCACCAATTCCCTGAATTTGGTGAAGCCCTGGTTCTCTTCCCAAGAGGGCAGCACTGTTTTTTGGTTCCACAGCGACGATTTTGACACTGGCGCTTTTTTCTTTTAAAAATTCCCCTATCCCTTGCAGAGACCCACCGCTTCCTACTCCCGCTACAAAAATGTCTATTTCCCCATTCGTGTCATGCCAGATATCAGGGCCGGTTTGCTGATAATGGACCTCTGGGTTGTGGGGATTCACAAATTGATTGGCTATGAAGTATTTTCCGGGTTCTGCTTGGGTGATTTCCTGCATCTTCTTCAAACTTCCCAATAAGCCCTCCCCAGCAGGAGTGAAGATAATTTCTCCCCCAAAAGCCCGAATGATCTTCTTTCGTTCCTCACTCACATTTTCAGGCATCACACAGATTACCCGGTAACCTTTTTGTACCCCTACCAGGCTCAATCCAATTCCTGTATTTCCGGAAGTGGCTTCTATAACGGTCATTTCGGATCGAAGTTTCCCTTCTTTCTCTGCTGATTCAATGATATGCTTGGCCACTCGATCTTTGATGCTTCCCCCAGGATTCAAAAACTCTGCCTTGGCAAAGACATTCCCTGAAGACATTTTTTCTAATCGAACCAGAGGGGTATTCCCCACTGCTTCCAGAACAGAATTTAATAGCATAAAAACCTCCTCACAGGGTAAAAATATAGTTTTTGATTAGCGGATTTGAGGGAACTGCTTACCTGCTTGATAGGCGAAGTGGTGCTGGCCCCGACTCAATGGGATTGAAATTGACCCAAATCCTAACTGGCCTCGCTTACCGGCCGGTCGTTAGTTGCCGTGTGACAATTAAACTGTTTCCGCTTCATCCATTAACCGTTTCCACAATGGCTCAATGTCTAATTTCTTTACCCAATCTTGCAAATAATCTATGTCTAATTTTCCGTACTGCACTTCATAAACTCGTAGGGCATCTGTAAATTGCTTCTCACTTCCACCGGTGAGTTTTGCCCATCTCAATTTAGCCAAGATAGTATCCTCGGGAGTTGATACTTGCATTTTTAGACCCATAAACTTTTCACAAACCTTACGTGAAAAACGGGATCGGTCAAAGGGTTCATTGGTTAACATCCAAAAGTCAATTTTATCTCCATTGTTTACATCAAGAAGATTAAACATGCTCCGCCCATTAATTGCATCAAGGATGCTGGCTTCATCTAAATAGAAATCAGGCGGTGGGAAGTTTTCCACCAATTTCACAACTTGCGATCTTCGAATAGCAATAACTATGTCTATATCATGGGTGGACCGCGGTTCACCCTGTAGGCTTGAAGCAACAGAACCTGTTATCATATACCGGATCCCAGCCTGTTCAAGTACTTGAATAACCCTCTTTAATAATTCCTGTTGTGACATTTATCCAGCCTCTCCAAAAGCATCTTTTTGAACTTCCGGGCCCGAAGATTTGGAAACCTCCTGTGTAACCCATGAATAAAAAGTTGCTTGGCAAACTCCGATAACTCGAATGCTTTAAGCAACCTCCTTTCAGGCGACATTTGACGAAGCGCTTGAATGTAAATCTTATGATTTGGGCGGTCTTTAATACTCACAGATCCCTCACGATTTTGTATGTTTTATTTACTTGAGTGTATCCCCCTAACATTGAGAGCTGTCTTCACCAAACGCCCGCCCCAACGCCTAATTCCTGAGTGATCATTCTAAGCAAAGTCAACCCGCAGAGGAGCAAAGCATTTATTGTCCATCCGCCTATTGGGCTACTCCAATTTTTTAAGGGTGACAAACCTGTAACCCTCTTTTTTTAATTCCTTTATGATAACCCTCAAGGCCTTTATCGTGTTCTCCCGATTGGCGCTATGATTCAAATTTAACCCGTCATGTAAGACAATTATTGAGCCGGGCTTACAATGGGAAATTATATGCTGCGCAATCTCTGCTGGCTTGGAACCGGCCATATAGTCGGTAGTCATATCATCCCACATAATTACCTTATAGCCCATCTTGTGTAAAGTGCTAATCATCCAGGGGGTCCTAAAGCCATGAGGGGGACGAAACAACTTAGGATGCACCCCAGTGGCATTATAGATTGCCTCCGCTGTTTTGCTGATCTCTGCGGCTAACCCCCTTTTGGTTTCAAAGGGCAACAACCAAGGATGGGTATAACTGTGGTTGCCGATACAATGTCCCTCTCTAACTATCTCCCTGGCAATCTGGGGATATGCTTCCACATTCTTCCCGATCAGGAAAAAAGTCCCCTTGATCCCTTCCCTCTCTAAGATATCGAGGACCTGTTCAGTATATACACCATTTGGTCCATCGTCGAATGTAAGGGCTACCATCTTGCCCGGATAATTCATCCTATAAATTACCTTGCCAAAGATCTCCGACTTTGGGTAGGCCAAGCCGTAGACAAACAGGCCAATTATGGATACCGCTATTAGGGCATACTTAAAAACCGAGCCAAGCTTGTGCCAGGAGGGGGAATGCTGGTGGCTGTGAGGATAAAATTGTCTCTCCATCATAATAGTCCTCCTCTAAAATTTTACCCCAAAAATGAAGTGCCGTCTTTGTAAGTCATTTATATTTCGGTGAATTCGGCGTTGTTCAGCGTTTCCCCGCATAATTTTAGTTGAATTTTCGGCCCGCAAACTTGACACAAACCTTAAGATCTTGGCTTATGAAGGCAGTTAGCTCCCCTACGGGAAGAAGTGGCTTTATATTCATAGGGGCGATTAAAAAGGAATATGGAAAGGTAGTTAGCAAAATATATGAAGGTAACTTTCAAGGTCCCCTGTTCTCTATATCTTCTGGCTGAAGTAAAGCTGCATACATCCTCCATAAAGCCTATTTTTCCCACCTTGGAAATTCTCTTGGAAATGTCCACATCTTCGCCGTAAAATTCTATCTGCTCATCAAATCCACCTATCTGCGTCAGAGCCCTTTTTCTAACGGCGAAGTTCGGGCCAAAAAGCACCTTGGGAATTTTAAATACCTTCAACAATTTGTAATATATGAGGAAAAATCCTTTAAAGAAGAACTTTGCATATGTATTCATCCTCCAATTACCGTCGTGGAAAAGGTAGGGATTACTTACTGCCACTACCTTTTTGTGTTCCTCAAGAAATCTAGAAAGACTCGAAAGATATGACGGTGGTATAATCGTATCAGCATCAAGATAAAGGAGTATTCCCCCATTTGCAGCTTTTCTACCTTTTTCTCTCGCCCTTGTTATTCCGATCCTGGGCTCAAAAATTACCCTCGCGCCGAGATTTTTGGCAATCTTCACAGTGTTATCCGTGCTTTGGTTATCAACTACTATTATTTCATAGTCATCAAAATCCTGCGATTTTACAGCCTTGACGCAGGGCCCAATAAACCTCTCCTCGTTACGTGCGGGTATGATAACCGAAACCTTGACATCCCTGCTCCCTTGCCCCTTCTCCCGACCATCCCTCAGTTGTGGAAGTCTATCTGAAACTATCTCCTGCTCCATAAACCCCTTTCCTCAATTTCACCAAAATCGCTTCTAATGTCTTCAGGCTATACAAAATGTCAACTGCCGGAATTTGGGTGAAGCATAGCGGAGTCAGCTAAGTTCTGGCAGGCGTTGTGGCCATTTTTATGCCCTCACCGTATAGCACATTTTCTGCACTTTCTCGATGTACTTTGTGTGTAACCTTTCATGATCCACCAACCTTCTTAAAACTTTCCGAGCGGTCCATAAATCACACACTGGACTTTTGTCCTTCTTAGGCTGAAAAACTCCCCTCATTTTTCTCTCAGGAAAATTTTGCAGACAGTCGATCACTACATCACGAGTGTAATTTAATAACTCAAAAACATCCTCAGGATAATCCCCTGGCGGTTTAATGTCAAGGCGGGTAATATACCATGGTTCAACATATGCTATATGCTTCAAGCAATTTCTTATGGTGCGGAGCTTACCTGGAGGTTGCCAATCAAGACACTCTTCAGTTATTGTAGAGCAAAGATCCAGCAAATCTTTGCGTGAATATTTCATTAGACGAATGGTTCTGTCAATATCATCTTTTTGCACAGGTAAGACCTCGGACCAAAACAAGGGTTCAGGTTTGCCGGCCTCAGCAGGATTATAATTTACACAAAGCACCTCCGCCACCTTTATTTGTTCCCTATTGCTCACATCTGGGACGCTTTCTTCATATTTCCTTAGCCAATCAAACCACTCAGCTATAGAGATTCTCACTTTCTCTAAGGCCCTTTCCTTTGTCCGCCCAAAGACCCAACACCCTGGACAATCAGGGACAAAGGCACCGGTTGCCTGGGAACCAATCTCCAGACAAACAGAAATTTTTGAAACCATCTTCCTCTGCCTCTCAATAACAATAGGAAAATATCGCCCAATTTTCCCACCATATACAAAGTTGCCAGGTAGCTAAATTTCGGGCGCAAGAAGTAAGCTGTATCTGCTGTTTTAGGCAAGGCTCGAAGGACAAGAATGGAAAGCCCGCGACTTGTATGCTATGTGAGACAATGCGGACGATTCTCTTCATATTTTCTGAATGCTACCTCTCATTATCTGGAATTATCTGGAGTAAATTGTAAAGTGCTGTCCCAGCAAAAAATCAAATTCCTTTTCAATATATACCCAGCCTCTTCCATCTCTCGTTTGATAATTCCTTTGGGAACATAATGGCCAAACATTCCACGAAAGGTGAAAAGTTTCCCCTTTTTATACTCTATGATGATAATCCTGCCATCGGGTTTTAGAAAATCCTTTAAATTCCTAAAATACTTTACCCGCTCTGGTATATGGTGGGTGACATTGCGCATAAATATAAAATCTAAACTTTCTCCGGGTAGATCGATTCTACCTTCTGATGCAAGCGTTGGTATAACATTACTCAAACCTTTCTCCGCAGCACTATTTTTGATGAACTCCAAAAAATCTGGGTTTGTATCGACTGGATAAACTTTCCCTTTTTCTCCTACTATTTCAGCAAATCTCATGGAGAAATAACCCCCTCCCGAACCAATATCGGCAATATTTTGTCCAGATCTCAATGCTATAGCTTCTATAATTTGATCTGGTTTATTTTTCGGATCAGAAGCTTTTTTGTTAAACATCTTCACCTGAAAGCTTTTCATTTTTCTACCCTCAATATTAACAGTTTTAAGTCAATTGTGTATAATAATTCGAACGTATCTGAAGTCCCCCGAAGGGGAATTTGGGCGGAGGTGCAAAACACCAGAGTCAGATACGCTCTGATAGGCGAAGTCAGTAAAGGGGCTCGTTACTTGCGATACGTCTCTCTACGATGACGGACATGATAGATGATTGCCACTTTCGTTTTGGTATCTACTTGGTAAATCACTCTGTAATCTCCGACTCGGATCCGATAATCTCGTTTTGAGCCTTGTAATTTACGGCATTGTGGTGGAAATGGATTATCCACAAGAGATTCAAGAGCTTTGATAATCCATGGGACATATTGCTGATCGATATTTCGCAAGTCTCGTTCTGCTGATCTCTTCCACCAAATCTCATAGGAGTCCATCTTTTTTCAACCGTCTCTTAAGTTCCTCGAAAGCTATTGTAGGCTCATCCCGACGTTCAGCGATGATTGCGAGATCGTGGAGATCCTCCAAAAGTTTTTCATACTCCTTAACTGGAAGAACTACTGCTGTCTTTTGTCCCTTCTCATCTACAATATACTGCTCTTGAAATTTTTGTCGAGTAGACATCTTTTCAACCTCCTTCGGTTGTTAATGCCCCTCACAGAACCGGACTTGAGGTTTTCCCTCATCCGGCTCTTCAGGAACACATCCTCAATACGAGGATAGGGTATAGGTCGAGT
>Ga0307439_1000626_pt1 | contig 24280 bp, 20 predicted proteins | sample SalMarWE160490MG_FD_202142 | JGI IMG/M metagenome (GOLD analysis project Ga0307439, IMG submission 202142) | Salt marsh sediment microbial communities from the Plum Island Ecosystem LTER, Massachusetts, United States - WE1604-90 | ecosystem: Environmental > Aquatic > Marine > Intertidal zone >... | reverse complement strand
TTAAGGAAAAAGATACAATGTATACTCTTTTGGTGCAGGCAAAGGATTCCAATGCTTATGCTTTTTCCAACATGTGGTTTGAATATGGAGAACTTAAGGAAGGAATCGCTGTTGGTCTAATTGGGGCACTTTCTTTTGATACGATAGCAGTCTGGGTAAGAGAGTAATAGTCACGGATTAACACTGATAAACACTGATTAAAAAAATTTTATTTTGTTGTTTAAGACTCACTACCACCCCAAAAAAACTAATTTAACCACAGAGAGCATAGAGATTCACAGAAAAAAAGGAAATATATTTTGTTTAAAAACAAAAAAGTATTTAGGGGAGGGTGAAAAATCTGTGCTAATCCGTGAAAATCAATAGCTAAGATTAATTTCCTTTTATCATTGGTACAAATCTTACCGGTATTATACTTTTTTTTGATATTCCAGAGGAATCTTTTGTTATAAGAATTAATTCCTGATAATAAGAACCTACAGGGATTACCATTCTTCCTTCGATAGAGAGTTGTTCCAAAAGTAAGGAGGGTATTTCTTCCGGAGCGCAGGTTACGATGATTCCGTCAAAAGGAGCATGTTCGTTCCATCCTTTGTAGCCATCTCCGGCTTTAACAATCACATTCTCATATCCAAGTACTTTGAGTCTTTCTTTTGCCGAATGGGCAAGTTCGGGAATTATTTCGATTGTAAAAACCGAATCCGCAAGAAGTGAAAGTATAGCTGCCTGATATCCCGAACCGGTTCCTACTTCGAGGACCCTATGGGTCTTCTTTACTTCAAGAAGTTCCGTCATGATTGCCACGATATATGGCTGAGAAATAGTCTGCTCGTGACCTATTGGTAGAGGGTTATCATTGTATGCGAATTGCATTAGATTTGCGGGGACAAAGAAATGTCTTTTGACAGTTAACATAGCGTCTATAACAAGAGAATCGCTTATTCCTCTTGCTACTATTTGTTCTTCTACCATTCTTTCCCGCAAAAACGTATAATCTATACTCGTATCCTTTGCGGCAGAGATAAAAATCAAAAAAAGTAACACTTTTCATTACCTCCAATTAGGGCTTAAGGTTACTTCGTCCTGTGAAATAGGAGAAAACACTTTGTGTGAGAGTATATTTTTTGGGTTGGGAGTTGGGTTTAAGTAAACACAAATATATTTTTTTGTTCTCTGTTTGTTTTTTCTTTGCGTACTCTGCGTCTTTGCGGTGCTATTTACCATATTCTGAAAGTTTTTGTATTCTTTTTAGCATATTGGGATGAGTGCTTAAAGCCTCCATTAATCTATCTGAAAACTTCAATTCTATTCTTTTCGAATTCAAATATTGAAGTTCATTCGCGTCTATAGTTCCGCTTCTGTCGAGATCCAGCTGTACCAATTCTCTTAGTTCTTTACTTGCCCTTGAAGGGTCATTAACGAAAAAGGCTTTTAATCCTTCGACGTCTTTTATCGCCTGTTTGCTTGTTTTAGCCGAACCATAAACAAGTTTATAAAGAGCCGAAGCGAGTGCGGAAGGTTGGTTTCCCAGTTCCACCGAACCCCTGTCCGCGAAGTATTCCCGTATTCTTGAGGCATAAAGGACGAGGAGATTTGTTATGAAATAAAACACCAAAGCCGAAAGACCGATAAGTGCCGTGTAGGCTGCTCCTTCTCCTCTTCTTCGTCCCACGCTCCCAAAGAAAAGGAAATGCCACGCGATTCTATACATGAGCATGGGTATTACGGAAAGTAAAGTTATAGTCAACATATCCCTGTTTACTATGTGTGTTATTTCATGTCCGAGTACTGCTTTAAGTTCATTTCTATCTAATAAATTTAATATACCCTGAGTTACGCACACTCTTCCGTCTCTTCGGCTTCTTCCGAAGGCAAACGCGTTTGGAAGAGTGGTCGGCGCGATTCCGACTTTTGGTTTTGGTATACCGGCGTTTCTGGCTAATTCTTCAATCATCTGATGAAGCTCAGGGTAACTGGCCTCTTCTACATATTTAACTTTCATTGACCATTCTACGATTTTAGGACCAATAAGATATTGAATTAGCATGAAGAAGAATGCCAGGATAAGATAGAAGTAGAAATTAGTCACTCCCATGGCTGTACCGATTATGGTGATAATTGCGTACACTATGCCGAATAGGGCGGCTACAAGTAAAAACATTCTTAATTTCAAACCAAACATATTTCTCCTTTTTCTGAATATAATTGTTTGCGGGTAAAAATCAAGAGAGATCTCTGAAGGAGTTTCACGATTTTTTCTATTAAAAATGAGCTAAAATATCGATTCTTGTATATTTCAGCATGAATAAAGCAAGGGCTAACCGTTCAGAAGGACGTCTCGGAAGCTGAGCAGCCACGGTCTCCTGAAATCCTTTGATTTCAGGAGAAGCGAGGCTGAGAGCGAGCGGCAATTTTCTCGGTGGGAAAATTGACCGCGTTCCTGATGAATGGTTAGCCCTTGCGATTCGCTAACTCGAGAATTGGAATCATCCACTTGTAACCCTATCAAAATTATTATAATTAGAGTCTTTTACGGAGTTATGACTTTATAAATCCTGAAACTCCAGAGATCTCTGCGGTTAATTATCTATTTTTAATTACCGTAAAAACTCTTGATCCACCCCGGTCTTTCAGGTGTTTTCCCGCCGGCAAGTATTTCTCTCCATTTCTCATCGGTAAGTCGGTCACGCATCGGATGTTTAAATTCATAGTAAGAGAGTACGGGCCCCACGGCGAGAACTATATCTTGAGTAGGTCTTTTATAAGCGACAACAATATAATCTAAATAGCCGGACGCTTCTTCAAGACATTTTTTTGTATTTATATCGGTATGAATATCTGCAACTATAGTAGTTTTTAACCCCGCATCGGTTATATCTCCGATAGAGTTTTTTAATTTTTCGGCGAAACTTCCCAGAAAGACATTATCTTCTTCGCTTAGAGATTTGTTTTCAACTTGCTTTTTGCATATATGGTAGAGTTTTTCCAACAGACTGATTAAATATGATAACCTCTTTTCTGATGATGGTGTAAGAGCATTTAAATCTTTTAGTCCCGCATAAGCCATTTTTGAAGTGGTTAGTATGTTTCTGTAGAATTCGGGTAATGGTTCTAAAAGTCCTTTTGGAGGTGGGGGAGGTGGGGTGTATGAAGTTATACCAACATGCACTGGCGTATAACTTTGTTTCGCGTAGAGAATTGTATTGTGTCTTAGTGCCGCCCAGGAGGCAAGAGCTGTATTTAACTGTCTGTCGAGCCAGGCATCTGTTTGCTGATATGTCTGGTAACCCTTTTCCCTTTCGCCTATCAAAATTTTAAGCGCGTATAACCACGACCAGTAAAGATTACTGTTCCACTCTTTGTCTGTTAGTGAGGAGAACTCAGTCCTTAAATCTTTTAGTTGAGTATAGTATTTTGGATATTCATCATCAGTGTAATCTTTTATGTGTTTTTCCGCTCTTTTACTTCCGAAAACACTAAACACGTCAAGCCCTCGTGGGAATCCCCTTATAGAATAATGTAAATCGGGTTGGATGCGTTCATCGGGAATATAAACGACTGTGAACTTTTTAGGAATTTTCGAAGGGATTGTTCCGACTGCCGGAGAAACCAATTGTCCTAATATATAAGAATCCGGTATGTAGCGCTGTCCCATGAAACGCAGACCCATAGTTTTTGTAAGTATAGAGTCCAATTGTTCCACGGAAGTCAATTTATGACCTTCTATATTTCCGGGGTCAATTCCGGCACCCCCTGTACCCGAGAAGATTGCCGGAGGAGTCAATTTTGAAAGTTCTAAAAGAAATTGCGTGAATTTTTCTTCTTTTTCCAGTTCTTTTATTGTGAGTTCGCTGCCGAAAACTTTCCTCAGTGATTCTCTGTAATCATAAATTGTCAGATCATCGGAGAACCCTGAGTAAAATGCGGAAACCGCGTAGATTCTATCCCAAACTTCAGAGACACTTCTTCCGTCTTTCAATTTCAAATTGCCGGAATTAATTGAAATTAAAGAAGCCTGTAGGGTTTGTATTTTTGCTGTTTCTCTGTCGGTCAGGGCTCTCGCGGGAGGGCTAACGGGTCCGAAATTTTCGTGTCCTTTAAGAAGAAAAGTCATTCGTCCGTACCACATCATTCCTTGGAAGTATTTTTTTAGTTCTTCACTTCTTGTGTAATGACCTCTTGGTTTATACTGGCTATAATCTTCCGGAATCCTGAATAATGCTTTTTCTCTTGAGGTTGAATAATCAGGTAATCCTGTGTGTTTTTCTATTTCACCAATTTCCCATTCTACCCATTTTTTAACGTAACCGGGAGCAGAAGAATTTGGGTCAAGTAGTTTCATCTCTACTGAGAAATATGCTACGTTTCTCTTTGCCGCTTCTTTTAGTTGTCCGCTAAACGTTTTATAATCTTCTTTTGACGCTTCAAGAAATTTTTCTGTTACAGCTAAAATATCGGGGTAAAAATTTTCTTCTTCGATTTCTTTTAATGTTTCGTCAAATAAAATGTGAAAGAGATGAAGAGGTGTATCTGCGGTTACGTAAATCGGAATGTTTGCTTCGATGAGTTTTTTGTAAAAGGTGGTTATGTCATCGGTTTTTCCTCTGTTTACAACCACAAAACCGTTTTTCTTAAGAAGGTCTGTTTGCTCCTGTTTTTTTAGGTATTTGTCTGAAACGGAAGAAAAATTAGTAACTTTGTTTAAGTCCAAAGGAAGGGAATAATGGGGCATGTCGATTTTGAAATCTTCTTTAATTGGTTCATAGTATTTTAAAAATGCACTGCTTAGGTCTTTATCTTTGGATACGGAAGATACAGGTAAGTTTTCTTCAACGGAAGAAGTACAGTTTGAACAACCAAATAAGAAGATTAACAATAGAGAAATTTTAAAGATATTACTTTTTATAAATTGCATAATTGTCCTCCTTTATTATCACTGTTAGTGTGTTTCCGGAAAATGTCAAGGCTTTGATGAAAAACACCAGTTATTTTAATTATAGTAAATTAAACAAAAGAAGTTTTCTATAAAAATAAAGAAGCAGGAAACGATTTTACATTTTTTCCTGCTTCTCTCCGTAATTAGAAATCGGTTTTTTTTATTTGATTACACTTAATTTGAGAGTACCTTCTTGCCCTTCGATCTCTCCAAAAAAGATTCCCGTTGTAAGATTTTTAGTATCAAGTGCATATCTTGCTATGGCACCTCTGAGACTCTCCTGTGAGATGGTTTCAACTAACTTACCGGTAACGTCGTATATTTTAAGTTCAGCATCTTCATTGGTAACTCCCGATACTTCGAGTACCACCGAAGCAGTAATAATATTGGGAGATATTTTTAGAATTGAAGGGACTTTTTTCTCTTCTATACCCGAAGTAATTACGTAGAAGTTTACACCTGTTGACCCCGGCGGAACAGTTTTATCTCCGCCATACAAAGACCAATCATAATCTGATAAGCCAACAAAGTAATGGGTCGCATGAGATGAAACAAGTATTCTATAATAGCCTGTGGAATAAGTTCCATTTGTTGGTGCTGATCCGGTTGAATCGGAATTAGCCCATAATTCTACTCCATCTGCTACAGAGCCGTCCACAAAGACGGTTCCGGCTATTACCGAATCACATGAAAAGACAGTGAAAGTGTCTGGGAGCGTATCCGGAGGATAATTGAATCGTGCTGTATCATCCGTTTTCGGAGTCATGTAATACGGATCGGATTCCTGAGTGAATTCCAATGTCCAGGCGTTGCTATCCTGTCCTGCAGGACTTGTATGTAATAGTAATTCTCCGGAACCGCCGGTAGCAAAGCCGGACTTAGTACAATGGTGAGGAGTGTTGAACCCATTTGTGAAGTAACCCATAGCCTGAGCGCCAATGGGGCTCGTATAGAGGGATCCATATTCATCTACAAAAGTACCGCTAAGTGCAGCTCCATCTATTGGAATTAGCGAGTCATTTAAAGTTTCGTTACCTGTAACCAGAACTGAATCTTCGGATAAAGTGCCTAAATAGTCCGGCAGGACATCACTAAAAACCATAGTAATAATCTTGAAATATCTGCCGGATAGAGAATCGTGGACGTTAATTGAGTAGTTACCATTTGAATCAGTTACAGCCCCAATAGGTTCAAATTCATCGTCCATTGGTAGAGGCCCAGTCATCACTATTACGCCTGCCGTATCAGGTGCTATTATCTGTCCGCTGATGCTGAGGGAGCTGCTAAGAGGCTGTACATGGAGTATTACCTGATCCGATCCCACACCGTCTGTTACAGTGTAAATAAAATTACCGCTAACCGGGAAACTCTCGACGGTAGTTGATATAAAAGTATTAATTGTTTCATCGATGTCTTCCCAACCGCCGTCGATTAGATAGTAATATCCGATTACAGGATCGTTCGGATCGGCTACCCCGTTGTTGTCGAGGTCAATATAGGCAATGACGCTACCCAAAGTATCTCCGATTTCAAGAGTGCCTTGTATAAACATGCTGTCACCCAATGTGATTGTAACAACTGAGTCACCGTTTATTAAAAACCCGGTTGCTCCAAAGAGAGTAAAAGATAAAAGTAATACTAAATAAATTTTCCGCATAAACCCTCCTTATAATTATTTTATTTTAATAAATATATGTATAGGTTCCTTATATATATATTATATATATTCTTTTTACATGTCAAGGTAGGGTTAGGTATATTAGTGGATTAATAAAAAAATATCTATTCGTGCTATTCGTGAGATTTGTTGTTAATATCGTAGTTAGGATGTTAGAACGTTAGGAAGTTAGGAGGTTGAAAAATAAGGAAAGTTTAGTATCTTTGGTTTGTTTTGTGGTTAAATAAATTATTTTTCTTTGTTTTTTAGTAGCTAATAAGGAGGAATATGATTATTTTATTAACTCTTTTTTATATACCGCATGCGGAAATAGATAGCGCTTTAATGTATTTGAATCTTGAAAGAGAAGCAATTAACTTTGCTCGATTGGAATGGTTGGAAACTTCTCTTATTTTGCCCGTTGTTAGAGATTTAATGTATTCGCCTTTAAGTGGTGAGAAATATGCTAATAAAATAAGAAGCGCAATCAATGAATCTGATATGAGTTTGATAAAGACTGTTGCAGGAGATATAGAAATACCTGTTGATGTTCCGGAGGCGGAAATATCTTCGGTTGAAGAACTGGTTACCGTCATAAATAGTATGGGGCGATTATGCCGGGAAGCTTTTTCCGATTTAACCGATAGGGAAGAGCTTATACTGCTTGCCAGTCTTCCCGGAAGGTGGGAAATGGAAGATTTTCCGGAGGATGATTGGCTTAATACAGTTTTACTTGATAGATATCAACTTCCTTTTGACACAACAGGTATTAATGAAGACACTATTATGAGTATTATTCAAAAGGTGGATTATAAAAAAATAGTGCAGTCGGGAATGTTAATGGTGCTCCTAGCAGAAACGATTCCTGAGTTTATTGGTCGATTAGAAGATTCCGAATTGCCGATGAGATTTGAAACCAACTTCGGATCCTTAATTATAGGTTCAAGAGGAGAAGATAAATACGAGGGAATACCTTTTGTTATTGATCCGGGTGGAGATGATAAATATATAGATTGCGGGGGTGCCATAGGGTTGATTGACTCATCAAGTGGGATAAGTTTTATAGTCGATTTGTCTGGGGATGATATATATCGCTCAAAAGAAATTGTATCGGTTGCATCCGGTCTTTTTGGGGCGGGCTTAATATTTGATTTTGAAGGTGATGATCTTTACCGTTCAAGTCATTACTCGATTGGTTGCGGCTATCTCGGATTCGGATTGCTTAAAGATTTTAGCGGGGATGATGTTTATAGAGGAGGTATTTTTTCTCTTGGCGCTGGGAATTTCGGTATTGGCTTGCTTTTGGATTCTGAAGGTAATGATTTCTATTATACGAATTGCTATGGCGAGGGTTTTGGAAGCACTAAAGGATTCGGACTACTGAGCGATATGGAAGGTTCTGATATTTATTATGCCGGCGGAAAGTATTTTGATACTCCTTTAAATCCGGATTCTTACAACTCGATGTCGCAAGGGTATGCGATGGGAATAAGGCCTGATTTTGGTGGGGGTATAGGGTTCCTTTATGATAGAAGCGGTAATGATTTTTATAATGCGGATGTTTACGCTCAGGGTACAAGTTATTGGTGCGGAGCGGGATTTTTGATCGATGAGAGCGGTCAGGATAGATACCTTGCGACAGAGTACGCTCAAGGTGCAGGTATTCATCTTTCATACGGATACTTGGCCGATTTAAAAGGAGATGACCATTATTTCTCGAAAATGGGTCCATCTCTTGGAGAGGGGCATGACCTTGCTTGCGGTATTCTTATTGATTCTTCAGGTGATGATTGGTATTCGGTTTCGGGTGGACTTGGTGTAGGTCTTACCAACTCTTTTGGATTGTTCGCGGATCTTTCAGGGAGTGATGTTTATAATATTACAGAAAAACTCGGTATAGGTGACGCCAATTACGCGAGAGGGTTTTCGGGTCTGGGGATTTTTCTGGATCTTAAAGGTAAAGATTTTTATACTTTTGGAAGGGGTGGGGATGAAAGTTATTGGATTAATGGTGATTACGGTATTGGTATCGATAAGAACAGTGATGTCGATGAAGAGATACTTCAGAGAGGAGTTCCGGATTTCTCTGGTATGCTGATAGACGAAGTCTTTGAAATTGCGTCGGAATGGGGGGTTGGGGATAATAAAAGTAGAGTAACCGATGCGAGAACAGAGCTTTCCAAAAGAGGAAGAGAAGCGCTCGATTATATCTTCGATAAAAAAATCAGTACAAAGAGGGGATTGGAATTCCGTGCCATAGAAAAAACTCTTAAGGGCATAGAGGATTCTTTGTTAATCGAAGAATATCTGGGTTCTAACGTCAATCACCTTGATGAGAGAACAAGGAAAAACGTTCTAGTACTTATAGGTGAGCTTGGCTTGGAATCACTTAGTGATTCTCTTATTTCTATTCTTGACAGAGAGGGGACTGACAACTTTAGAAGAGCGATAGTCTATGCGATGGGTAAGCTTAAGGAAAAAAGAGCTGTGAATAAGATAATTTCGTTTTTAAAGGAAGATGAGCCTTTAAAACTTGTTTCCATAAAAGCTTTAGGAGAAATTAACGATACGAATACCATAGACGGTTTATTGCCTTTTATTAACAGTAAATCTGTCGCTGTAAAATCGGCAGCTATTCGTTCGCTTTCCCAGTTTGATACTCTTATAGTTCCTTACCTGGAAAAAAGGGTTAAAGGAGATTTTGCTTGTGAGTTATTATTGATTGCGGCAAAGGCAGTTAAAAAGGACAGTTCCGATTATAGGGAGAGGGTAAAAAATATTTTGTTTAAATATATAGAAAATTCGGACTGGAAAAATAGGGAATATGCTGCAAGAGGGCTTACTATACTTGGCGGGGAAGATGTAGAAGAGAAATTTGAAAAGATTGTCGATTCCGAAGAAAGTACTATCGTAAAGAGCATTATTCGAAGATATTTAGATACGTTGCCACGAAGGCAAGAAGAATAGGTCTTAGGTATTTGGTTTTAGGTTTTAGTGAACAATTCACATTTCAAGGTTTACGTATGTTTGTATCGCTATTAGTGCTTCTACTTGACATCTTTGTTTTTAGTGCTAAAATATAATATAAAAGGAGAGGAAATATGGCCGATATTAATTGGAAAGATTTTATACATTCAGACCCGGAAATTTTAGTGGGGAAACCTGTTGTTAAAGGGACTCGCCTCTCTGTCGAATTTATTTTAGGGTTATTTGCTAAAGGTTGGTCAGAACAACAAATATTGGAAAATTATCCTACTTTAACAAAAGATAGCCTGCGTGCCGTTTTAGCTTTTGCCGCTGAGTGCATGCGTGAAGAATCTTTATATGCGATAACAACCGATAAAAATTAATGTTTTTTCTTGCCAACGAAAATTTTCCTCTTACCAGTATAAAAATACTCAGAGACGCTGGATACAACGTAGAAAGTATATTAGAAAAGACTCCCGGAGCAAAAGACTTAGAAGTTTTAAAGAAAGCGAAGAAAGAAAAACGTATAATCTTAACTTTTGATAGAGATTATGGGGAGTTGATTTATAAATATAAGAAATTTCCTCCGCCAGGAGTGCTGTATTTTAGACTTGATCCTTATACTCCGGAAGAACCGGCAGAAATTTTATTGAGAATAATAAAAAAAGAAAATATATCTTTAAAAAGGAAATTCACAGTAATTCAAAGAAATAGCATTCGTCAAAGAGTCCTTTAACCGTAAGATACTCTAAAGAAAACTAGAAAAAATTGAACTACAAAGACCACAAAGTTTTTACTTTTGTTTTCCTACTTAACCACTCAACTATTTTACTATTTAACTTAGATTCGGAGAATCTACTATGCTGCTACGGATTTACACTGGATATAAACAAAAAAAGCATAAAGTCAAGGCAATTTTTGAGAAAATCAGGTATAAAGTAAACCCAATTTGTATCTCATATTGTAATAAAGTCAGGGTAATTAAATTCTTCTTTCTTTCTTTTACGCCCACGCATTAACGTACTAACTAAAAAATAACCACAGATTACACAGATTTTCACAAGATTCATTTTGTTTTTTTTACTGGAACCTGATATCTGGTATCTAATAATAGCCACAAAGGCACGAAGATAATAGGACGCAGATGAACGCAGATTCTCTCAGATATTTTTTTTAGTTTTTACCAAATCCCAACCCCCAAATCCCAGATCCCAATTTGCGACCAGTGAATGGGGACTGATGACTATGTTGTTTATAAATATCCCTTGACTAATTCTTATACTTTTAATATCTTATAAAAAAGAGATTTGGGGGGAATTATAAATATGAAGAGTTTAGAAGAATTAAAGAAAATTATAAATCAACATAAAAAGGAACTAGAGGAAAAGTATAAAGTAAAAAGTATAGCTATATTCGGTTCTTATGTAAGAAATGAGCAAAACGCAGAAAGCGATGTTGATATACTCGTTGAATTCAGAGAACCGGTGGGACTGCTTTTTATCCATCTTGCAGATTATTTAGAAGAAATTTTGAGCGTTAAGGTTGACCTATTAACACCTGAGGCAATAAAACCTAATCGCAAAAAATACATATTAGAGAAGTTGGTCTATGTCTAAACGAGAGTGGAAACTGTTTCTTGAAGATATTTTAGAATCTATGAGCCTTATTGAGGAATATGTAAAAGGTATGAGTTTTGATGATTTCAAAGAAGATAGAAAGACGATTGATGCAGTTGTAAGAAACTTTGAAATAATAGGGGAAGCAGCAAAAAATATCCCTGAGAATGTAAGAAATAATTATAAAGATATTGATTGGATAGGTATTATTGGCTTAAGAAATAGAATCTCTCATGAGTATTTCGGAATAGATTTTTCTATTATTTGGAATATTGTTGAATTTGAACTTTCAGTATTAAAGAAAGAAATTCAAAACATACAGGAAAAACCCAAATCCTAAAATATTGCCACGAAGGCACTAAAACGTTAGAGGGTTAGAGCGTTAGAGAGTTAGAGAGTTAAAATATTAAATATTTGGAGGAGAGGTGTGGCTAACGCATCTACGCTTCTACGCATTAACGCACTAACTATAAAATGGACGCAGATTTACCGGATTTTTTTGTTTGTCGTTTTATTATTTCCCTTTTTTCTGAAGTTCTTCAGCTAACTTTCGATCGTTGTTAACAACTTCAGCGCTTTCAGGATTTAGCTCTATTGCCTTATCGTAATCCTGAATAGCCTTAGCATATTCCCCTTTAGAACGATAAGCATTTTCTCTGCAGTAGTATGCAGTAGCATACCTAGGGTATAGCTCAATAGCTTTATCGAAGTCCTGAATAGCCCGATCGAATTCTCCCTTATTGACGTAAGCGACTCCTCTACTATTGTATGTGATAGCTGCCTCGGGATTTAGTATAATCGCCTTATTATAATCCTGGATTGCTCGGTCGTATTCTCCCTTGTTTTTGTAGGCAAACCCTCGATTGTTGTATGCCATAGCGTATCCGGGATTCAACTCAATTGCTTTATCACAGTCCTGAATCGCCCGGTCGTATTCGCCTTTGTTTACGTAAGCAAGCCCTCTATTATTGTACGCTATAGCAAATTGGGGGTTAAGCTCAATTACCTTATTATAATCCTTAATTGCTTTGTCGTATGCTCCCTTGTTGGCAAAAGAGACTCCTCTATTATTGTATGCCACAGCCAATGTGGAATCCAACTTAATCGCTTTATCACAGTCCTGAATTGCCCGGTTGTATTCTCCCTTATTGTTGTAAGCAAGCCCTCGATTGTTGTACGCCAAAGCTAATGCGGTATCCTTCTCAATTGCCTTAGCACAGTCCTGAATTGCCCGGTCGTATTCTCCTTTGTTTACGTAAGCAAGTCCTCGATTGCTGTATGCCAAGGTTAACTCGGGATCTATCTCAATCGCTTTATTATAGTTTCGAATCGCCCGGTCGTATTTTCCTTTGTTATAGTAATCAAATCCTCGATTATTGTAAAAATTGGCATCCTTGAATACTGTTTTTTTCACATAAGGAATTACTAGGAAGGAAAAAACGTAATATATGGCTATACCCGAGATTATCAGTAATATTGTTTCCTTCGATTTTTTCATAATACCTCCCATAAATCGTAATGAAAAAGGGAACAAATGTCAAGAAGGAATTTCCGAAAAGGAAATTCAGTCATTAGTCAATTGGTAAATTATGTTATCAGTAAAAATTAGGAAGGGAGCGGTACTAATTCACGAATTCACTGATCTACCGATTCACTAATTCTTGATTCGAAGAATCTAAAAACAGGAAGTAAAAAAGATTAATTTAACCCTACCCCTTGACACTTTTCAAAGAAGACCTGACCCCTAAATTTTTTTGACACGAAACTTTAGTTAAATTGTCAAGTGTTGAGATTTGACCCCAGAAACATTTGACCCCAGAAACATTTAAAAAATTGTCAAGTGTTGAGATTTGACCCCAGAAACATATACGAACAATATCTAGGGTACACTGTTAGATTAACTGACCATCAAGTGAAATATGAGTTGAAACCAGAATTATGTAGAGCTGGAGGAGTTTATTATACTCCAGAACATATTGTTGATTATATAGTAAAAAATAGCGTTGAAAAAGCACTCCAGAAATTTTCAGATAGAAAGTTAAAGAAGTTAAAGATTTTGGACCCTGCCTGTGGTTCGGGAAGTTTTCTCATCAGAGCTTATGATGAGATGTTGAAATATTATCGAAGCCAAAAGAAAGACAACCAGAAGTCAAAAAATAAAATGAGTAAATTAAAATTTGGACACGAAGAAGCAGAACCAAGTCTAACAATTGAAGAAAAAAGCGAGATTTTACGAAAACATATCTTTGGAGTGGATATAGATGAGGAGGCTGTTGAGGTTACAAAACTATCATTGATGTTGAAAATTCTTGAGGATGAATACGGTCTAATTTATGGACATTCGATTTTGCCGATATTAGATAGAAATATTCGTTGCGGTAATTCTTTAATTTCAGGTGACGTACTAGAATTAAAAAAATACTTCGGAGACGAGTGGTATGCGATAAAACCCTTTAACTGGGAAAAAGAGTTCGAAAAGATTATGGTTGATGAAGGTGGTTTTGATGTGATAATAGGCAATCCACCTTATGTTTTTACAAGAGAGCTTATTAAAGAAAACGAGAAAGATTATTATAATAAAATCTATAAAAATACACAGTTTAAGATTAATACATATTTTTTATTTGTAGAGAAGGGTTATAATTTGTTGAAAAATACTGGTACGTTGGCCTTTATTATTCCAAATAACTGGTTAAGTCTTGAGACGGCGTCCGAATTTCGAAGATTTATCCTTTCTAAAACTTTCTCTGTTTGTGTTGTTAATAATCGTGATAAAATTTTTAAAAACGCAAGTGTAGATACAAGTATTTTAATTTTTAGTAAAAAAGGTAAAAAGGAGATCATAATCTCCGAATTTGAGAATTGTATCTTAAAAGAAATTGCCAAGGATGAACCTAGGATATATTTAGATTCCCGGAATTGTTTGATTAGTTATGAGGTCCATAAAACAGATCGTCATTTAAATATTTGTAAAAAAATAAGAAGTCAAAGCATTGATCTTGAAATTATTTCTGAGGTAAAAAATGGGATTCAAGCTTATACTGTGGGTGAAGGTGTGCCAAAACAGACCGAAGAGATGAAAAATAAAAGAGTTTATCATAGTTATAAAAAAGAAAATAATTTATGGTTAAAATATGTTGATGGTGTTGATGTCAAAAGATATTTCCTTGGTTGGAGTAAACAATTTGTAAAATATGGTAAAAACTTATCTAGGTCTAGAAAACCGTATTTGTTTTCTGAAGAAAGACTTTTAGTGAGACAAATCCCAGATAAGCCTCCTTATTGTATTTTAACCAGTTACGTTGCAGAAACATTGGTAAATGATAATAATAGTATGATCATTAAGAAAAAGAAAAATAATTATAGTTTAAAATATATTATGGGCATTTTGAATTCGAAGTTAATTTCTTTTTGGTTTATATATACTTTTGGAAAGTTACAAAGAAAGGTTTTTCCACAGTTTAAAGTAAAGGAACTTTCAATTTTTCCAATCCTACCTATTAATTTTAATAATATTAGAGAGAAGAATTCTCATGATAAACTTGTTGATTTGGTTGATATGATGTTGAAATTGAACAAAAGAATTCGGTTGGCAAAAGGAGGGGAAGTGGAGCAAATTCAGAGGCAAATTGATAAAACAAACGGAGAGATTGACGAACTTGTTTATAGTTTATATGGAATTACAAGAGAAGAAAAGAAGATAGTAGGATAAACTACCTAACGATCTAATCAACTAACGTCCTAACATTCTAACTAAAAGGACACAGATTAAAAAGGGTTTTTATTAATTTATAACAGGAGGTAAAAAAAGATTAATTTAACCCCAGAAATAAAAGAATATGTGTTTTGCTTGTGACCCAACGAACTCTATGAACACTATAAACCCAACAAACTAAGTGTTTGACACTTTTCAAAGAAGGTCTGACCCTGTTTACATTACATGGTTTATTCTTCTATCATTTCTAGTGCGGTTACTTCGGGAAGTTTGTTATCGAGTTGTCCCTGTAAATCGCCATAAAGACGAGCAGTATTCTTTATCACATTGTTTATTTCCTGTTCGCGTTTTGCCCATATCCTTTCCATTGAGCTTTTCTCTTTTTCAAGATCAGTCTTCATGGACTGGAACGATTTAACAATATTTTGTATCTTCGAAACGAAACTATTACTTACAATGTATTTATAAAGTACTTCAAGTTGTTTATCCTTTATGTTAGCTGTTTTCTGAGTTATCTTAATTTCTATGAGTGATTTCCTGATAGTATATACGATAGGTCTTAAAAAATTAAAATCTGCCACCCAAATATTATCAATTGTCCCAATAGTATCAATATCTTTTGGCATTGCTTGTGTTACCAATATGCCTATATCTGATTTGCTGTCCTCAACATCCTTCTTTAATTTTTTTATCCAGTTATTACTCCAGTTTTCTGTTTTTTTGGATTCTATAGCAATCTTTCCTATCTTTTTTCCCTTGTAAGTGACAGTTTGAATGATATCTGATCCTTTGTTACCTGATTTAACTTCTTCAATAATATCATCCGAAAACGTCTCTTCGAGGATATTTTTTATAAGAAGTTCCTGAACCTCACCCTGAATTTTGGAAGATTTCTGGTCTGCCTTTTTCTTTAACTCTTCTATGGTTTTTCTCATGCTTTCAATTTGTTGTTTATCGGCAATATCTTTTTCTTTTAATCGTTCTTCATATGATTTCTTAAGTTTTTCTTCTAGTTCTTCTTTTTCTTTTTTAAGGTTCTTTCTTATTTTTGTTTCCAATTCAATTCCTTGGTTGGCTAGTTTATCTTTTAGCTTCTCAACTTCTAATTCAGCAGATTTCGCTTCTTTCAGATCTTTACGAATTTCCTGTAAATTTTTCTTAAGTAATTTATTTTCTTCAACTGCTTCGTTGATCAATTCCTCTTCCATCTGTTTTTTTAGTTTCTTTTTCTCTTGTTCTATTCTGCTCTCAATTTCCTTTGGAATCTTCTTTTTTGCTTGTTCCACATCTTTTTTCATTTGTTCCATTTCGTCAAAGCGTTTTTTATATTTCTTTTGCATCTCGTCTTCAAGATGCTGTTCGATGTTTTTTTCTAATGATTTGGTTAATTCGAATTCTGCCCCACATTCAGGACAGGTAATCTTTGGTATATTATCCATGAATCCTCCTTTTTTTAAGTATACCGCAAAAACGAACTAATTGTCAGGGGTGGTATGCAGGTTTAGGTGTTAGGTGTTAGGTTTTGGATCTTAGGTTTTGGAAATTCAAAAAACAAGACCACCCCTATATTAAAACTCTTGTTATTTGTCATCTGTATCAGAAAGTGGAGGTGCCGGCTGTTTCCAGTTGTGTAGGTGCTGTATAATACTTTTATAGAAATTTACGAGCATAGTCTCAATTTCTTCCACGAATTTTTGGCGGGAAGAAAAGCTTTTGCCAAAATCTTTGACTTGGACTACATTAAATTCGTTGATCTCCCTATCTTTTATTTCATTATAGATGTCACGTAATTTTGGTAGAGCAACACGTTCACAACCTTTAGCACGTTTTATATTAATTCCGATTTTTAGTTCATCCTGTATTGTCTCAAATATTTTGGGCTCTTTTTTTGCGCATAGTTCAATTTGTTTTTTAAGCCATCCAATTTGGCCCTTAATGCCTTTATCCAAGGGTACATTAACTTTTACAATCATCTCTACAATTCTTTTCTCAAATAATGCTCTTATAATGATATCTGATACTGCTCCTTTTACCCTTAAAACGGAAGTCAGTTGTTTCTCGTTTATTAGTGTTTTCGAATCATTGTCAATTCTTAATTTTAAATTGTTACGATATTTTGATTCTCCTGATTGAACTAATACACCTAATTTTCTACTTAGTATTAGAGCCATATCCCTTTCTTCTTGTTGCCAGCTTGAGACGGTATCGGAAACATAACTATCATCTAATTTTAAACGAGTGCCAGCGTTTATTCGTTCTACAAGTTCTTTCCATCCTGCCTTCATATGGGTAAAACCACATACACCCGATATAGGATTTTCAAAATAGGCAACAACTTCTTTCATTATTTTAATTTGATCTTCATCTTCGATATTTTTGTCATTATTATATAACAGAATATGTGCCATGGTCAGAATATAAGACCATGAAAAATGATATATATCAGTACCCCTGGATGACTTGATTGGAACTGGAGATTGTGTGGGTGTTGAGACAAATTGATTGGATATTGTTATTAGTTTAGGTATTCTTAATTGTTTGGCTATGTGTAAATATTTCTCAAGCTGTTCTACTTGTAGTTCGTTATTTTTATTTTTGACTTCAATGATTGCAGCATCTTTTATTTGGTTACCAGCAACCACCAATATTAAACCATCAATTCTTGAATCTTCAAATTTTGGGAAAGTAACTTCTGTATAAATATGAATCTTACCGTTTCCAAGAAGGCTGACGTCTGAAAAGAAATCTTTTCTAAACTCTTTTATTAATTTTAAGGCGGAAAGAAAGATTGACGTTAGCGCCATTTCGTCACCAGCTTTATATGTTGTAATCAAACGAGCCTCATGTAATTTCATATCGTTATTCTCTGAAACATAATTATTGAAATCGGAAAAATTAGAACCAACTATTTTGGTCAGGATTGATCCCATGATACCTCCTTTTTTGATTTATTAGTATAAATAACATAGTTTATTTGTACTAATATAAATAATATCGAAAAAAGAACTAAATGTCAATGGTGGTATGCAACTTTAGGTGTTAGGTTTTGGGTCTTAGTTTTTTGGAAATTCTAAAACAAGACCTAACCCCTTTACGTTTCCTTGCACGAATTATCTTCTTTTCCTCTTTGTCTGCTTGCCGCCGTCCAAGCCGACAAGAGGAAAACTCCCTCTGGTTATCTCATTGAACAAAAATAGGAAAGCTCATTTGATTGACATAAGATAAAAATAGCGGAGGGCTTGACAAATGTTCAACACAACATTATAATTGTGTTATGATACCTAAATTTGTAGATATTGGAAGTCTTTGGAAAGTATTACCTCCCGGAGTGCATAATGCCACGCTTAATGAAGTTGAAAAAATATTTTCAACTAACAATCATCGGCAACATTTATTTTCAGGATTGCAACAGGGCATTATTAATTTGCAAAAAGCAAAATGCAAGATGATTTATTTAGATGGAAGCTTTATTACAGAAAAACCTATGCCGGAAGATTATGATGTGTGTTGGTTATCTGTTGGGGTAGATACTAAAAAGTTAGATTCAGTATTTCTTGATTTTTCAAATAAACGAAAAAAACAAAAGGATAAGTATTACGGGGAATATTTTCCAGCATCAAGTATCGCAAATGGTACAAATTCATTCTACAAATTTTTCCAAATTGATAAATATACCGGTAATACAAAAGGTATTATTGAGATTTCTCTTATTTAGATAATAAGAAAGGAGATATTATTATGATAACAAATGAGCGTCAATATAGAATATCAAAAGCACAGCTTGAAAAAATTAAAGAATCCATGGATTCCTTTGATTTAAAGAAAGCTGTTGAGATGAGTAAATCCAAGAGATTGGCGAACGCAGAATTAGATGCATTAAAAAGTGAGATAGAAAATTTGATAGTTCAAATTACAGAATATGAAACCTTGAAATCTGGTTCAATTGAAATATTAAAAGCATCTGATTTAGAAGAATTACCTAAAATTCTTATTAGGGCGCGTATTGTAAAGGACTTAACCCAACGGGAACTTGCTGAATTGTTAGGATTAAAGGAACAACAGATACAAAGGTATGAAGCTGAAGATTATGCGTCAGCAAAACTAAGTAGACTTGCAGAAGTGGCAAAGGCACTTGAATTAAATATAAGAGAAATTGCTGAATTTAATAATCCTCACCAGACTACTAATATTGATATTGAGGGCTTAGCATTAGACCAGTTTCCAATTAAAGAAATGTTTTATCGAAACTGGTTTGAAGGATTTTATGGTTCTGTATCTCAAGCAATAGAAAATTCGGAAGAATTATTGCTGGAATTTTTAAGTAATGCATTAGAAGAACCCAAACGAGTACTTACGCGACAGCGTATACGTGCAGGAGCGACAGAAAACCATTATGCGTTAATTGCTTGGCAATGTAGAATAATAATTCTGGCTAAAAAGTGTGAACTAAAAAATAAATTTAAGAAGTCAGTATTAACAGATGAATGGTTTAATAATCTGGTACACCTAAGTCGAGAAGCGGATGGGCCTAGAAAAGCCAGAGATTTTTTAGCGGATTATGGTATACCTTTAGTTGTTGAGCCGCATCTAAGTAAAACTCATTTAGATGGAGCTGCTGTTTTGCTATCGAATGGTCAACCTGTTATTGGAATGACTTTGCGATATGATAGAATAAGCAATTTTTGGTTTGTTTTAGTACATGAGCTTGTTCATATTAAGAAACATTTAAGTAAAGGAGATATAGAAAGTATTTTTGATGATCTAGATAAAGAAGCAAATGATATTGAACAGGAAGCGGATGAGGATGCAAGTGAAATATTAATTCCTGCTGATAAGTGGGAAACTACATTAGCTCGATATGTTCGTAATGAAGATTCTATTAGGGATTTTGCCGAGCAAATAGGTGTTCATCCAGCCATAGTCGCAGGAAAAATACAGTATGAAGCAAGGAATTATGTAATCCTTAACGATATGGTTGGACGAGGTGAAGTTCGTAAACTTTTTTCAGAAGTTGAATTTTCTTATTAGGCAGGGAGAGTGAACTATGAGTTTTAATCATAATCATTATATTCCATGCCTTCGCTGGAAACAGGGTGAATATCTAGCCGTTCTAGAATTGTCTAGCGATACGAAAAAAAACATAACTCCCTTGATTGAAATACCAGAATTGGGGTGGGATTTTAAAGAAAAGAAGCCAATGAAAACAATTGATCAACTTCTAGAACCTTTTGCAGAAAGAGTATGTATTAAGTGGGGTAGGGAATTTTGTTTTGTTGATGTTATGAAAAACATCAATAATTCTGATAGAATGGAAGATGGAACTCACCCTGTAAAATTCGTCTTTGAACAACTTAGGGATAAAAAAAGCCTAGCTATACCTGTAATAAGACTTGGGAAAGACGTAGAATATTTTAAAGCGATAAAGGAAGTTTTGAAAAAAGATAAAAGAGGAATATGTGTTAGAATTAACTTAGAACAGGCTGATAAAAAAGAACTTAAAGAAAATATAGATTTGTTAAAATCAAATTTGGAAATAGTAGTAGATAGTTGTGATTTAATAGTAGATTTAGGAGCACTAAATTTTATACCCATCGAAGGTTTTGTCAAATTAGTGTATAGTATATTTACTCAATTGCCTTATTTAAATGGATGGCGAACAGTTTCGATAATAGGGACATCATTCCCTGAAACAATGGCAACTCTTAAAGGGGGGGTAAATATTATTACTAGGTATGAGTGGGAATTATATAAAAAATTAGTCGCCATACTAAGAAAGGAAGAAAAAAGAATACCTACTTTTGGAGACTACACGATAAATCATCCCTCAATAATTTCACTAGATATGCGTATAGTAAAACCCTCAGCATCCATAAGATATACTGTAAGTGATAAGTGGGTTATAATTAAAGGAACAAACTATAGAGAAGACCCAAAACAATATATTGAACTAAGTAAAAGACTTGTTAAGACAAAATACTATTGCGGTAAAGATTTTTCATTTGGAGATGACTATATTTATAAGTGTGCGCTAAAACAAGTAAGCCATGGAAATCTTACTACATGGAGGAAGGTTGGCACAAATCATCATATTGAAAAATTAAGTCATGACATCGCCAATCATTTCGCTTAGAAAAAAAATATTTAACAAAATTTTTGAGCTCATTAATATTTACAATATTCAATAAGTGCTCATATAAAATTGCTTTAGGTTCTCTAAAAATATTTTTTGGTATATTATTTTGTTTTAATATTTCTACAACTTCATTTTTCCACAATAGTTTAGCAATGCTAAGCGGATCAACGTTGTTATTTATTAGAGAATCTCGAATAATTTTGATTTCGGCATCATTTGATTTGTTCTCTTCAATAACGATTATGCCCCACCAATTAGGAAGAATTTTCTGGATGGTTTTTTCATGTCGATGTCCAATTACAATATAAACTTTATCAAAAATCGAATTATATGCTTTAATTTGTTCACTGAGTCTTGTCAGTGAGTCTTTGTTGCTTTTAATTTCATATCCAATAAAGCGACTATTTAAAACAGCAATATCAGCTCGATATTTACCGTGATTTATTCCGAGTTCTTCAATAACTATTGTGTCTTTGTCAGAAGTATTTTTATAATTGATTTGATTTTTAAATAAGATTTGTCTGATTTTTACATCATTCATATAATAATTATAAACGAAATTGAAAATATTACAAGAGGATACTTGTAATAGAATAGAATCTTTCATAATATGAAAAATTCTAATATTCAATATGAACGTATGAACGGGGTCAAATCTTCTTTGAAAAGTGTCAAGGGGTGGGGTTAAATTAATCTTTATTTTACCTCCTGTTTTTGGATTCTTCGAATCTAAGTTAAATGGTCAAATTAAAAAATAGTTGAATAGTAAAAACAAAACAAAAAAACCTTGCAACCTTTGAGAACTTTGTGGTTCAAATATTTTTTAGGGTTGGGTCGGGATTCTGACTTCTTACTTCTGACTCCTGGCTTCTGATTTAATCTTCCTTGACAAACTTTTATAAATATCTACAATTAGAAACATGATAAAAAATAATTCAATCATTACACCCGGTTGCAGCGGTTAAAACTTAAGGTTATGGATAAAAAATATGAGACATATATATGAATAGGTTGGAAAAATCAGGATTAGAAATTGTTGCTAAATTAATGGCAATATCTGCCAGGACTGCTCCAAAGACTGGTGGTATTGACCATATACAAATAATGATTGCAAATTCCAATGAGCAAAAATCTATAGCTGATATGATGTGCAAAATCGGGGAAGAGATTTGCAACAAATCAGCAAACAAAAAACTTGGAAATGCAATAAAAAAAGATTGGGAAAGTGATGCAAGGACTATAATAGAATCCGACCTTTTGATGCTAATAGGAGTCGAAGGTAGAAAAATAATAGGTCTGAATTGTGGAGGATGTGGATTTTCTACCTGTTCGGAAATGTTAAAACATCCTCAGATTTCCATAAAAGAAAATAGCCTTCCCGGTCCTTATTGCACCTTTAAAGTAATGGACCTTAGTATTGCATCTGCATCGGCAGTTAAAACCGCAATGGAGCATAATGTCGACAACCGCATGATGTACAAAGCAGGAGTCGCGGCATTAAAATTAGGTATTCTAAATCCATGTGATTTAATAATTGGAATACCGCTATCAGCCACGGGAAAAAATATTTATTTTGATAGAGCTGATAAACTTGACGGCTGGAAAATAATCAAAAAAAATAAATAAAAATCAAGTAGTAGAGGAATCAGGTCTGGATAACCGCCAAAGCATGAAAACAGAGGGGCCTGGTCTTGTTCTTTGAATTTTTTTAAAAATCAGTGTGTATCAGTGTAAATCCGTGACTAATTTCTCCTTGACTTTTTCATCGAGAGCCTTTATTTTTATATTGATGATGAATAAATATCATTCTTTTGTATCAACGGGGTCAGACCTTGAAATGTGAAATGATTCGGTAAGTTAGAAAGTTAAAACAAATCAGTGTGGATCCATGGCTAATTTTTCCTTGACTTTTTCATAGAGAGCCTTTATTTTTATATTGATGATGAATAAATATCATTCTTTAATTTTAATATCTTTTATTCTTTTTTTAGGAGGTTGTAGTACTGGAGGAACTTTCCAGAATGTTTCTGGGGTCAAATCTCAACATTGGACAAATAATTTGTTGTAAATAAAGAAGTTAGGAGTTGGAAGTTAGGAGTTAGAATAAAACAAACAAATATTATGAAATTAATACACTTAAAACGACATTATCTTTAAAGGGAGGAACTAAACTATGACAATACAAAAATATTTTATAAGTTTTCTACTTATTGCTTTATTTGTGTTATTTGCTAATAGTTGTGATAGGAATAGTAATGAAGGTATAGTAATTGGTATTGGAATGACACCTTCTCTTGATGAAGCCGCTGAGAAAGTCTTCGGCGACAAAATTTCTTATTGGGGAATCCCAATAATGGCTGTCAGGCTAAATGAGGGTACTAAAATTACTGCAATATGTTCTGAGAGTTGGTGTTCAGATATAAAGATAGGTCAAGAAATTAAATTAATACCAATTAAGGACTCATATTACTGGCAAGTTACCCGTATTGTAAAATCAAGACCCAAAATAAACCTTAAGTATAAGAAAATTGTTCCTCTGCAACATAACATATCGAGCGGACTAGGAAAAGTAATTAATGATCATGGATTTAATTGTGATGGAGTAAAGTATGGTGAATTCCATGATAAAGCTGCTTATGTTCGAATAGATTATTCTGGTCCAATTGAGTATTGTATAACATGCAACAATGGTCAGAATTATAAACTTCTGCAATCGAATGATAATAGTTTTCAAGTTTTTCCTTGTAAGGATGCAGATTGCGAAATTTGTACAAAAAAATCGGGAACCGGGAACCAAACCGAACCTTCACCTAAATCGTTTGAGGAATATATTCGTGAAGGTACGGAACTTGCAAATTTTAAAGGCAGAGATGATGCCAAACAAAAATTTCTTGAAGCGATACGGCAATATCCAGAAGAAGCAAAGGCTCACTATGTGTTCGGCAATTTTCTATTTAATTTCTACGGCAGAGAAACCGAAGGACTTGATCTAGCGGAATCAGAATTACGCATTGCAATAAAACTTGATCCAAATTTTACTCCTTCATATTATGATCTTGGCAGAGTGCTTAGTGCGAAAGGTTTAGAAAAGGAGGCAGAAGAAGCATTTCTTCAATATGAATCATTACAAAAAGGAGAATAGAAAAACAGGACATTTGTCCTAATAGGTCAACTCTCAACCAAAATCTAAAAACAATTTCTATAATTGCAAGGTTTCTTTTGGTATTTTTCATTTTTTAAGTTTTTTTCAGTGCAG
>Ga0307439_1000620_pt1 | contig 24449 bp, 22 predicted proteins | sample SalMarWE160490MG_FD_202142 | JGI IMG/M metagenome (GOLD analysis project Ga0307439, IMG submission 202142) | Salt marsh sediment microbial communities from the Plum Island Ecosystem LTER, Massachusetts, United States - WE1604-90 | ecosystem: Environmental > Aquatic > Marine > Intertidal zone >... | reverse complement strand
GGGGGGTAATGCGGTATGCCTTTATTCTTCCGCTGTTACACCACCGCCTCAGGGTGTTAGGATGGACATGGAGGAGCTGGGCTACTTCCCTCACCGTCAGCATGTCGTCTATGTGGTCATCATTTGTCATATCTTTTCCCATCTCCTCTTTAATTAACATATCCTAAGGGTAACTCACTTCAGCTAACTGCACAATCACCCAAAAGTATCAATTTGATTGGAAAATGGTAATAGGAAAAAAGTTTTCGGTTGGTAAGAAAGTTCAATTTAGGTATATTGACTTCCTCTCGAATAGATGTTAGTCTTATACTGAAGTAGTGTTTTCTTATATGAATCAATCTAGCATGTTTTATTATGAAAAATCTGTGCAGAGGATTACTAAGAAGGCGAAGAGTTCCCGGGAGTGCGAGTTGGGTGGCCGGAGAGAAATATGTAAGGGAGGATAGGTCGAAATTTCGTTGATATTTTGTTTTTGATGAAGCTGGTAAGTTGAACCTGTAAGTGGTCGCCTGATTTCAGCAGAGTCAATAGCAAAACCCACCTCGAAGATTAGTTTCGCTTTTTATTTGGTGAAGTAGATGAAAGTTCTGGTTGTTAGCCACTCTCAAGACTTATCAGAGGCTATTTCCTCTATCCTGAAAGTAAGGTGGCCGGAATTACGTTTAGTCCAAGCCAATGAAGCCAGGGAAAGCCTGGAGCTTATACATAGAGAACAACCAGATATCGTTATGTGTCATCTTCCTGAGCTACGAGAAGGAGCACCAGCCATGAACTGCTTTGACCTCATCAACCAGATTCACAGCTTCTCCGGTGTGCCCCTCATTGTTATTAGCCAGATCGATGATGTTATGGACAAGGTAAAAGCTCTGGAGATGGGTGCTGATGATTGGGTGTCTCCATCTTTTATTCCTATGGAATTTATTGCTAAGGTCAATGCTATTCTCCGCCGCTGCTACCCTGATAAGCGTAATGTTTCTTTTTTCCTTAATGACAAGCTGTCTATAAATTACGCCACCCGTCAGGTACGCATATCGGGAAAGACAGTGAAGCTAACCCCCATTCAATATAAACTCCTTTGTCATTTAGTCGAGAACCAGGGAAGGGTGTGCAGCAGCGTTGAGCTACTACAGAATGTCTGGGGTCCAAACTACGGTGATGCAACAGAACTCCTCAAGCTGAGTGTTTACCGCTTGAGGTCTAAAATTGAGGAAGACCCCTCGAATCCGGAAATCATCTTCAATGAAAGAGGTATAGGCTACGTTATTAGAGCCTCCGGGTCGAGTTGGTAGAGACCTCTCCGAAATTCTTGTAACCAAAAAGAAACCTTTTGTAACCAAAAAGAAACCCCTGGTAACCTAGTAGCTACTGACTTCTCTTACATTTCCCCTTAAACTAGACTTAACTATAGTACTTAAGTACTGGTACTTAAGTTTGGTTTAAACATGGAGAAGATTTTGCTCGTTTGTCCCGACTTAGCGATGACCGATAATTTAGCTTTTATGTTACAGCATTCCGGTTTTCGAATTATTAACGCTGCCGGGAGTAAGCAAGCTTTGTCCGAGATAGATGGAAGTGCTCCTGACCTTGTAGTGATGCGCGAGAACAGCCGCAGACTGAATGGAGATGAGCTTTGTATCCGAATTCGGGAGCTATCTGATGTTCCCATCATTGTTCTCGGGCAGGAGCATGAAGAAGCGGCGGGAGTCGAGTTTCTGGAAATGGGCGCTGATGCCTACCTGACCTCTCCTTTAAGCTTGCGGGAATTGCTGGCCAGGGTTCGCTCCTTGTTGCGCCGCACCCGGGCTTCTCAAGAGATATGAAAGAGAATAGTTGAGTTTGAAAATGCTAAATAGTCTGTATGTGAAAAACTTCTGGATAATAACGATTGCCGATGCCCTGGACCTGTTCCGAGGGAGGGTCGATCAGGGCGATTGGGCTACCTCATCAGTTCTCCTCTCCCTCGAGGGGATTGGATGAAGGTGAGGATGGACACAATAAGGCACGCCTTAAATTAAAGATGAGGTGGAATAATTAATGAGAAACTCCAGAAAAGGAGGAATGTAAAAAATGAAAAAAATAGGACTTTTATCTCTAGCACTGGTCCTGGCACTGGGTGTGCTGGGCGTGGGCTATGCAATGTGGAAAGATGAAGTAACCATTGAGGGCACGGTCAATACCGGTACTGTCGTGATAGACATTGTCGAATTATCCGAGACATATGTTTACAAAAACGTGACCAGCAGAGAAATGATAATGTCGCCTGTGCCGATAGTCGGCGCTGGCCTCGAACTCATCGCCAGCGCGACCTCCGCGGATGTGAGCACCGAGGATGAGAAGAAGGTAGAGATGACCTTCACGAACATCTTCCCGACATGCCAGCCGATATCGGCCGATGTTATGCTCCACTATAACGGCACCGTTCCGGCTCATGTTGCGCTTACTATAGATGAGATGGACCCGGTACTCGAGCGCTATCTGATCCAGACGTGGCTTGTGAAGGATGGAGAAGAGTGGGTAGAGCGGCCCATTGATGGGATCCAGCTCCACCAATGCAACTCGATTTGGCTTATTGTATCTCTTAACGGAACCGCTCTGCAGGAGGACGGTAGGGATGCCCAGGGTCTGAAAGACCTCACATTCACCAAGACCATCGTTGTCCACCAGTGGAACGAAGCCTATCCGCCAGAGCCATAAAGTCAGGACTGGTGCGGGGGCTGAATGCCCCCGCCCGTCCCCCAAACTTCGAAGAAAGGAGACTATAAGGGGGAAATAAGATGAAAAAGATTGGTTTAATTTGTTTAGCCCTGGTCCTGGCACTGGGCACTCTCGGAGTCGGCTACGCGATGTGGTCCGATGAAGTAGTCATCGAAGGCACGGTTGACACGGGAACACTTCGCCTCGGCATCGTTAAGGCAGAAGCAACGCTTTACCAAACCAAGGATGTCGCTACGGCTGACCTCAGTTTTGAGGGTGAAATAGCCCCCTGGGAATGCGATTTACCCCCTGGTGCGCAAGATTTTGCTTATGAGAAGCTGGTGGTAACCCTGAACAACACCTTCCCATGCTTAACGGTAGATATCGAGTTCTACGTGGGTGCAGTGACCACCGTACCTATCCACATAACGAATCTCGAAATGACCGACCCCAGTGGAGAACTCACTGTGGTGTGGACCAGCCTGCCGGGTAATCCTGGCGATCCCACAGGTTACTTCTATCGTACAGGTGGTGATCCCCAGGAAGATATGGTCTTAACCTTCACGATTATCAATCTTGTAGGCTCGCAGCTCCATGATTGCGATTCTGACAAGGCTGATTTGATCCTGCATGTTGAGCAGCCGGCGGAGCAGGACCACGAGTACCAGTTCGAGTTTAAGGTGATCGGCGAACAATGGGCCGAGTGTCCAGAGTCCAATAATGCTATAGCCATATACTAGGCACTTAAAAAAGTTATAAGGGAGAGTGCGGGGGTGATTTACCCATACCCCATTATCGCCCCCGCATAAGTCCCCTCCTGCTTGGCAGGGGAAGAGAGAAAGGCATAGAAGAAAGGTCTCTCCCCCTTCCCCTGGAAAGGAGGAACTAATAGTGCTGTTACCTTTCCGGCGTAAAGATAAGGTGAAAACTTGAGAAAAAGTGGAAAAACCAGGTTTGCTCGACTGGGACTGCTGTCCATAGCGATATTAGTGTCCCTGTGCGTAATGGGTATTGGCTATGCTGGCTGGATGGACACAGCCGACATCGATGGCACGATGCATACAGGCTATATCGAGATGGTGGTGACTCCGGGTGAGTGCTCATCTAACAATATCAGCTGCTCCGTGGCTGCCCCCCATACACTGCAAATTACCCTCACCGAGGCGGAACCAGACACCTATACCTGCGGTTTCACCATAACGAATACGGGAACGATACCTGTAAAGATACAGGGAATTGATATCGATACATCGGGCGTCCCGGCCGGAGTTGACGTGTCTGTAACAGGAGTAGTGAAAGGCACCCAAATAGAGCAGGCTGGAGCAGAAGAAGGAGAAGAAGATGATAGTGCTGAGGGGATGGTAATTGTTATTGTGCCCGAAAACGGCAACCTGTCATTCTCCTTTGACGTTGAATTCTCGTTTATCCAATGGAACCTGTATGAGGAGTGAAAAGAGGCTGATAACGAGTCAATATTATGATTAGGTCAAGAGGGTTTAAAAGACGAACTAGGCTGGGCAGGTGGCTGATTATCGCCTTGGTGGTGGTAGTGGCGCTGGGAAGCCTCGGCGTAGCCTATGGTTACTCTTCAGGCACACTGAAAGCCGACGACATGATGGCACTGGCGTGCACTACCGGGCCACTCAAATGGGTGGTTTCCAACGATGATGGCAAGGTGACTAACATATGTTCTTATGGAGACATTGACCCCGGCGATGACGGCGGGGGTACTAACTACGATAACTGGGGTGGTCAGAGCAGCGATGACCCCTCGGAGCCGCAGACCATGGGTGTTGAGTGTGCCAGGTATGATAAAGATGTGGCGCGGACAACAGCCTGGATGTCATGTGACCACAAGAAAATCACAGTACTGTTAGAAAATGCCTACCCATGCTATTACCCGACGGTATTCTTCGGGCTGAAGTGTCCCGAGTCGACTCCAGGGACTATCACAAGTATTGTTATTGACAACCCTTATCCGGATGCTCTTACTGCTACCACAAGTGGAATATATGAAGGGCAGGTGATACCCAAGTGTGGGGAGGTGACTGGTGCCGTGCAAGTCCATGTCGAGCAGGCAGCCATGCAGAACACAGTCTACACATTCGACGTCTTAATAACTATTGACTGCACAACATGCGGCAAATGCGACACCGCCTACGCCTACGGAGGTGAAGAATATGCCACCTGCTTCCAGAGCTACGGCTTCAGCAACTGGGGCTGGACTAACGGACCGATAGGGCCGGGTTATTATGAATTCGAACTCTGGGCGGGCGCTGCCCAATGCGATACCTCAAAAGGGACGCTGGTCGGTTGGCTAACTGTGGACTACGACGGCTCAACGGCTATTGTTGCCTACAACTTGTACGAAGGCAATTATATGACAGCGACGCATTTATATGTGGGCAACGACCGTCTACCTAAAAACAAAAAGGATGAAGAGACAGTCGCCCCCGGCCAATACCCATACAAGCATAATGGCCTGGATGATGTGACAATAGACAGTTATACGGTGACCGGTCTATCCGGGGACATCTATATAGTTGCCCACGCCGACGTCTGCTGGCGGGGGAATGGGGGTAGTTCGTGGAATTGCGGGAGTTGGGGTAGTTCGTGGAATTGGGGGAGTAGTTGCCGGAGTTGGGGTAGTTCATGGAATTGGGGGAGTTGGGGTAATTCGTGGAATTGCCGGAGTTGGGGTGGTTGTTGGCGGTAGGGGCATTGGAATTAGTAGTAACGGAAAACACCTGAATAACCTTTAGATTTAGCTATTCCCACTTGACGCGCTGAGAGTTTGTCCCCTATAGTAGCGTTACGGTGGATATAAGCCTTAGAGATGATCCAAGATATAACCGGTGGCTTGTTTTCGGTCTGCTTGCCGCTATATACTGCCTGATAAACCTGGGACTGCCCCGTCTCCCCATTGACTCATTCATTACGGCTTATGTCATCCAGCCGATACTCTGGGGGCTTTTAGCCTGGGCAATATTGGTCCTGCCCAAGTACAGAACCGCTGGCGGATTGAGAGTCAAAGCGGCCGTTATCCAGTTGGCGCTGATGATTGGCTTCTTCCAGGTGCTCCTATATGTCATTAGCGGACTTTTCTCCAGCTTTGGCAGAAGCCCTTATTCTTTCAGCCCGACAGGCATCCTGATCAACCTGGTCTTTGTGGGTCCTATGCTGGTGGGTATGGAACTCAGTCGGGCCTGGCTTGTCAACCAACTGGGGAAAAAACATACCATTCTGGCATTAATCTTTGTCGCCGTGCTTTACACCCTGCTGTCCATCCCGTTAGCCCGCATCACCGGTTTTACGGTGGGGCTTAACTCCATCACGTACCTGAACTCGACAGTCCTGCCAACACTGGCTGAAAATTTGCTGGCATCACTGCTGGCTCTGCTGGGCGGGCCATTGGCTGCCATTGCCTACCGTGGGATACTCCAGGCATTCTGGTGGTTCTGCCCCATCCTTCCCAACCTGTCCTGGGCATTCAAGGGACTTATCGGAACGGTGGTGCCCATTGTCGGGTTGGTGCTGGCAAACAGTATCCGCTCCTCCCGGCGCCGGCCTGGGCAAGTCAGACGAGAAAGGGAAGGCTCTATAGCAGGCTGGGTGGTTACTACGATTGTCGCCGTAGCTATAATCTGGTTTGCCGTCGGGCTATTCCCGGTGCACCCGACCACGGTAATCAGCGGCAGCATGAGGCCGACCCTGGACGTCGGTGATGTCGTCATCATCGCCAAGGTATCATCGGATACTATCGAGCCCGGTGATATTATCCAGTTCCGGGAAAAGCAAGGGATTACCACGGTACACAGGGTGGTCGAGATACAGGAAGCAGAAGGGAAAACATTTTTTATAACACAGGGGGATGCCAACAGGGAGCCGGATGCCAACACTGTCATTCCCGCGAATGTGGTCGGTAAAGCGGTTTTTGACATACCCAAGATAGGCTGGGCAGTCATAGCGGTTAAGGAATTCTTCATGGGATAGTTATGAAAGAGCAGAAGACTAATTTCGAGCGCAAAATCCCAATGACAAAAGGAATTGTGCCTGATGAATCGGGCAACTATAAAAATCTTGTTGACACCCTGGTTGTTACTCTTTAGAATAGAGGCGTAAAGCTGATGAAAGTCTGGAAGGCGTTTGCCAGGTCAAGAAGGCTAAGAATAATTTGCTTTGCTCTGGCTGGTGCTCTGCTGGTGGCTTCAGTAGTTGGGCTTGGGTATTCTGTGGCAGCACCGACCGAGGAAGAACCGGCGGCGAAATACGAACACAGGGGACAGTTCGACTACACTGTCTACCTCAAGCCCAGTTTCCTGTACGGTGATGCTATGCCGACCGCGGAAGACGAGGAAGAAGCTTCTGTGATTTTCTTCCGGGACATCATTCGAGATGTGCGACTGGCCTTCAGTTACACCTTTGATTCCAGCCAGTCGCTGTCTAATGTTACTAATGAGGTGGTGGTTTCGATAATTGCTGCACCCGGCTTGTGGCGGAAAGAAACTACACAATTGGAGGAGACCTACGAGGGAACGGAGTTTATGGTGGACTTTCCTTTGAGTCTCAGTTACCTTGAACGTATAGTCAGCGATATTGAGGACGATATAGGAATCCCAAGTAGCACGAGGAACTTCATCATCAGAGCTGTGGTCCATACTACAGCTGAGACTGCTCTAGGCGAGACCATCGAGGACACATTCAGGTATGAGCTTACAGCCATACTCACGGCTAAGAAATTAGAACTGAAAGGCGACTTTGAGGCTAGTGAAGAAGATTCTAAAGAAGGAATAAGGTATGAAGGGAAGGGCCGGTTCGACTACGAGGTATCTCTCAGGCCGAATAGTCTTTATGAAACAGATATACTCAAGTCGGAGGGACTTCCTGTGGTAGAGCCACCCTCACAGTCTCCATCGTACACCCAAACCCTGGGGCCAGGGCTGTTGTACTTTACCAAGATAATTGACAACATCAAAGCAAATTTTTCTTATCAGTTTCTCTGCGATAGACCGATAAGCGACCAATCACAAGAAGTAGAGGTTACCGTCATAATAGAAAATCCGGATAAGTGGACCAAGAGCCTTGTAGTGGTGCCCAAAACAAACAAAGTGGGTAGCTTTACTATATCTTTTCCTATAGATATAGGATATTACACAACAGTGATTAATGCTATTGAGCAAGAGACAGGTGTACGTGAGAGTTCCTACAACGTAATAATTAAGGCTAATGTCTACACCGTTGCCCGCACCGATCTGGGTACGGTAAACGAGCTCTATACCCAGACCTTAGGCGTGAATCTGGGGGGGAATACCCTCACCTTTGGTAAAGAGCTATCCAGATCTAAATCGGGTTCCCTTGATGGGACTGCGACACCTGGGACTTCCGGGGGAGGTAGTTCGAGAGCGCCCTGGATTATTGGTCTGGTGATAGCCTTACTGGCTCTGGGTTATTTTAGTTGGTGCCAAATCCAACTTAGATTGGTGCCTGTTACTGCTAGTGAAGCCGAGGTTGCCCGGGCCAGAAAGAAATATAGGCAGATGATAGTGGATGTTAAAGAGTTGCCCGAGGTAAAACCGACTGAAACAATTATACCGCTAACTACACTGGATGATTTGGTGAGAATCGCCGATGACCTAGTTAAGCCCGTACTCCATCAAGCGGAGAAGGGAAGGCATACTTATTGCGTTATTGATAGCGGCGTAAGATATCTATACGTCATTGAAACGTACAAAATAATGCTAAATCACGGGGTTGATTAGAAGCTGAGGAGAAACAAGGCCGAGAAGGCTGTATAATTCTAGAAATGCAAAGGTGCCAGCTTGAGAAATGCGAACTTCACCTATGCTAAAATCAGTCGCAATATGGGTTTAAGCCGGGCAGGATAAGACCCATAGTGTCGGCTCAGACAGAAGCAAGGAAAACTCAGCCTGCCATCATAACCCGGATGCCCTGCTGACCACTAGCTAAGCAACCAAACTTCTTCAACATTAATGCCAATACAATCAGACCCTGGAGTAATAACGGGATGTTGGAGAAATGCTTGATTTGGGCTCGGGGTGATCGAAGGTTCAGGCACAATCAGCCCCCAGTATCTCCTCCAGCACCGCTGTCCATCTCTCCCCCAGAAGCTTGGTGTCCAATTTGATTTGCGTGGCGCCTATTTTAACTGCGCCATCAACAGGGCTGGTAACTATCAACCGCCGGCCATCGGTTTGGGGTTTTATTACAATTTGCTTTCCCTGTGTGAAAACAGAGCTCACCTCAGCTTGCGCAGCCAGAACCTTGATTTTCACAATGTAAAGAAGATTTACCACAGATTCGGGCAATGGACCGAATCTATCTTTAAACTCTAGAGCCATGTCCTCTACTTCCTCGATATGCTCCACGCTGGCCAGTCTATTGTAAAGGCTTAATCGAGTATTTAGATTGGGAACATACTCTTCCGGTATGTGCGCGTCTAAGGGCAGGGATATGCTGGGCAATTCCTTCGCTTCCGCCGTAATTGCACTTTTACTCACTTCGCCAGCCTGCTTTGTTTTTAACTCCTCTACTGCTTCAGCCAGCAACTGACAGTAAAGATCAAAGCCCAGGGCGGCGATATGCCCACTTTGCTTGACACCTAAAAGATTACCTGCCCCCCGAATTTCCAGGTCCTTCATAGCGATACCAAATCCCGAACCCAGTTCGGTAGCCTCGAAGATAGTCCTGAGCCTCTTATAAGCCTGGGGGGTTAGCTCCTTCCCCTCGTCAAAGAAGAAATAAGCATAAGCCTGGTTAATACCACGACCCACCCTGCCCCTCAACTGATAAAGCTGAGCCAGACCGAACCTGTCAGCCCGGTCAATAATCAGCGTATTAACGTTAGGCATATCCAGACCTAACTGGATAATAGTGGTCGTCACCAGAATGTTAAACTTACCGTCGATAAAATCCGTCATCACTTTTTCCAATTGCTCTTCAGGCATTCGCCCATGCGCTATGGCTATTCGAGCTTCGGGCACTAAATCCTGCAATTGGCTGGCAGCCCAGGCAATGCTCTGAACACGGTTATGGACAAAGAAGACCTGACCATTCCTTTCCAGTTCACGCAATACCACCTGCCTGACCAGAGTAGCATCGTAAGCCCCGACGTAGGTCTGGACTGACAGGCGTTCTTCGGGAGGCGTTTCCACGATGCTCATATCCCTTATTCCGGTTAAAGACATGTGAAGGGTGCGCGGTATTGGAGTAGCACTGAGAGCCAGTGTGTCCACTTCCTTCCTTATCTGCCTGAGCTTTTCCTTCTGCACCACGCCAAACTGTTGTTCCTCGTCTATTATCGCCAGTCCCAGGTCTTTGAATATGATATCCTTTTGCAACAGGCGATGAGTACCAATGCATATATCGACAGTGCCATTGGCTAAGCCTTCAATGATTTCCCTTTCTTTTTCCGTCGGACAGAAGCGGCTAAGCATTTCTACTCTTAGGGGAAAGGTCTGCAATCTCTCAGTAAAGGTAATGAAATGCTGCTGAGCCAGCACGGTGGTCGGAACCAGAATAGCTACTTGTTTATTATTCATAACCGTCTTAAAGGCAGCACGCAAGGCTATCTCCGTCTTGCCATAGCCCACATCCCCACAGATGAGCCGGTCCATGGGCTTGGCCCTTTCCATGTCCCCTTTAACCGTCATGATTGCCTCAATCTGATCCGGTGTTTCCATATAGGGAAATGATGCCTCCAGTTCCTGTTGCCATAGTGAATCTGTAGAGAAAGCGAAACCAGGAGCTACCTCCCGTGCAGCATAAAGGTCAAGTAACTCCCTAGCAATTTCCGCCACCGATTCTTTGATCCTTTTCTTTGTCCTTTGCCATTCCGGGGTCCTCAAACGGCTCAAGTGCGGTGCCTGGTCGCCAGCACCGATATAGCGGCTGACGCGGTCTATCCGTTCCGTAGGCACATAGAGCCTGTCACCAGCGGCATACTCTAAAACGAGGTATTCTCTCTCCATTCCGTCGGAGGACATCCTAACCAAACCGTGGAACTTGGCAATTCCATGGTCAACATGGACGACATAATCGCCGGGAACTAACTGAGGAAGAAACCACTGGTGAGGTATTGGCCTCTTTTTGCCTGCTCGTGGCTGCTTCACAAAGCCGAATAGCTCGACATCAGTGATAAGGGTCAGCCTGTCATCCAGTAGCCAACCTCCGTCCAGTGAACCCTGGAGTACGGTGATTGAACCGGGTGGAGGTACCTGTTCTATCTGTGATGTTGGCGAAGTGTGAATGTCCTCTTTCTGGAGAAGTTCCGCCAACCGATTTGCCTGATGGCTGACTACGAACACGCGCTGTCTTTGTTCTACCATTTGCTTAGCTGTTTTGAGGAATCTTTCCAGTTGGCTGCCATAACTCTGAGCTCTGATGAAAGGCAAAGCCTGTCCAGAGCCCGGGGCGGCATCCCATGTTTCCAGCGCCAGGCGGTGCCTTTCTGTCATCTGCGACTCCAATTCCTCCCAGGTAAGATAAGGAGAAGGAAAGTCATCGGGTAGTTCGCCTCTTTCCACCTTTGTGTCTCTTAGTTCTTGAGTTTCCTCGTTTAGCCTGGTGACGGCAAGCTCAATTCCTTCAAGATCATCGAGAACAAGCAAGGCATCACCGCCAAAGTAGTCAAATACGCTGCCAGCCACCACCTCAGAGCTATCAGCCATTGGCATAAACTCTCTAGCCCGAGTGATAATCACCGAGGATACGGGGCTGGTTGAGCGCTGGCTTTCAGAGTCGAAGCACCTCATGCTTTCTATCTGGTTGCCAAAGAACTCGATGCGAACTGGCAACTGGCTGCAAGGGGGAAAGACATCAATAATGCCACCCCGTCTGCTCATCTGTCCGGGTACTTCGACAACATCCTCCATTTCATAGCCCATGCTTTGCCATCGGCGCAGTAGCTCCAGGGGCTCAGTTGCCATACCCGGCTTTAAAATATGGCAAGCAGCGGCAAAATCCCCTTGCGGGATGGTTTTACTCATGATTGCCAGGGCTGAGGTCACTACTAGGGGAGGTTTATCGCTCTTTTCATAAAGGGCTAAAGTGGCTAATGCCCTCAACCTCTCCATCATCTGATAGCTGATAGCCGATAACTGGGAGCTATCATAAGGCAGGAAGTCGAGCTCAGGGAGACGATGTAACTCGGCCGAGGGGGAACACCAGGCTCGAAGCTGCTCGTGAAGCTTTCGGGCAATCTCAGGCTGACCAGTCACCACCATGAAGGGCAAATCGAGCTCTTCATAGAGAGCGGCAATCAGGTAGGGCTTGGCGACATCCAGTATAATTGCCTTATGCTCACCTTTTACTGTGGACAGTTCCTCTACCAATTGCCTGTAGGCAGGCATCTCCTGGAGCAAGGAAAACAAACAAGAGAGATTCATACAAAAAATACCGATGCCCTCGCTAAGCTGATACTATAATTTCTTCTTGAGCGACTCCACCTTCTCCTTCATGCCCTGGGCCTTGTCTCGCCGATCGTCAATTTTAACCGTGGTCAACACCCTGGCAACCCCCTCCCCGAAGGTGCCTTCATGCATCTTCTTTACCACCGCCAGAATCCTGTCCAAGTCCCCTTCTATAATTGTCCCCATTGCGGTCATTTCGTACTTTATATCCTTTTCCCGCTCAAGGACCTTAACCGCCCGTGCCACGTACTGGCCGACTGCAGGACTCTTCGTTCCTAACGGGACAATACTTACCTCGGCTATTGCCATTCTCTCACCTCCTGACACATCCAGATTGTTATGTCACCTAAATAGATGACCTTCCACCCCACTCATCAAAGGACCTCTGTGCTTAGCTCTATTTTAGCAGCAATGATAAAATAACTAGAAACGCATGAAGGAAAAAGAATTAATTGATAGCCTGGCCAGAAAGGCTGGCGATACCCTGATGAAGCACTTTCGCCAGGATTGGGCTTTGCTCAAGAAACGAGGCACAGCCAAGGAAGTAGCTACCCACTATGACAAAGAGGTGGACAGGTTAATTGTTGAAGAAATTAAGAGACATTATCCCCGCCACAACCTGCTCACTGAGGAAGGTGGTTTTCTCGAGGGCGACCCTGATTGGCTCTGGATTGTGGATTCTCTGGATGGTACAGGTAATTTTGCCAATTTCAACCCTTTCTTTTGTGTGTGCATAGCCCTGATGCACCAGGGCGAACTTCTGCTGGGAGCGATTTATGCCCCGGCGATTAATGAGTTTTACTTTGCTGAAAAAGGCAAAGCTGCGTACTTAAACGGGGTAAAAGTTCAAGTATCCGATGTATCAGACCTCAGCCAGAGCTATATTTTCTACTGTGAAGGTGGAGATAAAGACCGGGGAAGTACAGGCGAGCTTCTACAAAAGGTCTATCCACGGATTACGGACATACGCAAGCTGGGTTCGGCTGGGCTGGAAACAGCCTGGGTCGCCACCGGTAAAGGAGAGGCTTACTTCACCACCAAGATTGAGCCCTGGGATGTCGCCCCCGGCGTCTTATTAGTCCAGGAAGCCGGTGGAAAGGTCAGCGATTTTCAGGGCAATCCCTGGAAGCTCCAGACAAGCGACCTTTTATTCTCCAACAAAAAGCTTCACGAGAAGATATTGAGCTTGCTGTCTGCTGAATGATTGGGATATTTAAAAATGTAGAAAGGGTTATGACAAAATCCCCCTCTTAAGGTAAGAGGGGCTAGGGGAGTTATGAAAGAAGTCTGACAAATAAGGCAACTACAAAAATGCCCAAAATTTGAAAAGGAAATCAAAATTAAACGCCATAGCATTATGTCAATAGAGAAAGCAATTATAAAGACATCTGAAGGGAAGGAAATTACCATAACGGAAAAAACTCCCATCCCCTGTTTTCGCTGCGGCATCTGCTGCACCAGCTACCAGGCTCCACTTACCACCGAAGACATAGACAACATAGCCTCAGCCCTGGGAATATCAAGCTCAAAGTGCATCTCCAGATATGCTCTGAAGTTGCCGATAAAGGAAGGCTACCTGCTCAAGAGAACTGAGAAAGGCTGCATTTTCCTTGCCTGGGATGCGGACGGGAAAGCCCGCTGCACCATACATCCCTCCCGGCCTAAAGCCTGTCGGGAATGGACCCCCAGCCTTTCTAAGCCCGAATGCCGCAAAGGATTAGCTAACCTCAAGTCCGAAGGGCAAATAATGCTGCTGGAGGAATTTGTATCGTCTCACGATGAAAAAAAGGGGCTTTACCTGTCTCTGGAGAAAGGTCCTCCTCAATCCTAATCTCTTCGTTTAGTCCAGATAGATAGGTAACACCTTGCTCAGGCGCCGCCCATATTGCGGTTGTGTGCTCGCCGGTGATAAAGTTGTCCAATTAACATTAAGATGGAACAGAGCCAGATATTAACCTAGTGAGCAAAAAGGAGGCCAAAGATGAACACGTTTGCGGGAAAAGTAGCACTGGTAACCGGCGGGAGTTCCGGCATCGGCCGCGCCACGGCAATCAAATTTGGAGAGCGGGGTGCTAAGGTGGTGGTGGCCAACCGCAGGGAAAAAGAGGGGAAAGAAACGGTGGAGATGATAAAAAAGGCTGGCGGCGAGGCGACGTTTGTCCAAACTGATGTGCGGATTGCTTCGCAGGTTGAAAACATGGTGCAACAAACCGTTAAAAAATACGGCCGTCTGGATATCGCCTTTAACAACGCCGGGGTAGGAGGCATAATGGCCCGGCTGATACGGATGACCGAGGAAACCTTTGACGAATTGGTGGACACCAACTTCAAGGGCGTCTGGTTGTCCATGAAATACGAAATACCGGTGCTGCAGGAACAAGGTGGCGGGGTCATTATAAATAATTCCTCCATCGCCGGGGTGTCCACCGCTGAAAGATTGTCAGTCTACAGCGGAAGCAAACATGCCGTCGTGGCCATTTCCAATGCAGCGGCGACCGAGTATGGCAGGGACAACATCCGGGTAGTCGCCCTCTGCCCGGGGTGGATCAAAACCGCCATGACTGAAGAGCTGCGTGCCCGAAAAGATGCCGATACCTTCCAGGCTAGCATACCTCTGAAGAGATGGGGTGAACCTGAAGAAGTGGCTGAAATGGTAATCTGGCTGGCCTCGGACGCTGCTTCCTTCGTTAACGGCGGCGCCTTCATCATCAGCGGAGGGATGAACGTGTAGCGCCTGCCAAAACTATACTGTTAGTCCTAAGATTTTAGCGGCGTTGTCGCCCATTATCCCTGCGATTTCCTCGTCTGTAAATTCGATTCCTTGCTCCTTCACGGAGTCGGGAATTTCGGTGAAGGCTTTGACCCACTTTTCTTGATTAATCAGCAACTTCAGAAAAGGGTAATCACTGCCGAACAGCACTCTCTGCCAAGGGACCGAGTCTAACAATGTCCGTAGAGCTCTGTAAAATTCCAGAGGCCGGAGAAGCCGTGGCTGCCATGCAGATAAATCGAGGTAAACATTCGTGGCGTTGCTACAGATTGCCACTGCTTCCGAGTACCAGCACCCACCGGTATGTGCCAAGATGATGGGCAGGTCAGGAAAGTCCATGGCTACCTCCTGCACATAAATGGGCTGGCAGTATTTAAAATAAAGCGGTTTCATCACCTCCCCTGTATGGAGCAGGACAGGAACCCCATATTCCAATGCCTTCTCATAAATGGGATAACATGCCTTATCGTTGGGATAGAAACCGGCGGCCGAATGGAATTTAATCCCCTTCATACCCCATTCCTTGAGAAATCTTCCCACCATTTCGGCAGCTCTATTCCTCCTGGGGTCTATGCCGGCGAAAGCAATTAATCGCTGGGGATATTTTTCCGCCGCATCAGCATAAATCTTGTTTATCTTCTCAATGCTTAGCTTGGGTTCACCGAGATAGCGAGCCAGCCCCCAATCAATCGCCAACAGCACACTCTTATCGATGCCGGCAGCATCCATATCTTTGACTATCATGTCACCGGAAATATCCCAAAACTCCGGCAATCGTTTTTGCACCTTTTCCAATGGCCTATTAATCCTCAGCGCCGCAAGCTCTGCCCAACCATCCCAAAAAGATTGAGCAACGCTATCACGATCACAAAGGTGAGTATGAACATCGATAATCATATCGTCCTCCTTTTCAATGCTGATACTACCCCAACAAGGTCAGCCTGTCCAACAAAACCCGAATTACCTTACTGGATAAGAAGGATTGGTAATTCACGCATCCACGGTCTTAGGGGATGTGCCTATTCAGCAACTTGCAAATATACCTCATCAACCTTCCCTTGCAGCCCAATCGTCAACCGGATTGCCCTAGCCACCTTCATATAGCGGTTAATCTAATCCAGCGCTAACTGCCGCCCTTCTATTCCTTCCCTTTCTTGCCAAGAGCATGATAGTGACAGGCGGCAGATACAGGACATTGTGTGCATCTGGGGTCTCTGGGAAGGCAAATCAAAGCTGCAAAGTCGAGGAGAGCCAGATTGGCTTTTCGAGGGTCTTTTCCTGATACATATGCCTTTGCGATTTCCACAACGTGTTTATCCCTCCTCCCTTCCTTTGATGTCTTGATTCCAAAATATCTTCTGAATAATCTTACAATATTACTATCGACAATCCACTCCTTTTTGCCGTAAGCTATGGACAACACTGCTCCTGCCACATATTCACCAACGCCAGGCAAGGTGGTTAGCTCCTCCCTCGCTTCGGGGATTTTGCATTGGTATTTTTCTTTCACTTCTCGTGCTACCAGACCGAATGCTGGAGTACGCCATTTCAATCCCAAAGGGTATAAAATCTGTTCTAACTCTTTATTGCCGGCTTTCGCCATAGTTTCAACATCGGGATATTCCGCGAAAAGCCGATCATAAACTGCCTTAACTTGGTCGGCCTTCGTTCGCCTGAGCATCATCTCCGCAATTAGAACTTTAAAGGGATCGTGTGTTTCCCTCCAAGGATAGTTTCGTTTATTTTTGTCAAACCAGCGGATGATCTTGCTCCGAAATAAGCGGATATCTTGAGCGGAGGGGAACTCTTTCGATAATTTATTCTCCATCGATTTGTTTTGATTCCCGCAGGATATGTTGGGCAATGGTTCTTGCTAATAGAGGGGGGACAGCATTCCCAACCTGCTTCAACTGCTCAGTCCGGGGCCCTTCAAATTTGAAGTTATCAGGGAAAGATTGACATCGGGCAGCTTCTCTAACAGTGAAAGACCTACACTGGCTGATATCTGGATGTATGTAGTAATGTCCGTCCTTGCAGATATGAGCAGTAATGGTTGAAGATGGCTGAGACCACCACTGAACTTTAAACCTGTCAAGGAATTTATCCAGATGATTGTGGGCTGGAGTTAGATCTGGCCTTTCCCTCATGAGATCGCTCAGAGTAGCAGCCTTGTTTCCATTTAAGCGATGTTCAATAAAAAATCTATACCTTTCCAGATCGCTTTTCATATGTGTTCTTGCACAATGACTCACTATACCCGGCGAATCCCTCCTCATTTTCCTCTGATATGGCGTTATAGCCTCCCCATGATATCTTCCGAACCACCCATCACTGCCTTTCCCTGGTGCGAGAGCCGGTAAATCGCCAATCGCATCACTCACAGTGTAACCAGCATATTCAGGCACCTTTGATTTTAAAATTCCTTTGAAGACATCCTTCACATCAGAATTTTTTGATAACAGAGATTTCCTATAACCAATGAAGACAATTCGTCTTCGTTTCTGTGGAACCCCACACTTAGCACTGTTCAGTAAGTATTGCCTAGGATTTCTTGAATATTCATCAAAGCTTGGTGCAATTTCGTAAGAAGGATATATACTTCTGAAATCATCAAGCATCTTTGAGAACATTTCTTCTCCCTTCGCTTTAGCTGTAATCAGGCCTGGAACATTTTCAAAGATGAAAAAATCGGGCTGGAGGGTTTCGAGAATTTTAAGGTAATATTCGTAAAGAAAGTGCCTACCATCAAGCATCATTCTATCAGGGTCTCGTGACCTACCGACAAGAGAATATGGCTGGCAGGGAGGACCGCCTAATACCACATGAAACTTCGACACCTCATAATACTTCCCTACATCCTCGACTCTATTCAGTATTCCTTTAAGATCATCCCCCCCGAACTCTGCCTCTATCACTTCAAGATCGACTTCCCTTTTAATATCAGGGAATTTCTTATAGATTTCGTCTTTTGTTACTTCACCTTTTAAGTATTTGAAGTACCAGTAAAGTTTCTTCCTTTCTTTTAATTTGTAATACAGACATCGAGTTTTAAGTGTTTCACATGCCCATTTATCCATCTCCACTTGAGCAATAACTTCAAATCCTGCCTGTCTAAAGCCCTCGCTCAAGCCACCAGAACCAGCAAACAGGTCGATTGCAAAGTATCTTTTATTATCTTTCTTCATTTCTCTCCAAATTTAGGAACACTTTATCAAGAATTTCGAAAAGCTTCTCATCCGAGAACACCGTTGTATCTTTTTTCTCAAATTCTTTGTGTATGGCCTTAGTGAGAGGTCGCAGCCAGTTCTGTCTGGATTTGAAGTTGCTTCCTTTAGCTTTCTTACCAAGCCATTCTATAATGCGCCGATCATTTTTTGTCTCTTTCCTGTCAAAAAATTCACTCCATGAAGTCCAATCCCCTGCCGTCTCGACGAATTCCCAAGGAAATTTTGACAGCATATAACAATAGGAAAAATGACTTGTTTCTGGATCCCTTTCGGCGCGCTTAGTTATAGGTCCCGGGGCTAGAGTGCCTGCATGGTCGTAAATCGCTCTCCACACAAATTCTCTGTCTTCAGCGGTGACTGTGGAAGTGTCCATTACAAATTCGAGCCGCCTGCCGATCTCATACCAGAGTTTTAGAACATCTCCCTTTTTCCCCTTCAGGTTCAGAAGCCCACTTTCTTCCATTTCATTCTCAATCCCCTTCAATTTTTTTGAAAGAAATCCGTCAAGCTTTTGTGCCTGCCCCCTCAATTCACCCGTCAGCAATCTTTTTGTCTTAAAGACTTTTACCTTTTCAGGTTTCCCGTCAATTGTTCTGGTTTCTCTGACTATCACGGCCATCAGTCTAATTCTCCCATCCTGAATTTGTGAACGAATTCCCCTATGTTACGAAGGGTCTTGCGTAATATGGCATCGGGGTTATCTTTATCTTCCGAATCGAATAGTACCGAACTTTCCTGAAGCAAGTCATATCTGCACATTTCATGTCCCATCAACCATACAAGGTAAGCTGCAAGATCATCCTCTTGATCCTGTACAGCCTCTTGCGCGGGGTGATTCAGATTATACTGCAATACCAATCCCCCCCGCTCCCCAGTAAGACACTCCGCCATAATCATTTTTGCCCTCTCTGGAAATTCCAGAGGTTCACATTTCTCGAAAAGCCCCCGTTCCGGAGGATCTTCCTCAAGGTAGAAACTCCGATTTTCAATATCGAGTTCCGTTCCTTTATCCTCATCTCTAAGTGATACTATCTTCGCTACAATGGTATATCCTCCTTTGTCTGGCAAATCTGCTGGTTGGAATATTTCTTGGTATGGACCGATGTAATCTGAACTATGCTTAGGTGCAATAATGACATCCTGCTCGGCATAGGTTTTGATCAACCTGCCAGACCTACCGGAGAGTCTCATGAACAACTTAAATCTTACAATTGCCTCAATGTCAGAGTCGTTAACAATCCTAGCTTTTATATTTGATATACTTTCACCATAGTTAACACGCAGGTCTCCCAGTCTGGGAAAATTCATATCGCCAACCTCAATATAGATTTCCTTTGGAGTTCTGGATCCTCCAACGCCCTTTCTAACTATTCTGCCTGGACCCACACCTATTCCAATCTCCCTTGCAAATCTGTTGACTGCAACTAAAGCCCGTCTTTCAGCATTCCGCTGCTGTTGCCTCCGAAGTTCTCTTGCATCAACGCCATAGCCGAGTTTCTCCTGCGCAAATCTTGTCATCTCATCTTCCACAAATCTTTTTATCACCCGTGGGAGAGAACGCCGGAAATCATAAGAATAGTGCTCTATACCTTCATCCTCCAGCAAGGCTTCTTCTGTATCAGAATCAAAAGTTATATAGCCGTAAAGACTTTCCACAATTTCCCGCCCAAGATATCTCGGCTCTATCAAGCATATTTTCATTCCATCTCTTTGAATAGCAACTCCACGAATGTCTTCAGGAGTCGATCTACCACTGTTGTAAACTATATGGAGCTTCTTAATCCCAAATTCTCCGAATCCTGTCCGGATTCTCTGATTCTCTTTAATCCAGACTTTAGATCGTTTTGAGTCATCTTCTGGTAACGAAAACTCTGGAGGAATACTTGCCGTTTGTTCCTGCCCGAATGCTCTCAACTTTACATTAGTGTTATATTTTAGGATTATTTCCCACCAAGTTTCGCCTATGTAGCGAAGGAAGTTACCATTTTTAATATTTTCGATCACTTCATCTGCTGGATTGACAACGATAACCCGCGTTCCCACAGAAGAAAGGGGGGTTATCAAACCCTTGGTCATCTCGCTTAACTTTTGTTTGCCTACTTCTCCCTCATAAGCAGCAACTGGAGACTCGGTCTTTATTATCGTTCTAAAACCAAGCCTGTATATACCATCATCTCGAAGCGTGTCATATAAGATCGTATGTTCCTTTGATGCACCGACGAAAATAAATTTACCCCTACCCCTTGAACCAAGAGTCCTCTCTTCGCGGGGCTGGGTGAAAGCCACTCCCTCAAAACGTCCCCATCGCTCCTCACCGCGTAGATCCTGTTCATATTCTTCGGGAGTCAAAACCCTGCCCGTTAGTCCTGTTGTGCCTCTGTCTGTCATTAGAAGATATTTTCTGCCATCTCCCTCGACCAACTCAAATATGAAATCCCATCCTTTTCCCCTCTTATTTTTCTTGGCACTCCATGCGTTCTGAATGGCATCCTTCTGAACAGCATGTGATATTGTTGTATGTGCCCGATATCCATCGACAATCGCCCTTATATCCTCTGGCCAGTTACGAACAGTCCTTCTTACTTCAACGCCAGCAAGGTAAGTATCTATTAATCTTTCTGACATAAAATACCCCCTTAAAGTTTAAATTTCCCCCTTTATAAGCGAAATTCTGATTTACTCGAGTTCTGAAATCTTGTCTTCACAACTTTTAGCTCTTTGTCTATTGCTCGGAAAATTTTCTTGACATCCTCTTCACTATATTCATAAAGCTGAGGATTTGCACAATGTCCCAAGATTCGGAGGCGTTCTAGCACCCCATTGGTTCTTTTAGTTGCCAAACGCTGAAAGGTTTCCCTTTTGGATTCTGATCTTCGCATTATTGCTACCTCCTAGCATCTGTAAATCAATTTTATTTCTGTTGATAATTGAATTATAAATGATGTGAATAAGATTTGTCAAGTTTTTGATAAACCTGTTGCAAACAGATTTCAGTTTATCAGCCGTAGTCTAAATCAAACGATCTTACAGAAGCTTTTGAGAGGGGACATCTTGTTCCTCAGTAGGATAATCGAAAACAAAAAGTTCTTTTCCTAGATTTCTGGGAGGCCGTCATTCCACGGCTGCCTTAACTGCCCTACCCGGCGGTTTTCCGATATTCATCCAGGGCTTTCATCATGGCCAGGAAATCCTGCTGCCCTGAGCCTTTCTTTCCCCCCAGCCACTGCTCCAGCGCCTCGATAATGATTTCCCGAATTGGTTTACCCTGCTCGACAGAGGCAAATTTTACCGCCTTGAGAAGTTCTTTACTTCCCAAATCTACAGTTATTCTCGTTCCTTTAGTCATGCTCACCTCCTTTATCCAATTTTATAGCATAAAAACACAAAAACATATAACCTTTCTAATATAGTTGATTTTGGGTATAACAAGAGCTATACTCATCACGCCAAATTCAAGATAGTCAGGGATGTGGGGTAGCGAAGTGTTGGCTGATATCTATGCGAGTATTGCTCCTGAGTACGCCACACCCTCTGGAGGAGAGCCCAGTCCCTCCCCTCTCTTTAAGTTATTTAGCCAGTGCCCTTGCTCGAGAGGGTATTGAGGTCAAGATTCTGGATTTCCTGGTGACCCAGTACCATCCCAGGAAGCTGAGGCGAGAACTGGAGGAGTACCGACCTCAGCTTGTCGGCGCCACCTGCGTTACCCTGAACTATCTCATTGCCAGGAGGATGCTCAAGGTATGTAAAGCTTTCGACCCCCACATCTTCACCGTTATCGGCGGGCCTCATGTTACCTTTGCCCCAGAAGAGACACTGCTTCGGTCACCATGGATTGATGCCATAGTCATCGGTGAGGGGGAGAGAACCCTGATCGAACTGGTCAGGGCAGTGGAAGAAGACAAAGACATCCACCATGTGCCCGGGATTGCCTTTGCAGATGGAGGCATAGTCGTAAAGACACCTTCCCAAGCTTGCATTGAGAACCTCGACCAGCTACCCTTACCAGCACGCGAGTTGTTGCCCATGGCGAGGTACCGCGCCCTGGGCAATCCGTGCACGGTAATAACCAGCCGTGGCTGCCCCTTTAGCTGTATCTTCTGCTCAGGACGTCGGATGTTTGGCCCCAAAGTCCGTTTTCGCAGCCCCGGGCTTGTGGTGGATGAGATTGAGAAACTCCAACGTGATTTCGGGCTTGCGAAAATCAACATTGTTGATGACACCTTTACCCTTAATCACCACCACACCCGAGCGGTGTGCGAGGAAATGCTCAGGCGTAACTTGAAGATAAAATGGAGCGTTTTTGCCCGCGTGGACAGGATTAACGAGGACCTGGCTCAGCTAATGAAACGGGCCGGCTGCGAATGGATACTATTTGGCGTCGAGTCGGCTGATGAGGAAATCCTGAAGACCATAAGGAAGGGAATCACCCTCGAAGAGGTGCGGCGCGGGGTAAAGATAGCCGCTGAGGCCGGCATCAACGTCTTCAATTCCTTCATTCTCGGCCTTCCCGGGGAAAGTTGGAATACAGCCCTCAAGTCTATGGCCTTTGGTGACGAGCTTTATCACAAATATGGCGCCAAGTATGGCTTCCATATCCTGTCTCCTCTCCCCGGAACCGAACTGTACGAGAGAGCTAAGGACTATGGCATTCGCATCCTCAGCCGAAACTGGGCCCGTTATAACGCCAACGAGCCCATCACCGAGACAGCGACCATGAGCAGAGAGATGATAAAAGAGGCCATGTCTATCTATGACCGGGGGATAGAAGATGCCTGGGATGATATAAAGCGCCGGGCTAAAGACGGAGATGCCCAGTGCGCTGAGATAATCGAAGGAAAGGAAAGAGAGAGCTTCGTGTGGACTCTGCTTCAGGGAGATGTCATCGAGGGGCTCGGGGGGGTGGTGTCAGCCACCGCCCTGAATCCCGGTAACGCCGAGTCCGAACTAGCCCGCCGAGTTTCCGGGAAGCTAGGACTCGACATAGAGGTAGCCCAGCGGCGAATGAGCGAATTGATGGCTAAGGGAGTTCTGCGGCTGGAGCCGAAGGGAAATGGCCTGCGGTGGCAGTGGAGCGATACTCAAAAGCCCAAACTGGCTAACGAGGTTACACCTGCTACATCGTGCGAAGCTTGATGCTCACTTATGGCAAATTCCAGAAAGCTTCCTGCTCATCCATGGTGAGCCACCTGGAACTCGAACCAGAACCGGCTAATCCTAAGAGGATAGCCCTTTAACGAAATCCTCTATGGCTTTATTGACCACTTCCGGCTTCTCAGCGAGGACAAGGTGGGTAGCCTGGGGAATAATCACCACCCTGGAGTTAGCGAGCTTGGCTCCTAAGTAATTAGTGTATTTCACAGGGGTCATTGCGTCCAATTCACCACAGATAATAAGGGCAGGTAGCTTTATCTCTTGAACTTTGTCCATGAGGTCAAACTTATCACAGCACAGGAAGTCATTGAGCATTACGGCAGGACCAATAGCCTTCTGTTTTTCTACGACTTCCCTTTTATAATCTTCCGGGGTTAAGCGATAGATTTCTGCTATCACTTGATACCACTCTCGGGGATTGCCCTTAATAGCCTCTTCACATGGGGCTAAATACCTAGGGTGAACTCTGAGCCGGGCTCCACTGCTGATGATGATAATCCCCCTCAACTCCTGGAGGTATCTCAGGGCATACATCAGAGCTATAGCCCCACCCAAGGAGTGTCCAGCCAAGACCACATCTTTATATCCCCTCCCTTCGATGTACTGCCTGAGCCAGTCAGCACATTTCTCTACGCTATTAAGGGTTTGACCATAGGGGTGTCCGGGTAAGTTGACAGCATCGCTATCCGGGAAGTAGTCGGTTTGATAGCGCCAGATGTCCCCATAAGCGCCTGAACCGTGGACGAAAGTGAGCTTCATTCTCTTATCTGGTAAGATATTATAGTAATGAAGGAGGTGTCAATTCTCACATGATGGAAATCCAAAGTGTCTATTTTCTTGAATCAGGCAGTGCAAACACTGAGAAAACCCTTGAGGTAGCTAAGAAGAGAGCCGATGAGTTAGGGATAAAAACCATAGTGGTAGCCTCTACCAGCGGGGAAACTGGGTTGAAGGCAGTGAAGGCATTCGCCAACTATAAGGTAGTGGTAGTTACTCATACTACAGGGCTGCAGGCCCCCGATGTTCAGGAATTAACCCCGCAAAACAGGGCTAAGATATTGAAGAAGGGGGGATTAATTCTCACTGCCACCCATGCCTTTGGCGGAGTGGGCAGGGCAGTTCGCCGTAGATTCAATACCTATCAGGTGGATGAGATTATAGCTCAAACCTTAAGGGTCT